>OERZ01000296.1_pt1 | contig 10196 bp, 8 predicted proteins | sample 1540151 | NCBI WGS metagenome assembly OERZ01 (sample SAMEA3891880, study PRJEB23780) | metagenome | biome: terrestrial biome; feature: animal house; material: Caecal content | place: Italy | collected 2015-05-05 | reverse complement strand
TGCCTGGACAGGCTCTTTGGATGAAAGCAGCATAATGCAAAAGAGCGCGTCCGTCCCCTCCGCTCCGGCAGCCAGGGCCTCCTTGGCAAAGTGGGCGGTGATCTCAGGCGAGAGCGTTGGCCGGCCCATTCCACAGAACGGGGCGTGGATGGTATTTAAGGTATCGTACTCCGTCTCCCGGTCCGCAAAGTTGGTATAGGTGTAGCGGAGCCGGGCGCCGGGCTGGAGCTTGAACCGGCACAGCTCCAGATACCGCTTCTCAGAGGACGCCCCCTCGGTAAAGGCCAGCTCGATCTCACGGGTCACAAAAGAATCCGTCTGTACCTGGTCATGGAATACCAGATTGAGCACCCGTGTGGTATTGGTGGGTGTGTAGAGGGCAAACTGCGGCTCGCGGATCAGGTAAAAGTCTCCCTCATAACGAATGATACCGGGGTTTACCACAATACTGTCCTCCGTGGTAGTCAGCATACACCCGCTCACGATGCCGTCCGCACAGTTCTGGTATAGGAGCGGGCCGAGACAATAGAGGTAGGCAGATAGTTCCGCCATCATCTCCCGCTTCAGAATGTGCCCGCTATGAAATTCTGGAATCTTTTGTACCCACATAACAAAACTCCTTATCTTGTCCCGTCAAAGAAGTTGGTGACCCAGCCCTCCGTCTCAAAGCGGAAGAACTGGTCCGGCCCGAGCTGAAGCTGCCCTTCCCGGCGCAGCACCGGCACCACCGTAAAGCCCCAGCGGTTTTCGTCCGCCAGGATGAAGAATTTTAGCTCCCGGTTCACAATATCATCCAAATCATCCTGCCGGATCTGGCCGCTATACCGGGCCACGATCTCCTCCGCCTTCTGATTACTGAACTTGTCGGGGTCGCAGGAACAGTTGTAAATATATCTCTGCCGCCCCTCCAGGTCTTTCAGGTAGAGCTTTAGCGTGAGGTCGGCCATGTTGCGGGAGATGAAGCCGCGGGTATTCTCCCGGTCCAGGCTGTGGATGAGGGTGACCTCCTGGTTGGTGTGGGTAAAGGCGGTGACCATATAGGGGAACGCCGCCTGCTCATGGGTGATCCTCACGTCGGCATATCCAAACATTTTGTCCTTCAGATACTCAATGGCCCCGTTCAGACAGATGAGCTTCAGCTCATAGTCCTGCTGGCCCTGGTCGCTCCGGGAGGACTTGATGACCTTTCCGGGGATAAACTCCTTCAGCGCGTCCCGGAAGATGTCGATCTTGCAGGACTGGCCGGTGAGGCGCAGGATGCTGTACTCCGGAAGCTCCCCCTCCTTATAGGGCCCCTCCATAAACTGTCGGACGATGCCGTAAATGTCCGCCCGCAGCAGGAGGTTGAGGGCATAGATGTTGATGTAGGCCGTGGGGATGTCCTTGAGCACCTCCAGGGTGCCGCTCTTGCCTTGGAACGCGGACAGCTTCCATCGGTCCACCAGCATACACTCCGTCGCGGTCTCCTGGACCGGGATGCTGGACACGGCCATACGCAGTATGTTGGCGTGGCTGTAGAAGCTGGTCTTGATCCGCTCCGCCGTCTCGAACAGGAAGTAGAAGTTGTTCTTGACCGCGTAGTAGTCCGCCCGGCTCCTGTGCTCGTAGTCCCGGAACCGGGTGGGGATCACTCGCTCCGCCTGGGCGTAGGCCCGGTCCAACTCCGCGTAGACGCTGTCCACTCCCTGCCGGTCCACCGTGCGGAACACGTCAACATCAAAGGCCCGGATCAGCTCGTCTGTGTCAGGGAGATCGTCGCCGCCCAGCTGGCGGGCCAGGGACAGCTTCAGAAGCTGCATGACCCGGAACGTCAGGTTATTGCCGCCAAAGTCGGTGTTGCCATTTTCGTAGGCGGTGGCAATGTCGATCTGGTAGGCTACCCGGCGGTCTGTGATCCGGAAGCGGCAGGAGGACAGGTCGGTGGTACCGCCGCCGCAATCAATGATAAGCGCGCGGTAGGTGGCGCCGTCTTTATACTGTTTCTCCTTGATCAGGGTGGAAATCGTGTTGTAGAGGACAGCCACACCCTCGTCCAGCATGTTTTCGCTCTCTAGCCGGTAGTCGGGCAAAAGCTCCTGGAACAACTGGACGAAGAGCGGCTTCTGCTTGACCGGCGCGGAGATGTGGATGGACTTGAAATTGCACTTGAACCGTTGGCGGGCACATTCGATCACATACTCCAGATAGACCCGGATAATCTCCTTGCGGGGAACGAAGCTGCGGTGCCCTTCCCGGTCCACCACTTCCTCCAGCCGGTCCGCATCGCCCACCCACCGCTTCAGGTCGTAGAACACGCAAAAACCTTCGTCGATGTAGCTCAGATGGAACAGCCGCCTGGCCTCATAGCCGAACCGATACTGGATCTCCTGGCCCTTGACTCCTACCACCGCCACGGCGCTGGGCAGGATCAGGGATTCTGCGTCCTTGTGCTCAACATCCAGATAGGGCACATAGTTGACCTGATCCCGCTTGAGCATTTGGGTAATGGGGTCACCGGCCAGCTGCTCAAAGTATGCGTTGTCCAGATAGACGCCTGCGGTGGTGTTAGAGGAGCCAAAGTCAATAGCCAAAGGCATCCGGCTCTCTAGCAGGGTGCGTACCTCAAAATTCAGAACGGAGACGGTGCGGAACGTCAGGTGCTCCGGCACGATGGTCGCATCCCCCTGGTAGATGTGGTAAAGCAGGTCGGACTGCTTTCGGTCCATACAATAGAGAGTATAGTTCCGGATGGTGGATTCCCGGCATGTCAGCTCCGCGGACTTGGTGATAAACAGCTTTTCCGGTTCACTCTCATACGTCCGCAGGTTGAAGATGGCGCAAATCTCCCCCCCGCTGACCAGCAGCGCGTTGGTGTCCGCCAGCTCCTTGTGATAACCAATCGTAAAGCGGTCAAAGTATTCTACGGGAATCCCGCCATACACGATCAGCTTGGCGCAGCCCTGCAGGGCGGTGTTCACCAGGTTCAGCTTGGCGGTGGAGAGGAGGGAATGCAGGCGTTCCATCCCCTCCTCAGAGTCCCGTGTGATAAAGAGCCTGTCGGCGCGCCCGCGAAAGCGCAGGATTTCACGGATCAGCACATCCTTATCCAGCGGGGCGTGAATGCCGTTGATGATGCGTTCCCGGTAGCAGATGTCCCGGAGCTGATAGGTGGTCATCAGCTCCAGCTCCTCCCGGCTATAGTAGCGCCGCTTCTCTTTCACGCCCGCATTTCGGTTATATGTATAGGAATACTTGCTCAACTTCCACACCGCCTCTGTCAGGTCTCGTCAGTAGATTTCAATTTCATCCATTACCAGGGAAGCCTCCACATCCCAGACGCCGAAATGCTTTGTCCAGAAAATACGCACCTGGTACTGCAGGGGGAGGAACAGGTCCTCCAGCATCTGCACAGTCTGCCGGTCGGCGTCCGTCAGCCCCAGGTAGAGCAGGAGCTGTTCCGGGTGGGCCTTCATCTGATAAAGCATGGCGTCTGGATAGAAGTAAGTCAGCGCCTTGCGGTACATAAGCAGGGAGGAGCCAGTCTCATACTGCATCAGGAGCAGCGAGGCCACCCCCCGCTGCCGGTCATCAGAAAATGTCTGGATGGTCTGCGCCACGGAATCACAGAACTCTCCCGCCAGCAGGTCCCGCCACAGCTTCTGCACATAGAAGTCCCGCTTGCTCAGCCCCATCATGGTCTCCTGCGCCGCCAGGACATGGACGGCGGCGTCGAACAGGAACCGCAGATACTCGGAATCCCCCATTTCGTGAAGCAACTCCTGGAAAACTGCTGAAAACCGGTATAAGCTGTTGATCTCCACCACGGGCCCCGTCACCGTGTCCTCGTTGAGGCAGGGAAAGGACTGCTCGTACCACGGGCTGCACTCTTTGGCCTGGGTAAAAAACAGTTCCTGATCCGGGATTCCCCCGGCCCTGGCCCGCAACAATATCTCCCAAATATAATTCATCCCACAACACCACTTTGCCTAAGCGTCCAAGATCCCGACACAGCCATATTCCGGGAACAGCTTTTGGGCCTTGGTCACCAGAAAGCTCATTAAATCCAGATTCAAATAGTTATCTGGGGCGGCTGCGCTGAAATGGAGCAGCATCGTCTCCCGCGCCTCTTTCCGCCGCAGTTCATCCGTGATGAAACGATCCATATCATAGGTTTCCGGTTCCGGCGGGGCCTTGACGCCCAACTCCACACGTTGGAAAGAGACCACATCATTATATCCGTAGCTCAGGATAACGCGCCGGAGCTCCCCCCGGGTCTTAACCCCTTGCTGATAGAGCGCGTTCAGATCCGATGCGAAGCTGTCGGCCGGCTGATTGACCAGCGGCTCATACTCATACCGCAGCTTTTGAGAACTGGGATTGAGCTGGAACAGATCCCAGCTCACAGGCCCCCGCTCCTGGCAGGTAATGAGCATATCTCCCTCCAACAGCCGGACATTGCGCAGGGGGCGGTCCAGGCTGGCTACCAGATAATGACATCCCGGCGTCAGCCGGTGGGCAAAGATACGGTGCTCATAGTGGACATGGTCCGCACAAGGGGAGGGGTACATACTAGTACTTACCTCCACCCGGCTCAGGTTCCAGAGTGGGATCATCCCCCGGTATAGAAAGGAATCATAAGCGCCGAAGTCCACTGATACTGCACGAATCTCATCCCCGCAGGCCGCGTCCAGCCCGTCCACATCCGACAGGTAAACGTCGAACATCTTATAGAGGTAGGCCGCGCATACAGTAGACCAGGGGATATGGTTGGCGTGAAAGATCTGATAAAGCTGTTCGATCCGCTCCAGATACTTTGTACTCCGCTTGACGAAAAACTCGGCGGGGAATGCGCCCTTGTCGGTGGTCACCGTGCCCTGATAGCGGGCCCCGTCCCGCTCGAATTTCAGAACCTCCCGCGCATCCTGTCGCAGAAATACCCGCTCGACCGGCTTCGGCTGCTCCTGGTTCAGACAGTCGGAAAGGGGAGGGGGCCCATCTTCCACATCCTCCGGACAGATTGGAGAAAGGAATTTGTCACTGGCGTCATAGCGGCCGCGCGGTGTAAGACCGACGTAGATGGAAAATTCGCTCCCTGGGGCGCGGATCTCTGATAGGACCCGCCGCTCCAGCGCCGCCTGCTGTTCGGTCAGGTACTGAAACATCTCTGCCATCATTCCATCCGTGACCTGTCGGTAGAGCTGCCGCTCCCGCAGATCCTGGATCTCCAAAGACCGCCTATGGACATAGTCCCGCAGGTCAAATCCGTCTCCAAAGATACTTTCTACCATCGTAAATCCCTCATCTTATCCAACTGCTGATGGCGTGGGACTCCCTGACCCCTCTGAGGTGGGGGCGGTGCTCTCCGGCGCCGGCGTGTCGGTCTCAGCTGCCTGCTCCGCCTTCTCCCGCTCCGCAGCCTCTCGTTCCGCCGCTTCCCGCTCTGCGGCCTCCTGTTCGCTGATACCCATTTCAACTACATCCAGCCTCCGTGTGACCTCGGAGAGCTTCGCGTCATCGCCAAGCTGTGCGTACACATCCCGGGCCAGAAGGTAATATTTTTTCGCCTGTACATAGTTGCCCTCGGAATATTGAGCCTCCGCCTGGCTGATATAGGACTGTGCCTCGGCGGCAAGGGCCGCTTGATCGGCCTGCAGTGTCGCAATGGAGGCCAGCTTTGTTGTTAACGCATCAATCTGTGCCTGGTCTTCCAGCTCGGTGTACTGCTGGAGGGCCGTGGTGTAGAATGTACGGGCACGCTCATAGTCGCCTTCCGCAAAGGCCGCGTCGCCCTCAGCGACCACGCTTGCCGCCGTGACCTGGGCGGCCGCTGTCTCCTGGGCCTCCTCCTCATCCTGCGCCTCCTGCTCCGCCTGGTCTGCATAGAGCTGTTCCAGAGCAGCCATCGCGTCATCCCGGCCAGTATCAAAGTAGATCTGGGCGGCCAAGGCCCGTGCAGCCAGGTACTGTTCCGCCGCGTCATCATACTGCATCTCCTGAGCCAGGGTGTCCCCCAAGGAGATCATTTCATACACGGACATGTACTGACTGGTCTGCGCCAACCGGTCCTCTATGTAATCCAGTCCCAGATTGTCAGCGTACCGGGTGCGGTTTCTAGCGTTGATAAAATGGCGCTGAGCATCGGTGTACTCACCGCCGGTCAGAGCGTCATCTCCGGCGATTACGCTCTCAATGAGCTTCATATAGTTTCCGGCGTCCTCTTGAATTTCCTTGTCACTCAGTTCCTCCGCAAGATTCAGCGCCTTTTGGCACTCCTCCTTAGCACGAACATAGTTATCCGCCTGGATATACTCAATCGCGTCATAGAAGCTCTGCTCCATAGAGTCGATTTTTTTCTGTCGGTTGTGGAAGTAGACGACCAAAATAACGGTAATAATTACAAGGATGAGGATGATGGGAATTGCGATCATAATTGCCCGCTTGATCTTACGCTTCCGGTTGGGATCGGTATAGACCTTGTTGAAAAAAATCGTCGCAAAAGTATAGGAACCCAGGTCTTCCGGTTGAGCGGACAGCAACAAATCCTCCACCGCGTCCACCGTCTCCTGGGGCTCGTCGGAGGCGTCAGCAAAAGCATCCTTCAGGATGCCGTCGTCCACATGCTCCCACACACCGCGGGTCAGCAGGGCCACAGCATCTGAATCCGAAATCTTATATTTTTTGGAAATATGCGGGTGGAAATCCTTCTCCTGACCCAGATAGCAATAGAGATTATGCCGTTCCTGGTGTTTGGTAAGCTTGTCTGGCTCCAATTTATCTGCTTTCACCAGATCCATGCTCAGAGACTGGTCTTGAGACTGTAAGCGCAGGAACCCATCCCGATACAGTCTCAGGCGGGCGTTGCCCGCTTGCCCATAGCGGAGCTTTACATAGTCTGTCACCAGTACGATCACAGATGCTTTGAGGCGCATCTTGCTGTCGGCTGCCAGCAAGGCCCGGTTGGCAGCTCGTAGATACCGGCGGATTGCCCTCTTCCGTATGGAGGGCGCCTCTGTAAATGCGGAAATAATGGTGTCCACCACCAGCTTGGCGGCTGTCGCATCCACCTGATCGTCAATGCCGTCTGCAATTACATAACAGGCATATTTGTCCAGCTCCACATAACCGAAGGAGTCTGTATTTTTCAGCGTTTTGTCGGCTTCTGATGTGAATGCCGTTTTGAAGTTTGAATTCTGTTTTCTCATGCTCTGCGGCTCCCGTCCCAGCGTACCAGGATGACGCTGGCGTTATCCTTGTTTTCCGCCGTATTTTGATTGACCTTTTCGATCATAGAGTAGGCCATGCTCTGGCAGTCCTGCCCGCTGGCAAGAACCTCCTCGATTTCCTTCCAAGGGATCAGCTCGTACAAGCCGTCGCTCATGAGGACGATAATATCCCCCTGCTGCAGCTTGATAGGCCGGTCAAAAATCTCCACATCCTGGAAGCCGTCCTGGCCCAGATAGTTATAGAGCCGGTGGTTCTCCAGCATCACCAGCGCGTCCTCCCGGGAAAGCCTACCTGTGCGGAAGCTCTCCTCCGCCAGCACGTCCAGAGTGTGCCCGGCGGACACCGGCACCAGATCGCCGCCTCTGTAGACGCACAGCTTCACGTTTCCCACTACAGCATAGAACAACCAGCTGTCCTGGATCATAGCGGCGCCAACGCTGGCCGCTCCATACCCCTCGTCCCCCAGCTCCCGCAGGATGGCGCGGTTGGCCGTGTGAAACGACTTTCGGAAATAATACTGGGGATTGTCAAAGGCGTTGTAATCCCGGAACAGGTCCAAAAAGGTCTCCACCGCCGTTCGGCTGGCAATCCGTGCTCCATACGCCTTTCCCATTCCATCCGCCAGAACAGCAATCAGGCCCGCCTGTGTAGCCAGCGTGCCTACATAATCCTCCTGTACCTCGCGCCCGCCAATGGTCATAGAGCTGCCAAGATCCGGCCCGTGGAATCGGCCGGAGCCGCCGCCCATGGTTGCCCGGACGATCAGCAGAATCACCACGGCGACGCACAGGAGGGCCAGTATTGCTTGCGCTTGCGGCACCATATGCCACGCCCCCTTCTAAGTGTTACTCTGTCTTTCCGCCCCACATGAAGTTTTCACCGCAGAAGGGGACAAACAGGAATTTGGATTTCCCAAGCTCAATCTCGTCATACTTGTTCAACACTGACGGCGCGTACACCGCATTGCCGTTGAGGTAGACGATCCCGTTGGAATCACCGGGGAGCAGCACAGTCTCTTTCTTCTTGGGGTCGAACACGATCACCGCGTGGTTGCGGCGGGAAATCTCATTGTCGCCCAGGATTTGAATATCCATATCATCCGCGCGGCCTACAAAATTCTTTCCCTGCACGATCTGATAATCCTTGCCCTGACGGGGACCATCTATACACACAATCCAGCCACAGACCGGTTTGATGTCCTCACGAAACAGTTCCTCCTCGATCTCCACGTCCGAACGCTGAGTCTCCCGTTTCTCTTTAGTCGCCGTCTCTACATTACAGTAGGGGCACACCGTCCCGTACCGTTTCTTGCTGAAAACGTGCCCATTCTGGCAATGAATCAGATTTGACATGGTATCTCCATCTCCCTTTATCATTAAGTTTTCTTATTACCGAATCTTCAGCCGAACGAGGCCAATATAGAGAATATCACCCGCAGAGAGCCTGCATGGATGTCCAGGGGCCAGCTTATACTTCCGTTTATCCGCTTTCTGGACGCTCACCCCGTTTTGGGAACTCAGATCCTCCACATACCAGCAGCCGGCCGCATAGTTCAATACCGCGTGCTCTACTTCCACCGTGCTGGCGTAGGTCGAGTTGGTGAGGTTGATATTGACCTGGTTCTCCCCAGAATCCCGGCCGATCACCATGCCAGTCTTTCCATAGAGCGTCCAAGATGCCAGGGGCTGGTCTTCCTCATTGATAAGTACGACCTCCGTCACCTTCCCGGCGGACGGTCCCCCGGCTCCATCCGCCAGCCGGACTGGTGGCTCCGGGCCGGCCTGGCCGTCCCGCACCAGGAAAACCAGGAACACTATCATCAGCACAAGGCCCACGAACACCGCCAGCCACCGGTATTCGTTCTCTATGTAGAAATACCCTACCAAGGTAATCGTCCCGCCGGCCAGTGCAAGCAAGAGATCGACCACACGTTTATTTGTCATTTTTAGGCACTACCCCCGCTCCATTTTCTTCTCTTACGTCCCGCGAATCACTTAAATCCCATGAATCGTTCAAAGAGATCTGTGGTATCCAACGGATTTTTCTTCTGTCCGGAGACCTTTTCCTCATCCACCACCTGCCCTGTTTTGGGGTCAAAACCGAAAAACTGCGCGAACCCGCCCTGCATCTGGGAAAAATCCACCGGGCCGCCCTTGGGCGTGCGCGTGGCTGTTTTCGCACCGTTGGGGGCCTGGCGTCGCTGTGTTGTCCCCTGCTGCTGCTCGTCATATTTTTTTCGCTTCGCTGGGTCGCTCAGGATCTCGTATGCCTCGTTGATCTCCTTAAAGCGGGCCTCCGCCTCATGATCTCCGGGATGGAGGTCTGGATGATATTGCTTAGCCAGCTTCCGATATGCCTTCTTCAATTCATCTGGAGATGCATTGGGCTGTACACCGAGGCTGCGGTAATACTCATTCATTGTGTGCATCCTCCTCACTTGACGAAATGCTTCTGACCCTTGTGAAAGCCCCTGTTACCCGATAAGACCGGCCCTTTCACAAATGCCACAAGCGATCCCCATGCCATTAGATAAGGGAAAAGGGCGCGCCCAACCATAGTCGGACGCGCCCTTCCTTACGCGGACTGCCGCGCCTCTACATGCAGCTTCCCGCTGTTGCGTATACGTCAGGCGGGATAACCGCCCTCGATGGTAATGCCAGCCAGCTTGTCCTTCTTCTGCTTGACCACCAGGGAGAACGTACCCACGCCGTCACTGTCGCCGAAATCCTCGTTGTAATTGACCACAAAGGCGTTGGGGAAGTAATACTTCCGCTCCACAATGCCAGCCTGGATGATCTCCACCGTCACCTTCCGGTAGCAGTTGGAGTCCTCGGCGGGCACCATGGACCACAGGCCCATCTGCCGGGTGGAGTCGAACGGGTCGCCATCCACCGCGGTCAGGATCTTGCCGGTGATCTCCAGGGTGCTGCCCACATCCTTCGTGCGGGCGTTGGAGTCCAGAGGGATGTCGGTTTTGTAGATAACCTTCTTGA
>OERZ01000294.1_pt1 | contig 10206 bp, 10 predicted proteins | sample 1540151 | NCBI WGS metagenome assembly OERZ01 (sample SAMEA3891880, study PRJEB23780) | metagenome | biome: terrestrial biome; feature: animal house; material: Caecal content | place: Italy | collected 2015-05-05 | reverse complement strand
GATAAGTTCGTGTCCGGCAGGGCGCGCCCCCGCGCCCCGATCCGTTTTTGAAAATGAATAGGAGGAAGCGCGTTCTGCCCCCGGCGGGCGCGCGAAGCAAACAATGAGCGAAACTTGCAATCACGACTGCTCCAGCTGCGGGCAGGACTGTGCATCCCGGCAGGCCCCTCAGCACGAGGCCCCCAACCCCAACAGCCGGGTTAAAAAGGTGATCGGCGTCGTCTCCGGCAAGGGCGGCGTCGGCAAGAGCATGACCAGCGCCCTGCTGGCCTGCGCCATGCGCCGCCGCGGTTACCACTGCGGCATCCTGGACGCCGACATCACCGGCCCGTCCATCCCCAAGCTGTTCGGCATCCATGGCCGGGCCATGGCCGACGACAAGGGCTGCTGGCCTATCCAGAGCCGGATGGGCATTGACGTCATGAGCATCAACCTTCTGGTGGAGAACGAGGAGGACCCCGTGGTCTGGCGCGGCCCGGTCATCGCGGGCGCCGTCAAGCAGTTCTGGACCGACGTGGTCTGGAAGGACGTGGACTTCCTCTTCGTGGATATGCCTCCGGGAACCGGCGACGTGCCCCTGACCGTCTTCCAGAGCCTGCCGGTGGATGGCATCGTGGTGGTCGCCAGCCCCCAGGAGCTGGTCAGCATGATCGTGGCCAAGGCCGTCAACATGGCCCAGATGATGAAGATTCCCATGCTGGGCATTGTAGAGAATATGAGCTACCTCATCTGCCCCGACTGCGGCAAGCACATCTCCCTCTTCGGCGAGAGCCATGTGGAGGAGGTCGCAGCCAAGCACGGCCTGTCCGTCCTGGCCAAGATGCCCATTGACCCCGAGCTGGCAAAGCTGGCTGACAACGGCTGCATCGAAAACTACGGCGGCGACTACCTCTCCGGCGCTGCCGACGCCATCGAAAAGCTGCTGTAAGAGCCCCGGCTCGCCCCGGATTTTTGTCCCGGGGCCGCCCGGCGCTGAAAGCTCCGCCCGCCCCCTAAACCGGGGCGGGCTTTTTTGCGGGCGGACGGGGGCGAAAAGCATACTTTTTCATTCTTTTTCAAAGTGCTTCACGACTTTAAATCATAAAGTGAATCCTTGTTTTTTTATTTCTGTTTTGTTTTTATGAAGTTGTCCAGTCTTTTTATCTGTTTTTTTTAATTTTTATCGCGTTTTTCTATTGTCAAACAGGGTCCAAAGATTTATAATAATAACGCGCCCTGCAAGATGGCAGGGGCTGGTAAATGAGGCTGGCTTTGGTCCGGTGCTTCGCGGCAAAGGGGGTTTACCCCGCCGCAGGACGGCTGTATAGGAGCCGTCGAAAGGGGTGGCCCGGCAGATGGTACCCGCCTCCAAGATTGGGAAAAGGAGAATACTTATGCTGACGAATGAATATCTGAAGCGTGTCTACGACGGCCTGGCTCAGCGCAACGCTCACGAGCCCGAGTTCCTGCAGGCAGTCCGTGAGGTCCTGGAGAGCATCCAGCCCCTGGTGGAGAAGCACCCCGAGTACGAGAAGGCCGGCCTGATCGAGCGGATGGTCGAGCCCGAGCGGATCATCACCTTCCGTGTGCCCTGGGTCGACGACCAGGGCAAGGTCCAGGTCAACCGCGGCTACCGCGTCCAGTTCAACAGCGCCATCGGCCCCTACAAGGGCGGCCTGCGGTTCCACCCCTCTGTCAACCAGAGCATCCTGAAGTTTCTGGGCTTTGAGCAGATCTTCAAGAACAGCCTGACCACCCTGCCCATGGGCGGCGGCAAGGGCGGCTCCGACTTCGACCCCAAGGGCAAGAGCGACATGGAAGTCATGCGCTTCTGCCAGAGTTTTATGACCGAGCTGTACCGCCACATCGGCCAGTTCGTGGACTGCCCCGCCGGTGACATCGGCGTCGGCGGCCGCGAGGTTGGCTACATGTTCGGCCAGTACAAGCGGCTGACCAACAGCTTCCAGGGCGGCATGATCACCGGCAAGGGCCTGACCTTCGGCGGTTCTCTGGCCCGCACCGAGGCCACCGGCTACGGCCTGTGCTACTTCACCGCCGAGGCTCTGAAGTGCATGCGGAACGACAGCTTTGAGGGCAAGACCGTGGTCATCTCCGGTTCCGGCAACGTGGCTATCTACGCCTGCGAAAAGGCCACCCAGCTGGGCGGCAAGGTCGTAACCATGAGCGACTCCAACGGCTACGTCTACGACCCCAACGGCATCGACCTGGCCTACGTCAAGGACCTGAAGGAGGTCCGCCGCGGCCGGATCAAAGAGTACGCCGAGACCCACCCCGGCACCACCTATGTGGCCGATTGCAGCAAGGTCTGGGAGGTCCCCTGCGATATCGCCCTGCCCTGCGCTACCCAGAACGAAATCAACAAGGAGTCCGCTGAGGCCCTGGTGAAGAATGGCTGCACCGTGGTCTGCGAGGGCGCCAACATGCCCAGCACCCCCGAGGCCATCGAGGTCTACCTGGCCAACGGTGTCCTGTACGGACCCGCCAAGGCCACCAACGCAGGCGGCGTGGCTACCTCCGGCCTGGAGATGAGCCAGAACAGCGAGCGCCTGAGCTGGACCTTCGAGGAGGTCGACGCCAAGCTGAAGGGCATCATGGAGGGCATCTTCCACGCCAGCTACGACGCTTCCGTCGCCGCCGGCGCCGAGGGCAACCTGATGGTGGGCGCTAACTGCGCCGGCTTCCTGAAGGTGGCCACCGCCATGATGGCACAGGGCATCACCTACTAAGCGAGCTTTTTCTCTGATTTTTCTTCCTTCTTGTTCTCCTGTACAACCAAAGGCCGCGCCTTCCGGGGCGCGGCCTTTTTTGTGCACTTGGGCGATTCTCTCCCCTGATTTTCCGAAAAAGTCATACTTTTTACAGAAAAATCCTCTCCGGTATTGTCAACGAATGTCGGATCGTATAGAATAAAATTGGAATTGTACGCCGTGCCTTCGGGCCGGTCCCACACACGCCCGACAGGGCTGCCTCCGGCGGTCCCTGCCTGGCCCAACAAGGAGAACCATCATGAAAAAGTTTTTGATCGTTTTGACTAGCCTCATCCTCGTGTTCAGCCTGACCGCCTGCAGCTCTGCAAAACAGGTCACCGCCACCACCGACCAGACCTCCACCCCCAGCCAGACCACCAACCTCTACACCAACCTGGACCAGCCCGCCCTGATGGAGGCCATCAGCCAGTACCAGGGCGTCTGCACCGTTTCCACCGTCAACGCCGACGGCACCCCCAACCTGGCCGTCTTTGTGCCGGGGGCTGTGGGGGACGAGTATGTGGTCTTTGGCTGGGCCGAGAACGCCACCAAGGCCAACGTCCTGCGGGATAAAAAGGCCGTCATGAGCTACGACATCGTCAACCTGGCCGCCGAGGAAAAGACCGGCCGCCACACCGGCGCCATTGTCAAGCTGGAACTGGTGGAGGACGAAAAGGTCCTGGAAGAGCTGAAAGCCGAAGGCGCCATCTCGGATTACAGCGTCCTGCTCAAGATTACCGAGGTCCTGCCCATCGGCTAATCACAAAATCTATTCCAGCAGAAAACCCCCGGCCCAGGGATTTTTCCCAGGGCCGGGGGCCTTTTGTTTTGATCTATCCTGTTTTTACTTTGCCAGCAGCTCGGCGGCCAGAGCGTCCATCTGGGCGGCGGAGGCGTCGTTCATAGCGCTGCGAAGGGTCACCACCGTGTCGCAGAGGGTGATGTTCTTCATCCCCTCCAGCTCGGCCCGCATCAGCTTGGCGGCCATGGGAGCCCAGGTGCCGTTCTCCATCAGAGCCACCGTCCGCTTCTGGAAGTTCTTGGTCTTGAGGTGGGCCAGCAGATTCTCCATCGGCGGGAAGAGGAAGCCGTCGTATGTAGCGCAGGCCAGAACCATCTTGCCGCAGCGGAAAGCCTCGGTCACCGCGTAGGAGACATCCACCCGGGTCAGATCGATCTCCACCACCTTGGCGCCGCCGGCCCGCAGCTTGTCCGCCATGGCGTGGGCAGCAGCCCGGGTGTGGCCGTGGATGGAAGCGCTGGCCACCAGGATCTTCTCGGGTTCTTCGGCCTCGTAGCTGGACCAGGTGTTATAGAGCTCGAAATACCGGCTCAGATCCCCGGTCAGGACAGGGCCGTGGAGGGGGCAGATGGTCTGGATGTCCAGGGCGGCGGCCTTTTTCAGCAGGGCCTGCACCTGGGGGCCGTATTTGCCCACAATGTTCAGGTAATAGCGGCGGGCTTCGGAGGCCCAATCGGCCTTCTCGTCGAAGCGGGCCACCGCGCCGAACCGGCCGAAGCCGTCGGCGGAGAAGAGGACCTTCTCGCTGCTCTCATAGCTCACCATGACCTCGGGCCAGTGAACCATGGGGGCAAAGGCGAAGGTCAGGCAGTGGCTTCCCAGGGGCAGGGTGTCCCCCTCCTTGACGGTGAGGCGGCGGTCCGCTGTCACAAAGTCAGGGCCGAAGAACTGGTCCAGGAAGGCGAAGGTCTTGGCGTTGCCCACCACCTGCATGGCGGGGTACTGAGCCGCCAGGGCTGCCACGTTGGCGGCGTGGTCGGGCTCCACATGGGAGACCACCAGATAATCGGGGGTCCGGCCGTTCAAGGCCTCGGTCAGATTCTCCTTCCAGGAGTCGGTGGCCCGGGCGTCCACCGTATCCAGGACGGCGACTTTTTCGTCCAGGATCACATAGGAATTGTAGCTGACGCCGGTGGGCACCGGGTACTGGCTCTCGAAGAGATCCAGGGTGGTGTCATCCACGCCAATGCCCAGGATGGTATCGGTCACTTTTTTTACGCACATGGCAAAGCACTTCCTTCTTTATAAATATCTGCCTGTATCAAATCATCCGCTGCTGCGGCCAAAAATTATCAGGAACAATTTTCATAATAGCATACTGCCCCTGGGAAATCAATCCTCCCAGCCATTTTCCTCCCCGGCAGTTTCGGGCAGCCGGGCCCGGACCGGGCCGCCGGGTTCGGCGTCCAGTTCCAGCAGAGCCGCGGCGGCGGGTTCGTCCAGGGACTGCACCGCCCGCAGCTTCCTGTTGATGGCGCGGGTCCGCACCCCGATCAGCCGGTCCAGCTCCTCGTCGGTCTGGCGCAGCCGCTCCTGCATCTTGCCCAGGCCCTGGCCGAACTTCTCGAACTCGGTCTTAACGGCGCCCAGCACCTGCCAGACCTCGCTGGAACGCTTCTGGATGGCCAGGGTCTTAAAGCCCATTTGCAGGCTGTTCAGCAGGGCCGCCATGGTGCTGGGGCCCGCCACGTTGACCTGATATTCCCGCTGCAATGCCTCCAGCAAGCCGCTGTTCACCACCTCGGCATAGAGGCCCTCAAAGGGCAGAAACAGGATGCCGAAGGCGGTGGTATAGGGGGGCTCCACATATTTCTGGCGGATGTCCTTGGCCTCGGAGCGGATCACCTGTTCCAGGGCGCGGCGGGCGTCCGCCACCGCCTTGGGGTCGCCGGAGGCCGCCGCCTCCTGCAAGTGGGCATAGGTATCCCCTGGGAACTTGGAGTCGATGGGCAGCCAGACGGTGCCCCCGTCCACTCCCGGCAGCTTGACGGCAAACTCCACCCGCTGGGTGGAACCGGGGATGGTGGCCACATTGGTGTCGTACTGTTCGGGGGCCAGAATCTCTTCCAGGATGGCCCCCAGCTGGATCTCCCCCAGGATGCCCCGGGTCTTGACGCCCGAGAGCACCTGTTTCAGCCCGCCCACGTCGGCGGCCAGGTTCTGCATCTCGCCCAGGCCCTTGTAGACCTGTTCCAGCTGGGCGTTGACCGCCTGGAAACTCTCGGTCACCCGCTTTTGCAGCGCGTCCTGGAGCTGCTCGTCCACCGTGTGGCGGATCTCGTCCAGTTTCCGGGCGTTCTCGGCCTGGAGGGCTGCCAGACTCTCGGCCAGGGTGCGGCGCATCTCGGCTAATTTTTGCTCGTTGGTCAACTCCAGGCTCTGGAGCCGCCGTTCCAGGGTTTTCTGCTGGGCGGCCTGGCTGTTCGTCATCAGGCTGCCGATCCCCTGCACCGAGCTCTGGAGGGTCTCGCCCACCCCACGAACGGCGGTATAGGTCTGGTCCGCCAGGGCGGCCTGGCTGGCCCGCAGGCGGCGGTCGTATTCCTCGGACTGAGCCGCCAGGCGCTGGTCCAGCCAGTCTTCCAGCTCTTCCCTCTGCCGGGCCGGGGAGCTGCCGAAGCTCCGCACAAGCAGCGCCACCAGCAGCACATCCCCCGCCAGCAGCAAAACCAGATACAACACCGAAAGAAATTGCTCCATAGTCTCCCCCATCATAAGAAAAGCGCCGTTTGCAATCCGGGCCAAACCGCGCTATAATAGGAACCCCGCTTTTCCCCGCGCCGAAAGGCCGGGCCGGGTCTACCTGTTATTTTACCACAGCGCACCCCATTGTCAAAACAATTTTGCGCTCTGTTTTGAGAGGAGTTTCCCCTATGGCTTCCACCTCCATTCTGGCCAACTACCACACCCATACCCCCCTGTGCAACCACGCCGAGGGCAGCCCCGAAACCTACATCCAGACCGCCCTTCGCTGCGGTTATCAGGTGCTGGGTTTTGCAGATCACACCCCCTGGCGGTACAAAAACCCCGACTTTGTGAGCCGGATCCGGATGACCCCCGACCTGCTGGAACTGTATGTCTCCTCGCTGCGGCAGCTGGGGCAGAAATACGCGGACCGGCTGCACCTGCACATCGGGCTGGAAGCGGAATATTTCCCCGATTACATGGGCTGGCTGCTGGAAGAAAAGGAGCGGCTGGGCATCGAATACCTGATCTTTGGCTGCCACTACGACCGCACCGACGAGGGCGGGCTCTACTTCGGCCGGTCGGACGGGGCCGGGGATTTTAAACGGTATGTGGAGCTGGCCATCGCCGGGATGGAGACCGGGGCCTACTGCTGCCTGGCCCACCCCGACCTGTTTTTGAACAATTACCCCGCCTTCGACGCCGACGCTAAGGCGGCCAGCCGGGCCATCTGTGAGGCGGCGGCACAGCTGGATATCCCCCTGGAATACAATATGGCGGGCCCCACCCGCCGGAACCTGGCCGCCGGACGGCTGGGCTACACCACCCCGGAGTTCTGGCAGGTGGCCGCCGAATACCCGGTCAAGGTGATTCTGGGCTGCGACGCCCACCGCCCCGCCGAGCTGAACCAGGTGGCCGGGATGGCCCGCTGCCGTGAGAAACTCCGGCAGATGGGCTTGACGGTGCTGGACACCCTGCCCGGGCTGGAATAATCCCCCGCCGGGCGGATTGTGCTTTGCCCCCGGATCTGGTATACTGAAAGCAAAGCGTATTTGTATATTTATAACGTTCGGATGGATAAGGAGGTTTCCCTTATGTGGACCTGTTCCCTTTTAAAGACCAACGCGAAAAACGTCCTGAGCCGGAGCTACTGGCGGGGGACGAAGCCGCCTCCGCCGCGATGGGCCAGCTGACCGGCGGGCTGAACATCCAGTATAATTCGGGCTCGGGTCAGGCCGAATCCCTGCCCGAACAGGTGGGCCAGGTGGCAGGCAACAGCGTTCTGCTGGGCTTTGCCCTGAACATTCTGCTGCCCCTGGGCATCCTGGTGGGGCTTTTGATCCTGCTGGCGACCACGGTGGGCTGGAGCATCTTCTTCGGCCCGGTGGTGGAAGTGGGCTGGTGCCGGTACATGATCCGGAACCGGAGCGAAACGCCGGAGTTCACCACCCTGTTTTCCGCCTTTGGGCCCGGCTACTGGAACGTGGTGGCCGCCCGTTTTTATGCCAACCTGCGGATCTTCCTCTTCACCCTGCTGCTGGTGGTGCCCGGCGTCATCAAGGGCTATGAATACCGCCTGGTGCCCTATCTGCTGGCCGAGAACCCCGGGATGGCCCCGGCCCGGGCCGCAGAGCTGAGCAGCCTGATCACCACCGGTGAAAAGTGGAATATGTTTATTCTGGACCTCTCCTTCATCGGCTGGCGGATCCTGGGCGCTCTCCTGTTCGGGCTGGGCAACCTGTTTGTGGAGCCCTATTACCAGGCCACTTTTGCCGAACTGTACGCCGCCCTGCGGACCAAGGCCATCGCACAAGGGTATACCAACGAGGCCGAGCTGCGGGGTTCCATCGGGCCCTTCGACCACGATTTCTAAAAACGGAGGGAACGCTCTCCCCTGATGAACCAATGAGTGAAATGTTGATCCGGCCCATGCGGCCGGAGGATTGGAAAGCCGTATCCAAAATTTATAAAGAGGGCATCGACACCGAGCACGCCACCTTCCAGACCGACTGCCCGCCCTATTCTGCCTGGGACGCCTCCCACATCAAGGAGTGCCGTCTGGTGGTGCTGGACGGGGCCCGGATTGCCGGGTGGGCGGTGCTCTCCCGGGTGAATATGCGCTGGTGCTACCGGGGCGTGGCCGAGGTGAGCATCTATGTGGGCGAAGAATTCCGGGGCAAGGGGTTCGGCTATCACCTGCTCTCGGCCCTCTGCCGGGAGGCGGAGCAGGCGGGCTACTGGACCTTGCAGTCCACTGTTTTGCAGGACAACGAAGCCAGCCGCCGGCTCCACACCAAATGCGGGTTCCGTCTGGTGGGCCGGCGGGAGCGGATCGCCCGGGACTGCCATGGCCGCTGGCTGGACACCTACCTGATGGAGCGCCGCTGCCCCGCCGACGAACCCCCGGGCTACAACCGTCTGTGAGGGTTCACCCAAACCAAAGAATCAAAAACCGGGCCGCCTGTGGTTTTTCCCCACAGACGGCCCGGTTTATTTTGTCTTTATAAAGGCTCAGACGCAGATATCCACGGAATTTTTGTGCCGGAGCATCGACTCAACAATGCAGCAGAATTTATCCGCCAGGCAGACGATCACTGCCTCGCGGCAGGTGGGCATATGGCGGAAGGTCAGGGGCCACATGTGGCTGGAGATGATGTTCTGCTCTTTTTCGCTGATCTGGAAAAATTGCTGGGCATTCTGACAGGCATAAAGCGGGTGGGCAAAGCCGTGCATCTTGAGGATGTTCCGCAGCCCGGTGAAACTGCTCTTGTGGTGCCAGTCATAGAGGTAGAAATCATGGAGCAGAGCCCCCACGGCCAGGGCGGTCTCGTCGGCGCCCAGATTCAGCCGCCGGTTGAGCCAGAAGCTGACCCGGGCCACATTTTTGCAGTGATCGTATGTAGTCACTGCTCCGTGCTGGATGTAGCTGCGCATCTGCTGCACCTCGGGCTCGGACTCGTACCGCGCCAGGATGGCGCGCAGGCAGCTGCGTTCCGCTTCGGACAGGTTCATGCTTTTCCTCCTGAAAGGCGCCGGACCGGCGCAAAATATCGGTATGTGTTGGATCAGGACCGGAGCTGGATGGGCGCCGAATTGCCGAAGTTCTCGGCCTGGGAGGGGTTGGCCCGCTCAAGGCTCATATCCACCAGGTACTGCACCCCGTCCCCCAGCGCTTCCAGCTCGGCCAGCTTGGCCTGAGCGGCTGCCTCGTCGGGGTACCACTGGAGGAGGAAGAAGTTTTCCGCCTCCACCCCGTAGTAGAGCCACTGGCCGTCGGCCCGCAGAAGGTCGTCCAGATGATCCACCTCGTCCCCGTCCAGAAGGCCCAGGCCCTCTTCGGCGTAGACGCTCTCGGGCTCCACCTGGAGCACCTCGATCACCCGGATGGCGCTCTCGAGGTATTCGTCCTGGGGGATCTTTTTGTCCGACCGCTCCCACCCGGTCAAAAACGCCTGCATCAGCAAACCCTTGACCGAGATTTTCGACGTGTGTTCGTTTAAAGCCATGTCTTTTCCCTCACTTTTTCGGGCGGGGGCTGGCCCCGCGTTTTAGTATACAGCGCACCGGCGGTTTCGTCAATGCGTTTCTGCAAAAAATTTTCGCTGCTGTGACAAAAATGTCCAAAATCAGACTTTGCAGTCGGTTTCATACAGGCTGGGGCTGCACTGGCGCCCTTCGGGGTGGGCAGCGACAAACTCCACACAGAGATCGGCGCACATTCGGCACAGCTCCGGGCAGGGGCGCTTGCGGTAATAGTCCGCCGTCCGCTCCTCGGCCGCGGCGCCGGCCGTGGGGGCCGCCCCCGCTTTGGCCAGCAGCTCCCGGCAGATGATGCTGCCCCCGCCGTTCCGCTGGCGGTAGAGCTCGGCCGCCTCCTGCACCAGGGCATAGATTCGGGATTTGTCTTTCGGGTCGGTGGGGTCGGCGTAGACCAGGCCGATCACCGTCACCACCCCGCTGAAGGCTCCGCAG
>OERZ01000292.1_pt1 | contig 10243 bp, 9 predicted proteins | sample 1540151 | NCBI WGS metagenome assembly OERZ01 (sample SAMEA3891880, study PRJEB23780) | metagenome | biome: terrestrial biome; feature: animal house; material: Caecal content | place: Italy | collected 2015-05-05 | reverse complement strand
CTTGACAAGAGCTAAGATTTAGTGTATCATAAATCAAATAACATTTTGTCTAAAGAAGTAATAACAGGACGCAGGATTTGCAAGAAAGGGGTTGTAAGATAATGCTGGAAACTAATTTTGAAGCCAAGTTCGGAAAGGAAGGGCTGACCTTTGACGATGTACTTTTGGTCCCCGGCGAGTCTGATGTCACACCTAATCTGGTTGATTTAAGGACTACCTTGTGCAGGGGGATAACCCTTAACATCCCGATAATGACCTCCGCTATGGATACCGTTACCGAATCCGCCATGGCGATCGCCATCTCGAGGGAGGGCGGAATAGGTATTATCCACAAGAACATGACGATTGACAGCCAGGCTGACGAGATTGACAAGGTAAAGCGCTCCCAGAACGGGGTCATAGTCAATCCCTTTTACCTCTCGCCGGAGAATATCGTCTCCGACGCAGACGAGCTTATGGGCAAGTACCGCATCTCCGGCGTGCCGATAGTGGATAAGGAGAGCAGGCTGGTAGGAATCATAACAAACAGGGATATGCGCTTTATTCAGGACTTTTCGATGAAAATCGGGGAGGTCATGACTAAGGACAATCTTGTGACCGCACCCGTGGGCACCTCCTTGGAGCAGGCGCAGGACATTCTAAGAAGATATAAGATTGAAAAGCTCCCCCTTGTTGATTCGGAGGGCAAGCTGAAGGGTCTTATAACCATAAAGGACATTGAGAAGGCGGTCAAGTACCCCAACTCCTCTACCGACGCTCAGGGAAGGCTGATATGCGGAGCCGCAATAGGCGTCACCGAGGATGTTTTGGACCGTGCCGGTGCGCTTGTCGCCGCAGGGGTGGACTGCCTGGTGCTTGATTCCGCACACGGTCATTCAAGGAATATCATGCGCTGTCTCGAGAGGGTAAAATCCAGCTTCCCCGAGGTCCCGGTAATCGCCGGAAATGTAGCCACGGCGGAGGGCGCCGAGGCTCTTATCAAGGCGGGAGCGGACTGTGTAAAGGTGGGAATAGGTCCCGGCTCGATATGCACAACAAGAGTTGTAGCCGGAGTCGGAGTCCCGCAGATAACCGCCGTCTACGACGCCGCCTGCATGGCAGCAAAATACGGCGTCCCGGTCATAGCCGACGGCGGAATCAAGTATTCTGGAGACATTGTAAAGGCTCTTGCCGCAGGCGCCGGAGCGGTAATGCTGGGCTCGCTTCTTGCCGGCTGCGACGAGGCTCCCGGTGAGATAGAGATTTACCAAGGAAGAAACTTCAAGGTCTACAGAGGAATGGGAAGCCTGGGTGCAATGGCTTGCGGCTCTAAGGACCGCTACTTCCAGACTGGCTCTAAAAAGCTGGTCCCCGAGGGCGTCGAGGGCAGAGTACCCTACAAGGGAATGCTCTCGGACACTATATTCCAGCTCTGCGGAGGAATCAGGAGCGGAATGGGCTACTGCGGCTGTCACACCGTTTCGGAGCTTCACGAAAAGACCAGGTTCGTAAGGATAACCGGCGCAGGACTTAAGGAGTCCCATCCTCACGACATCTACATCACCAAGGAGGCTCCCAACTACTCGGCGCAGATTTAGCCGGGGGAGGGTGTAATACCCTCCAGGAAGCCGTCCCTCAGCACCCTGTAAGCTCAAAAAGCCTATACCGGGCGATGCATTTTGAGCTTTCATCACAGCACAATGGGGGATGCTCGCAGAGCCGTTATCCGGCTTTTGCAGGAATTTTGCATATTGTGTCAAAAGCCCCTCGGCGGACGGGATACTAATGTACCTATGCGGCGCAGGAAGGGGCTTTTTCAGTTTCAGAAGGGTGATAGAAATGGGTAATCAGTCTCTTTTAATCAGGGAGCTTGCAAGAGGAGCTGTCAGGATAAGGGAGTATTCAAGGCTTGAGTCCACCAACACCCTTGCCAAGGAGCTTGCCGCCTCCGGCGAGCCGGGAGGGCTTATAATAACCGCAAGGGAGCAGTCCGGCGGCAGGGGAAGGCGTGGACGGAGCTTTTTCAGTCCCGAGGGGACAGGGCTTTACCTCTCGCTTTTATGGCGTCCCGAGCCGATGACGCTCAGTGCCGACAGCGCACTTTTCCTGACTCCCGCCGCCGCCTGCGCCGTCAGCACGGCGCTAAAGAGCAGCTTTTGCATAGATACAGGGATCAAGTGGGTCAATGACATCCTCTACATGGGAAAAAAGCTATGCGGAATCCTGGTGGAGACGGGAACAAGCTCCGGCTTTATCGACTATGCGGTGGTAGGAGTCGGGCTAAACCTGTTTTATCCTAAGGACGGCTTTCCTCCCGAGCTTTCAAATACCGCCGCCGCACTCTTTGAGGGCTTCGACTGCGAAAAAAGGGACAAGGCGCTTTTTTCGCTCGCAGACTCCTTAATAGACTGGCTGGAGCCTCTTGACCCCGAAAGGATACTCCCCGAGTACATAAAAAGAAGCGTCCTCATAGGAAGGAGGATAACGGTTCACAGGCCGGGAGGCTCAGTGCCCGCCCACGCCGTCGGGATAGACAAAAGAGCGAGGCTGGAGGTTTTATATGACGACGGCTCAAGGGAGGCTCTTGACTCCGGCGAGGTCTCGGTAAGGCTTGAATAGCATAATTAGTATTCACCACAGGAGGTATATATGAGCGAGAATAAGTCAGCCTCCCGTCAATCGGGAGTCAGAGCGTCGGGGATAGTAAGAAGCGTCACCGTCTCCGGGCTTTTGCTGGCGGTGGGGCTTGTCCTGCCGTTTTTGACGGGTCAGCTTAAAAACATCGGCTCGATGCTTTTGCCGATGCACATCCCGGTGCTTCTTTGCGGACTCATCTGCGGCTGGAGGTACGGGGCGGCGGTAGGCTTCATCCTGCCGCTGTTCAGGAATCTGCTTTTTTCGATGCCTCCCATGCCGGGAGCTATCTCCATGGCGTTTGAGATGGGGGTCTACGGTCTTGTCGCAGGGGCGGTGTACTCCTCCTCGAGATGGAAGTGCGTGGTCTCTGTTTATAAAAGCCTGATAGCCGCAATGCTTGCCGGCAGACTGGTCTGGGGAGCGGCTCAGTACCTGATTTTAGGAATCCGTGGCGAGGGCTTCACCCTTGAGGCCTTCCTTGCCGGAGCGTTCCTAAACGCCATCCCCGGGATAATTTTGCAGCTTATTTTCATCCCTATTCTCATGCTGGCTCTTGGAAAAACAGGAGCCGTCCGCCTGCAAAAGCGGGAGGACCACGCCCTTTGCTCCCGCTCGGAGTCAAAATAGCCCGTCCCCTAAAAACAGCCGGCACTCTGTATATAGGTGGATAATAAAACCGTATATAGAAGGATAATAAAATGTTCGATGTTTGGATTGGCGGGATAAACGCCATGGTAGTGCTTGCAGCCCTTTTACTGGTCCTTCTGCCGCTCCAGCTTTTTCTTTGCTTCAGGGTCAAAAGCGCAGCAATAAGACTTCTCCCCGCAGTTATTTTCGGCGTGCTGACGGTGCTGTTTGGCATACTCTCCCAGAGCGCCGAGGGCTGGGACGGCTTGGGATATGCAGTTCTTGCCATCTACACGGCGACCTTGCTCCTCGCCTGCGCTGTCTGCTGGCTGGTCTGGGGGATTGTAAGAGCGTCCAAGAAAAAATAGCATGGACTAAATACCGATAAATCCCTGCACGGATGAAAAAATCCCGCTCTAAGCTTTTCTCAGAGCGGGATTTTCGTTTTTAAAAGCTGATTTTATCCTTGATGTAGCCTGTAAGCTCGCTTATCGGGAGTCTTAGCTGCTCCATGGAGTCCCTGTCTCTTACGGTGACGCAGCCGTCCTCAAGGGAGTCGAAGTCGAAGGTGACGCACCAGGGAGTGCCTATCTCGTCCTGCCTGCGGTAGCGCTTGCCTATCGAGCCGGTCTCGTCGAAATCTGTCATGAAGCTTCCGCAGAGCATGTCGTAGACCTTTAGGGCAGGCTCTGAGAGCTTCTTGGAGAGCGGCAGAACGGCGCACTTGTAGGGGGCTACAGCCGGCGAGAGGTGAAGCACGGTCCTTATGTCGTTTTTCTCGGCGTCGATTACCTCCTCGTCGTACGCCTCGCAGAGGAGCGCCAGCACCGTCCTGTCAAGACCGTAGGTCGACTCGATGATATAGGGGATGTACCTCTCCCCGGTCTCGGGGTCAAGATACTCGAGCTTGGTGCCGGAGTATTCCTGATGGCGTGTTAAGTCGAAGTTTGTGCGGTTGTGGGTGCCGTTAATCTCTCCCCAGCCGAACGGGAACAGGAATTCGATGTCGCACGCCGCCTTGGCGTAGTGGGCGAGCTTCTCATGGTCGTGGAATCTAAGGTGCTCCTTGGCTATTCCCAGGTCGACAAAGAAGCTCCTGCCGTACTCCTTAAAGTAGTCGTACAGCTCGCCGTCGGTGCCCTCCTTGCAGAAGGTCTGGAACTCCATCTGCTCGAACTCAATCGTCCTGAAGGTGAAGTTGCCGGGGGTTATCTCGTTTCTGAACGCCTTGCCTATCTGACCTATCGAGAAGGGGAGCTTGGCTCTCATCGTCCTTTGGACATTGAGGTAGTTTACATACTCGCCCTGGGCGTTCTCAGGTCTTAGGTAGATTACGCTCTTTGAGTCCTGGGTGACTCCCCTGAAGGTCTGGAACATCAGGTTAAACTCCCTGATATCGGTAAAGTTGTGCTTTCCGCAGTGAGGGCAGGGGATGTGATGCTCCTTGATAAAGTCGAACATCTCCTGCTTTGTCATGCCGTCGGCGTGAGCCTCGGGGTCGAAGCTGTCTATTAGATTGTCGGCACGGTGACGCATCTTGCACTCCTTGCAGTCAAGAAGCGGGTCGGAGAAGCTAGCAACATGCCCTGAAGCCTCCCAGACTCTAGGGTGCATAAGGATGTCGGCGTCGACCTCGTAGCTAGACCTGCGCTCCTGAATAAAGCGCTTGCGCCAGGCGTCCTTGACATTGTTTTTCATCCTCGCCCCGAGAGGGCCGTAGTCCCAGGTATTTGCCAGTCCGCCGTAGATTTCGCTCCCGGCGAAGATAAAGCCTCTGCCCTTGCACAGGGCGACAATCTTGTCCATGGTTTTAAGTGAATTATCCATAAACCTCTTTGCTCCTTATATAGCTTATTGTGTCATGATGTATTTTAGCCTATAATCGGGGAGAAGTCAAGCCCGAAAATAGCTGTGGGGAATATACTAGATAAGGTATAGAATTTTATCATATAACATCCATAGCAGCAGCTTAGATTAATCTTGATAGCATTTGCCGTCAAAATTAATGGGATTAGCCGGCGTTATCTCCCCTGACCGCCTTCAAAGTGTCTGCCGGTATAAGCCTGAAAAAATTTCCCTGAGGGATTTCCAGCCCTGATATTCTTTTAGACCAATATTATGCCCTGCGCTAAGCCCCTGTCATGACATAATACACAAATTCACCCTGTTAATGTGCTGAATATTTTTGTTTTTGTATTGTTGACACCTGTTCGCCGATGGAGTATAATTAAACCCAATAGCCCCATTTGAGTATACTGGCAGCAGGTGTCAAATGGCGCATATAATATGGAAAGGGTGTTAAGCACCTACCCGGAGGTAATTTGAATGAGAGTTTATAACTTCAGCGCAGGACCGGCTATGCTGCCGGAGGAGGTTCTCAAAAGAGCCGCAGACGAGATGCTAGAGTACGGCTCGTCAGGGCAGTCTGTAATGGAGATGTCCCACCGCTCAAAGGAGTATCAGGCTATAATAGACAAGGTAGAGGCTGACCTAAGAGAGGTTATGTCCATACCCGAGGGCTACAAGGTGCTTTTCCTTCAGGGAGGAGCCTCCAGCCAGTTTGCGATGGTCCCGATGAACCTAATGACAAGGAGCGGCAGGGCTGATTTTGTAATAACCGGCCAGTGGGCTAACAAGGCTTATCAGGAGGCGTCAAGATACGGCAAGGCAAATATTGTCGCATCCTCTAAGGATAAGACATTTTCCTATATCCCCGAGCTTGACAGCTCTAAGTTCGACCCCGAGGCGGACTATTTCCACATCTGCTACAACAACACCATCTACGGCACCCGCTTCAACGAGCTTCCCGACACTAAGGGAGTCCCGATAGTTGCAGATATGTCAAGCTGCATACTCTCCGAGCCGGTTGATGTGTCTCAGTACGGTCTTATCTACGCCGGAGCGCAGAAGAACATGGGTCCCGCCGGTCTGACGGTGGTGATAATCAGGGAGGACCTCATAGGCAGCGCCATGGAGCTTACTCCTACTATGTTCAACTACAAGACCCATGCCGACAACGGCTCGATGTACAACACTCCTCCGACCTACGGGATATACATTCTCGGTCTTGTCCTCGACTGGATAAAGGGAATGGGCGGGCTCTCGGTCATGAAGGAAAGAAATGTCAGAAAGGCTGAGCTTCTTTACAGCTGCCTTGACGAGTCCAGGATGTTCTCCGCCACCGTTTCTGGAAAGGACCGCTCGCTCATGAATGTCCCGTTCGTGACGGGAAGCGAGGAGCTCGACGCTAAATTCGTCCAGGAGGCAAAGAAGGCGGGGCTTATCAATGTAAAGGGTCACCGCTCGGTAGGCGGAATGAGGGCGTCTATCTACAACGCTATGCCCTATGAGGGAGTCCAGGCTCTTTGCGAGTTTATAAGAAAGTTTGAGGCTGAAAATGCATAATATACTTACACTTAACAAGATTGCCGCAGTAGGCACCGATAATTTCAACAAGGCATACTATAATGTCGGGGACGCTGTATCCTCGCCGGACGCTATCATGGTCCGCTCTGCAAATATGCTGGATTACAGCTTCAACCCAGAGCTTGTGGCGATAGCCAGAGCGGGAGCGGGAGTCAACAACATCCCGATAGACCGCTGTTCGGAGGCAGGAATCTGCGTATTCAACACCCCGGGAGCAAACTCCAACGCCGTAAAGGAGCTTGTAATAGCTGGACTTCTTTTAAGCTCCAGGAAAATAGCCGCCGGAATCGAGTGGGCTAAGACCTTAAAGGGCGAGGGCGAGGCTGTTCCTAAGCTTGTCGAAAAGGGCAAGAGCCAGTTTGTCGGTCCCGAGATAATGGGCAAGACGATAGGCATAGTCGGTCTTGGCGCAATAGGAATCAAGGTTGCAAACACCGCCTTGTCGCTTGGCATGAAGGTAATAGGCTATGATCCCTTCCTCTCCGTCAACGCTGCCCTCGGGCTGAAGCCGGGAGTCGAGGTCGCTAAGAGCGTCCAGGATGTCTACGCCGAGGCTGATTATCTCACGCTTCACCTCCCTTATAATAAGGACACCGCCAACACCGTCTGCCGTGAGTCGCTCGCTAAGATGAAGGACGGCGTCAGGATTTTGAACTTCGCCAGGGGAGAGCTTGTCAACACCGAGACCCTTCTAAAGGCAATAGCCTCCGGGAAGGTAGCGGCTTATGTCACAGACTTTGTCAGCGACGAGCTGATAGGAGTCGACGGTGTAATCTGCATCCCGCACCTGGGAGCCTCCACCCCTGAGTCGGAGGACAACTGTGCGTACATGGCGGCAGTCGAGCTAAAAGACTATATCGAGAACGGCAGGATTCACAACTCTGTAAACCTCCCCGACTGTGAGCTTTCCAAGACCGCCGACCACCTGGTCTGCGTCATACACAAAAACATCCCTGCTATGGTTTCATCCGTCACCGGGATAATCTCGGAGGCGGGAGGAAATATAGAGAGCATAGCCTCCAAGTCCAAGAAGGACTGGGCGTACACCATGCTCGATGTCACCGGGGATGTCCAGAACGCCTGCGCCAAGATAGCCGCTATCGACGGCGTTGCAAGGGTAAGAGTGCTTTAAGCGGCAGTGAAATTTGTCTTATGACAACAGAAATTCGCTGTAGGCGAATTTCTGTCCCCAACACCGCAGCTTGAGGGGAATCCCAGCTTATGCAAAGTGAGCTGTCAGCTCAGCTGACCGATTGATTGCCCCAGAGCCTGATAAAAAGCCTGCAATTATACGCCTCCCGGAAAATTTCGGGAGGCTTCTTATTTGCTGCCCGGCAATCAATCCGCCAAGGCGCAGGCCTTGGCGGCTCACTTTGCATATGTGGGGAGGCTTTGCTCTGTGAAAGAAGGGGCCGCCTGACGGCGGGTAAGACACACCATCCAAAAAATGAGGCCTTCCCGGAGCTGGGGGACGCCTCATTATTTTGCCTTAGTATTTTATAGTGCAGCCCGGCTTGACCGAAAACGGCTCGCCCTCGGTCACCCAGCCGCCGGACGCCATCCAGACCTCCTTGGCGGTGGGGTTGTAGATAAGCCTTGAGTCGGGGCTTACCGAGCGCTCGAGAGCCATAAACGCCATGTGGTACTCGCAGATGTCGATATTTGTCGCCAGCCAAAGCTCGTCCTTGTGCTCGCTCACCAGCCTCATGAAGTCCTCGATTACCTGCCAGTTACCGTCCCGGCGGAACTCTGGGGTGTGTCCCCAGAGGTAAAACAGCCTCGGCTCGTCGGTTTCAAGCTCCAAAAACTCCCTTGTAAGCTCAAGGAGCCTTGGGTTGGCGTGATGGGCGGTTGCGTGAAGCCTCAGCCAGTCCTGCGGGAGCATGAAATCCTCCCTTGTGCCCACCGTCCGGCAGTATTTGATTCCGTTAGCCCTAAGAGCCTCCACAGCCCGGTCGTTATAGGAGCCGTAGGGATACGCCGCTCCCCTCACCACAACGCCGTAGTCTTTTTCAAGAGCCGCACGGTCCGCCGAGATTTCATAGCACAGCTCGGCGTCGGTAAGACGGGTGAAGTCCCTATGCACATAGCCGTGAACGGCAACCTCGACGCCGTGCTCCTTGTAATGCTTTAAAGCCTCAGTGCGTGTGAGCCTCGGCCAGGGACCCTCAGGCTGTGTACCCTCGGGACGGTAAAGCCCGGAGCTTATGTTAAAGGTTCCCTTGATTCCGTACCTGTCCATCAGCTCCATAAGCCTGATGTCGTCGTAGCAGCCGTCGTCATAGCTTAGGGTTAGAGCCTTTTTTACTCCGCCGGGGAATCTCATTTTTATCATATCATAGCCTCCTCAGGTTGACAAGTCACGGTCGTTGCTGTAAAATCTACTAAGACCGCTCACATAAAAGTATAAACTATTTTCTCCGCTTTTTCAAGCACTAATTTATCCGCTTTCCAAAAAGGAGGACATCAGGATGGAGCTAAGCCGCAGCAACCTCCCCGAGGCTTTTCCTGCGGGGCTTTTTGACACCCACACTCACTATGACGACGAAAAATTCGACGGCGTCAGGGAGGAGCTTCTTTGCTCGCTCTTTGAAAGAGGGCTGTCGGGGCTAATACACGCCTCGGTGGATTTTGCCTCCTGCCGCTTCGGTCTGGAGCTGTCAGGGAGCTGCCAAAGAGCCTACGCCGCCATAGGGCTTCATCCCGAGAATCTCTACGACGCCGTCCCGGGCTGGATAGAGCGGCTCAGGGAGCTTTATATATCCGCAGGGGATAAAAAGCCGGTCGCAATAGGGGAGATAGGGCTTGACTATCACTATCCCGGATATGACAGGACGGCTCAGCTGGACGCCTTTTGCAGTCAGCTTGAGCTTGCCGGAGAGCTTGGACTCCCCGTGATAATCCACTGCCGGGACGCAATAGGCGACTGCGTTGATGTCCTAAGAGGGCATCTTTCGCCGTCAGGCGGAGTGATGCACTGCTACTCCGGCTCTAAGGAGACGGCAAGAGAGCTTCTTGACATGGGGCTTTATATAAGCTTCACCGGGACGCTCACCTTCAAGAACTCAAAAAAACAGCAGGAGGTTGTAAAATACCTCCCGCCGGATAGACTGCTTCTTGAGACCGACTGCCCGTATATGGCTCCCGAGCCGCTTCGTGGCAGGATTTGCGACAGCTCGATGCTGATACACACAGCCTCAGCCGCCGCTGTGATAAAGGAGCTTGACCCATTGGAGCTTGTGCTCACAGCGAGGGAGAACACCCGCAGGCTTTTTGGGGTGTGAGAGGCCTGTCGGCGGCTATAAATTCGCCTGACGGCAGGTGAAGCTGCTGCGCCGTGAAAGCCTCCTTTCGCAGCTTGAGGGGAATCCCGGCTCACGCAAAGTGAGCTGTCAGCTTAGCTGACCTACTGATTGCCGGGCAGGGTTCATATGAGCCTGATGCCCATGCGCCTCCTAGAAAACGGCAGGAGGCTATCAATCAGAAAACCGGCAATCAAGCCGCCAAGGCGTACGCCTTGGCGGCTCACTTTGCGCCCTCGCCGGAGAGGCGGGGGACGGGGGACAGGGACGGG
>OERZ01000290.1_pt1 | contig 10302 bp, 6 predicted proteins | sample 1540151 | NCBI WGS metagenome assembly OERZ01 (sample SAMEA3891880, study PRJEB23780) | metagenome | biome: terrestrial biome; feature: animal house; material: Caecal content | place: Italy | collected 2015-05-05 | reverse complement strand
GGGCCGGGTGGGAGAGGAGAAAACAGGCCAGGGGGAAATGCTCCTCAAACCGGCATATGGGCCCCGGCAGTTTGGGTGCCCGGGCCTGGGCTCGGCCCACCAGGGTCTTGACCATGGTCTGGGCCTGGGCGTGGGCCTGGGGAGCTTCCAGCAGAGGGTCAAAGGGCATGCTCACCGCCAGGGTGAACTGGTGGTACCCCAGCCAGTGGAGGAGCTTCACCGGTTCTTCCGGCCCCAGCAGGGCCGCCGGGGTGAGAAGCAGCAGGTTCTCCCGCCCCCAGCAGCAGAGGCTCCCGGGCAGAAGGTCCCCCACCTGCCGCAATAGCGGCTCGTGCCCCAGCCCGGAGAAAAGAGGCGCTTCCAGGCAGACCAGGCACCCCAGCCGGTAGGGCCCGCCGGGCCGCCACCCGGTCTGCCGCAGCCGCTGGAGGATCAGTCCTTCGTCCGAGATTTCCCCCTCCACCAACTGGCGGAAAATTTCCGCCTGTGCGGGCTGGCGGGGGCCGGGGATGTTGTACTCTCCCTTTTGCAGCTCCACCGAAAGGGCTTGGGCCAGGGCGGACCAGCGTTCCAGGCCGGCGGGGTCCGGCTGCTCTTTCGACCGCAGAAAGAGATACCCCGTCACCTGTTTGTGGGTGGAGAGAGCGCAGAATACCTCCCAGAGCCCGCTGGAAGCATTGTAGAGGGAAAAAGCCTCCCGGCTTTTTTGCAGCTGGGCGGTGATCCCTTTCTGCTGCAATTCCTCCACGATCTCGGGCCGCATGATCCACCGCCCCGATGCCTGGGGCACAAAGACCCCGTCGTCCTCTTTGGGGGCGGCGGTGGCCAGCAGGGTATAGGCCGCGTCGCAGACCGAAAAACTCTGGCCCAGGTATTTCCCGGCTGCCTGGACCAGCGCTTCCAGCCCGCCCCCGGCGGCCAGCTGTTCCAGCAGCATCCGCCGAAAAGATTCCAGATGCTCCATTTGAACCTCCTGAAGATGCTTTTTCAATTATTATAGCATAAAAAGCCCGAAAATGCCCCTTTCTTTGCCGCGTTTATCCGATGATTTCAGGAGATTCGTTTGTTATACTACTAACGAACAAGGGCCCCGCCACACCGGGGCCAAAACGGCTTTGGATCAGACAGAAGGAGAACAAGATGAAAAAGATCAGTCGTAAAGGTTTCCTGAAACTGGCTGCCGCCGCTGCCATGGGCGGCGTCACCGCAGGGGCTCTGTCCGCCTGCGAGTCCGCCAGCAGCACTGCCGCCAGCGCGTCCAGCGCAGCGGCTCAGAACGGCTATACCGCCGGTACTTACACCGCCACCGCCGCCGGCATCAACGGCGATGTCTCTGTGACCATGACCTTCGACGCCGAGAAGATCACCGAGGTGGTCATCGACGCTTCCGGCGAGACCGAGAGCATCGGCGGCGTGGCCGCCGAGGAGCTGGCCAATACCATCCTGGAGGCCCAGACCAGCGAGGTGGATGCCGTTTCGGGCGCCACCATCACCTCCAACGCCATCAAGGAGGCCGCTGCAAAATGTATCGCTGAGGCCAAGGGCGTGGACCCCGAGAGCCTGAACGTCCAGACCGAGACCATCAGCTGGCGCACTGCCCCCGAGGCCATCCCCGAGGAGAACATCGCCGACACCCTGGAAGCCGACGTGGTGGTCATCGGCCTGGGCCAGGCGGGTCTGGCCTGCGCCCGCGCTGCCATGGAGGGCGGCGCTTCGGTCATCGTCATCGAGAAGATGAGCGAGGAGAACCACGCCTGGACCGGCTGCGACTTTGGCCACATCAACTCCCAGTGGCTGAAGGACCAGGGCATCCCCGAGGTGGACCCCGTGGAGGTGCTGAACGACTGGCAGCTCCGGGGCTGCAATATGTCCAACCCCACCCTGGTGATGAAGTACCTGAAGAACTGCGGCGAGACCTTCGACTGGTTCATGGAGCTGGGCGACGAAGAGGGCAAAAAGCAGCTGCGGGCCTTCCATAACCCCTACCCCAAAAACTTCAAGGGCGAGCTGGCCGGCCAGAAGTTCTGGAACGGCACCGCTCAGTTCCCCGGCATCTTCTTTGAGGGGGACTACACCGTCACCGCCCACAGCAAGCTGATCACCCAGTACATCATCGAGAAGGGCGTCCAGGTCTTTTACAGCAACGACGCCCAGTACCTGGAGAAGGATTCCTCCGGCCGGGTCACCGGCGTGATTGCCAAGACCGAGAACGGCTATGTCCGTTACAACGGCACCAAGGGCGTTGTCCTGGCAGCGGGCGACTTCTCCGCCGACGCCGAGATGGTGGACGAGCTCTGCCCCAACATCAACGCCCTGAACTACACCGGCGACGGCAAGAAGATCACCGGCATGGACCGGGACGGCAAGGGCATCAAGATGGGTGTCTGGGCCGGCGGCAAGCTGGAGCCGGGCCCCCTGTCCACCATGGGCGGCACCTTCTTCTTCCCCAGCGGACTGCTGGGTTCCTGCGGCAACCTCTGGCTGGACAACGACTGCAACCGCTTCTGCAACGAGGCCTTTGGTGACCCCGTCTTTGCCGGCGCCGAGGCTGCCCGCCACAAGGGCACCATTTACAGCGTCTTTGACGCCGACATCTATGAGCAGCTCCAGTCCTTCCCCGCGGGCCACGGCTCTGCTTTCGTCAACGATCCCACCTACAAGGCCAGCCTGGAAAAGGCCCTGGCCGATGCAGTCGCCGCCGGGGACGAGGGCGTGGACGAGTGCCTGACCATGACCGGCGGCACCATCCGGCTGTTCGCCGCCGACACCCTGGACCAGCTGGCCGACCGGCTGGGCCTGACCGGCGAGAAGAAGGAGAACTTCCTTTCTTCCGTGGAGAACTACAACGCCAAGTGCGCCGCCGGCTACGACGACGACTACGGCAAGGACCCCAGCGTCCTCTTCCCGGTGGCAAAGGCCCCCTACTATGGCTTTGCCAAGGACATCTACGCCGGGTATGAGTTCCTCTGCACCACCGGCGGCCTCTGGACCGACAACGACCAGAACGTCTACGACGAGCACCTGGATGTGATCCCCGGCCTGTACGCCACCGGCAACTGCTGCGGCCGCCGCTTCGGCGTCCAGTACAGCACCCCCATCGCCGGTGTCAGCGTGGGCATGGCCCAGACCCTGGGCCGCGAGCTGGGCAAGCACCTGGCCTCCCTCTAAGCTGAATCAAGAAAGAATCTTTGCTGCACCTCTGGTTCCGGTCTTTGGACTGCGCCAGGGGTGCAGCTTTTTGCACCCTTGCAATTATAGAAGAGCTGTGGGAGAATGGGGGAGAGAAAACCCGGTTATCTACCGGCGGGAGGAACTTTTTCGTGAAACTGCTGCATCTTTCCGACCTCCATCTGGGCAAGCTGGTCAACGGCTTTTCCATGGTGGAGGACCAAAAATACATCCTTAAACAAATCCTGGAGATCACCGCCGCCGAACACCCCGACGCCGTCCTCATCGCCGGGGACGTCTACGACAAAGCCATCCCCTCCGAGGGGGCAGTCTTGGCGCTGGACGAGTTTCTGGTGGGCCTGTCGGACGTTTGCCCCCAGATCTTCCTCATCAGCGGCAACCACGACTCCGCCGAGCGCCTGGCCTTCGGCGGGCGGCTGATGCGGCCGGGCATCCACGTCTCCCCGGTGTATGAGGGGGCCGTCGCCCCCGTCACCCTGGAGGACGAATACGGCCCGGCGGATGTCTGGCTTTTGCCTTTTGTGAAACCCGCCCAGGTCCGCCACAGCTTCCCCGAAGAGGAGATCGCCTCCTATACCGACGCGGTGGCCTGTGCCGTCCGGCATATGCCCCTGGACCCGGACCGGCGGAATATTCTGGTGTCCCACCAGTTCGTCACCGGGGCCCAGCGCTGCCAGTCGGAGGAACTCTCGGTGGGGGGCACCGACAACGTGGATTCGGCGGTGTTCGAGCCCTTCGACTATGTGGCCCTGGGGCACATCCACGGCCCCCAGCAGGTGGGTCGGCCCACCGTCCGCTACTGCGGCACCCCGCTGAAATATTCCTTCTCCGAGCTGCACCACAAAAAATCGGTGACGGTGGTGGAGCTGGCCGAAAAAGGCCGGGTGGAACTGCGCACCGTCCCCCTGACCCCCGCCCGGGACCTGGCCGAACTGCGGGGGGAGTACGCCGACCTCACCGGCCCCGATGCGGCTGAGAAGTACGCCGCCCAAAAGGATTGCTACCTGCGGATCGTCCTCACCGATGAGCAGGAGGTATTCAATGCGGCGGGGGAGCTGCGGAAACACTACCCCTACATGATGGCCCTGGAATACGACAACACCCGCACCCGGTCCAGCTTCACCCTGGATACGCCGGATAAGGTGGAGGAGCGCTCTCCCCTGGAACTGTTTGACGAGCTCTTCACCAAACAGAACGGCCGCCCCATGGATGAGGCCGAGCGAGCCTGCCTGGCCGGGATTCTGGAGCGTGCACAGGAGGAACAAGGATGAGACCGCTGAAACTGACCCTTTCTGCCTTTGGACCCTATGCGGGTCTGGAAACGCTGGATTTTACCCTGCTGGGGGACAGCGGGCTCTACCTGATTACCGGCGACACCGGCGCGGGCAAATCCACCATTTTTGACGCCATCACCTTTGCCCTCTACGGCAAGGACAGCGGCAAAGACCGGCGGGAGCGGTCTTTCCGCAGCATGTACGCCGAGTCGGACAGCCAGGAAACTTTTGTGGAGCTAACTTTCCTCCACCAGGGCCGGGAGTACACCGTCCGCCGCCAGCCCGAATACGAGCGGTTTTCCAAGCGGAGCGGAAAGAACACCCTGAAAGGGGCCGAGGCGACCCTCCTCTGCCCGGACGGTACCATCATCACCAAGAAAACCCAGGTCACCGAAAAGATTGTGGAACTGCTGGGGATCAACCGGGACCAGTTCAAGCAGATCGCCATGATCGCCCAGGGGGATTTCCTCGAGCTTTTGCAGGCCGAGAGCGACCGGCGGCGGGAAATCTTCCAGAAGATTTTCGATACCCGGATCTATGCCCGGGCCCAGAAACTGCTGGGGGAGGAGGCCGCCCGGCTGATGGATCAGCAAAAGAGCCTGCAAGGGGGGATCGCCCGGTATGCCGCCGGGGTCCAGTGCCCCGATGACTCTCCTCTGGCGGAACAGGCGGCCCTGGCCCGGGCGGGGGGCCTGCCCACCTCCCAGCTGGCGGGGCTTTTGGAACAGCTGCTGACCGCCGACGAGGGGGAGAAAACCGCCCTCACCCAGCAGCAGGCCGAACTCACCCAGGCCATGAACGAGCTGGCAGGCCAGATCTCCCTGGAACAGGAGCGGCAGAAATCCCGCCAGGAACTGGCGGCGGCCCAGGGCCGGAAGATCACCCTGGAAGCCGAGCAGGTCGCCGCCCGCCAGACCCAGGCCGCCGCCCGGGCCCGGCAGGGGGAGATGGAGCAGCTCCAAAAAGAAGCCGCCGCCCTGGAACACCAGCTGCCCGACTACGACCGCCGGGAGGAATACCGCCGCCAGGCCCGCACCCGGGCGGAGGATTTGGCCCGGGCCCAAAAGGGTCTGGCCGGGCTGAAAGCCCAGCGGGAACAACTGGTGGCCCTCTATACGGCGGCCCAGGCGGAGGCTGAACCTCTCCAGAACGCCGAGGCCGACCGGGTCCGGGCCGAGCAGGCTCTGAAAGAGTGGCAGGCCCGGCAGGAGCGGCTGACCGCCACCGGGAAAAACTGGCAGGCCGGGGCCCGGCTGCTTCGTCAGGCCCAGGCCGCCTACCAGCAGGCAGAGGCCGAAGCAAAGCGCGCCCTGGAAGAATACGACCGCCAAAGCACCCTCTACCGCCAGGAGAAGGCGGGGCTGCTGGCCCGGGACCTGAAAGAGGGCGCGCCCTGTCCGGTCTGCGGCTCCCTCCATCACCCCAACCCGGCGCCGCCCCCGGCGGGGGCCGTCTCGGAGGAAGAGCTGGAAGGGCTGCGGGCCGGGTGGGAGGCCGCCTCTGCCCGGGCCCAGAAGGCCGCCGAGGCCGCCAGCGCCGCCAAGGGCCGGGCCGAACAGCAGGCCGCCGCCCTCCGGCAAGAGATGGCGAACCTCCCCGCTGAGGGCCCTGTCCCCGAGGCTCTGCCCGAACAGCTGACGGCGGCCCTGGCCCGGCTGGCCGCGGAGACCCAGGCCGCCGCCCAGACCCTCCAGGAGGCAGGCCAGCGGGCCCAGCGTCAGACTGAATTAAACGCAAAGCTCACCCAGTGGGCCGAGAAGATCGAGACCCTCCGCACCCGGGTGGAGAACGGGGAGAGGTACTGCATCCAGCTGGCCGAACAGGAAAAAGCCGGGGCTGCCGCCCTGGCTCAGCTGGAAGAAACCCTCTCCTGGCCGGACGGCCCGGCAGCCCGTGCTGCTCTGGCCGAAAAGCAGAACGCCGCCAAGGCCATCCAGTCCGCCATGGAACGGGCGGACCAGAACGCCCAGCGGATCGCCGCCGCCCTGGCCGGGGCCGAAGGGGTGATCCACTCCCTGGAAAGCCAGCTGGCCGGGGCCGAACCGGTGGATCTGGAATCGGCCCGCGCCCGCTGGGCCCAGCTCAAGAGCCGGCAGGCCGAACTCACCGCCCAGAGCGAGGAAATCTCCGCCCGGCTGATCCAGAACCGGGCCGCCCTGGAGGGCATCCAGAACCAGAGCGCCCAGGCCGCCGCCCTGGCCGACCGCTTGCAGATGGTCAAGGGACTGGCGGATACGGCCACGGGCAGCGTCTCGGGCAAGGAGAAGGTGGACTTTGAGACCTACATCCTTCGCAGCTACTTCGATCGGATTCTCCGCCAGGCCAACCACCGCTTTTTGGAGATGTCCGGCGGCCAGTACGAGCTCTGCCGGCGGGAAAAATCCGAGGACCTGCGCCGGGCCAGCGGCCTGGAACTGGAAGTGCTGGACCACTACAACGGCACCCGCCGGGATATCAAGACCCTGTCGGGGGGCGAGTCCTTTTTGGCCTCCCTGTCCCTGGCCCTGGGTCTGGCGGATGTGGTCCAGGCCTCGGCGGGAGGCGTCCAGATTCAGGCCATGTTCATCGACGAGGGCTTCGGCACCCTGGACGAGGAGACCCTCCGGCTGGCCATGGAGTCCCTGATCCGGCTCAGCAGCGGGGACCGTCTGGTGGGGATCATCTCCCATGTGGCCGAGCTGAAAAACCGGATCGAAAAACAGATCGTTGTCACCAAGACCCGTTCCGGCGGCAGCCGGGCCGAGATCGTCTGCGGGTGATGGGAAAAGGCTGCTGCAAAATCAAACTGCAACAGCAACTTGCACTGCAAAACGGGATGAAAAAACAATCCGGGACCTTTTAAGCGCAGCGTGCTTTCAAAGGTCCCGGATTGTTTGCATTTTTTTGAGACGAACCGTTTTCCGGCAGATCCCTGCCGGAAATTATGGGAGGTTGAAATCGCTTGAACCACAGGGCTGGATCTCATTCCAGCAGATCCCAGGAAAGCTCATATTCTCCGTCTGCCTTGGTAAATCGGGTGGTAACAAACAGCCTGCCTCCCCGTCTAACAGAAATGTTCGCGCAGGGGTGCTGCTGATCCAGTACGAGCGGATGTTCGCTCTCCTTGTCGCTGATTTCTATCCAAACAGTTCCTTTGGTGACAGCGGATGAAAAAACAAAGCGATACATCCTCTCAGGTCGGAGACAAATCACCCGTTTGGTGGTCCCACGGCAGGACACAAATTTTGCTTTGATGCGGTTTCTGTTTCTCCCAACCCGGGGGTAACCCTGATACATCAGAGCGGCTTTGGAGTTGATCACGCCAATGCCATTGCGATAGAGAAGATAAACCAGGCCAAACACCGCAGCAAATAGAATTGGCAATATCAAAAGCTCTTTCATCCCGGCGCCCTGCCTTTCTTTTCGTTTTTCTCCGGTGGTTTACGGTAAGATCGGAACACACAGCTCGCAGAGGTGCCGATCCACCAGTTTGTTTTGATAACGTTCCAGGGCGGGTTTAGCCTCATCTGGGGTATACCCCAACGCGGACAGCGCAGAGCGATATTCACTCCATCCGGCTTGAACGGCCTCTGCGGTGTGTTCCAGCAGAAATACGGCATACAGCCCGCCGCTGAATTGCCCCGGCGCAACGCCGTCTCCATGAGGTGCCGGTTCTTTCTCCCAAATCATGCAGACATCGTAGCGGCATTCCTCGGCCTTTACCAAGGATGGATTGTCCCTTGGAATTCCAAGAATTACAGTTTGTTCGTTCCACAAACCATGGTTCCTGATCCATCCTTTCATGCGGTCCATCAGCTGATGGTTTTCAGGGCCATATGCTCCTACCCTTCGCATGAAAAGGAAAGCGGAAGGCTTCATCGTTTCTTTCTGTACACTCAAATAAAATGGCACAATGGTATCTCCAGTTCGGATAGGAGTACATCGATGTCTGAATTCATCATACCGCCATTTAAAAAGTTTTTCAACTGCACATTTAAAAGATTGGTTTTTGTGGTCCTTTGCTTTTTTTCTCTTTAATCAAAAAGAAAAAGAGCTGCTGCTCAACTTTCGTTTTGCAGCAGCTCTTTTTTGTGTATCAGGTGTTGGGGCTGGAGGCCAGAGCCTGGGCGTGGCTGGCGTGGGTGCGGCGGAGAACCCGGATGCAGCGGGCGCTGGCCGGGATCAGGAAAAGGTCCGCCATAATCCAGGCCACCGGGGCGGCGTAGCAGGCCGCCGTGTAGCCGAACATGGGCACCAGCCAGAGGGCCACCGAGCCCCGGCCGATCATCTCCAAAACGCCCGCCGAGATGGCAAAGACGCTGAAGCCCATGCCCTGAATAGAGAACCGCAGGATGTTCACCAGGGCCAGGGGGAAGAAGAAGACCGACTGGATCACGATGTATTCGGTGGTCAGCTGGACCAGCTGGGCCAGAGCGGGCTCCGCCGGGTCCAAAAAGAGCATGGCACACTGGGGCGCAAAGAGGACCATGGCCACCAGGGCGATCACCGAGTAGCCCGCCCCCAGGGCCGAGCAGGCCCAAAGACCCTTGTTCAGACGGTCCAGCTTGTTGGCGCCCACGTTCTGGCCGCAGTAGACCGCCATGGTGCCGCCCATGGCGTCGAAGGGGCAGCAGAGCAGCTGGAACATCTTGCTCCCGGCGGCGATGGCCGCCACGCTGAGGCTGCCCAGGGTGTTGACCGCCGATTGCAGCAGGATGGAGCCGATGGCGGTCACCGAGTATTGCAGACCCATGGGCAGACCGATGTAGAACAGGTGCCCGCAGAGCCGGAAATCCAGTTTCCGTTCCTCCCGGCTGATCCGCAGCACCGGGTATTTTTTGTACATAAAGACAAGGCACGCCAGGCCGGAAATCGCCTGGGAGACCACGGTGGCCACGGCGGCCCCCGCCACCCCCATGTCAAACCAGAGGATCAGGGCCAGATCCAAAAAGATGTTTAACCCCGAGGAGAGCGCCAGGAAATACACCGGGGTTTTGCTGTCTCCCAGGGCCCGGATGATGCCCGCCAACAGGTTATACAAAAAGGTGGCCGGGATGCCCAAAAAGATCACCAGGATGTAGATATAGGCGTCGTCAAAGATGTCCGCCGGGGTCTGCATCATCCGCAGAATCCCCGCACAGCCCAGGGCGGTGGCGGTGGTCATGATGGCCGCCGAGAATACGGACAGGTAGGCGGAGTTGGCTACAAACTGCCGCATGGCCGACATCTCATTGGCGCCCACCTTCTGGGCCACCGGAATGGAGAAACCGCTGCACAGCCCGGTGCAGAAGCCCAACACCAGAAAGTTGATGGCGCCGGTGGAGCCCACGGCCGCCAGAGCCGAGGCCCCCAGCAGCTTGCCCACAATGACAGTGTCCACCAGGTTGTAGAATTGCTGGAACAAAAGGCCCAGCAGCATCGGTACCGCAAAGCCCAGAATCAGGCGCATGGGGCTGCCGTTTGTCAGATCTTTACGCATAAAAGATACGTTCCTCCCTTTACAGCGGGGCGGCGCTGGATCTTTTTTCGCCCCGAAACGAAGATGTATTATAGCACATCATCGCCAGAAACGGAACGCCCCCGGCGGCCCTCAAAAGATGAAATTATCTTAAAATCAAAGGGAATAGATTTGGATACAGCATATACCGAAAAAGAACTTTCTGTAATAATTCGACGGAATATTACAAAACGAGCTGCCATCTGCGGCTGGTAGTATTTGCAGTTTGTATAATTTAGTTAAAATATATCGAGCTGTAAATAAAATCCCCCCAAAGGCTTGAGGGAACCTTTGGGGGTTATGAAGGAGAAGAGAATCTCTAAGAAAAAACGGCTTACCGCTCCAGCACCAGGCACTCGTAGG
>OERZ01000289.1_pt1 | contig 10316 bp, 9 predicted proteins | sample 1540151 | NCBI WGS metagenome assembly OERZ01 (sample SAMEA3891880, study PRJEB23780) | metagenome | biome: terrestrial biome; feature: animal house; material: Caecal content | place: Italy | collected 2015-05-05 | reverse complement strand
CCTTTCCAGCGCGGTGGAGGAGCTCAGACAGGGGAAGATCAAAATCCTGGGCGAGGAAGAACAGGAAACCCAACAGGAACAGGAGTAAAGAGGATTGAACAAGCGGATTATATTGATATCTCTGGGCTGCGATAAGAACCTCGTGGATTCGGAGATGATGCTGGGACAGCTCGCCCAAAAGGGCTATACCTTCACCGACGACGAGGAAGAAGCCGATATCGCGGTGGTAAACAGCTGCTGTTTCATCAACGACGCGAAAGAAGAGAGCATCAACACGATCCTGCAGCTTGCAGAACGAAAAAAAGAGGGGCAGCTAAAGGCACTGATCGTCTGCGGCTGCCTCGCGCAGCGCTATGCGGATGAAATGCAGGCCGAAATTCCGGAAGTGGACGCCATCGTGGGAACCACGGCCTTCGACAGCATCGCGCAGGCCGTAGAAGAAGCGCTGGAAGGCCGGCCGCACAACCACCTGGAGGACATCGACAGGGACTGCATTTACGATATGCCCAGGAGCGTCACCACAGGCGGCCACTATGCGTACTTAAAGATCGCCGAAGGCTGCAACAACCGCTGCCATTACTGCGCCATTCCCCTGATCCGGGGCCCGCTCCGCAGCCGTCCCCTGGAGGACTGTGTGGCCGAGGCCCGCTGGCTGGCCTCTGAGGGGGTCAAGGAGCTGATTGTGGTGGCCCAGGACCCCACCGCCTACGGCGAGGACTGGGGCCAGCCCGGCAGCATCTGCGAGCTGCTGGACCGGCTCAACGAGATCGAGGGGATTGAGTGGATCCGGATTATGTACGCCTACCCCGAGCGGATCACCGATAAATTCATCGCCGCCATGCAGCGGAACAAAAAGGTGGTGCCCTATCTGGACCTGCCCATCCAGCACTGCAACGACGAGATCCTCCACAACATGAACCGCCGCAGCACCCGGGCCGAGCTGCTGGAAGTCATCGGCCGCCTGCGGGCCGCCATCCCCGGCATCACCCTGCGGACCACCCTGATCGCGGGCTTCCCCGGTGAGACCGAGGCGCAGTTCGAGGAGCTCTGCCAGTTTGTCAAGGAGGTCCAGTTCGACCGCCTGGGCTGCTTTGCCTACTCGGCCGAGGAGAACACCCTGGCCGCCCGGATGGAGGGCCAGCTGGACCAGGAGACCAAAGACCGCCGGGCCGAACTGGTGATGCAGATTCAGACCGGCATCATGTCCCAGAAGCAGGCCGCCAAGGTGGGCCAGACGGTGCGGGCCCTCTGCGACGGCATCGACGAGGAGAGCGGGCTCTACCTCTGCCGGACGGCAGGGGACGCCCCCGAGGTGGACGGCTGCGTCTGCGTTTCCAGCGAGACCCCCCTCTATCCTGGCGAATTTTATACCATCCGTGTAGAAGAAAGCGATCTGTACGATTTGTACGGCGTTGTGGAGGAAAAATAAACTACAAACCGGCATATAATATCAAAATATGCCGGAACGGAAAACAAGGAGGACTCTATGAATCTGCCGAACAAGCTCACCCTGGCGCGGATTTTGCTGGTGCCGGTGTTCATGGTCTTTGCGTCCCTGTCCCAGTACGGCACATCCAACTTTAATTCCAGCTGGTATCTAGTGGCGGGCGTCGTTTTTGCCCTGGCCAGTTTCACCGATTTTCTGGACGGCCATCTGGCCCGCAAGTGGCATATGGTCACCGATTTCGGCAAATTCGCCGACCCCCTGGCCGACAAGCTGCTGACCACGGTGGCGTTCCTCTACATGATGCGGGACGGCATCTGTTCCCCGGTGGTGCTGGCCATCATCCTGGCCCGGGAGTTTGCGGTGTCCGGCCTGCGGATGGTGGCCGCCGGCGCCAAGGACGGCAAGGTGATTGCTGCTAATATGTGGGGCAAGGTCAAGACCGTGCTCCAGATGCTGACCATCATCTTCTATTACTTTGCGGCAGCCCTCTCGGGGCCCAGCGATCCGCTGGCGGTGGGGATGATCAGCATGGTCCTCTGCTGGCTGGTGGCCCTGGTCACCGCCCTGTCGGGCATCAAGTATCTGTGGGACAACCGCAGCTTTATCAATACAGCAAAATAATCCCAGCCACACCAGGCCGGGGCCGAAAGCGGGCGGATTTCGCCCGCTTTTGCCCTTTCGGCCCCCATTAGGAGTACCATAGATTTGACCCATGAGAACGACCAAACTGCAAAAATTGCTCTCCATCTTCTGCAACCTGCTCATACTCTATTGGGAGAGCATCGCCCTGCCCATCAGCTGGGAGGGGGTGGGAATGGAGATGTTTACCTTTTACACCGAGAACAGCAATCTCTTTTCCACCCTGGCCTGTGCCCTGATGGCGGCGGCCCAGATCGGCGCTCTCCTCACCGGGGGCGAGGTGCCCCGCTGGGTCAAAACCCTCAAGTACATGTCCACCTGCTGTCTGATGCTCACCTTCCTGACGGTGGTCTTTGTCCTGGCGCCCATCTACGGCCCGGGGGGCTATTATGTGCTGCTGCTCACCGGCTCCATGCTCTATCATCATTTCCTGAACCCGGTGGTGTCCTTTTTCTCCCTGGTGCTCTTTGAGCGGGCGCCCCGGCTGCCCCGCCGGGCGGCCCTGTATGCCCTGGTGCCCACCCTCCTCTATGGCGCAGCGGCTCTGGCCATGAACCTGGCCCAGGTGCTGGAAGGGCCCTATCCCTTCTTCAAGATCTATGAGCAGCCGGTCTGGGTGTCCTGCCTGTGGGCGGTGGTCCTGCTGGGGGGCAGCTTCCTCATCGACCGGATCGTCTGGCGGCTCAACACCGGCAAGGTCCCGGCCCGGACTTGAGGTTTGCCGCTTTTTCGAGAAAAAGCGGCGCAAAAAGCTTTTTTCTCCAAAACCGCATTCTGCGGTTTTGTGGGAGAATGATTTACAAATTGCAATATTTCTGGGAAAATATACAGAAAAACGCCTCCGCGGCAAGCGGAGGCGTTTTATTTCAGGTTGAAATTCGCTTACAGCAGGGGGATGCCCGCCTTGGCGCAGGCTTCGCGGGTGGCCTCGTCCCAGACGCTGGCCTGGACTTCGCCGATGTGGGCGCTGCCCAGCAGCAGCATGCACAGCCGGCTCTGGCCGATGCCGCCGCCGATGGTGTAGGGCAGCTCGCCCGCCAGCAGCGCTTTGTGGAAGGGCAGGCTCCGCCGGTCGTCGCAGCCCGCCAGGGTCAGCTGACGGTCCAGGCTCTCGGGGCTGACCCGGATGCCCATGCTGCTCAGCTCATAGCTGCACTGGAGCGGATCGTTCCAGAACAACAGATCGCCGTTCAGCTCCCAGTCGTCGTAGTCGGGGGCCCGGCCGTCGTGGGGCTTGCCGCTGCGCAGTTTGCCGCCGATCTTCATCAGGAAGGTGGTGCCGTGCTCTTTGACAAAGGCGTTCTCCCGCTCCTTCGGAGTCAGGGCCGGGTAGAGGTCCTCCAGCTCCTGGGTGGTGATAAAGGTCACGTTGGGGGTGTGGAGGGGCAGACGCTCCAGCTGGGGGAACATGGCGTGGAGGTTCATCTCGGTGGCGCAGACCGCTGCCACAATGCCCCGCACCACGCTCTTGAGGTAGTCCAGGTTCCGGTCCTCCTCCCGGATGATCTTCTCCCAGTCCCACTGGTCCACATAGATGGAGTGGAGGTTGTCCAGCTCTTCGTCCCGGCGGATGGCGTTCATGTCGCAGTACAGGCCCTTGCCCGCCCGGAAGTCGTAGTCCTTGAGGGCCTTGCGCTTCCATTTGGCCAGGGACTGAACCACCTGGGCCTCGGTGCCGGTGTCCCGGATGTCAAAGCTGACCTTCCGTTCCACGCCGTTCAAATCGTCGTTCAGGCCGGTGGATGCCTCCAGAAACAGGGGCGCCGAAACGCGGTAGAGGTTCAGGGTAGCGCACAGCGTATCCGCGAACAACCGCTTGACGGTACCGATGGCGCGCTGGGTGTCATAGAGATTCAGCGCGGGCTTATAGCCTTCGGGCAGATAGATCTTGCTCATAATACTTTCCCCTTTATGCGTGATTGCCTCCCCGGCGGGCGGCCCAAACCGTCCGCCCCGTCCCGCGGGAGGTCTTGCTGAAATTATGGCACAACCCGGCGGGAATGTAAAGAAAAACCAGAAAACTCGGCCCCAAAAACCGCTTTGGAAGGCCCATTCTGGGCCCTTGCCCTTGCAACACGCCGGGCTTGGCGGTATAATCAAACTATCTATACAGGACTGCGGGACCACCCGCAACCACAATAAGGAGAGATCCTCTATGCAGATTTTTAATACCCTCACCCGACAGAAAGAAGAGTTTATCCCCCAGATCCCCGGGGAGTACCGCATCTACGTCTGCGGCCCCACTGTTTACAACTACATCCACATCGGCAACGCCCGCCCCCTCATTGTCTTTGACACCCTGCGCCGCTACCTGGAGTACCGGGGCAATAAGGTGATCTATGTCTCCAACATCACCGACATCGACGACAAGCTGATCACCAAGGCCAAGGAGGAGGGCACCTCCATGAAAGAGGTGGCCCAGCGGTTCGAGGCCGAGTACCTCAAGGACGCCGAGGGCCTCAACTGCCGCAAACCCACCGTCCAGCCCCGGGCCACCGAGCACATCGAGCAGATCCTCTCGATTGTCAAGGACCTGATCGACAGCGGTCACGCCTACGTGGCCAAGAACGGCGACGTCTACTTCCGGGTCAAGAGCGACGACGGCTACGGCAAACTGAGCCACCTGAAGCTGGATGATCTGGAGAGCGGCAACCGGGAGCTCCGCAGCCAGATGGACGACGACCTGAAGGAGGACCCCGCCGATTTCGCCGTCTGGAAGGCCGCCAAGCCCGGCGAGCCCGCCTGGGAGAGCCCCTACGGCATGGGCCGCCCCGGCTGGCACATTGAGTGCAGCGCCATGAGCCGCACCCACCTGGGCAAGACCATCGACCTCCACTGCGGCGGCCAGGACCTGATCTTCCCCCACCACGAGAACGAGATCGCCCAGAGCGAGTGCGCCAACGGCTGCACCTTCGCCCGCTACTGGATGCACAACGGCTTTATCAATGTGGACAACCAGAAGATGTCCAAGAGCCTGCACAACTTCTTCACCGTCCGGGATGTGGCCAACGTCTACGGCTACGAGCCCATCCGCTACTTTATGCTGACGGCGGGCTACCGGATGCCCCTGAACTACACCGTGGACCTGATCGAGAGCTGCAAGAACAGCCTGGAGCGTCTCTACACCTGCCGCGAGAACCTGGACTTCGCCCTGGGCAAAGCCGAGTTCGGCACCGATGAGACCCTGAAAGAGAAGGCCGCCGCCGCCAAGCAGAAGTTCTGCACCGCCATGGACGACGACCTGAACACCCCCGACGCCCTGGCCGCGGTCTTTGATCTGGTGAAGGAGATCAACACCCTGTCGGCTTCTTCTAGCAAGGAGGCGCTGGAGTGCGCCGCCGCTGCTTTCGACGAGATCACCGGGGTGCTGGGCCTGCTCTACAACCGCAAGAAGGACGAGGTGCCCGCTGAGGTCACTGCCCTCGTGGAGAAGCGGGCCGCTGCCAAAAAGGCCAAAGACTGGGCCACTGCCGACGCCATCCGGGCCGAGCTGGCCGGGATGGGCTGGGCTGTGAAGGACACCGCCCAGGGTCCCCAGCTCTCCAAACTGTAATATTTTTCCACCGGGACGGCGGTGCCGGGCGGGAATACTGAGATTGCAGGCTGCGCGCCTGGAACGCTGCCTTAAAATAACCGTCTGACGGGGTTTTTGCCCCGCGCGGTTGAATCACGTTATTGACCCTGCCTGTCTTTTGCGGTAAAATAATACTGGTATGAGCGGCGGGCTCCCATGAGCCTCGGCTGCCCCTGGAATACCGAAAACCCAGACCCTGATTACAGGAGGTAACTATGCAGAGCAAAAGAATTATTTCGCTGGTGCTTGCGGTCGTCCTGGCCTGCACGGCGGCCAGTCCGGCTTTTGCAGCGGCATCGAAAACGGTGACCTTCCCGATCCTTTGGAACCAGCAGCAGCTGGGGGAAGAGAACGTTGTGGCTACCATCAAAATCACCGCAGCAAAGAATGCAGTATACGGCTCGCCCCTTGATCTGACCATCACCGCGGACCCTGCCGACACCCAGTATATTGCCGTCGTGATCGGCACCGGCGGCGAAGCCAAGGGCTTTGTCACCCTGATTCTGCCCGAGAAGGTGCGGATCCTGCTGGAGCTGATCCCCCTGCCGGCCAGTATGTCGGCCAGCGTGGAGCGCGCCGCAAACTTCAACCTTTATCAGTACCTCAAGCAGCTGATTGACGGCAGCGACGCCGACGTTCTGCTGCGGGTGGCAGAAGAGCTGACCTCCGTTATGGATGTGCTCCAGTACTATATGCCGTCCCTGGGCGACTTTGTAACCAGTATGAAGCAGGTACTGAAGCTGATCCGCTGGGTTCTGCCCGACAACATGGCCACCCGGATCTATCTGGACGAGCAGCCCACCGACTCGGGCACCTATATGGCCGGCGCGGTGACCCTGGGCGATGACCAGCTCAATACCGCCGGTCTGGCCAGCATCAAAGTGGCTCGCAAGAGCGAGGGCGTGCGGATGTATTGGACCGAGCAGACCCCCGAGGTTATGACGGTGGAGCAGGCCAAAGCGTTCAACTTCAGCGCGGTGACCGAGGACAACGGCACCATCGTGGAGAACAGCAAGGTCAGCTACGTCTACAATAACAAACCGGGTACGCCCAAGTACAATTCCAGCGTGCCCCCCACGGAGCCTGGCGAGTACAGCCAGACGGCCGAGCTGGGCGGCAACTACAAGGCGGACAACATCGCCCGCAGCTTTAAGATCGTCGCCTGATCTCACAAAAGAATAAAACACCGGCCCTGCGGGAGCGTTCCCGCAGGGCCGGTGTTTTTTATTGTTAGAAGAAAGGTTACCACCAGAACCGGGGCCCGAAGTAGAACCCGCGCCCGCATCCACTGCCGCAGCAGTTGCACAGCAGGTTGAGCAGGATCATGCTCCAGCACCAGCGCATCAGTCCGCCGGGCTGAGAGTAGGTGGTCTGGGTGCGGTAAGTCTGGCCGGGGTTTTGCAGCCGGCTCAGGTGCATCCGGTATTCGGTGTTGTTAGGGTCCATCTGAACCGCCCGGCGGGCGTCCTGCAAGGCGTCGATGCTCTTGCCCAGACCCTGGTAGGCCAGGGAGGACAGATAATACCACCGGGCGTTCCGGTTCTGGATGCTGTCCAGCACCCGGCGTGCCTCCACATACCGCCGGTTGGCGATGAAGTTGCGGGCGGCCTGCATCTCGGGGGTATCGGTGCCCGAATAGCTGGCGCCGGAGGCCTGTTGATAGCCGCCGAACCCGAACCCAAAGCCAAAGGGATCGAACCCGTCAAAGCCGTCGAAACCGCTCTGCTGGCCGTAGTACTGCTGCTGGCTGTATCCGCCGTAGCTGCCATAGCCGCCCTGGGCCTGCTGGGGCCCGGTCTCGCCCTTGGTGATGGCGTCGTAGGCAGCCTGGACTTCTTTAAAATGTTCCTCGGCGGTGGGGTCGTTGGGGTTCAAATCGGGGTGCCAGCGTTTGCACTGGGCCCGGTATGCTTTCTTGATTTCTTCGTCGCTGGCACCCCGCTGGATGCCGAGCACTTGGTAGGGGTCTTTCATCTGCTTCCTCACGTCTCTATAAAGTCGGCGCACCGGTGGGTGCGCCTGTGTGCGCGGCCGCATTGCCGCAGGTCCTGTTCCCAGCTATCCAGTGTACCGGATCTGGGCCAAAAAATCAAGACAGACCGCGGTCTTTTTGGTCTGGGGGCGCCATTTTGTCCGGGTCTGGGGGATTTTTGCAGTTGTATTTCAGCCACACGCCGGAATACAGGATGTTGCGCAGAAGATCTGCGTCCTCCACGCAGGGCAGCCGCTCGAATCCCCGGGCACAGGCAGAGAGCAAAAGCTCGAAGATCTCCCGCATCTCTTCCTCGTAGCCGGGGGTCTCGCTCAGGGCTTTCAGGGGGTTGTAAGCGCCCCTGCGCTTATCCCGGGGCAGATCGTCGTAGGCGTCCAGAAGATAGATGTATTTGCCCAGATGATAGCCGATGCTCCGCAGCTCAGGGGCCCAGCGATCCTGCTTGTAGTCAAATAGTTCCGCCATCAGCTGCCCGAAGCAGCCCGACACGGCGTCCAGGTCCTCGCTGCCGGCGGCCTCGTATTGGGCCAGCTCATCGAGACAGCTGCGGATGGCCTGGCACTGCCGGGGCCAGCGGGCCTCCACGGTTTTCCGCTTTTGCTCCAAAAGTTTCATATAGCCCAGGCCCGCCGGGTTGTGGTCGTCCACCCATTTGTCCTTGGCGTTGTAGTAGTGGAGGGCCAGCCCGATGTCGGCACAATAATCGGTGGGTCCGCTGTACCGCCAGCTGCATTTCCGGATGGGGTGGACCGGGCAGTGCCCGCACTCCTGGACACAGTCGGTCTCCCCCTCGTACAGGCTGCACAAAAGCAGGTTCAAAAAGGTTAGGTCATAGCTCAACGTCAGCCGCCCGCCAAAACCGTGGAGCGCGCCGATTCGGCGGCAGAGCCCGCAATAGGCGGTGCGGTAACGGGCCTTGGCCTCGTCGCTCAGCAGCTGATGGTCGGGGATAATATAGCCGAACATGCCGCGCCCTCAGCTCTTTTTGATGAACTGGGTACCGCACCGGGGGCAGGTGATCTGGATCCGGCCTCGGCCCTTGGGGACCCGCAGCTGCTGGCGGCACTGGGGGCAGCGGTAATAGCGGTGGGTTTTGCGGTCGGCCCACATCTTCTGGTAGCCCCCCAGCCGGCCGGTGAGACGGTCCTTGAGGGTGTAGAATTTATAGTTTTCCTCGGTGCGCTTGGAGATATTCCGGCTGAAGGTGCGGTAGTTGCACCAGACCAAAAGGCCAAAGGCCACCCAGGTGAACAGACCCAGCCGGGTGACCAGGGAAAAGAGCAGCAGAACGATGGAGGAGATGCTCAAAAACTGGTTCAGGGCATCGGTGCCGTAGCGGCCGGCCATAAAACGGCGGAGTTTTTCTTTCATAGCAGTCATAGTTCCTCTTTATCTCGAAATTTCATAATAGTGCGGGGCAGCATCGCCGCCCCGCAAATACCTTCTATGGAATAGTATGCCAGCTGTCCATAAAGAAATTTTGAACAGACTGCAAAACTATCGTTAAAGGACCAAATTTAATCGTCGCTCCGCAGCCGGACGGTGACCGAGACCTGGGCCTCCAGAGCCCCCTCCATCTGACAGTAGAGGGTGGCCCGCCCAGGCCGGCCGGTGGTGGCCAGATAAGTGCCCGCCATGCCGCCCCGCAGGGGAACAACCTCGGGGCCCAAAATCTGGACCGGGCCCTCCACCCGCAGGCGGACAGCCTCGCCGCAATAGGGCAGCAGGTTGCCGTTCTGGTCGATGGCCCGCAGGCTGACAGCGGCACAGTCCCAGGTGGGGCCGTCGGTCAGGATGGGGTTGAGCACGGTACATTCCAGCCGGACCCGCTGCACCGGCTCCCGGATGACGTAACGGGCCACCCGTCCCCGCCAGACTGCCTCAAAGCGGTAGGTGGCAGCGGGGCTGCCCAGCACCCCGATGTATTTGTAGTAGAGCCGGATCAAATCGTCCCAGTTCATCTTCAGGGTGAAGAGCAGCTGGGTGATCCGGGCCCGCACCAGGGCCGAGGGCTCCATCTGATCCCGGCGGAGCTGATTGAGGAAGCCCCCCAGCTGGACTGCGTCGGCGTGGGCCAGACCCTCGTATTTTTCCAGCAGGGCGCCCACAAAGTCCTGGATCTCAATGGGCGGGTGGGCCAGCGCCGCGAACCGACCCCGGCGCTCGGGGAAGAACTCCGACACCAGGTCGTCTCCCCGGTAGAGCCGGACGCTGTCGGCGTTGGTGAACACCCAGCAGGCCCCCGGGAACCCCGCCGGATGATCGCCGGGGCTCATGGTGGAGGAGACCACCAGAACCACGTCCGAGGGTACCCGGGGCGTTTTCTGGCTGGCAAAGACGGCGGCGGTCAGCTTCTGATTCCGGAACATATCCATGACGCCGTGATAGCAGACCCGGTCCCCGCTGCCGAATTCCTGGTGGGTGTTGTAATCGGCCATACACCAGCCGAAACTGCCCGCTACCCCGGGTTGGGCAGCGGCGTCGTTGAGGACCGCCGCATACCGCAGGGCGTGGGCCAGCCGGTGGGGTTCATCGTCAAAGGGTTTGGCGGGGAACATATGCCCGCCGTATTCGCTGATGAGGTAGCCTTTCCGGATGTCGGGGGTCACCGCCGACCGGGGCAGACAGGCCGCGCCGTGCCCCGCGTAGGAAAAGTCGTTGAA
>OERZ01000288.1_pt1 | contig 10325 bp, 12 predicted proteins | sample 1540151 | NCBI WGS metagenome assembly OERZ01 (sample SAMEA3891880, study PRJEB23780) | metagenome | biome: terrestrial biome; feature: animal house; material: Caecal content | place: Italy | collected 2015-05-05 | reverse complement strand
AAAGCTTTTACGAGAAATCTTTTTCATGCTTGTCTGATCCTTTCTTTTTGTGTGATCGGTGTTTCGGCAAATTTTGCCCAAAAACAGCGCAGCACGCCGTCCTCGCAGCGCCCCGCGCCCTCATCTGTTATTAATATATCATACTTTCACGGGGCCATGTTTTAAGTTTTGTTAAGTTTTAAACTTTTTCCTCCGAGGGCAAAAAACGCCGTACAGCGCAGTTTGTCCCAGAGGGGCCGCGCAGTACGGCGTTAAGCTATTCCTGTTAAGAGCGGGGAGATTTTGGGTTTTTGGCGGCGGGCTCGGGGCGGCGGCCCTCGGGTTCAAAGATATAGCCTTTGCCCCAGACATTCCGCAGGTACACCGGGCGGGAGGGGTCGGGCTCGATCTTCCGCCGCAGGTTGTGGATATGGACCTGGACGGTGCGCACATCCCCCAGGCTGTCCTTGCCCCAGATCTTTTTATACAGCTCGTTGGCGGTGAAGAAGGCCCGGGGGTGGCGGATGAAAAGAGCCAGAATCCGATATTCCATATCCGCCAGGTGGGCGGAACCGCCCTCCAGAATCACGTTGTGGCTGTCTGCATCCAGGGTAAAGGCCGCGCAGCGGTAGCCCTGGAGGCTGGGCTCGGCGGAATCCATCTTCACCCGGCGGACGTTGGCCATGATCCGGGCCAGCAGGATTTTATGGTCATAAGGTTTGGACAGGAAATCGTCGCCCCCCAGATCCAGGGCGCGGACGATGGTATCGGTGTCGTCCAGGCAGGAGGTGAAAATAATCGGGCAGTGGAACCAGCCCCGCAGCCGCTGGCAGAGGTCCACTCCGTTGATGTCCGGCAGAAGGATGTCCAGCAGGATCACATCGAATTTCTCCCCCACCCGTGCCAGAGCGTCCTCCCCCGTGGCGGCGCAGACCACCTGGAAATCGGTCTGTGTCTCCAAAAAGCGGCGGGTGGTCTCCCGGATGACCGGGTCATCCTCCACCATCAAAACGCGGATCACGATTTTCATCTCCCCTTTTGCGGTTGTCTTTGTTATACTAAGTAAAAGTATACTCTATTTTGCTCTCCCGCACAATACAGGAACCAAAACCCTCACATTTTGCCGCTGCGGGCCAGGAGGTAACCGCTATGCCATCCAAAAAAATCCCCCTCATCCTTTTTTCCACCCTGCTTACGCTGTCCCTGGCCCTGGCGGGGATCTTTCTCAACGCCCGGGAGCCGGTGATGAAAAACGGCGGAACCCTGAGCCCCGCCGATGCCGCCGCGGGCACCACCCTGGTGGGCTGGGAGCAGACCGCCCCCAATCAGTGGAGTTTTGCCTTCACGCCCGACCCGGAGCTGGAAACACTGGTCCTCTGCATGAACTACCAGGGACGGCTGCTGGAAGGCGGAACCGAAACCGAACAGAAGGGCCTGTATCACCTGCGCTGTACCGGGGATCCCGTCCACCTAATCCTTCAATGTGAGACAATCCCCGTGATCTGGGTCAGCACCCCCGCCCAGTCCGCCGCCAACGAGGAACTGCGCCAGCTGTTCCAGCTGCTGGCCATCGCCTGTTTTGGAATGACCTTCGTTTTCGTGCTGGCCCTTTTTTACTACAAACACCAGCGGGAACTGGGGTACTTCCTCTTTTACCTGGCGGTGATGCTGGTCTGGAGCGTGCTCATCTACCGTTTTCCCGCCGAGGACGGCGAGCTCTTTCGCCTTCTCTCGATGCTCTGTTTCTCCTTTATGCTGCTGGCGGCCATCTGGCTCTCTTCGGCCCTGCTGGGTCTGCCCCTGGCGGCGCCCCAGGGGCGGGTCGGCGCCACCGTCCTGGCCATTTCATTCGGGCTGCTCAGCCTCTCCCCCGTCCCCTTCATCCGGGTAGGGACCCTGATCGCCGGAATGTTCTATTGCCAGCTGTTCCTTCTCCGGGCCTACTGGAAAGAGTTGGAAGGCGCCTCCCAGCTGCTGCTGGGCTGTGCCGTCACCACCGGGCTCCGGGTCTGGGTGGTTCTGCCCAGTCTCCGCCTGCCCTTTTTCCTGGAATCTCTGGATTTTTACATCCTCCGCTGCTCCCGCATCTACGACCTGCCCTTTGCTCTGGGATGTATGATCTTTGTCTGCCGCCGGTTCGCCCAGCAGTTTGACCGCACCGAACAGCTGGCCCGGGAGCTGGACCGCCGGGTGGCCCAGCGCACCCAGGCTCTCGCCGAGCAGGTGGAAGCCCGGGAGAGCATGATGCTGAACATCTTCCACGACCTGCGCAGCCCCCTCTTTGCGGTGAGCAACGGGCTGGACACCCTGACCACCGCCCCGGACCTTCTGCCGGATCTGCTGCCCGCCCTGCGGGAGCGGATGGGCTTTCTCCGCCGGCTCACCGAAGACCTGTTTCTGGCGGCCAAACTGGAACAAAAACAGGTGATGCTCAACGAGGACCAGGTGATGCTCAACGAGCAGACCGCCCTGGTCTGCGGAGCCTGCCAGGCCGAAGCCAATAAAAAAGGGGTCACCCTCCGGGCCGACACCACCCAGCCCCTGCTGGTCTGGGGCGATGCGGTGCGTTTGCAGCAGGTGGTGCAAAACCTGGTGACCAACGCCATCTACTACACCCCCGCCGGGGGCCAGGTGGAAGTGATCTGCCGGGCCGGGGAGGGCGCGGCCTTGGTCTCGGTGCGGGACACCGGCTGCGGCATTCCCCCCGAGGAACAGGCGGCGGTGTTCCAGCGGTATTTCCGCACCACCAACGGACGCAAGCACGAATCCACCGGCCTGGGGCTGACCATCGCCCAGGAGCTGGCCCACCTGCACCAGGGGGAGATCCTGCTGGAAAGCGAGGTAGGCAAGGGCAGCTGCTTCACCCTGCGGCTGCCGCTGCTGGAGCTGGACGAGGAAGCCGACGAATAATTCCACCACCCCGGGGCTGCGGCCCTGGGGTTTTTTGTTTGAGGGCGGGGCTTGATTTTTAAAGCCTTCTCCGCTATAATCCGGATGGTACGATTTCGTACCAAAAAGGAGAGCATTATGAGCACACAGAGTTCTGGAAGTTTAAAACGGTTAAACTACCTGTTGGGAGAGATCGACGAGACCTACCACGAGGTGGCCCGCAAGCTGGGGGTATCGGACAGCGTCTCCAAGATCCTGTATACCATCTGCGACACCGACAGCGGCGATCGCTGCCCGCTCCATGAGATCTGCCGCCAAACCGGCCTGAGCAAACAGACGGTGAACTCGGCCCTGCGGGGGCTGGAACGGGAGGGCCTTATCTATCTGCGGGCGGTGGACGGCAAGGCCAAGGAGGTCTGTCTGACCGAACCCGGCAAAGCCTTTGCCGAAAAAACCGCCCGCCAGGTCATCCAGATCGAGAACGACATCCTCGAAGACTGGACCCCCCAGGAGCTGGAAATTTATCTCAAACTCACCGAGCGGTATCTGGCCCAGCTGGCCCAAAAGGCCGAGCAGCTGCCCCAGCGTCCGGGCCTGAACACCCCTTAAACCATCAACCGGCGGCCCGGTCTGCCGCCATCCGCTATGGAGGAAGCTATGATTCAATTATCCGACCACTTTGATTATAAACGTCTGCTGCGTTATACCCTGCCGTCCATTATAATGCTGGTATTCACCTCGATTTACGGCGTGGTGGACGGCTTCTTTGTCTCCAACTATGTGGGCAAAACCCCCTTTGCCGCCGTCAACTTTATTATGCCCGTCCTGATGATTCTGGGCGCCATCGGCTTTATGTTCGGCACCGGCGGCGGCGCCCTCATCGCCAAAACCCTGGGCGAGGGGGACCAGAAAAAAGCCAACGAGATTTTTTCCATGCTGGTGGCGGTCTCCCTGGCCAGCGGTTTCCTGCTGGCGGTGCTGGGGCAGCTGCTCCTCCGGCCCCTGGCCGCTCTGCTGGGCGCCGAGGGGCAAATGCTGGAAAACAGCGTCGCCTACGGCCGGGTGATCCTGCTGGCCTTGCCCTCCTTCATCCTGCAATACGAGTTTCAGTGCCTCTTTGCCACCGCCCAGAAGCCCAAACTGGGCCTCTACGTCACGGTAGCCGCAGGCCTCACCAACGCCGTTCTGGACGCTCTGTTCGTGGTGGTCTTTTCCTGGGGGCTGGCGGGGGCTGCGGCGGCTACCGCCATGAGCCAGTGTGTGGGCGGCATCCTGCCCCTGGTCTACTTCGGCCGGCCCAACACCAGCCTGCTCCGGCTCTCCCGGCCGGTATTCAACGGCAAAGCCCTGCTGCGGACCTGTACCAACGGCTCTTCGGAACTGATGTCCAATATCTCCATGTCCATCGTCAGCATGCTGTACAACATCCAGCTGCTGGCCTACGCCGGAGAAAACGGGATCGCCGCCTATGGGGTGCTGATGTATGTAAACTTCATCTTCCAGGCGGTGTTCCTGGGGTACTCGGTGGGCGTGGCCCCGGTCATCAGCTACCACGCGGGAGCGGGCAACTACAAGGAACTGAACAACCTATTAAAGAAGAGTCTTTGTCTCATCGCCTGCCTGTCGTTGGTCATGTTTGGGGCGGCGGAACTCTTCGCAAAGCCCCTCTCCACCCTCTTTGTAGGCTACGACCCGGAACTGTTGGAGATCACCCTGCGGGCCTTCTTCCTCTATTCCTTCTCCTTCCTCTTCTTCGGGTTTGCGGTGTTCGGGTCCTCCTTCTTCACCGCCCTGAACGACGGGCTGGTCTCGGCCATCATCTCCTTTTTGCGCACCCTGCTGTTTCAGGTGGCGGCGGTGCTCACCTTCCCCCTGATCTGGGGGCTGGACGGCATCTGGCTCTCCATCGTAGCGGCGGAGATGATGGCGGTGGTGGTCAGCGTCTTCTTCCTTTTCCTCAAACGACACGCCTACCACTATTTCTAAACCAAAAGTTAAAGCGCGTCCCCTGCTTTCACAGGGGGCGCGCTTTTTTATACTACGCATGGGCCCGGGGAAAATGGGCGCAAAAAAACTGGAGCCCAGTTTCCTGAGCTCCAGACAAATTGCTTTGTTTTCGGATTAAATCAGCAGGGGGATCAAATTACTTGATCTCGACCTTAGCGCCGACTTCCTCCAGCTTCTTCTTGATGTCCTCAGCGTCAGCCTTGGAAGCCTTCTCCTTGACAGCCTTGGGAGCGCCGTCAACGATAGCCTTGGCCTCCTTCAGGCCCAGACCGGTGATCTCCTTAACAACCTTGATGACCTGCATCTTGGTAGCGCCAGCCTCAGCCAGGATGACGTCGAACTCGGTCTTCTCCTCCTCCTCAGCAGCGGGAGCAGCGCCGCCAGCGACGGGAGCAGCAGCAACAGCGGAAACGCCGAACTCTTCGCAGTAAGCGTCGATCAGCTCCTTCAGCTCCAGGACGGACAGGCCCTTAACGGACTCGATGATGGCAGTAATCTTCTCAGAAGCCATGGTAATAACCCTCCAATATCAGTTATTTTTGTGTGGGATGAATTTCGTTTTGTGTTAAGAGTCACACTGCAATCAAGCAGCGGGCTCCTCCTGCTTGTCGACAAAAGCCTGCATAGCAACAGCCAGACCAGACAGGGTGCTGGTGAGGGCGCCTGCAAACATGGACAGCATGCCTTCGCGGCCGGGCAGCTTGGCGATGGCGTTGGTCTCAGCAGCGCTCAGGACCTTGCCCTCCAGGAAGCCGCCCTTGACGACGAACTTCTTGGACTTGTCGCCGTCCTGGTACTTGCACAGGATACGGGCGGCAGCCATGGGATCCTCAGCGTGAGCGAATGCGACAGCGGTGTCGCCGGTGAAGTTCTCGGTCAGGCCCTCGACGGAGGTACCCTTGACAGCCAGACGCAGCATGGTGTTCTTCACAACCATATACTCGACGCCTGCCTCACGCAGCTCCTTACGCAGCTTGGTGTCATTCTCGACGTTGATACCGCCGTAAGCAACCACACAGCCGGAAACCGCATTGTCAAACTTAGCCTTCAGATCAGCGACATACGCCTGCTTTTCAGAAAGAATCTTTGCACTGGGCATTTCGGTTTCACCTCGTTTCAAAACATCTCTATCAAAAGCCGGAGCAGCAAAAAAGCCTCTCTCCCGCGCACTGAGGCCGAGAGAGAGGCATAAAACAACTTTACGCGTTTCTCGGCAGGCGGATCAACTTTACACTGGACTCCAGCGCCTGCTGTCTTAAAAACAGCAACGATATTTTACCGCAGAAACGCGGGTTTGTCAAGTAGTTTTTCTGATTTTTTTGTTAAAATCAGACGCCGTACTTCAGGGTGTTCAGGCGGATGCCAGGGCCCATGGTGGTGGCGATGGTTGCGCTCTTGAAGTAGGTGCCCTTGGCGGCGGCGGGCTTCGCCTTAGCGATAGCCTCCATGACGGTGTCCAGGTTGGTGAACAGCTTCTCAGCGCCGAAGGAAGCCTTGCCCACGGGCACATGGATGATGTTCTGCTTGTCCAGACGGTACTCGATCTTACCAGCCTTGGCCTCCTTGACAGCCTTGGCCAGGTCGGGGGTCACGGTGCCAGCCTTGGGGTTGGGCATCAGGCCGCGAGGTCCGAGGATCTTACCGAGGCGGCCGACCTTGCCCATCATGTCGGGGGTGGTAACGACAACGTCGAAATCCATGAAGCCGCCGGCGATGCGGGTGATCAGCTCGTCGTCGCCCACGATATCAGCGCCGGCTGCCTCTGCAGCAGAAGCAGCGGGACCCTTGGCGATGGCGCAGACGCGGACGGTCTTGCCGGTGCCGTTGGGCAGGACGACGGCGCCGCGGACCTGCTGGTCAGCGTGACGGGAGTCAACACCCAGGCGGACGTGCAGCTCAACGGTCTCGTCGAACTTAGCGGAAGCGATCTTGCAAGCCAGCTCCAGCGCCTCGTTCACATCGTACACTTTGGTAGAATCGACCTGCTTGGCAGCGTCGACATAATGCTTGCCGTGTTTCATTCGTATATCCTCCTATGTGGTCTTGCGGGCGGTTACGCCCTCCCACTGTTTGTGTCTCAGCCTTCGACGGTGACGCCCATGCTGCGGCAGGTGCCACGGATCATGCTGCACGCAGCCTCGAGAGAAGCAGCGTTCAGGTCGGGCATCTTGGTCTTTGCGATCTCCTCAACCTGAGCAGCGGTCAGAGAACCAACCTTGTCCTTGTTGGGCTTGCCGGAAGCCGTGGTGAGGCCGGCAGCCTTCTTGATCAGGACAGCAGCCGGGGGAGTCTTGGTGATGAAGCTGAAGGAGCGGTCGGCGTAAACGGTGATGACGACGGGGATGACATAACCCATCTGGTTCTTGGTACGCTCGTTGAACTCCTTGGTGAACGCCATGATGTTGACGCCCTTCTGGCCCAGAGCGGGACCAACAGGAGGAGCCGGAGTCGCCTTGCCGGCCTCGATTTGCAGCTTAATGTAGCCAGTTACTTTCTGTGCCATGATAAATGCACCTCCAAAAATCTGTGGTGAGTTGCGGCCCGCTGTCTGCGAGCCTCCCACGAGCATGTCCGAAAACACGCTCTATAAGAACCGCATGCGGTCTTACCTTGATAAACTACCTGCCGCGCGTTACGGCAGCTCAACCTGCGCGATATCCACCTCGGCGGGGGTCTCGCGCCCGAACATGTTCACCTTGAGCTTGACTTTGAAGCTCTCGGTGTCGATGGCCTCCACCAGGCCCATAAAGCCTTCCAGGGGGCCGGACGTGATCTGCACATTGTCGCCGACCTTGAAATCCACGGTCAGCGGGGCCTGCGACTCCACGCCCATCTTCTCGACTTCCTCAGGGGTCAGGGGGACCGGCTTGGAAGCCGGGCCGACGAAACCGGTGCAGCCGCGGGTGTTCCGCACAACATACCAGGTGTCGTCGTTCATAACCATCTTGACCAGAACGTAGCCGGGGAACAGTTTCCGCTCCACCAGGCGTTCTTTGCCGTCCTTGATCTCGGGCACCATTTCAACAGGGACCTTGATGTCGCAGATCAGATCCTGCAGGCGGCGGTTTTCCACCATGGTCTGAAGGTCCGTTGCCACTTTATTCTCGTAGCCGGAATAGGTATGCACGACATACCAGAGGGCTTCATTGGACTGTTCTTCCATTTTAGGTCTGCCTCCGTTTCCTCAAGATGCTTTAAGCGCCGATGATCAGGCCCAGGATACCGCCGAAGACAGCATCCAGAACGATCATCACGACAGCTGCGATGGCTACCACCACCAGCACCACCAGGGTGTTGGTCTTGACGTCGGCCTTGGAGGGCCAGACGACCTTCTTCAGCTCGTTCTTGGTATCGCGGACAAACTTCGCGATGCCGCCGAAGAAGTTTTTGACAGCAGCCTTCATTCTGGCCACAAAGCCCGGTGTTTTCTCGGTTTTGTCTGCCATATTGCCGTCCGCCTTTCTTACTTGGTTTCGCGATGAACCGTGTGCTTCTTGCAGAAGCGGCAGTACTTCTTCATCTCGAGACGATCAGGGTTGTTCTTCTTGTTCTTCGTGGTGTTGTAATTGCGCTGCTTGCACTCGGTGCAGGCGAGAGTGATTTTCACTGTCATTTGTTGACACCTCCATTATAACGGTTGTTCTGAACCTCCCTCGGCTTGCAGGGCGGCCCGCAAAAACAGGCGCACTTAATAACCCCCGCAAAAGAGGTGATATCATTCTACCACGCACTTTTCCATCCGTCAAGCTCAATTTTACCGATTTTCTGATTTTTTTCTGCGTCAGGGCGGCAAACTTCTCTCTGACAGTGGAAACAAAGGTATTTTTATGGTATAGTGGTCGTACTTATGAACTGTCGGCAGTATGCCGGGCTTATAGATAATAGGAGTGTAGAGAGATTATGGCATTAGAACAAGCGCAATCCGGCCACCCGCTGTGCGTGGCCCTTCTGTTCGGCGGTATGTCCAGCGAGCACGAGGTCAGCCGCGTGTCCGCCGGCACCTTTGTGGACCACATCGACCCTGAGAAATACGAGCTGCTGAAGATCGGCATCACCAAGGAGGGCCGCTGGCTGTACACCGAGGCCACCTCGGCCCAGATGGCCGACGGCAGCTGGGAAGAGCTGGCCACCAATATGCCCTGCGTCATCAGCCCCGACCGGGCCGACCATGGGATGATCCTCTTCACCCCCTCGGGCCAGGTGGAAAAACTCCATGTGGACGCGGTGATCCCGGCCCTGCACGGCCTGTGGGGCGAGGACGGCACCGTCCAGGGCCTTTTGGAGCTGGCGGGCATCCCCTATGTGGGCTGCGGCGTGCTGGCCAGCGCGGCCTGCATGGACAAGGCGGTGGCCAACGCCCTCTTTGAGCAGGGCGGCGTCCCCCACTGCCCCTGGCTGTCCTTCACCCGGTGGCAGCTCCAGGCCGACCCGGAGGGCATCCGGGCCCAGCTGGAGGAGAAGCTGGGCTACCCCATCTTTGTAAAACCCGCCAACGCGGGCTCCAGCGTGGGCATCTCCAAGGCCGCCAACGCCGAGGATCTGAAAGCCGCCATTGATCTGGCCCTCGTCCACGACAAAAAGCTGGTGTTCGAGTCCTTTGTGGACGGCCAGGAAGTGGAGTGCGCCGTCATCGGCTCCGAGCCCGCCGTCTCCACCCGCCCGGGTGAGATCCTGGCAGGGGCCGAGTTCTACACCTACGACGACAAGTACAAGAACGGCGTCAGCCAGGTGGTGATCCCGGCCCGCCTGTCGGAGGAAAAGCTGGACGAGGTGAAGGACTACGCCGTCAAGGCCTATACCGCCCTGGGCTGCGAGGGCCTGGCCCGGTGTGACTTCTTCGTGGAGCGGTCCACCGGCCGGGTGCTCATCAACGAGATCAACACCCTGCCCGGCTTCACCCCCATCAGCATGTATCCGAAACTGATGGAGCACGACGGCCTGCCCGTCCCCCAGCTGATCGACCGCCTGATCGCCCTGGCGCTGGAAAGGGCGGTGCCGAACCATGGATAACCGCCCCATCGGCGTGTTTGACAGCGGTCTGGGGGGCCTGACCGGGGTGCGGGAGCTGCGCAAGCGGCTGCCCAGCGAGAACATCGTCTACTTTGGCGACACCGGCCGGGTGCCCTACGGCAGCCGGAGCCCCGAGACCATCCTCCAGTACGCCCGGCAGGACATCGCTTTCCTGCTGTCCCAGAACGTCAAGTGCATCGTGGCGGCCTGCGGCACGGTGTCCAGCACCTACCCTTCCGAGGAGGCCGCCAAACTGCCCGTACCTTATATGGGTGTGGTCTCCTCCGCGGCGCGGCGGGCCGCCCGGGCCACCCGCAACCGCAGGATCGGGGTGATCGGTACCTCCGCCACCATCCGCTCCCACAGCTACGAGCAGATCCTCCGGCGCCTGGTGCCCGGGGCCGAGATCACCGCCCGGGCCTGCCCCCTCTTTGTGCCCC
>OERZ01000287.1_pt1 | contig 10366 bp, 10 predicted proteins | sample 1540151 | NCBI WGS metagenome assembly OERZ01 (sample SAMEA3891880, study PRJEB23780) | metagenome | biome: terrestrial biome; feature: animal house; material: Caecal content | place: Italy | collected 2015-05-05 | reverse complement strand
GTCTCGGGGGCCGCCGTCTCGGGCTGGGCCGCTTCCGGGGCAGCTGCCTCGGGCTGAGCGGCCTGCTGAGCCTCGGGCTGAGCCGTCTCCGGCTCTGCCGCCTGGTCAGCGATTTCCGGCTGGGCAGCCTCGGGTTCCACCGTCTCGGGGGCAGAGCTCTGCCCGGGGGCCGCCGTTTCCACCTCGGCCAGGGGTTCAGCCTCGGCGTGGGCCTCGTTCTCGATCTGCCAGACCGCCCCGGGCTCCACAGCCAGGATCTCCGGCTGGGACAGGGCGACGGTATAAGTAGTGGTGCCTGCAACCGTCAGGCACAATATCATAACTGCTGCGGCCAATACCTGGCCCAGGCAGCGGCGCTCTCTCCGCTTCTTGTGGAACGGGTTGGGGTTTTTGCCTTTCATTCCGCTTTACTTCGCCTCCATACATTTTGTTCTGATCCTGTCAGACACATTCTCAGACACATTCAGTATACACCCAGCCTTCATGCCCCGTCAATCTTCTTTCGGCGATTGGCAGTCATTTCCTGGCCGGCGGACGGGGCAAAAACGCCCTGTACAAACCGTGTTTTATAGAATACGATCCCCCGTGAAAAAAAATTGCATCCGACAGAAAAATCCCCCCGCCGGGGGCGAGATTCGGCGTTTTGTCCATTGCTGTCTTGACAGGTGTATGGTACTATAAATGCGTTTTAACCCCCCGGCCGCCCTCTGCGGCCCCCAACAGAAAGGCAGAATTTTATGGAACGACTCAACTCGTTTTTGAAACGCAAGGATATCATCCTCTCCCCCCAGCGGTACTGCATCGAGGCGCTGGGCGCCATGGCCCAGGGCCTCTTCGCCAGTCTGCTGATCGGCACCATCATCACCACTCTGGGCCAGCGGGCGGGCCTGCCCCTTCTGGAGGAGGTCGGCGGCTATGCCTCGGCCATGAGCGGCCCGGCCATGGCCTGCGCCATCGGCTGGGCCCTCCACACCCCGCCCCTGGTCCTCTTCAGCCTGATCACGGTGGGCTACTCGGCCAACGCCCTGGGGGGCGCGGGCGGGCCCCTGGCGGTTCTGATCATCGCCATTGTGGCCGCCGAGCTGGGCAAAGCCGTCAGCAAGGAGACCCGGATCGACATTCTGGTGACCCCCTTGGTGACCATCTTCGCCGGGGTGGGGCTCTCCATGCTGATCGCGGCCCCCATCGGCCGGGCCGCCAGCCAGGTGGGCACCCTGATTATGTGGGCCACCGAGCAGAATCCCCTGGTGATGGGGATTCTCGTCTCGGTGATCGTGGGGGTGGCCCTGACCTTGCCCATCTCCTCGGCGGCCATCTGCGCGGCCCTGGGCCTCACCGGCCTTGCGGGCGGCGCGGCGGTGGCAGGCTGCTGCGCCCAGATGGTGGGTTTCGCCGTCATGAGCTACAAAGAGAACGGGGTGGGGGGCCTTGTGAGCCAGGGCCTCGGCACCAGTATGCTCCAGATGAGCAACATCCTCAAAAACCCCCGGATCTGGATCGCCCCTACCCTGGCCAGCGCCATCACCGGACCTCTGGCCACCTGCCTGTTCCATCTGGAGATGAACGGCCCGGCTGTCTCCTCCGGCATGGGCACCTGCGGCTTGGTGGGCCAGATCGGCGTCTACACCGGCTGGCTGAACGATATTGCCTCGGGGGCCAAGGCCGCCATCACCCCCTGGGACTGGGCGGGGCTTGTGCTGCTCTGCTTTATCCTGCCCGCCTTTTTGAGCTGGGCGTTCTGTGAGATCGAGCGGAAACTGGGCTGGATCAAAGAGGGCGACCTGAAACTCGGCTGATTCTTTGCCTTTTCTTTGCATTTTCCTGGGTCCGATTTTACATTCCCCTGTCAAAACGGGGCGGTTTGTGTTATCATAGAGGGAGAACATCAGACCGGCACACGCGGCAGGGCGGCCACCGCCCAGGGAGGAAACAAGGTTATGAATCATCTGATTATCGGCATCGCAGGCGGTTCGGGCAGCGGCAAGACCACCCTGGCCCTCCGGCTGAAAGAGCGGTTCGGGGAGAACGAGGTCCGGCTGATCCCCCACGACAGCTACTACAAGCGGCACGATGACCTGCCCTTTGAGGAGCGGTGCAAGCTGAACTACGACCACCCCGACGCTTTCGACAACGACCTTTTGATCGAGCACCTGAAAGCCCTGCGGGCGGGCCAGGCCATCGACTGCCCCATCTACGACTACGCCGACCACAACCGCAGCGACCGCACCCTCCACATTGAGCCGGCGCCGGTGCTGATCGTGGAGGGGATTCTGCCCTTTGTGGAGCCCGCCCTCTGCGCCCTCTTCGACTACAAGATCTATGTGGACACCGACGCCGACGAGCGGATCCTCCGCCGGATCCTGCGGGACGTGAAAGAGCGGGGCCGCTCTTTGGACAGCGTCATCCTCCAGTACCGCACCACCGTCAAGCCCATGCACGAGGCTTTCGTGGAGCCCAGCAAGCGCCAGGCCGACGTCATCGTGCCCAACGGCGGCGAGAACGGCCCCGCCCTGGAAATGCTGGCCCACCACATCCGCAGCCTGATCCAGCGGGCCAACACCCTGTAATTTTTCATCGGACGCAAAAAAGCGCCCGGCCTCTCCCCTTTTGGGATTGGCCGGGCGCTTTTTATTTTGTGTTTGGGGGTGGCCCTCAGCGGATGGAGGTGCGCACCAGGGCCCGCTTGAGCCGGGCCTGGGCCATCTCGTATTCGTGGCGGTCCAGGTTCTTCTGGCGCAGGATCTCCTCGGCCCGCCGTTTGGAGGCCTCGGCGCGCTCCTGGTCGATCTGTTCGGCCCACTCCCAGGTGGTGGCCACCAGACGGGCCTCGCCGTCCATGACGCTGAGCACCCCGCCCATGCAGGCGGCGCGGCGGCGGTTGCCCTCGGCGTCCACCAGATGGGCCTCGCCCATGCCCAGGGCGGTGCAGTAGTCGCAGTGGCGGGCCAGGATGCACACGTCCCCCGCGATGGTGCGGCAGATCACCCGCTCGGCCTGGCCGTCAAAAATGCAGCCGTCCGGGGTGACCACCTGCAAATGAAAGGTCGTCATGGTTTATCCCTTCTTCGCCTTGGCGAATACGTCGTCGATGGTGCCCGCAAACAGGAAGGCGCTCTCGGGCAGGGCGTCGCACTCGCCGTTCAGAATCATCTTGAAGCCCCGGATGGTCTCCTTCAGGGGGACGTACTGGCCGGGCATGCCGGTGAACTGCTCCGCCACGTGGAAGCTCTGGGAGAGGAAGCGCTGGATCTTACGGGCGCGGCTGACAGTCAGCTTGTCCTCCTCGCTCAGTTCGTCCATACCCATGATGGCGATGATGTCCTGCAATTCCTTGTACCGCTGGAGCACCTGCTGGACAGCGCGGGCCGTCTCGTAGTGCTCCTGGCCCACGACCTCGGGGCTCAGGATGCGGCTGGTGGAGTCCAGGGGGTCCACGGCCGGGTAGATGCCCTGGGAGGAGATCTCACGGCTCAGAACGGTGGTGGCGTCCAGGTGGGTGAAGGTGGTGGCGGGGGCCGGGTCGGTCAGGTCGTCGGCCGGGACGTAAACCGCCTGCACCGAGGTGATGGAGCCCTTGTGGGTGGAGGTGATCCGCTCCTGCAAAGCACCCATCTCGGTGGCCAGGGTGGGCTGGTAGCCGACGGCGGAGGGCATACGGCCCAGCAGCGCCGACACCTCAGAGCCCGCCTGGGTGAAACGGAAGATGTTGTCGATGAAGAGCAGCACGTCCTTATGGGCCTCGTCCCGGAAATGTTCGGCCATGGTCAGGCCGGACAGGGCCACCCGCATACGGACGCCCGGGGACTCGTTCATCTGGCCAAAGACCAGGGCGGTCTTGTCGGCGGTGCCGCTCTCGTTCATCTCGCGCCACAGGTCGTTGCCCTCGCGGCTGCGCTCGCCCACGCCGGTAAAGATGGAATAACCGCCGTGCTCCATGGCCACGTTGTGGATCAGCTCCTGAATCAGGACGGTCTTGCCGACGCCGGCGCCGCCGAACAGGCCGATCTTGCCGCCCTTGGCGTAGGGCTCCAGCAGGTCGATGACCTTGATGCCGGTCTCCAGGATTTCAATGGCGGGGTTCTGCCCCTCAAAGGGAGGGGGTTTGCGGTAAATGCTCTTGACGGGGGTGTCGGCGGGCACCGGCTCGCCGCCGTCGATGGGCTGGCCCAGGACGTTGAACATCCGGCCCAGAACCCGCTCGCCCACCGGCACCTGAATGGTGTGGCCGGGGGCGCGCACCTCCATGCCGCGGCCCAGCCCCTCACTGGGGGCCAGCATGACGCAGCGGACGGTGTGGCTGTCCAGATGCTGCGAGACCTCCATCACCCGCTCGCTGTCCTCTACCGTGACGGAAAGAGCCTCACGGATCCGGGGCAGGGGCAGATTTTCAAACATCACGTCCACGACAGGGCCCGAGACCTGTACGATTTTGCCTGTATTCAAATGGGTCACACATCCTTTCCTTCTTTGCGGGCTGCCCGGCGGGCCGCCTCGCGCTTGCGGCGCTGGGCCTTTGCACCCGCAGACACCTCGGTGATCTCAAGGGTGATGGCCGCCTGGCGCACCCGGTTGTATTGCAGGGACAGCTCGTCCAAAAGCCGCTGGGCGTTCTGGTTGGCGGCGTCCATGGCGGTCATGCGGGCGTTCTGCTCGCTGCAAAAGCTGTCGATCAGGGCGCTGTAAATAAAGCCCGAGATATAGCTCTCGATCATATTGTCCAGCACGGTGACCATATCGGGCACGAACTCAAAGCTGTCGGAGGAGTGGTCTTCTTCGGTAGAGGCAAAGTGGGCCCGGTGGAAGGGCAGCAGGCGGGTGCTCTGGGCAGCCGAAGCCAGGCTGCTGGCCATATCGGTGTAGACGATATAGATTTTCTTCCACTGGCCGGCGTTAAACCCCTCCAGCAGGATGGTACTGATCTCCCGGGCGCGCTGCAAAGTGGGGTTCTGCGCTGTGTAGAGGAAGCTCTGCTCGATGGGAATATGGTGCTGGGTGAAATAGTGCCGCCCGTACTCGCCGACGACAAACAGCTTGGTGCCGGGGTGGTCGGCCAGGACCCGCATGGTCTCCTTGACGGCGTTCTGGTTGTAGGCGCCGGCCAGACCCTTGTCGGCCGTGATGACCAGACAGGCGTAGGGGCCGCCCTTGATGTCGTCCTCGTGGGGCGGGTAGAAATAGCGGCTGCGGATGTCGCTGGAAGTGCGGAAAATCCGCTTGATCTCGCCCCGCAGCGCCTCAAAATAGGCGCGGGTGTGGGCCAGATCCTCCCGGGCGCGGCGCAGCTTGGTGGAGGAGATCAGATACATGGCGTTGGTGATCTTCTGGGTCTCCCGGACGCTTTCGATCCGGTCTTTGATCTCTTTGGTGCTCGCCATGTTACTGCCCCTTCTTCTGATAGTCTGCTACAAAGACGCGGGCCAGGTCGATGATCTGCTGGCGGTCGTCGTCGGGCAAAAGGCCGGTGGAGTCGATCCGCTGGCAGAGGGCGGCGTCCTGCTGCTCGAACCAGGCCAGCATCTCGTGCTGGGCGTCGCTGATCTTCTCAGCGGGGATCCCCTCCAGCACATGGTTCAGGGCAGCCACCAGGGTGATGACCTGCTCGTGCTGGGTGAGGGGGTGGTACTGCTTCTGGCGCAGCAGCCGCATCAGGCCCTGGCCGTAGGTCAGCTGGCGCTTGGTGGTCTCGTCCAGGTCGCTGGAGAACTGGGTGAAGACCTCCATCTCACGATACTGGGCCAGATCCAGACGCATGGCGCCGGCGGCCTTCTTCATGGCCTTGGTCTGGGCGTCGCCGCCCACACGGGACACCGACAGACCCACGTTGACGGCGGGGCGCTGGCCGGCGAAGAAGAGGTTGCTCTCCAGGAACAGCTGGCCGTCGGTGATGGAAATGACGTTGGTGGGGATATAGGCGGAGACGTCGCCGGCCTGGGTCTCGATGATGGGCAGGGCGGTCATGCTGCCGCCGCCCAGGTCGTCGGACAGATGGGCCGAACGCTCCAACAGACGGCTGTGGAGGTAGAAGACGTCGCCGGGGTAAGCCTCACGGCCGGGGCTGCGTTCCAGCAGCAGGGACAGGGCGCGGTAGGCGATGGCGTGCTTAGACAAATCGTCGTAGACGATCAGCACGTCCCGGCCCTGGTGCATAAAGTACTCGCCCAGGCTGCACCCGGCGTAGGGTGCAATATACTGTAAAGAGGCAGAATCGCTGGCCGAGGCGTTGACCACGATGCAGTAGTCCATGGCGCCGCGGCGGCGGAGGTTCTCGGTCAGCAGGGCCACCGAACTGGCCTTCTGGCCGATGGCCACATAGATGCAGACCACGTTCTTGCCCTTCTGGTTCAGGATGGTGTCCAGCGCCACAGCGGTCTTGCCGGTCTGACGGTCGCCGATGATCAATTCACGCTGGCCGCGGCCGATGGGGAACAGGGCATCCACGGCCAGCAGGCCGGTCTCCATGGGCTGGTTGACCGGCTGGCGGTGGATGATGCCGGGGGCCGGCCGCTCAATGGGATAGTAGGCGTCGGCCTGGATCTCCTCGCCGCCGTCGATGGGGTTGCCCAGGGCATCCACCACACGGCCCAGGAAGGCCTCGCCCACCGGCATACCGGCCACCTTGCCGGTGCGGTGGACCGGGTCGCCGGCCTCAATGCCGCTGCTGTCGCCAAACAGAACGCAGCACAGCTCGTCGGGGCGCAGCTCCTGGACCATGCCGCGGATGCCGTTGGTAAATTCCAGAACCTCGCCGTAGACCGCGTCCTGAAGCCCCGAAATGGTGGCGATATCATCGCCCACGGTCAGCACGGTGCCGATCTCTTCGGGCTTGGTGCTGGGGGTCCAGTCGGTGACGGTCTGGCGCATCAGGGGCAGCAGGTTCTCCTGGCGGGCATCCAGGGCGACGATCTTGCGGCGCAGCTGCTCCATCCGGCTCTGAAGGCTCCAGTCATAGACATCGGAGCCCACCTCCAGGCGGAACCCGCCCTTCAGCTCGGCAGTCTTTTTCCAGACCAGGGCCGGGGTATCGTCGGGGTAGGTGCGGGCCAGAAAATCCTCAAACCCCTTGCGCTGTTTCTCGGTAGGGGCCTCGAGGCTGTACAGAAAAGCGGTGGCCGATTCAGGCTTTTTCATGTTGCTCATTCTGCTTCCTTTCCCCTGCCAGGTTCAAAAATTCATCGAAAGCGGCGTTGCTGGACTGCAGGGTCAGTTTGGCGGCAGCATCCAGGGCCAGCTCCTTGATTTCCTTCTGGGCATCGGCCACCGCTTTGGTGCGGATGCTCTCGGCAGCCTTCTGAGCGCCGGCGATGATCTGGTCGGCCTGCTCTCGGGCGTGGTCCAGCTGCTGCTGGGCAGCATCCTGGGCGATCTTCTGGCTCTCGGCGCGGCGCTGGCGCAGCTCCTCATCCAGCTGATCCAGCTGGGCCTGGTGCTCGGCTTCCAGCTTCTCGGCGGCGGCCAGCTTGTCGGCGGCGGCCTTGTCCATCTCTGCGTAGTGGGCGGTGCGCTGATCCATAAATTTCTTGACGGGATTGTACAGGATAAAGTACAGGCCGCCCGTCAGGATCACAAAGTTCAGCATGTGCAGAAAAATCTGCTGCAAATTAATATTCAGAGGGAGATTCATTGTGGTACCCTCCCGCGCTTACAGAACAAAGATAATCAGAATCGCGGCCAGCAGGGCGTAGATGATGGCGGTCTCGATAAAGACCAGGGTCAGCATCATGGAAGTACGGATCTTGCCTTCGGACTCGGGCTGGCGGGCGATGCTCTCAGAGGACTTGGCGCCCAGCATACCCATGGAGATGGCGCCGCCGGCGGCAGCCAGACCCACGGCCAGAGCAGAAGCATAAGCCTTGGCGGCGGTGGAGGAAGCCTCGGTAGCCTCGGCGGGCTCGGCTTCGGTCTCAGCCTCAGCGGACTGAGTGGTAGCGGGGGCAGTGGTGGCGGGCTCGGTGGCGAAAGCGGGAGCGGCCAGGGCCACGGTCAGGGTCATCAGGACCACCAGGACAGTGAGGACGGAAAGAACTTTCTTGAGATTCATGGTCTTCATAATACGATTTAACCTCCTGAATTGGGAACAGCAATCAATCAGGCCGCAAGGGCGTCGCTGTTCTTTTTGTGATGTTTGACTTTGGGCTGGGCGGGCTCAGACACCTCGCCGTAATACAGGGCCACCAGCATGGTCAGCACGTAGCTCTGGATCAGAGAGTGAAGCATGGTGAACATGATGCCCACAATCACCGGCAGCACATAGCTGAGGGTGATATAGTAGTAAACCAGCTCGGTGACCAGCAGGCCGCTGAGCAGAGCGCCGAACAGTCGGAAGCTCATGGAGATGGGGAGCGAGAACTCCTTGAGGGTGCGGCCCACGCCGCGGATGCCCACGGCGCCCACGCCGCCCGACATAATGAACAGATAGGACAAAACGCCCATGCCGATGGCGGCGTTGACGTCCGACAGGGGGGCCGGCAGGGCCATGGAATGGCCCGCGGTGGTCACCACCTGGACACCCAGCAGCTCAAACAGGGTGCTGACAAAGACATAGGTTCCTGCGCTGAAGAGGTAGGGCCCCAGAACCTTGTTGTGGTGGGGGCTGTTCTTCTCGGCCATCCCGCGGAAAGTATCCACCCACAGCTCCAGCAGCAGCTGCAGCTTGCCGGGGTTCTTTTTGAAACGGGGAACCGCGAAGATCCGCAGGCAGAGGGCCAGCACCAGCAGCGCGGCCGTCACCACATAGGCCGAAATCAGGCCAGGATTTACATCCATGATCCCGAAAAGGCTCACCTGTCCATTCTCGTGCAGCACAGCGTCACGCATCATTGTCTTAACGCTTTCGCTCTCTCCGCCGGGAGCCCCGGTCAGGACAGAGGCAGCCGCCAGCACCACGATCAGGAAAAGCCACAGGATAAGACTCCGCTTATTCTGTTTCATGGTTTTGGAAAGACTCCTTTCATTCGATGATATTCAACCTGCCCGGACGCCCCGAGGAGGGCCGCCGGGCCTCGACCGCCCCCGTACCCAGAGGAAGCGGTTTTCAAATGGTAATTTTGGGTCTAGTGTATTATACTCTCGATCGCACAATTTGTAAAATATCTTGTCCGTATGCTCGTAATACATTTTCAGCATGGCAAAAATACATCACAATCCACAAATGAGAAGTAAAATTTTTGTAAAATTTGACCACAGCCGTCCAACCTCCCATGAGGCTGCCCCGCTGTTCTGCCCTGCGCCCGGCCCCTCGCCCCTTTCAGGCCGCAACCAAAACGAGATGGACACCCCAAAAAGGGCGTCCATCTCGTTTTTGAAATTATTCCCGTTCAAAGACCAGAAAGCGGAAGGAGATGGTGCATTTAAGCCCCGGCAGGGCGGCCAGGCGGGCCGCGCCGTCGGCGGGGGTGCGCCAGTAATAGGGGGTCATGGCAAACAGGGCGGAAAGCTGATGAGCCGGGACCTCAATCTGGCCGGTGACTTCCCTCTCCCCCACCGGCCGGAAGCCGGGGTATTCCACCTGCTGGACCGGATTTTTGTAGGGTTTCTCGTAGAGCACGGCCTTCATCTCATAGAGGTGGTCGGCCCCGGGCACGGCGTAGATCAGCCGCCCGCCGGGCCGCAGCACCCGGAGAAACTCTTCCCGGGCGAAGGGGCTGAAGATGTTCAAGAGCAGATCGGCCCAGCCGTCCCGGACGGGCTGGGAAAAGCTGGAGGCCACCGCATACCGCCCGGCGGGCAGGGCTTTGGCTGCCAGACGGACGGCAGGTTTTGCGATGTCAAAGCCCGCCAGTTCCAGGGGCCGCCCGGCCTCTTCAAAAGCCCGGGCGATGCACCGGTCGTACCAGCCCTCGCCGCAGCCCGCATCCAGCAGACGCAGGGCTTTTCCTGCGTTGGCGGGGGCGCCATATTCCAGGGCCAGCTGGCCCAGCGCCTGGCCAAAGATGCCGTAATACCCCGCCTCCAAAAAGGCGCGGCGGGCGGCCACCATCTCTTTGCTGTCCCCGGGGGCCTTGGTCCGCATCTTCTGGACCGGCAAAAGGTGCCAGTAGCCCTCTTTGGCCCGGTCGAAGCTGTGGCCTTTTTCGCACCGGAGGGCCTCCGCCCCCGTCAAAGCCCCGCCGCAGAGGGGGCAGCGCCAGGGCAGGGCCCCGAATTCTTCTTTTACATCTGGCATTTCTGGATTATTCCTCGGTGTGGTCCTCGATGGGGGCGGTGGCGCCGCCATGGGCCGTCATATAGTCCTCGAAGTTTGCGAACTTCTGCTGGGGAGGCCGGCGGCTGATCAGCACCAGACCCGGATCGTCGTCCCGGGCCGGGGTACGGCTGCGGCGGCCCCGGCCCCCCTGGTTCCGCTCGGGGCGGGGGGCGGGGTTCTTCT
>OERZ01000286.1_pt1 | contig 10416 bp, 8 predicted proteins | sample 1540151 | NCBI WGS metagenome assembly OERZ01 (sample SAMEA3891880, study PRJEB23780) | metagenome | biome: terrestrial biome; feature: animal house; material: Caecal content | place: Italy | collected 2015-05-05 | reverse complement strand
GCGCCACCGGCCCCACGGGTCCCACCGGGCCTACGGGTCCCACCGGCGAAGGCCTGAATACCGTCGACCCCTTTGTACCCGGCGAAAGCTATCCCATGGGCGCGCTGGTTTTCTACCAGGGCGCACTCTATGAAGCCAATACCAATAGTCCCAGCGGCGCGCCGGGTTCCTCCGAGGACTGGTCCCTGGTGACCGTCACCGGGCCCACCGGCGCTACCGGCGCAACGGGCGCTACCAAGCCGCTTCGCTAAGCACAACAGCCGGGAACCGGCTTACAGCCTTGCCTCAAAGTCCTGATAGCCAAAGCTCTTCCAGAGGCGGCATACGCCGTCACGCATAAGGTATATCGAGGGCAGCGGCATACCGTTAAAGGTGTTGTTTTTAACCATCGAGTATATCGCCATGTCTTGAAGCACCAGCCTGTCGCCCTCCTTAAGCTCGGAGTCAAAGGAATACTCGCCTATAACATCCCCCGCAAGACAGGTGGGGCAGCCAAGAATATAGCTATAGCTTTTCTCCCCGGGCAAGCCGGAGCCGTAAATCGGGGGACGGTACGGCATCTCGAGGACATCCGGCATATGGCAGGCGGCGGAGGCGTCGAGAATCAAAACCGGCTTGGCTCTTCTTTGGACCTCCAGCACGGTGGTGACAAGATAGCCGGCGTTCAGCGCAACAGCCTCCCCGGGCTCAAGATAGACGGCAAGCCCGTAGACGCTTTTTAGACGCTCTATCAGCCCAGCCAGCCTCGGGATATCGTAATCCTCCCTTGTTATATGGTGGCCTCCGCCAAGATTAAGCCATTTCATTTTGGGAAGAAGGAAGGAAAACCTGTCCTCAACGGCGTCCAGGGTCAGCTCAAGGTCGTCGGAATTTTGCTCGCAGAGGGTGTGGAAGTGAAGCCCGTCTAAAAGCTCAAAAAGCCGGGGCGAGCGCAAAAAGCCCTCCTTTAGCTCGTCCTTAGTGACTCCCAGCCTGCTCCCCGGGGCGCAGGGGTCGTAGATGGCGTGACCCCTTTGCGTGGACCTCTCGGGATTTATCCTAAGACCCACCGAAAGCCCGGCGTCTTTAGCTCTTTTGCCGTACAGCTCGAGCTGTCTTAGGGAATTAAAGACTATATGATTGCAGATTTTAAAAATCTCGCCAAGCTCCTCCTCCCTGAAGGCAGGGGAGTAGATGTGGTTTTCTCCCCCTGGCATATATTTGTGACAGAGTCTTGCCTCGTAAAGCCCGCTAGAGGTCGCTCCGGCAAGATACTCAGATATCATGTCATAGACTCCGTAGCAGCTAAACGCCTTCTGGGCAAGAAGTATTTTACAGCCGGTCGAATCGGAGACGCTCTTTAATATCCTAAGATTATCAAGGAGCCTGTTTTCGTCTATAACATAGCAGGGAGTTTTAAGACCGTCAAAAAGCCTTTGCATCTAGTCCACCAGCTTGGGATTTTCGTCCACCGTCCAGGGAAGCCCCCAGACGCTTAGAGCCTCCATAAACGGGTCGGGGTCAAGCTCCTCGAGGTTATAAACCCCGGGGACACGCCAGCTTCCGTTCATTACAAGCATGGCTCCTATCATTGCGGGGACGCCGGTCGTATAGGATATCGCCTGCGAGCCAAGCTCCCTGTAGCACTCCTGATGGTCGCAGATGTTGTAGATATAGACGGATTTTTCCACGCCGTCCTTGACTCCCGTGAAGATACAGCCGATGTTTGTTTTCCCCTTAGTCCTAGGACCTAAGGACGCCGGGTCTGGAAGAAGAGCCTTCAAAAACTGTATCGGGACGATTTTTCTGCCCTCGTAGACTATCGGCTCGGTGCTGAGCATCCCGACATTCTCAAGGCATTTCATATGCGTAAGGTAGCTCTCGCCGAAGGTCATGAAAAAGCGGATTCTTTTTACCTCGGGGAGGTTTTTGGCAAGGGACTCTATCTCCTCGTGGTGCAAAAGATACATATCCTTTTTCCCGACTCCGTCAAACTCGTACTCCCTTTTTATCTCCATCGGGCGGGTCTCGACCCAGTGCCCGTCCTCCCAGTAGGAGCCGTTCGCCGACACCTCTCTTAGGTTTATCTCGGGGTTGAAGTTTGTCGCAAAGGGATAGCCGTGGTCTCCGCCGTTGCAGTCCAGGATGTCAATATAGTGAATTTCATCGAAATAGTGCTTCTTAGCGTAGGCGGTAAAGACGCTGGTGACGCCTGGGTCGAAGCCGCTTCCAAGAAGCGCCGTCAGCCCGGCTGATTTAAAGCGCTCCCTGTATGCCCACTGCCAGGAGTAGTCAAAATAGGCGGTGAAGCCCTCCCTTTCACAGCGGCTCTCGTAGATTTTCCTCCATTCAGGGTCCTGAGTGTCCTCCGGCTCGTAGTTGGCGGTGTCGACATAGTGTACGCCGGTTTCTAAGCAGGCGTCCATGACTGTAAGGTCCTGATAGGGAAGCGCAAGGTTTAAAACAACCTCCGGCTTGACCCTGTCAATAAGCTCCACCAGCTGCTCCCTTGAGTCGGCGTCCACCCTTTGGGTGGTTATTATCGCCTTGGTTTTGCCCTCCAGCGCACTTTTCAGGGCGTCGCACTTTTCAACCGTCCGGCTGGCTATGCATATCTCGCTGAAAACGCCGGAGTTGGCGGCGCATTTTTGTATCGCCACAGAGGCAACCCCTCCGCAGCCTATTACCAAAAGCTTACCCATTCTTATCATCCTTTCAAAAATCAATTTACACCATGGGGGCACCCCGGACGGGTTTTTCCATGTGACCCCTTCCTGCATCGGCTCCGCTTGGCTCACGGCTTAAAAATTCTTTTTAAGCCTGCGCCGATTGAGGTGTATTTTGTCAGGGGAACCCTGACAAAATACATATTAAAACCCTTAGGTCGGGGGCGATTCATTTTAATTGCTTCTTTTCATGCCCGGACCTTAATCCTTGCTTAGAAGCTTGGCTTCTTCAATTCATTCATCCTTTCAAAAATCTATTTTTATCATGGGGACAGCCCTCATGGGGACACCCCGGGCGGTTTTTTTCATGTTACCCGTTTTCGTGCGGAGACACTCCCTTTCATGGGGGCACCCCGGACGGGTTTCCCGTGGAACATCCCAAATTAGGCTTCCCATCTTATGCAGCACCTTTTCAAAGCCCTGCGCTGACCGCTATTATAAGCTCTCTTAGGAGCTTGCAGGCAACCGCCGTCGAGACTCCGCTCTGGTCGTAAATCGGGCTAAGCTCGCAGATATCGCAGCCGACCAGCCGGGAGCCTCTGGCGACCAGCAAAATAGCGTTTAAAAGCTCGGTAAAGCTGACTCCGTCCGCCTCCGGGGTGCCTGTCCCGGGGAATACCGAGGGGTCCAGGACATCAAGGTCGACCGTAAGATAAACAGGGCTTCCCTTTATAGACTCCAGAGCGCCGCAGAGTCCCTCGAAATCAAACCGCCTCATTTCGGTGTGACCCTTTTTTGCCCAGAGGAACTCGGATTTATCTCCCGAGCGGATTCCAAACTGGAAGATGCTGCCGTCCCCCAGAAGCTCATGACAGCGGCGGATGACGCAGGCGTGCGACAGCCTGGCCCCGAGATAGTCCTCCCGCAGGTCGGCGTGAGCGTCAAAGTGGATTATCTTAAGCCCGGGATGGCGCTTTATGACCTCCCTCACAGCCCCCAGCGTCACAAGATGCTCGCCGCCTAGCATAATGGGAAGCTTGCCGTCATCAAGGATTGCCGCCGTCCTTTCCGATATCCCAAGAAGCGCCGCCTCGCTGCTTCCTATGCAAAGCTCCAGCTCTCCGCTGTCAAAGACCCTGCAGTCCTCCAAATCGGCGTCCTGGTAGGGGCTGTAGGTCTCGATTCCGTAGGACTCCCCTCTGATTGCCCTGCCGGCGAATCTCGCCCCGGGACGGTATGAGGTTGTGGAGTCAAAGGGTGCGCCGAATAGGACGATTTTTGCCTCCTCATACTCCGAGCCGCAGGCTATAAAGGTCTCAACATTCTTCTCAAGCATTTTTTACTCCTTTAATCAGTCGGGGATGTTCTCGACATCCTCGAGCATTCTCTCTACATATGCAGGCAGTGCGAAGCAGCCCCTGTGGAGATTTGTGGTGTAGTATCTCGTCTCGATTCCTAAAGACCTCCATCTTTTGGAGTGAAGGTCCTTCACCGGGTGATAGAGCTTGGAGGCAAAGCCGAACAGCCAGTAGCCCGAGGGGTATGACGGTATGTGAGCCTGATATACCCGGCTTATCGGGAAGTTTTCAAGGATTCTCTTGTGCGCCTTCTGGGTCTCGAGCCTGTCCTCGTCGTAGAAGGGGCTTTGGTGCTGGTTTACCATTATGCCGTCCTCCTTCAGGGCACGGCAGCAGCTCCCGTAAAACTCCCTCGACAGAAGGCTCTCTCCCGGTCCGTAGAAGCCGGCGGAGTCGACTATTATGACATCGTACTCGTTTTCTATATGCCTTATGAAGCGGAGCGGATTCTCGGAGTAGATGGTGACTCTGGGATCCTCAAGCCCGCTGGCGCAGAACGGCAGGTACTTCATGCACGCCTCCACGACTCCCTCGTTGACCTCAACCATGTCTATTCTTTGAAGATTGGGATACTTTAAAAGCTCCCTGACCACTCCGCCGTCTCCCGCTCCGAACACCAGCACCCTTTTTGGGTCGGGATGCACAGCCATCGGGATGTGGGTTATCATCTCGTGATAGATAAATTCGTCCCGCTCGGTGGTGATTATATAGCCGTCGACGGTCAAAAACCTCCCGAACTCCGGCGACTCGAAGATGTCCAGCCTGATGTACTCGTTTTCCTCGCTGTATAGCTGCCTGTCCACCTGAACCGAAAGCTTGACGCTCGGGGTGTGCAGCTCGGAGAACCAAAAATCCATACTGACCTCCTATAGCCTTTCCTTTATGACATTGAGCCGCTCGACCCTTTCGTCCTCGGTGCCGGTTATCTGGCAGCCCTTCTCCTTGGCGTAGAGAATATACTGGATTATCTCGCCGGTTATCCTCTCGCCGGGTGCCAAAATCGGTATTCCGGGGGGATAGCACATTACAAACTCCGTGCATATCCTGCCCTCGGTCTGCTCTAGGGGTATCATCTCCTCCTTGGCGGCGTAAAACGCCTCCTGCGGGGTCATTACCACCTGCGGGGAGATGTACTCCCTGTCTAAAAGTCCGCTCTTGTCCCTTTTATACCTTCTTTTTATGTCGTGGAGTGCGCTGACAAGCCGCTCCGTCTCCCTCATCCTGTCTCCTATAGAGATATATGCCAGGATGTTTCCTATGTCTCCTAGCTCGACCTGGATGTCGTACTCATCCCTTAGCAGGTCGTAGACCTCGATTCCCGCAAGCCCGATGTCAAGGGTGTAGACGGTCAGCTTGGTGGTGTCAAAATCATAGATGCTGTCGCCGTTTATAAGCTCCTCGCCGTAGGCGTAGTAGCCGTCTATTTTGTTTATCTCCGTCCTTGCGTACTGGGCTATCCTTTTGACCTCGGAGAAAGCCTCCTTCCCCCTGAGGGCAAGATTCCTCCTCGAGATGTCAAGACTCGCAAGAAGAAGATAGGAGGCGCTGGTGGTCTGGGTAAGGTTTATAACCTGCCTGACATAGCCCTGGCTGACCTTGGGACCTATCAGCAAGAAGGAGCTTTGGGTGAGGCTTCCTCCCGACTTGTGCATACTGACGCTTGCCATGTCCGCTCCAGCCGCCATTGCGCTTATCGGCATGTCCTCGCCGAAGTAGAAATGGGTGCCGTGAGCCTCGTCCACCAAGACGAGCATATTGTTAGCGTGGGCAAGCTCGACTATCCTTTTAAGATTCGAGCAGATGCCGTAGTAGGTGGGGTTGTTCACAAGAATGGCTACGGCGTCGGGGTTTTCCTCTATCGCCCTTTCCACCTGCGAAAGCTTCATCCCGAGGGCGATTCCAAGCGTTCTGTCGACATCGGGGTTTACATATATCGGAGTCGCCCCGTTGACGACAAGGGCGTTTATCACCGACCTGTGGACATTTCTTGGAAGAATGATCTTCTCGCCGTGCTTGCAGGCGGTGAGCACCATTGTCTGCACCGAGGAGGTCGTCCCCCCTACCATCAAAAATGCGTATGCCGCCCCGAAAGCCTCAGCTGCCAGCTCCTCCGCCTCCTTTATCACCGAGACAGGGTGGCAAAGATTGTCAAGCGGCTTCATCGAGTTGACATCAAGCTCGACGCACTGCTGACCTAAAAGCCTGACAAGCTCCGGGTTTCCTCTGCCCCTTTTGTGTCCGGGGACATCAAACGGCACAACTCTGTTCCGCCTGAACTCCTCCAGCGCCTCGTATATCGGCGCCCTTTGCTGATTTAATAGCAGTTTCTGATTGTACATCCCTTTTCCTCCGAAAAATGCCGTAAATGCAATAAAAAAAGACGAAAACACAGCCTGCTGACCTGTTTTCGTCAAAATATCCGCAGCGATTCGCATTTAAGCGCCAAAGCCTCTTAAGAGCGCCCGGCAAAACGCCTTCGGCAGTCCAGGAGACTAATTAGCCTAAGAGGGCTGATTAGAGCCTTAATCAAGCGCCTGACAGGCTCCCCCGCATTTTATGTGCATAGAGCCGTCCCCTTAGCGCAAAGCCCGGGCTAACGATATGGATATCCAGAGTCTATATAGCAAATATCCCGCTTTTACTACTCTTATTGACCGTTTTACAAGTTAGGGCGCAGGACTGCGCCGGTTTATAGTGACCAACTTTAAAAACTGGGCAAACGCCCAACGATGAAATACCTTTCACCTTTCATCATTCATCAACAGCGTGCACCGCACGCTCGGGCAGCAGACCGTCCCGAAGGTCGGGAGGTCAAAAAATAATAGCTGGAAAGACCTCTAAGAATACCCAATACTGATTCCCGGCAGCCGTCCCGACAAGGCTAAACCGTCCCAAAGGGGGCTTTAGCTCCGAGGAAGAAACTCCCCGCAAAGCCCCTGTCAGCAGACGCTGCCAAAAATGAGCATCAAATCGTTTCCCATCAAGGGATACTCTAGCATATATCCTTCGGTTTGTCAATCGGTTTTTGAGCAGTTGGGGTAAATTTTTTGTAAAAGCCGGCAGGCTTCGCACGAATACCGCAAAAAGTCCGCCTGACGGCCCCCACCACCGTAGTTTGACAAGGAGACAGGCTTACGCAAAGTGAGCTGTCAGCTTAGCTGACCAACTGATTGCCGTCAAGACTCCATAAAATCCTGACGCCCGCACGCCTCCTAAGCTGCGGCAGGAGACTATCCTTCCCGCCAGCCGGCAATCAAGCCGCCACAGCTAACGCTGTGGCGGCTCACTTTGCGTATGCGGCTCAGGGGCGTTTAGGGGGGCTATATCCTCTCGATGTCCTCCTCACGAAGGGTAGCTATACCGCTCTCATGGAGGACCCTCTCAGCCAAATCGTTATCGTTTACCCTCATGACGACATAGGCTCCCATGTCCTCGGAGGCGGTGAAGGCGTACATATACTCGATGTTTATCCCGGCGTCGGCAAGGACCTTTAGGATGTCGTAAAGTGCGCCCGCCCTGTCGCTCATGCCGGCGGCTATGACCTCGGTGACCGAAACCAGAGCCTCCTCCGAGAGCACCCTTCTTGCGCCCTCGACATCGGAGACTATAGCTCTTAGTATGCCGAAATCCTTATTGTCTGCTATGCTCATGGCACGCATATTGATTCCGGCGTCGGCGATATGCCTTACCATCCCCAAAAGCCTGCCCGGCTTGTTCTCGACGAATGCTGAAAGCTGCTTTATAGCCATAACCTGACCTCCTTTAATCGTGAAGCTTGCGCTTGTCTATTACTCTTACCGCCTTGCCCTCGCTTCTTACAACCGTCTTGGGAGCTACAAGGTGGATTCTCGGCTTGATTCCCAGCACTGCACGCATGGCGTCCTCGAGAGACTTCTCCATGTGCTGTATCTCGCCCATCTTGTCGGAGAACTGCTCGGGAAGCAGCTCGACATCTACATCAAGGGTATCGGTGTTGTTTACCCTGTCGACGGTTATCTGGTAGTTGGGAGAATAGCCCTCGTTTAGCAAAACAGTCTCTATCTGGCTCGGGAACACATTTACACCCCTTATAATCAGCATATCGTCGCTTCTTCCCAGGGGCTTGCTCATCTTGACATGGGTCCTGCCGCAGGAGCACTTCTTTCTTGTCAGGATGCAGATATCCCTTGTCCTGTAGCGAAGCAGGGGGAACGCCTCCTTGTCGAGCGAGGTGAACACCAGCTCGCCCTTTGAGCCCTCGGGCAGGACCTCGCCGGTGTCGGGGTCTATTATCTCGGCGTAGAAATGGTCCTCGTTGATGTGCATGCCCGTCTGCTCGGAGCACTCGAAGGAGACGCCGGGACCGCTCGTCTCGGTGAGTCCGTAGATATCGTAGGCCTTTATGCCAAGGCTCTTTTCAATGCTCCTTCTCATCTCCTCGGTCCAAGGCTCTGCGCCGAAGATTCCAGCCTTTAGCTTATTGTCCTCCGGCTTGTAGCCCTTTTCGGCAAGAGCCTCGCCGATGTAGGCGGCGTAGGAGGGGGTACAGCAGAGAATCGTAGCCTGCAAATCCATAAGGAACTGTATCTGGCGCTCGGTGTTTCCCGAGGACATCGGCAGCGTGAGGCAGCCGACCTTGTGCGAGCCGCCATTGAGTCCGGGTCCGCCGGTGAAAAGACCGTAGCCGTAGCACACATGGCAGACATCCTCGTTCGTTCCGCCTGCGGCGACTATCGCTCTGGCACAGCACTCCTCCCAGAGGTCGATGTCGTGCTGGGTGTAAAAGGCGACCACTCTTTTCCCGGTGGTGCCGGAGGTGGACTGGATTCTGACGCAGTTTTTGATATCCGTCCCCAAAAAGCCGTAGGGATAAGCCTCTCTCAAATCGTCCTTGGAGATAAAAGGAAGCTTCTTGATATCGTCAACGCTCTTGATATCCTCCGGCTTGACTCCCTTTTTGTCCATCAGGTCACGGTAGTATTTGACATTGTCATACACATGCCTGACCTGCTTGACAATCTTCTCGTTCTGAATCCTAAGAATTTCCTCCCTCGAGGCTGTCTCGATTTCGGGCTGATAATAGTTTGGCATCTTCTACTCTCCTTATATCATTTTAACGGCATCAGCCGTCGCAGCCAAGCATAAACGCCTTTTTGTTGACCTCGGCGAACTGCGGCTTGACGCATTTTTCGATGGCGGCAAGCCATTTTTCCATCGGGATGTCAAAATACCTGGCGAGCCTGCCCATAAGCACGATGTTGACCGATTTTGCGCTTCCCGCACTCCTTGCAAGCTCCAAAGCGTCCAGCTCGTCGACCAAGACGCCCTTGCTCCTTAGCTCCTCCAGCACGCCGTCCGGATACTCAGCCGCACCTGTTATCACCGGCATGGGGTCGATTCTCTGACTGCTGGAGATTATCCTCCCGCCCTTTTTAAGACAGGGAGCGTGCCTTGCCGCCTCCAGCTTCTCGAAGGAGACGATGTAATCAGCCTCCCCCTTAGTTATAACCGGGGAGTATACCGCATCCCCGAATCTAACATAGGTGACAACCGAGCCGCCCCTCTGGCTCATGCCGTGGACCTCGCTCACCTTTACCTGATAGCCGCAGTCTACCAAAACCGTGCCGAGGAGCTTGCTTGCCAGTATGCTTCCCTGACCGCCGACTCCTACTATCATAACATTAACGGTCTGCATTTAAAGCTCCCCCCTTTACTATGGCGCCGAGCCTGCAAAGCTGCTCGCATACTCCGCAGCCTACGCACTGCGTGGAATCTATCTTCGCCTTTTTGTCCTCTTTATCTATGCTTATCGCCGGACAGCCGAGCCTCATGCACATCCTGCAGCCGACGCATTTGTCCCTGTCAACCGCCAGGGAGGGCTTCGGCTTGACATATTTTAGAAGCACGCAGGGTCTCCTTGAGATTATGACCGACGGCTCGGCGACGGCTAGCTCCTCAAGGACGGCAGCCTCGCATTCTTTAAGATTATACGGGTCCACGACCCTGACCCTTTTTATGCCCACGGCACGGCAAAGCTCCTCGAGATTGACGGCGGCGGCAGGGTCGCCCTTGATGTTGTAGCCGGTGGTGGGATTCTGCTGATGACCCGTCATCCCGGTTATTGAGTTGTCAAGAATTATGACGGTGGAGTTGGAGGCGTTGTAGGCTATATTTACAAGCCCGGTGATGCCGGAGTGCATAAAGGTGGAGTCTCCTATCACGCAGACGCTTCTTCCCTCCGCCTCGCTTCCTCCCGCCTTGTTGAAGCCGTGAAGCCCGGAGACCGAGGCTCCCATGCAGAGGGTGGAATCGAGCGCCGAAAGGGGAGCGGCGCTTCCTAGGGTATAGCAGCCGATGTCTCCTAAAACGGTGATTTTATTCTTTGAGAGTATGTAAAACATTCCCCTGTGAGGGCAGCCTGCACACATAACCGG
>OERZ01000281.1_pt1 | contig 10507 bp, 7 predicted proteins | sample 1540151 | NCBI WGS metagenome assembly OERZ01 (sample SAMEA3891880, study PRJEB23780) | metagenome | biome: terrestrial biome; feature: animal house; material: Caecal content | place: Italy | collected 2015-05-05 | reverse complement strand
CTTTTTCCAGTAACTGCTCCACCCCAAAGGTCCGGGCGGCCTGTTCCACCCGGGTGCTGTCCCCGGGCCCCGGCCCGCCGAAGAGGCCGCTGTGGGCGTACCGGCCCATCCCGATCACCTCCCGGGCGGTGAGGCCGGGCAGCACCCCCACCCGCTGGGGCAAAAGGGCCAGCTTCCGGGCCCGCTGCCGGGCCGAGAGGGCCAGGCAGTCCGCCCCGCAGACGGTCACCGACCCGGAGAACACCAGCCCGCTGCCCGAGATCCCCCGCAGCAGGGTGGATTTGCCCGCTCCGTTGGGCCCCACCAGGCCGTAAACCGAGCCCTTTGGTACCGTCATGGTCAGCCCATCCAGGGCCCGGAATCCGTCAAAGGTTTTGACCACATTCCTCGCCTCAATCATGTCTCTTCCTCTCCCTTCGTCCCCGCCGCGGATACACGCGCTGCCAGCTCCTGAGGGGTCATACCCAGAAACAGCAGCTCATTGACCGTCTCGTCCAGCTGTTTGAGCAGGGTCTCCCGCCGCTCGCCGGTGCCGCCCATTCCCTTGGCGGCAAAGACCCCCCGGCCCGCCTCGGCCCGGAGATAGCCCTCCTTCTCCAGGGCCTCATAGGCCCGCTGGATGGTGTTGGGGTTAATGGCCAGGGAGGCCGCCAGGGCCCGTACCGACGGGAACTGGTCCCCCTGCTGGATGGCACCGGTGACCACCAGGTGTCGAAGGCCGTCCTTGACCTGCAGATAGATGGGCCGGGCGTCCCGATAGTTGAGTTGGATCACGCCGCGTCCTCCTTTCCTCCCCGGCGCGGGGAAGTGTATGAATTTCCTTGGTACAGTTAGTATACATGCCCGGGGCGAAAGATGTCTTAAAAATTTATAACAATTTTCCGACTTCCTGCCACTTTCTTCGCCTGGACATTGGGGGTGGAGAAGCCTATAATAAGGAATGAGGGGGACCGCCACCGTGTCCCCCGCCATTCGCGATCAAAGGAGGGCAAGGTGATTCCCATGCACAATGCAAACTACGATTCCTTTCTCCGCTGCGTCCAAGATCTGCTGGACACCCCGGAGGTCCGTTCCATGCGGCAGTACCCCCACCACCCCCGCACCACCTGCTATGAGCACTCGGTGTGCGTGGCCTACGTCTCCTACCGCCTGGCCCGCCGTTGGGGCCTGGATTACCGCGCCGCCGCCCGGGCGGGGCTGCTCCACGACCTCTACCTTTACAACTCTCGGAAAAAGCCGTCCTACTACGGCAACCAGTGCTTTACCCACCCCGTGGTGGCTCTGAAGAACGCCTGGGCGCTGTGCGGCAGTCTGACCCCCATGGAGGAGAATATCATTGTCTCCCACATGTGGCCACTGGCCCGCAAGATGCCCCGGTATAAGGAATCCCTGGTGGTCAACCTGGCCGATAAGCTGTGCGCCACTGCTGAAGTGGTGGGGCTCCGGCGGTTTTCCCGCCGGGTGGCCCAGCGGGCTTGGCACTTCCAGGATTCCCCTGCTGCCGCGTGAACCGCAACGGCACCTGTCCCCTCCCCCGAGGTCGGACAGGTGCCGTTGTGCGCTTTCGGAGCCGGACAGCCCACCCCCTCTATAGGGGCAATCCCCATTTTTCCGGCGTTTTGACAGAAAATGATACCACTAAACCATATTTGGTACTACCAATCGCTCTTCCTTGAAAAAATTTGCGGTTAGGAGTGCAAAATACATACCAATCTGATATAATGGTCACGCGCAGGCGGACGGTATGCCCGACCGCCCTGATCCGAACTCTTTTCGGGGAGGCTTTGATATGGGATCTATGGGAGCCATTGTGTTCCTGCCCCGGGAGGATGACACGCCCTCCCTTATGCTGCAAAATATCCTTTTTGACCCGGCCTGCGCCTGGCTGTCAGCAGCGCTGGAGCGCGCTGGTGTAAGGCGGTTCCTGGTGGTATGTCACGGCGATGACCAGGCCGCCGCCGAGACCTGTTTCCCCGCTGGAACGGAATTTGTCACCGAGGGCGCCGGTGATGCCGCTGGTCGGCTATCCGCCTTCCTCTCCAGCCTGGAGGGCTCCGTACTAGTCTTCACCCGTCCCGTCTTCCTGGACGATCAGGGGGCCGGCCGGCTCACCGGCCGCTTTGGGGCGGACCTGCCTCGGGGCGAAGACTCTGGTGTGTATCGGGTGGACGCCCAGGCCCTCCTGGCTGCCGCTGAGGCCGGCGAGGATTTTGTCACCGCCGTTCGTGCCCAGGGCGGCACCTTTGGCCTGGTCTCCGGGAGCTATCAGGGGCTCCTCTCCCTGGCCCACTGCGCCGCTACCTGGGACAGCGCCCAGTATTTTGCCCGCCACGCCTCCATCGCCCGGCTCTCCGAGGAGTTGTCCACCAGCCCCGTCCGCTTTATTGACAAGGAGAGCGCCTATATTGGCCCCCGGGTCCAGGTAGGGGGCGGCACCGTGATCCTTCCCGGCACCATTCTGCGTGGGCAGACCGTCATTGGCCGGGAGTGCGAGATCGGCCCGAACACCATGATTCGGGACTGCGCCATTGGAAACCGGGTGACAGTGAATGCCTCTCAGCTCAACGAGTCCACCGTGGACGACGGCGCCAACGTAGGCCCCTTTGCCTATGTTCGCCCCCACTGCCACGTAGGCAAGGACGTCAAGGTAGGCGACTTTGTGGAGCTCAAGAACTCCACCATCGGCGACGGCACCAAAATCTCCCATCTCACCTATGTGGGGGATACCGACGCCGGCGCCCATATCAATTTTGGCTGCGGCACGGTGACGGTGAATTACGACGGCACCGCCAAGTTCCGTACCACCATCGGCGACAACGCCTTCATCGGCTGCAACACCAATCTGGTGGCCCCGGTGAAGATTGGGGAGGGCGCCTACACGGCGGCGGGGAGCACCGTCACCGAAGACGTACCCGCCGATAGCCTGTGTATTGCCCGCAGTCCCCAGACCATCAAGGTCCAGTGGGCGGCCAAGCGCCGCCGGGCCAAGAGCAAAAATAAGTGACATCCAGGCATCGCGCCTGTGGCAGCAAAAAGGAAAGAAAAAATAACATTTTGTGAGGGATGCTGAAATGATCGCACACGGCAAGGACATCAAGATCTTCGCTGGCAACTCCAATCCCAAGCTGGCATTGGACATCTGCAAGAAGTTGGGCACCCAGCTGGGCAACGCCGAGGTGGGCACCTTCTCTGACGGAGAAAAATCCGTGTCCATCTACGAGACCGTACGCGGCTCTGACGTCTTCGTGGTCCAGTCCACCTGCTCCCCCGTCAATGACAATCTGATGGAGCTTCTCATTATGATCGACGCCATGCGTCGGGCTTCTGCCGGACGGGTCACCGCCGTGATCCCCTACTTTGGTTATGCCCGTCAGGATCGCAAGACCAAGCCCCGGGACCCAATCTCTGCCAAGCTGGTGGCCAATCTCATCACCCGGGCCGGCGCCGACCGGGTGCTGACCATGGACCTCCATGCCAACCAGATCCAGGGCTTTTTTGACATCCCTGTGGACAATCTGCTGGGCTCCCCCATTTTTGTGCGCCATTTTATACAGAAGTACGCCGACTGCCACGATGAGGTCATGGTGGTCTCTCCCGATGTGGGCTCCGTGGCTCGGGCCCGGGCCTTTGCCCAGAAGCTGGATATGCCTTTGGCCATCGTGGATAAGCGCCGTCAGAAGGCCAACTCCTCCGAAGTCATGAACATCATCGGCGATGTCCGCGACAAGCGGGTCATTCTGCTGGACGACATGGTGGACACCGGCGGGTCTCTCTGCGGGGCGGCCAAGGCTCTGGTGGAGATTGGCGGCGCCAAGTCGGTCACCGCCTGCGCCTCCCACGGCGTCCTCTCCGGCCCGGCTGTTCAGCGTATTGAGGAGAGCGTTCTGGATGAGGTCATCTTCCTCGACACCATTCCCGTGCGTCCCGACGTGAAGTGTGCTAAGATCAAGTATCTCTCCGTCGCTGAGATGTTTGCCGAGGCCATTGAGCGCATCTACGAGGAGATCTCTGTCTCCAAGCTCTTTAACTAACCGGAATCCCAAACAGACTGGCAAGCCAGGGGCAGAGCGGACGCTCTGCCCCCTTTGGCCGTTTACCTTCTTTTTCAATGCTGCGACCTGTGCGAGGTGTGTTATGTTTTTCAATCAAAAGAACGGTGGTGTGGACTGGCTGCTGGTATGTCTGGGCAACCCCGGAGACCAGTATGAGAATACCCGCCACAATGTGGGCTTTCAGGTGGCCGACGCCGTGGCCGAGCGCCACAACGTGCCCATCCAGCGCCTGAAGTTCCGCGCCCTCACCAACACCATCACCGTGGGGGAGAAAAAGGTCCTGCTCATGAAGCCGGTGACCTATATGAACCTGTCCGGAGAGGCCGTCCATGAGGCCGCCTCCTTCTACAAGGTGCCGCCGGAGCGTATCCTGGTGGTCTCTGACGAGGTGGCCCTGGCGCCGGGCAAGATCCGGGTCCGCCGCTCCGGCTCCGCCGGAGGACACAACGGCTTGAAGAATATCATCGCCCATCTGGGCACCGACCAGTTTCCCCGTATCCGGGTCGGGGTGGGGCAGAAGCCCCATCCTGACTATGACATGGCCGACTGGGTCCTGGGCAAATTCCAGGGGGAGGATAAAAAAGCGGTGGAGGAGGCGGTCAAAAGAGCTGCCGACGCTGCTGAATGCCTCATCCAGGAGGGTGTGGACAAGGCCATGAACCGCTATAACGGCTGAGCTGTCTCCGGTTGTACCACCCCCCGTTTTCTCTCCACTCACACCTCCCAAAGGAGCACCGCCATGAAAGAGCTTGTTCGCATCCTGGACCAAGTCCCAGAATTTAGCTCACTGCTCACCGCCCTGGATTCGGGTGCCTGCCCGGCGGCCGTGTCTGGCCTGGCGGCAGTCCACCGCGCCCACTTTGCCGCCGGACTTCGGGCCAAGGCCGGCCGGCGGGTGGTGGTGGTGTGCGCCGACGAAGGGGAGGCCCAGCGCTTTGCTGAGGACCTCCATGCCTTTACCGGGGAGCAGGTCCTCACCCTGCCCAGCCGGGAATTCACCTTTCACGACGCCGCTGTGGTCTCCCGCCAGTGGGAGCACCGCCGGCTCTCCGCCCTCCGGGCTCTGGCCATGGGAGAAACCGACCTGGTGGTCACCACCCCGGAGGCGCTCCTCCAGCGGACTCTGCCGAGCGCCCTTCTCCTCCAAACCGTACACACCCTGCGTGTGGGGGAGGTCCACGACCTCACGGAGCTGGCCGAGACCCTCACCGCCGCCGGCTATGTCCGGTGCGATCAGGTGGAGGGCGTGGGCCAGTTTGCCCTTCGGGGCGGCATTTTGGATCTTTTTTCCCCCGCCTGCGACCAGCCCATCCGCTGTGAGTTCTTTGGGGATGAAATCGACGCTATGGGTACCTTTGACCCCGCCACCCAGCGCCGGGTGGAAAACCGGCAGATCTGTGACATCCTGCCTGTGGCCGAGGTGCTGCCTCAGCTCTCCCCTGGCGGCTTTTCCGGCCTCGCCGAGGCTCTGGAGCGCCTTATTTCCCAGGAAAAAACCGCCAAGGGGGACCACAATCCCCTTATCGCCACCCTCTCCCAAGACCGGGAGCGGCTCTCCCAGGGACTCTCCTTCCCCGCCATGGACCGCTACCTCTCCCTTGTCTACCCGGAGCTGGCCACGGCTGCCGACTATCTGCCGGAGGACGCAGTGGTCTGTCTTTCCGAGAGTCCCCGGGTGGCCGAGCGGGCCAGGAACTACCTCTGGCGGATGGAGGAGGACGTGAAGACCCTGCTGGAATCCGGGCTGGTGGCCGGCTCCCTGGCCCGGTTCACCCGGACCTTTGAGGAGCTCATGGACCGGCTGTCTGACTGGCCTGTAGTCTATCTGGATACCTTCACCTCCAACACCTACCCCCTGCGACCCCGCTCCCTTCTGGATGTGCTCACCAAGCAGCTCCCCTCCTATGGCGCCAGCCTGGAGACTGCCGCCGCTGATCTGGAGCATTATCAAAAGGCCGGCTTTGCCACGGTGGTACTGGCCTCCGCCGAGCGCCGGTGCCTGGACCTCCAGGCCATGCTCCGGGAGCGGAAGGTCCGCACCGCCGTGGACTTTCAGCTCCACGAGCTCCCCGGTCCCGGCAAGGCGGTCATCTGCCTGGGGGGACTCTCCGCCGGCTTTGAGTACCCCGGCGCCAGCGCCGCCGTGCTCACAGAGGGCCGGGCCATCCCTGCCCGGAAGGTGCGGAGCAAAAGGGACTCCAGCCGGCAGAAGCTGGCCTCCTATGCCGACCTCTCTCCCGGAGATCTGGTGGTCCATGAGCACCACGGCATTGGCCGGTATGTCGGTATGGTGAAGATGAGCACGGACGGGGTCCAGAAGGACTATGTGAAGATCGCCTATGCCGGCTCTGACGTACTCTACGTCCCCGCCACCCAGCTGGATCTGGTGAGCAAATACATCGGCTCCGGCGACGACACCGAGCACAAGAAGCTCAACAAGCTGGGGGGCACCGATTGGGAGAAGACCAAGACCCGGGCCAAAAAGGCGGTCCAGGACCTTGCCAAAGGACTTATCCAGCTCTATGCCCAGCGAGAGCGTCTGCCCGGTCACGCCTTTGCCCCTGACTCCCCCTGGATGCGGGAGTTTGAGGATCAGTTTGAATACACCGAGACTGATGACCAGCTTCGGTGCATTCAGGACATCAAGCGGGATATGGAGACGCCCAAACCTATGGACCGGCTGTTGTGCGGCGACGTGGGTTACGGCAAGACCGAGGTGGCTTTTCGGGCCATCATGAAGTGCGTGTTGGACGGTAAGCAGGCCGCCATTCTGGCCCCCACCACCGTCCTGGCCCGGCAGCACTATCTCTCCGCCCGGCGGCGATTTGCCAAGTTCCCCGTGGAGATCGACGTGGTCTCCCGGTTCCGCACCCCCGCCCAGATGCGCCAGACCCTCATGGACCTGCGGGCCGGTAAGGTGGATCTTCTCATCGGTACCCACCGACTGTTCAACAAGGACGTCCAGTTCAAGGACCTGGGGCTGCTGGTGGTGGATGAGGAGCAGCGCTTCGGCGTTCAGCACAAGGAGAAGCTCAAGGAGCTCTCCAAGCAGGTGGACGTGCTCACCCTCTCGGCCACCCCCATCCCCCGGACGCTCAACATGGCTCTCTCGGGCATCCGGGACATGTCCACTCTGGAGGAGCCCCCTCAGGACCGGCAGCCGGTACAGACCTATGTGCTGGAGCACAGCACCCCCATTCTGGATGATGCCATCCGCCGGGAGGTACAGCGGGGCGGTCAGGTGTATTACCTCCACAATCAGGTGGAGACCATTGACCAGTGCGCCTCTGCCATCCAGCGGAGAATCCCGGATATCACCGTAGGGGTCGCCCACGGACAGATGACGGAAGCCGCCCTCAGCGATGTGATGCACGCCATGGCAGACGGAGATATTCAGGTTCTGGTATGCACCACTATCATCGAAACCGGTCTAGACATCCCCAATGCCAACACCCTGATTATCGAAAATGCCGACCGGTTCGGTCTGAGCCAGCTCCACCAGCTTCGGGGACGGGTGGGACGTTCCACCCGGCATGCCTATGCCTATTTCACTTATCGGCCCGATAAATCCCTGACAGAGATTGCAGAAAAACGACTCTCTGCCATCCGGGACTTTGCGGAATTCGGTTCCGGCTTCAAAATCGCCATGCGGGATCTGGAAATTCGGGGCTCCGGCAACCTCCTGGGTGCCGAACAGTCCGGGCATATGATGTCCGTAGGTTACGATATGTATTTGAAGCTGCTGGACGAAGCCATTCTGGAGGAAAAGGGTGAGAAGCCCAGGGAGCCGGAGTGTACTGCGGACCTGAATATCACCGCAAACATTGACCCCACCTATGTATCCCAGGGGGAGGAGCGGATGGATTTGTACCGCCGCATGGCAGCCATTCGCTCCCAGGAGGATGCAGACGATTTGCTGGACGAAATCGTCGACCGGTACGGCGAGCCCCCCAAGGGTGTGCTGAATCTGGTGGATGTGGCGCTGCTCCGGGCCAAAGCCAAGGCTGTCCACATCCGGGATATCCGGCAAAAAGCCGGGGAAATTCAATTTGTCCTGACCAGTATGGATTTTGCCGCCCTGACCCGCGTCAGTGAGCAGCCGGAATACAAGAACCGCTTGCAGCTGGTGGCCGCCGCCAAAGAACCAACCATGCGGCTGACCCTTACCAAGGGCGTGGACAGCCTGCGTCAATGCAAAGCCTTTGTGGAAAAATATGCCCAGGCCCTGAATTGTTAACACTTTGGCTTTCCTTTCTTTTGTATTTGTGATAAAATACCCACACAGAAAATGAATCAAGGAGTGTGAATTCTATGGCTGAACCAAAGAAGAGACCTACTTCCAAAAAATCTGAGGAAGCACAGCTGGAAGACGCATATACCAATATAACCCGCAGAAAAAATCAACCTGCCGGCAAATATGCCGCCCAAAACCCCGATGGACAGACCGCCCGGAAAGTCACCATCATCGCCATCAGTGTCACTGCCGTTTTTCTTGTTTTGCTGACGGTAATCCTGGTGGTAACACTGGGAAAGAATGATGGGCCTGAGCAATCCATACCGGATCTGACTGTGGCAGGTGTGAATATTTCCGGAATGTCTCAGGAGGATGCCAGAGAAGCAATTTCCACCGCCGCAGGCGCTATGTATGATGACTGCTCTGTGGAGATCCACATGGGTGAGTACACCATCCAGCTTACAGCCCAGGACATACAGGCCAGACTGGATTTGGACAGACTGATGGCAGGCATTGAAAACTCCTCCATCCAGGGCGGCGAGTTTGACATCACCCCCTATCTGGTGGTAAATCAGGAAGGGATTCTTACCGCCATTGAAAAGCAGTGGGAGCCCATTGCCAACGTGAAAACCGAGCCCTCCTGGACGCTGGAGGGCCCCGCACCGGATCTGACCAAGGACGAGGCAGAAATAAAGTGTCAGACCCTGGTAATCACCCTGGGTGCAGGCCACAAGGAGCTGGATACCCATGCACTTTATGAAGAAGTGGTAAATAATCTGGCAAAGGGTATTTTCTCCATGGACTTTTCCTATACAACCCAGGAGCCGGAGGCCCCGGATCTGGAGGCAATCCACCAGGAGCTGACCACCGAACCGGAAGATGCCCAGATGGATATGGAAACCTTTGAAGTATCCCCTCATCATTACGGCTATACCTTCGACCTGGAGGCTGCCCAGAAGCAGCTGGAATCCCTGGGAAATGCGGCGGTACTGGAAATTCCCATGATTCTCACACCGCCCGAAAAAACCACAGAGGACTTGGAAGGGCTTTTGTTCCGGGATACCCTGGGAACCTTCACTGCCAAGAGCGCCAGCATCCCCGGCGGACGGGATGTGAATCTGAAGCTTTCCTGTGAAGCTCTGAACGGAATCGTGCTGAATCCCGGCGACGTGCTGTCCTACAACGAAACCCTTGGGGAACGGACCCCGGACAAGGGCTGGAAGCCCGCTGCCAGCTATGAGGGCACCGCTACGGTGATGACCTATGGCGGCGGCATCTGTCAGACCTCCTCCGCCCTTTACTACTGTGCTCTGGTGGCGGATCTGGAAATCGTCCAGCGCCACAGCCACACCTTCATTTCCAGCTATGTTCCCTTCGGCATGGATGCCACCGTGGCCTGGGGCGGACCGGATTTGAAAATCAAGAACAACACCGAGTATCCCATCCGGATTGAAGCAACCGCCAGCGGCGGTACCGTCACCGTCAGTCTCATTGGCACCGACACCAAGGATTACTACATTAAGATGGATTACGAGATTGACTGGAAGGAACCATACAACACAATTTACGAGGAAATGACGGACCAGAACCCGGAAGGCTATCTGGATGGAGATGTGATTATCTCCCCCTATACCGGCTACAAGATTACCACCTACAAATGCAAGTACGACAAGCAGACAAAGGAGCTGATCAGCCGGGACAAAGAGGTCACCTCCATTTACTCCAAGCGGGATCAGGTCATCTGCAAAATTGTAGAACCAGAAACAGAACCCCCTACCACTCAGCCTGAGGAAACCGTCCCCAGCGGACCTGTGCAGGAAGACGGAGCATAATAATCGAGTAGGAGGCTAGTTACCTAGCCGACCTCTCACACCACCGTGCGTACGGTTCCGTACACGGCGGTTCAATCGCATAAGTGCAGGGACTCGTAGTAGTTCAGGATTTCCAAATATCCTGCTGCTACGAGTCTCTTGTTTGTTATTGAGTGTGTGAGAATACCGCTACCGGCAACTGCCCAATACCCCTTCTGAGAGTTTCCATTCCTGTATGCCTGCCATTGGGGCATACCCAACTTCATTAAGTTCTTTACTCTCGTCCGTGGATTCTTCCATTGCTTCCAGATGTAGCACCGGAATCTGCGGCGCAGCCAGCCGTCCCATTCCTGCATGGTTGTTTTCATGCTCGCTATCCCGAAGTAGCCCAGCCAGCCCCGGATGTAGAC
>OERZ01000280.1_pt1 | contig 10508 bp, 10 predicted proteins | sample 1540151 | NCBI WGS metagenome assembly OERZ01 (sample SAMEA3891880, study PRJEB23780) | metagenome | biome: terrestrial biome; feature: animal house; material: Caecal content | place: Italy | collected 2015-05-05 | reverse complement strand
CCGCAAAGACATCCCACCACGCGGTCTGTAGTGGCGGTTCCTGCTGTTCAAACCGTTCGGCTCCCCTTGTGCGGTGCAACGCCGCCGGTGGCGGATAAAGCAAGGCGGTGTTGGCGCCGCACAAATCAGACAGCGCAAGAGAGCGGGTTTAAACAATCTTGACAGCCCCGCCGAAAATGGGCTAAAATAAAGAGAAAAACCTGTGTTTCAACCCATCCAAACGGAGGACGTTTTTGTGAAAATACTGAAAGTCAAATGTCTGGCCCCCACCCGGCTGGACCAATACCTGATGCAGCAGTTCCCCGCCCTGAACCCCGGGCGGCTGAACAAGGCCCTGCGGGAGAACAAAATCAAGCTCAACGGCAAAAAACAGCCCCTCTCCACCCGGGTAATGGCGGGGGACGAGATCAAGCTCTTCATCCTGGACGAGGTTCTGGAGGCCGACCGCCGCAGCGACGGCCCCGCCTGGAAGAACGCCCGCTGCCCGGCGGAGGTGGTCTTCGACAGCCCTCAGCTGCTGGTGGTGAATAAACCCGCCGGCCTCGCGGTGGACGGCCCCGAGGACGACACCCTCTTGAACCGGGCCCTGCTCTGGCTGAACAAAGAGGGCCAGTACAGCGAGGATTCGCTCTATCAGCCCGCCCTCTGCCACCGGCTGGACACCGGCACCAGCGGCCTTGTACTGATCGCCAAGACCCCCGAGGCCGAACAGGTCTTTTTGGAAGCCATCAAGGAGCGGCAGGTCAAAAAGACCTATCTCTGCGTGACCTTCGGGCGGCCGACGCCCCCCGCCGCCACCCTGGGGGGCTATCTGCTCAAGGACGCCGACCGGGGCATTGTGCGGATCATCGAGGAGAAAAAGCCCGGTGCCAAGGAGGTCTGCACCGAGTACGAGACGGTGGCGGTCTCGGGGCGGCTGGCCCTTTTGAAAGTCCGGCTCATCACCGGCCGGACCCACCAGATCCGGGCCCACATGGCCAGCATCGGCTGCCCCATTCTGGGGGACAGCAAATACGGCAACAACACCGCCAACCGGGAGCTGAAACTCAAGTACCAGGCCCTCTGCGCCTGGGAGCTGGCTCTGCCCAGCTTCTCCCAGCCGGAGTTTGAGTCCCTCAGCGGCAAGGTGTTCCACGCCCCCAAGCCCTGGTATTACAGCCAGGTGATCGACGGCACCTTAAAGTAACTTCAACAATAAACAGCCGGTCCGGCCTGAAAGTACAGGCTGGACCGGCTGTTTTCTGTTTTGGGTTTCTTTCAGAATTTCTCAGCGATGGGACGATTCATTTCTTCATCCAAACCGAGTCGGGGCCGATCTCGGCCAGGCTGCGGGTGCCGCACATCTGCATGGTGTCGGTCAGCTCGGCGGCCAGCTTCTGGATGTAGAGCCGGACCCCCTCTTCGCCGCCGCCATAGGCTGCGGTGACAAAGGGCCGGGCGATCAGCACCCCGTCGGCCCCCAGGGCCAGGGCCTTAAAGACGTCCACGCCGCTGCGGATGCCGCCGTCCACCAGGACCTTGACCCCGCTGCCCTTGAGGGCGGCGGCGATCTCGGGCAGGACCTCGGCGGTGGCGGGGCACTGGTCCAGCACCCGGCCGCCGTGGTTGGAGACAATGATGGCTGCCGCGCCGGCCTCTTTGGCCTTCATCGCGCCCCGGACGGTCATGACCCCCTTGACGATAAAGGGCACCCCGGCCATCTCCACAATCTGGCGCAGCTCCTCGACGCTCTTGCTGCCGGCGGGGGGCTCCATGTTTTTCAAAAAAGGCAGGCCCGCCGCGTCCACGTCCATGGCCATGGCGAAGCAGCCGCTGGCTTTGGCCAGGTCCATCTTCTCCTGGATGACCTCCAGGTTCCAGGGCTTGATGGTGGGCACGCCGATGCCCCCGGCCTTGGCGATGGCCTGGGTGGCCATCCGCATCACGTCGGGGTCGCTGCCGTCCCCGGTGAAGGCCGCGATCCCCTCGGCGGCGCAGCCCCGGACCAGCACCTCGTTGTAGGTCATATCGGTGTACAGGTCGGAGTAGTGGAGCCGCACCGCCCCCACCGGCCCCGCAAAAATGGGATAGCGGAAGCTCCGGCCGAACAGCTCACACCGGGTGTCCGGCACAAAGTTCTCGCACAGGGTATCCATGTTCACCCGGATCTCCGCCCATTTGTCATAGTTGCGGATGGCGGTATCCCCCACCCCTTTGGCGCCGGGGCCGGGCATCCGGTTGCCGCAGGCCCGGCCGTTGCAGACGGCGCAGCCCTTGCAATAGGGGCCCAGCTGCTGGCGGGCCTTTTCCAATACTTCCTGATAGGTCATCCTTAAAACATCCTCCTTATTTCCCTCCCGGCGGACGGGCCGCCGTTTTTCTCTTTTTCCATGATACGCCCGCCCCCGACCCCCGTCAAGAGGAAGTATCACACCTATCCCTCAATATAAAAAACCGGCACATGATGTTTCATTGCATATTCAATTGTATTTTGGGTTCCGCTCTTTTCTCCATGAAACACGGCAATGACCCTTGCCGAATGATCCACCATCCATTCATTCCTGCGCTGAAAACAAGAAGGACTGTAACCTTGGCAGACGTATTTTACAAAGTCGGCTTTGCTTAACACATCATAATACTGCAACTTCCATTTTTCGCTCCACCCTTTTTCAACCCCCATATAAGGGCACGCACAAATCAATTTTATTCTATAACCCTCGTCCCGCAGCTTTAAGACAATCTGCGCCGCCCAAATATCGATTCCTCTTGCCATCCCTGTAATAAATACATTTAATTCCTCTTGAATCGCCTGGCGGATTTGGTGTTCCAGTTCTTTTTTGATCCGTGTTTCGGAACGAGTAAGTTTTTCTGGGCGATGTCCTGTAAAGCAGACGCGATGGCTTCGTTTTTCTGATTCTGTCATTTCATTCCCCCCTTCCCTCCAAATACATCATACCATATATCTATTCACGATACAACTAGTAAGTATTTTATCACTCACTTAGGGGGTAAAATAGCCGCAAGAAAGGCGGTGACCGTATGGACCCTCAAGCACGGCTCCAACAATTGCTTCAGGAGCGGGGCTGGACAGAATATAAGCTCTCCAAAGAATGTGGGCTGGCCCAGTCCACCATCGGGAACATTTTCCGCCGCAACACCGTGCCCTCGATCGCCACTCTGGAAACGATTTGCCAGGGATTCGGCATCACCTTGGCCCAGTTTTTTGCAGAGGGGGAGCAGGTAGAGCTGACCCCCGAGTTAAAGGAGCTCTTTGACTGTTGGGTCTGTCTGGCCCCGGCGCAAAAAGCCGCCGCCCTCCAGATGATGAAGGCCATGCGGCAGGATCAACTATAAGCGCCTTGCAGGAAGCCCGCGCGGCTTCCTTTTTATTTTCAGAAAAAACCGCCGGGTCAGGAAGATCGGTTCCTTTACCGGCGGAACAAAAAGAAAAGAACCCGGAAGAAACTTCCGGGTTTTGTTTGGCGGAAAGACGGGGATTCGAACCCCGGAACGCTTTTACACGTTACACGATTTCCAGTCGTGCGCCTTAGACCAACTCAGCCATCTTTCCACGCTATTCTTTTCTCGCTCAGGGCCTTGCCCTTGGCGCTCCACTATAATACCTGAAAGCCAGTCATTTGTCAAGCGCTTTTTTCAAAAAGTTTGATTTTTTTCCAAACCCTTTGAGAGTGCCCCTTTTGGTCTTTTCGGGCGCCCTTATCTCCCCCGCCGCGCCGCCGCCCGCTGGGCCAGGCTCCGCCGCCGGAACGCGTCCAGCTGGGCCGGCGTGCGCAGGATCACCATCTTGTCCGGGTACCGGGCCGCCAGGGCGGCGTACTGGTCCCGCTTGCGGCGGGTCCGGCCGTCCCAGAGCACCCAGCGGATGAACTCCCCGTCCAGCTTTTCGGGGCAGTCGGCGGCCATGGAGAGCCGGGTTTTGCCCCGGTTCTCGAGATACCGCCGGGCCACCCGGGCCAGACACCGCCAACGGCTGAAATTCAGAAAGACGATCTGGTCCGCCTCGGCCATCCGCCGCTCGTAAGAGAGGCTCGGGTAGTTGCCGTCGATCACCCAGCTGTCCTGCTGGTCGAGAAACCGCTCCACCATCCCCTGTTCCTCGGCCGCCGGGCGCTCCACCCACCCGGGCAGCCAGTGCACCTGGTCGAGGTAAAGGGCCGGGGCGTTGTAGGCCACCGCCAGGGCCTGGGCCAGGGTGGATTTGCCGCTGCCGCTGTACCCGATGATCGCAATTTTCATATGGAACCCCTCCTTATTCTGCCGCTTCGGTCCCCTCGGGCACTGCCCAGGGCTGGAGCAGCCCGCCCAGCTGGTCATAGTCCCACTGGAGGATCAGCTCCTGGGTCTGGCCGGCCACCGTCCCCGCCGGGAAGTGTACCTCCAGATACTCCGGGTAAAAGACGATCCGCTCCGGGTCCAGGGCCGCCGCCAGCTCGGCCCGTAACCCCTCCTCCCCGATGGCGGCCAGCTTGGCCCGCACCTCGGTCTCCCCGGCGGTGAAGAGGCTCCAGATCTCCAGGGGCTCCCCCGTCTCCCGGTCAAAGACGGCCGTCAGCCGGGTTTCCTGGCCGTTGGCGGGGTCCAGGGTCAGGTTCACGGTGGTGCAGAACCAGACCACTTTCTCGTTGGAGGCGGTCAGAGCGGTGCTCTGGCCCACCCGGCCCGGCTCATACTCCCAGCCCTCGGCCTGACAGTTCCGGTAGGCGGTGTAGGCCTGGTCCAGCAGGGCCTTGATGTCGTACCGCAGCCCCACCGTCCGGTATCCGCTCTCGATGGCGGCCCAGGCCCCCTCGCTCAAAAAGCCGGGGTTCTCGGGGCCGGCGGCGTCGTCTTCCAGCAGGAGCACCGTCCCGTCCGACAGCTCATACCAGGCCACGCTCCCCCGCAGCTCGCCCTTCCGGGCCCGCCACAGGTCCACCGTCTCCCCGTCCGAAAAGACGGCCACGCTCTCCTGCTCCATCTCCCAAACTTCCTCCTGTTCGGGGACATCGGCGCAGCCCACCAGCAGCACCAGCGCGAAAAACAAGGCGATCAGGGCAGTACGGTTCATGGGGTTCCTCCTGTGTATGTGTTTGGTTTCTCCCGCCAAATTCCGGTGGACGGGTTGCACTTTGGGGTTATTATACTATAATATAAGGGATAAGAAAAGTTGTTCCTGTCAAAAACCGTTTCTGGTTCCAGAAAGGAGACCCGCCATGAGCAAAAAAAGCGTTCGATCCTTCGGCCCGCTGCGGGCCATCCTCCTGATTCTGCTGGTCCTCGCCGTTGTCCTGCTGGGGCTGTACGGCTTTCTCCGCTACCGGATGAACCGTCTGGCCGAGGGCGCCGCCTTCCGGCTGGAATACACCGTCCAGTCCACCGCCGACACCCCCACCTCCGCCTACAACACCTTCCAGACCATGAAGGGCCTGACCGGGACGGTGGAGGGCCAGAGCCAGACCGACCGGTTCACCGCCCGGCTCTACGCCCAGGGCCAGACCGAGGCGTTTCTGGAAGTCTATTCCGGCCAGGGCGAAACCCTGGTGAACATCGGCCGGCTCTACCGCTATTATGTGGCGGGCCTGGCCCAGGAGTATCCCCTGCTGGCCTCCCTGATCCCCGACTGGGGGCTGGGGGATTACATCTCCCAGCAGCAGCTGGCCCGGTTTTTTGACCAGGAGGCCGCCCCCCAGGCCGGGTTCACCGCCCAGGAGCTGGTCCCGGTCTCCTATGACGCGGGGCGGAGCGGTTACCTCTACTTCGCCCCCGAGGGGGCGGACGAGGAAAACCCCAGCCTCCTCATCGGGATCTCGGCCGCCAGCCTCTTTTCCGACCCGGTGGAGGTCCACGTCCTCTTGAACGACGCCGCCGACGGGCTGCGGTTTGAGCTGAGCGGCACCGTCACCGCCCAGGAGGTTTCCATCCCGGCCCCTGCCTCCCGGATGGCCGACGAGGACGCCGACGCCCTGCGGGCGGTCTGGCAGGCCCTGCGGGACCTGCTGGCCTTCTTCCGCGACCAGACCGCCGGGGCCCCGGTGGAAACAAAAGCCGCCTGAATCTTCCCGCCCGCTTTTCGGGGGTCCGCCCCCGGAGAGCGGGCGGTTTGCTTTTCCTGACCCGGAAAAAAATTTTGGGTTTTCCACCGGTGAGATTTGGCGGCTTTTGCCCCCGGGGGCGCTTGCTTTTGGGCCGGGGCGTGGTACAATAAACACTGGCACGGCGGGGCTTTTCCCGCCGAATCCCGGAGAAACGAGGTTTTAACCCATGGAGCTTGTGATTCATCAGGCCATTCTGCACGTGCTGGATACCACCCTGGACGCGCCGGTGCTCTCGGGCGGGGTGATGGAGCTGACGGCCGAAAAGACCGCCTACCTTCAATCCCATCTCGAGAAGATGCTGGCCAGCGACGAGATCCGGCTGTGCCAGCTTTTGCCGGAATCCTCTTTTAAATATGAATTGGAACACAACCAGGACTTTGTGGATCTCTCCTGCCGGATCGCGGGGGTGATGTTCGACTACATGCACGCCCACACCACCATCCCCGGCGCAGACCTGGCGGTGGTGGATTTCACCCGGGAGGGCACCCCCTGGCTGGGCGTCCTCAAGCTGAACTACAAAAACGGCTACACCCATTTCACCGAGCAGCAGGAGGGAGAAACGGTCAACTCCCTGATTCAGCAGCGGGCCTGCCTGCCCGCCCAGAGCGGCCGGGTGGAGGAGGGCGCCTTAGTGGACCTTTCCGACGGGAGCATCCGCCTTTTGGAGAAGAAATACGACATCGACGGCCGGAAGGAGTTTTATCTCTCCACCGTGATCTTCCAGTGCAGCCAGGCGGCCCCCGAGAAAAAGAAGCTGGCCGCCCTCCAGGAGGCCGCGGCCCAGGCGGTGCGGGAGGCCTACCAGGAGGAGCTTCACCCCGAGGCCCAGGCTTCCCTTTTGATCGCCAGCCAGGCGGTGGACAACCAGGTCTCGGTGGAGCAGGTGCGCCGCCAGCTGGCCGAGGAATACCCCCTGGCGGCGGTGCCCTTCGACGACTATGTGGAGAAATCCGACGTATTGGAAGAGACGGGGCCTGTCACCGTCAGCCCGGCCCGGATCCGCCGGATGGAGAGCCGGAGCATCCGCACCGCCAGCGGCATCGAGGTGAAGATCCCCTCGGAGCTTTTGGGCGCCGAGTCGGAAGTGGAGTTTTTGCGGGACGACGACGGCACCGTCTCCCTTCTGATTAAAAATGTACTGCTGTAAAAATGCCATTTCTGGGGTAATTGTGAAAGAAAAAGGAGAACGTATATGACTCTGGACAAACTGACCATAGGGCAGAGTGCGCGGATTCTGCAAGTCGCCGGCAAAGGCGAGCTGCGCCACCACCTGCTGGATATGGGCCTGAACCCCGGGGTGGAGGTAACCCTGCGGAAGGTCGCCCCCATGGGGGACCCCATCGAGCTGGAACTGCGGGGGTATGAGCTGACCCTCCGGCTGGACGACGCCGGCCAGATCGAGGTGGAGGCGGTGGAGCCCACCCCCCACGCCGCCCAGCCTGCGGGCCGGTACAGCGCCATCGCCCACCCGGGCGTGGGCGAGCTGGGTCGGGCCAAGAGCTACCGGGCCAACAAGATCGGCGAGACCATCCCCAAGGGCCAGCCCCTGACCTTCGCCCTGGTGGGCAACCAGAACTGCGGCAAAACCACCCTCTTCAACCAGCTCACCGGCTCCAACCAGCATGTGGGCAACTTCCCCGGTGTGACGGTGGACCGGAAAGACGGCGTCATCCGCAGCCACCCCGAAGCCACCGTCACCGACCTGCCGGGCATCTATTCCCTCTCCCCTTATTCTAATGAGGAGATCGTCACCCGGGATTTTCTGATGAAAACCCAGCCCACCGGCATCATCAACATTGTGGACGCCTCCAACATCGAGCGGAACCTCTACCTGACCATGCAGCTGATGGAGCTGGGCATCCCCATGGTGCTGGCCCTGAACATGATGGACGAGGTGCGGGCCAACGGCGGCTCGGTGCGAATCAATGAGCTGGAAGAGATTCTGGGCATCCCGGTGGTGCCCATCTCGGCGGCCAAAAACGAGGGCATCGACGAGCTGATCGACCACGCCCTCCATGTGGCCCGCCACCGGGAGGCCCCCGGCCGGATCGACTTCTGCACCGACAACGGCCAGCCCGACGACCCCGTCTCGGCGGTCCACCGGTGCATCCACGCCGCGGTCCACCTGCTGGAGCCCAACGCCAAGGCCGCCGGGCTGCCGGTCCGGTTCGCCTGCACCAAGATGATCGAGAACGACCCCCTCATTGAGAAGGCCATGGAGCTCACCGAGCCCGAAAAGGCCACCCTGGGCCGGATCATCGGCCTGATGGAAAAGGAGGGCGGGCTGGACCGGGAGGCCGCTCTGGCCAACATGCGGTTCGCCTTCATCGAGACCCTCTGCGCCAAGACGGTGGTGAAACCCCAGGAGAGCCGGGAGCACAAGCGGAGCGTGGCCATCGACAAGATCCTCACCGGCCGGTACACCGCCATCCCCTGCTTCATCGGGATCATGGCCCTGGTGTTTGTGACCACCTTTAGTTTGATCGGCGCCTTCCTTTCCGATCTCATGTCCCTGGGGGTGGAGGCCATCACCAACCTGGTGGACCAGGGCCTCACCGCCTACCAGATCAACCCGGTGGTCCGCTCCCTGGTGGTGGACGGCGCTTTGAACGGCGTGGGCAGCGTGCTGAGCTTCCTGCCCACCATTGTGGTGCTCTTCTTCTTCCTCTCCATCCTGGAAGACACCGGATACATGGCCCGGGTGGCGTTCATTATGGACAAGCCCCTGCGGCGGATCGGCCTGTCGGGCCGGAGCTTCGTCCCCATGCTGATCGGGTTCGGCTGCTCGGTGCCTGCCATCATGTCCACCCGCACCCTCTCCAGCGACCGGGACCGCCGGATGACCATTCTGCTCACCCCCTTTATGAGCTGCAGCGCCAAGCTGCCCATCTACGGCCTCTTGACCAGCGCCTTTTTCGCCCCCCAGTGGCGGGGCCTGGTGATGGTGGGGCTCTATCTGCTGGGCATGCTCTGCGGCATCCTCTACGCCTTCCTTCTGAAAAAGACCCTCTTCCAGGGCGAGCCGGTGCCCTTCGTGATGGAGCTGCCGTCCTATCATATGCCGACGGTCAGCAATGTGCTCCGCTCGATGTGGGAGCGCGGCTGGTCCTTTATCAAGAAAGCCGGCACCATCATCCTGCTGTCCACGATTGTGCTGTGGTTCCTGCTCGGCTACGGCTGGGAGAACGGCGCGTTCGGCGCGGTTGAGGATATCAATAACTGCATCATGGCGCGCATCGGTTCGGTCATCGCGCCGGTCTTCGCACCGCTCGGCTTTGGCAGATGGGGAACGGTTGTTGCGACGGTTACCGGCTGGATTGCCAAGGAGAACGTTGTCGCCACCTTTGGACAGGTTTTCGGCTTTGCCGAGGTCGCCGAGGACGGCGTGGAGATATGGAGCAATCTGGCGGCCTCGTTCACCGCGGTCAGCGCGTATTCCTTCATGTGCTTTAACCTGCTGTGCGCGCCGTGCTTCGCGGCCATGGGCGCGATCAAGAGAGAGATGAACAATACCAAATGGTTCCTGATCGCCATCGGCTATCAGTGCGGCCTGGCATATCTGGTCTCTCTGTGTATCTACCAGATCGGAACCTGGATCACCACCGGAACATTCGGCATCGGCGTGATCGTAGCGCTGGCTGTAATCGCGGCATTTATCTGGCTGCTGGTGCGTCCGTATAAACAGGACGGCAAATTGAAAGTGAATCTGAAAGGAATGGCGAAGGCTTAATGGGAACCTTGATCGTTGGAATCGTTGTTTTGGCAATTGTGGCTGCTGCGGTCCGCAGTATCTGGAAAGATAAAAAGTCCGGAAACCCCTGCGCAGGGTGCAGCGGAGGGTGTTCAGGATGCAGGACGAAAGAGTAGCAGGCAGGGAGCAGGAGAAAAAACAGATCCTGGACCTGTTTCGTGAAAAAGGAATGCGGGTTACCAGGCAGCGGGAGCTGATTCTCGATATTGTACTGGAGAATGAATGCAGCTGCTGCAAGGAGATCTATTACCGGGCGGCGAAGAAGGATAAAAATATCGGGATTGCCACCGTCTACCGCATGGTAAATGCGCTCAGTGAACTGGGGCTTTTCCGGCAGAATCTGCCTTACTGCCTGACGGGCAGGGATTCCTGCGAATCAGGAAACGGCTGTAAGATATTCCTGAAAGACCAGAACGTGGTGGAATTGAACTTTGAAGAGTGGCGGAAGGTGCTGCTTCGGGCGCTGGAGGAAAAGGGATATTCCGATCATGTGGAGATCGATCACATCATATTGAAATAAAACGAGAAACGGGGTATGCCGCATAGGAATGCCCCGTTCCTTGTTTTGTGGGGAAGAATGTGGTATATTGGCAGTCGCATTTAATGTGAAAGACTATATTTAACACGAGAACAGGAGGGATGGATAGTGAAGGAAGGAGTCCGGCTGACGGAAGGCCCCATTG
>OERZ01000276.1_pt1 | contig 10540 bp, 8 predicted proteins | sample 1540151 | NCBI WGS metagenome assembly OERZ01 (sample SAMEA3891880, study PRJEB23780) | metagenome | biome: terrestrial biome; feature: animal house; material: Caecal content | place: Italy | collected 2015-05-05 | reverse complement strand
ATTATAGGGATTGGAGCGGCGTTTTGCAAGGGCTTTTTCCTGCCGGGATGGGCAAAAAATTTCCTCAATCTGTAATTATTTTGTAAATACTCCCCTTCTGCGGGTAGAAAACGTTTTCTTTTTATCAAAAACCGCGATCGTAGGACAATCGGTTTAACTTACAGCAAGATTTATAAAAAACGGAACAAGAAAGCGCTTGTGGGCAGAGCAAAAATCTTCTATATTGGGTTCAGAGATCGGGCGGAACCGGCTGAGCCTGTGCAGCCGCCCGCCCCTGCAAGGTACAGGAACTTTCATCTTGGGAGGATACATTATGAAACGCATTTCTCGTCGCAACTTTATCAAGATCGTGGGCGCCGGCGCCGCTGCCCTGGGCCTGGCCGCCTGCGGCGGCAGCGCCTCCAGCACCACCGCTGCTTCGGGCGCCGCCTCCTCCGGCGCCGCCGCGGCCACCACCATCAAGGTCGCCGCCATCGAGACCGCCTACGGCTCCGAGATGTGGAAGAAGGTCGCCGAGGCCTTCACCGAGCAGACCGGCATCGCCGTCGAGCTGACCACCGACAAGAACCTGGAAGACGTGATCGGCCCCTCCATGCAGGGCGGCGACTACCCCGACGTGATCCACCTGGCCACCGGCCGCGAGGCTGCCCTGACCGAGCAGTTCATCAAGGGCAACCTGATCGCCGACATCACCGACGTGCTGAGCATGACCGTCCCCGGCGAGAGCGTCAAGGTCAGCGACAAGATCGCCGGCGGCTTCACCGACACCAGCCTGACCAACCCCTACAACGACGGCAAGACCTATCTGGCCCCCATGTTCTACAGCCCCTGCGGCCTGTTCTACAACGCCGCTTTCCTGGCGGAGAACGGCTGGGAAGTCCCCCAGACCTGGGACGAGATGTGGGAGCTGGGCGACGCCGCTCTGGCTGCCGGCACCTACCTGTTTACTTACCCCACCACCGGCTACTTTGACGCATTCTTCTACGCTCTGATGTACGTCGCCGGCGGCCCCGAGTTTTTCGAGAAGGCCACCCACTACGCCGAGGGCATCTGGGACACCCCCGAGGCTCAGACCTGCTTCGACATCGTCGCCAAGCTGGCCGCCTACACCAACCCCATCACCCCTGCCCAGGCCAACGACCAGGACTTCACCCAGAACCAGCAGCTGGTGCTGGACAACAAGGCCCTGTTCATGCCCAACGGCACCTGGATCGTGGGCGAGATGGCCGAGGCTCCCCGCGCCGAGGGCTTCGAGTGGGGCATGACCGCCCTGCCCGCTGTCAAGGAGGGCGGCGACCGGTACAGCTACACCTGGTTTGAGCAGGCCTGGATCCCCTCCGGCGCCGAGCACATCGACGCCGCCAAGCAGTTCGTGGCTTTCCTGTACAGCGACGTGGCCTGCGAGCTCTTCGCTGAGTCCGGCGCCATCCAGCCCGTTCTGGGCATCGCCGACAGCCTGGAAGGCGACAACCAGCTGTTCTACTCCATCTACGACAACGGCGCCAAGGCAGCCATGGGCAACTTCGCCGCCTTCACCGCCATCCCCGGCATCGAGGTCCGCACCGTCTTCTTTGACCCCGTCAACTCTCTGGTCTCCGGCAGCATCACCGAGCAGGATTGGATCGACGGCATCAAGTCGGCCAGCGACCAGATGCGCGCCAATCTGGTGGAGTAATCTACCCTCCCCTGCAAGAATGACTTGCCCAGCGGAGGCGGTTAAACCGCCTCCGCTTTTACTTTGAAAGGAGCGGTTCCCTTTATGAAGTCCAATAAGCGCCGCAGCCGCTTTCTGGTGCTGTGCGTCGCGCCGGCGACGATCCTGTTTTTCATCTTCATGATCCTGCCCACCCTGAACGTCTTCCGGATGTCGCTGTACGAGCGGGGAGCCTACTCCCCCGAAGAAACCTTCGTGGGGCTGAAAAACTTCCAGCAGCTGATCCACGACGCCCAGTTCATCCGCTCGATGCAGAACATGATTCTGCTGGTGGTGGTGGTCACCATCGTCACTTTCGCCTTTGCGCTGGTGTTCGCGGCCATCCTCACCCGGGAAAAAATCAAGGGCCAGAACTTCTTCCGGGTGGTGTTCTACATCCCCAACATCCTCTCGGTGGTCGTTATCTCGGGCATCTTCTCGGCCATCTACAAGCCCGAAAACGGCATGCTGAACAGCATCATCGGCCTGTTCCGGGATATGACCAACCCCATCCTCTGGAAGGGTGAGAGCCTGGTCATCCCCTCCCTGATCATCGCCATGGTCTGGCAGGCCGTGGGCTACTATATGGTGATGTACATGGCCTCCATGGCCTCGGTGCCCGCCAGCCTGTACGAGAGCGCCAACCTGGACGGCGCCGGCCGGCTGACCCAGTTCTTCCAGATCACCATCCCCCTGATCTGGACCAACATCCGCACCACTTTGACCTTCTTCATCATCTCCACCATCAACATGGCTTTCCTGTTCGTGACTGCCATGACCAGCGGCGGCCCCAACGGCGCGTCGGACGTGGCCCTGAACTACATGTACAGCCAGAAGAACGCCGGTCTGTACGGTTACAGCATGGCCATCGGCGTGGTGATCTTCCTGTTCTCGTTTGCCCTGTCCGCCTGCGTCAACAAGGCCACCAGCCGTGAGCCCCTGGAATTTTAAGGAGAAACCCCTATGGAACACACTCAGGAACAAAAGACCCCCCGCTCGGCCGAGGGGCTGTACAAATTCTTTATCTACCTGGTCCTGATCCTGCTGGCGGTGACCATCCTGGTGCCGGTGGCCTGGGTCTTTATGGCCTCCATCAAACAGAACTCCGAGTTCTACGGCAACCCCTGGTCCCTGCCCATGGGATTCTACTGGCAGAACTTCGTCAACGCCTGGAACGGCGCCAAGATGGGCCAGTATATGCTCAACTCGGTGATGGTCACCGCTCTGGCCCTGGCGCTTTTGCTGGTGATCGCCCTGCCCGCCGCCTACTGCCTGTCCCGGTTCCACTTCCGGGGCAGCGGGCTGCTGAACACCCTGTTCATGGCGGGCCTGTTCATCAACGTCAACTACATTGTGGTGCCCATCTTCCTGATGCTGCGGGACGGCGACACCTGGCTGAAGAACGTGTTCGGCTCGGGTTTCCTCTTGAACAACCTGGTGGTTCTGGCGGTGGTCTACGCCGCCACGGCCCTGCCCTTCACCATCTATCTGTTGTCGGGCTACTTCGCCACCCTGCCCCATGATTTCGAGGAGGCCGCCTACATCGACGGCGCGGGTTACTTCTCCGCCATGGTCAAGATCATCTTCCCTATGGCGAAACCCTCCATCATCACCATCATCCTGTTCAACTTCCTCTCTTTCTGGAACGAGTACATCATCTCCATGACCCTGATGAGCTCCACCAGCGCACCCCGCACCCTGCCGGTGGGCCTTTTGAACCTGATGCAGGCCCAGCAGAGCGCCGCCCAGTACGGTACCATGTACGCCGGTCTGGTGCTGGTGATGCTGCCCACCCTGATCCTCTACATCTGCGTACAGAAACAGCTGACCCAGGGCATGACCGTGGGCGGCCTGAAGGGCTAAAGGAGGCGACACCATGGAATTTTGGAAAGAACATCCCGTTCTGCGCATCGTGCTGATCGCGGTGCTGTTTGTCCTGGCGATGGTGCTGGTGGTCAAAGGCTGGCAGATGACCGGCCAGCTGGCGGGCCTGGGGGTTATGGTCCTGGGCGTGGCGCTGCTGCTGGCGGCCCTCTACATCTACAACCGGCCCTTCCAGAGCAGATAACCCTCACCGGAAATACGGAAAAGAATAAAGGAGCAAACCATGAACGATACACAGAAAAAAGGGCGCGTAACCATCCCCACCGACCTGGATGTAGTGCCCGAAACCCTGGAAATCCTGAAAAAATGGGGTGCAGACGCCATCCGTGACTGCGACGGCACCGATTTCCCCCAGCAGCTGCGGGACGCCGACGCCAAGATTTACTCCACCTACTACACCACCCGCAAGGACAACGCCTGGGCCAAAGCCAACCCCGACGAGATCCAGCAGTGCTACATCATGACCGGCTTTTACACCGCCCATGGCGACACCGTCACCATCCCCCTGATGAAGGGGATCAGCCCCGAGCTGATGGAGGTGAACACCCGGGACGACATCACCCGCTGGTGGGAGGTCATGGACCGCACCACCGGCCAGCCGGTGCCCCCCAGCCAGTGGAGCTACGCCGACGGCAGCGTCACCGTCCAGGCGGTGCCTTTCCACGAGTACACCGTGAGTTTTCTGGCCTACCTGATCTGGGACCCCGTCCACATGTACAACGCCACCACCAACGGCTGGACCAACTTTGAGCACCAGATCACCTTCGACGTCCGCCAACCCAAGACCCACAAGTACTCCATGGAGCGGCTGCGCAAGTTCATCCAGGAGCACCCCTACGTCAACGTCATCCGGTACACCACCTTCTTCCACCAGTTCACCCTCATCTTCGACGAGCTGAAGCGGGAGAAGTACGTGGACTGGTACGGCTACTCCGCCTCGGTGAGCCCCTACATTCTGGAGCAGTTCGAGCGGGAAGTGGGCTACAAGTTCCGCCCCGAGTACATCATCGACCAGGGCTACTACAACAACCAGTACCGGGTGCCCAGCAAGGAGTATAAAGACTTCCAGGCTTTCCAGCGCCGGGAGGTGGCAAAGCTGGCCAAAGAGATGGTGGAGATCACCCACGAGTGCGGCTGCGAAGCCATGATGTTCCTGGGCGACCACTGGATCGGCACCGAGCCCTTTATGCCCGAGTTCAAGACCATCGGCCTGGACGCCGTGGTGGGCAGCGTGGGCAACGGCTCCACCCTGCGGCTGATCTCGGACATCGAGGGGGTCAAGTACACCGAGGGGCGGTTTTTGCCCTACTTCTTCCCCGATACCTTCCACGAGGGGGGCGACCCGGTGCGCGAGGCCAAGGAGAACTGGGTCACCGCCCGGCGGGCCATCCTGCGCAAACCCATCGACCGGATCGGCTACGGCGGCTACCTGAAACTGGCCCTCCAGTTCCCCGAGTTCATCGACTACGTCCAGAGCGTCTGCGACGAGTTCCGGGAGCTGTACGACAACATCAAGGGCACCACCCCCTACTGTTTCAAGCGGGTAGCGGTGCTGAACTGCTGGGGCAAGATGCGGGCCTGGGGCTGCCACATGGTCCACCACGCCCTCTACTACAAGAAGAATTACAGCTACGCCGGGGTCATCGAGGCGTTGAGCGGCGCCCCCTTCGACGTCCAGTTCATCAGCTTTGAGGACATCAAGGCCGACCCCCATCTGCTGGAAAAGATCGACGTCCTGATCAACGTGGGCGACGCCGACACCGCCCACACCGGCGGCATCTGGTGGGAGGACCCCGCCGTCTCCTCCGCCATCCGGCGCTTCGTCTGGAACGGCGGCGGCCTGATCGGCGTGGGCGAACCGGGCGGCCACCAGTATCAGGGCCGTTTCCTGCAGCTGGCCGGCGTGCTGGGCGTGGAAAAAGAGACGGGCTTTACCCTCAACTACGACAAGTACAACTGGGACGAGCACCGGGACCACTTCATCCTGGCGGACTGCCCCAATCAGGACATGGACTTCGGCGAGGGCCAGAAGAGCATCTACGCCCTGGAGGACGCCCAGGTGCTGATCCAGCGGGACAAGGAGGTCCAGCTGGCGGCCCACGACTTCGGCCAGGGCCGGGCGGTCTACATCAGCGGCCTGCCTTACAGCTTCGTCAACAGCCGCGCCCTCTACCGGGCCATCCTCTGGAGCAGCCACAGCGAGGACCAGCTCCACACCTGGTTCAGCTCCAACTACAATGTGGAGGTCCACGCCTATGTGGCCAACCACAAATACTGCGTGGTGAACAACACCTACCAGCCCCAGGATACCACCGTTTACACCACCGACGGCCACAGCTTCGACCTCCATCTGGAAGCCAACGAGATCAAGTGGTACGAGATCGGCTAAACTTGCGTTTCACATTTCTCTCTTTTCTCTCTCACACAGGGCTGACCCAAATCGGCCCGAACCCTCCGGCGCCAAAGGGCGCAAAAAAGGGATGTCAGACACAGTCTGGCATCCCTTTTCTTTTTGCTTATTTACTCCTCGGTTTCGGGGTCGGGCTGGCCTTCTTTCAGCACCAGACGGCCCGCCTGCTGGATGTACTGGGCGGGGGTGACCCCCTCGTACTTTTTAAACACCACGCTGAAATACTGCTGGGAGTTGAACCCGGCTTTCCGGGCCAGGTCCTTAATCAGCACCCGCCCCTGGGCCTCGTCGATCCAGCGCTTGGCGGCGTCGATCCGGTACTGGTTCACCAGCTCGTTGAACCCGGTATTCCGCTCGTTTTTCAGGGTGCGGCAGATGTAGCTCTCGCTGCAATCCAGCTGCTGGCGGGCCGCCGTCAGGGAGTAGGCCGGGTCCAGGCAGTTCCGGCGGATGTTCTCCAGGATTTTGTCCAGCATATTCCCGCTGCTCTTGGCGGCGTAGAGCTCCCGCAGGGTCTCCACAAACTCCACCCGGTCGATGGGTTTCAGCAGGTAGTTGTGGACCCCCAATTTCCAGGCGGATTTTACATAGTCAAAGGTATCGTAGCCGCTCACCACCACAAAGGCCACCCCCTGCTGCCGGTTCTGGCGGATCAGTTCCAGGCCGGTCATGTGGGGCATATTGATGTCCACAAAGGCAATGTCGATCTTCTCGGTTTCCAGAATCTTCCGCCCCTGCTGGCCGTCCTCCGCCTCAAAGAGGGCATCGTAGAAAAATCCGTATTTGTCCAGCCGTTTCCGGATTCCGGCCCGGATCATCGGTTCGTCATCCACGATCAGGATATTCATGGCACTCCTCCTGTTTCAATCGGATCTCCACCTGGACCTGTTCCCCGCCATAGCCCACAAAGAGGCACTGGCGGCCATAGCGCAGCCGCAGGCGCTGGTTGACGTTGTACAGCCCGTTGCTGCCCGGCAGTTTCTGCCCGGTTTCCAGGGCGCGGGCCAGCTCGTCCAGCCGGGCGGTGTCCGGCTCCGGGCAGGGGTTTTCCACCCGGATCAGGAGCCAGCCCTCTTCCTCCGTCAGCCGGACGGTGATGGTGCCACCCTGGGGCAGCAGCTTGATGCCGTGGTAGAGGGCGTTTTCCACCACCGGCTGTAAAATAAACTTAAGAACGGTGTACTCCTCGGGGCGAAGTTCAGCCTGAATCTTGAGATGCAGCCGCTCCCCGTACCGCAGCTTTTGGAGCTGCACATAGGTGCGGACCAGTTCCAGCTCGTGGCCCAGGGGCACCAGCTGGGCCCCGTCCGCCAGGGAGAGCCGGAAGTACCGGCCCAACAGCCCCAAAGCGTCCCCGATCCGGTCGTCCTCATAGTCCAGGGCCATCACCTGGATGGTCTCTAACGTGTTATAAAGGAAATGGGGTTTGATCTGTTCCAAAAGGGCCTGGTAGTCGCTCTCCATCCGGCTCTTCTGCTCGGCCTGGACCGTTTCCAGCAGGGCCGCGATCCGCTGGCGGAGGGTGTTGTACCCCGCGAGAATCCCGGCGGTCTCGGCGCTGTGGGCGTCGATCTCAAGGGGTTTCGGGTCGGTGAGATCGGTGGCGGCCATATCCCGGGCAATGGCTTCCAGAGGGCGAAGCTCCGCCTCCACCCGCCGGGTGAGGGCCCGGTTCAACCCCCGGTACATCAGCCCGAACCCCGCCAGCAGAAAGCCCCCCAGCAGGTAGAAGATGGCGTCCACATAGAGGGGGCTGACCCCGATTTCCAGCTGCCAGCCGGGGTGGACTGGTACTTGGGCCAGATAGGTGCGGGCCTGCCAGGGCAGCGGCCCGGTCTCAAGGTCGGTCTGGCCGCCGGGGCCGATCAGCCGGGTGACGGCGGGGAAGGGCGTGCTGCCCTCCATCACTTCCACCACATACTGCGCCCCGATGGCCGCACTGAAAAACCGCCTGTCCTCGAGGGGCATCAGCACAATGACGATGGGCTCGTTGTCCTCCTGGGAGAAGAGGACCTCGGAGAGGACATAGGGCTCCCGGCTGACCAGGGCCTTTTGGTAGTAGTCCCGCTCCCGGATGGAAAAGCTGGCCCCGCTGGTGGTGTGGACCACCCCCTCCTCGTCCACCAGGCCCAGGGAGGCATAGACCCCCAGCATCCGGCCGTAGGTGTCGAAGGCGTCGAGGTTCTCCCGGGTGCTGCCCTGGGGCTGGTAGACCTGGCGCAGCAGGGCAAGCTCCTTCAGCCGCCGGTTGAGGAAATAGTCGATGGCCCCGGCCTTGGTCTGGGCTACGGCGGTGAACAGGGTGTCGATCCGGGGGCGGACCATCAGCATGGTCACCGCAAAGCAGAGGCCGATCAGCACCACCATGGCCGCAAAAATCACGGCCCGCACATTTTTCAGGATTTTGTCCGACAGCTTCTGCATCCTGGTTTCTCCTTTTTCCGGCGTTTTTTCTATCATATCATATTCCCCGCCGGTTTTGACCCAGAAGTTTTAAGAAAAACGGCCCGGCTTCAAAATATTGAACAGCCTGCCGTTTTTTTGAAAATGCCAAAATCATCGTTTGTGATATAATTAACAGCAAAGGAGGAAATACCGACATGAAAAAATTATCTGCATGGATTCTCACCGCTGCAATGCTGCTGTCTCTGGCGGCCTGCGGCAAGGCGCCCGCAAGTTCTGTGGCCGCCTCCAGCACCAGCGCCAGCGCCGCGGCTCTTGCGGACGGTACTTATACCGGCGAAGCCAACGGCAACAACGGCCCCATCGCCGTGGAAGTCACCGTCAAGGACGGCAAGCTGGCCGGCGTGACCGTGACCGACAGCATCGAGACCAAGGGTCTGGGTGACACCGCCATGGAGACTCTGATCGAGACCATGGTCAGCCACAACACCACCAACGTGGACGCCGTCGCAGGCGCCACCAATTCCAGCAACGGCCTGAAAGAGGCCGTCCAGAAGGCTCTGCGGGAAGCCGGCGCTGACGACGCCTACTTTGCCGCCGAGTCCAGCGCCGCGGCTTCGTCCGAGGAGCTGGAAGACAGCTACACCTACGACGTTGTGATCGTGGGCGCAGGCGGCGCCGGCCTGGTGGCCGCTGTGGAGGCTGTCCAGTCGGGCGCCAGCGTGGCTGTGCTGGAAAAGACCCCCGCCACCGGCGGCAACACCCTGGTGTCCGGCGGCGGTCTGAACGTCCCCGGCAGCCGTCAGCAGATCGCCATGGGCATCGAGGACTCGGTGGAGTCCTTCTATGAGGACACCCTCAAGGGCGGCGACAACCTGGCCGACCCCGCGCTGGTCCGGGTGATGACCGAGAACGCCCTGGCCGACGCCGACTGGCTGATGGACGAGATCCACGTGGAGTTCATGACCGACCGCGTCCAGCAGTTCGGCGGCCACTCGGTCCCCCGCGCTCTGATCCCCGTGGGCAACAAGGGCGTGGAGATGATCTCCAAACTCCAGGCTGCCGCTGAGGAACAGGGTGTAAAGATCTTCTACAACACCCGTGGCACCGAGCTGGTGGTGACCGACGGCCGCGTCACCGCCGTCAAGGCCGAGAACCACGGCAAAACCGTCGTCTTTAACGCCTCCAAGGGCGTGATCCTGACCACCGGCGGCTTCGCCTCCGATGTGGAGATGCGCAAGCAGTACAACCCCAACTACGACGAGCGTTTCATGACCACCGCCACCCAGGCCAGCACCGGCGACGGTATCAAGATGGCCCAGGCCATCGGCGCCGGTGTCCGGGACATGGAGTGGATCCAGGTCTACCCCACCTGCAACCCCCTGACCGGCATCATTTCTTATGTGGCCAACTCCCGCTTTGACGGCGCTATTCTGGTGAACAACCAGGGCCAGCGCTTTATCGACGAGATGGGCCGCCGGGACGTGATCTCCAACGCCATCCTGGACCAGCCCGACGGCTACGCCTACCTGCTCTGGGGCCAGGAAGTGGAGACCGTGGGCAACATGACCCAGGAGCACAGCAAGGAGTTCGAGCAGTGGCAGAAGGATGACCTGCTGTATGTGGCCGAGTCCATTGAGGACGCAGCCAAGCACTACGGCATCGACCCCGCCGCCCTGAAAGCCACCGTGGACGCCTACAATGCTTCCATCGCCGACGGCGTGGACGAGGACTTTAACCGCGGCGGCGCCCTGCGCACTCTGGCTGAGGGCCCCTTCTACATCCAGAAGGTGATCCCCAGCGCCCACCACACCATGGGCGGCCTGACCATCAACACCGACGCCCAGGTTCTGGACACCGACGGCAACCCCATCCCCGGCCTGTACGCAGCCGGCGAGGTGACCGGCGGCATCCACGGCACCAACCGTCTGGGCGGCAACGCCATCACCGACCTGGTGGTCTTTGGCCGGATCGCTGGCCGGAACGTGGTGGCCTGATTCCCCCGCTAAGCTCTAAAACCGCAACCGCCCTCCCGGCAAGTTTTGCCCGGGAGGGCTTTTTCGTGGCACATCCCCCAAGACCAACCGAGGCAGACCCCCGAAAAAGGGGTCTGCCCTTTTTATTTTGCGGGGCTGGGGACTCTTTTTAAG
>OERZ01000275.1_pt1 | contig 10564 bp, 7 predicted proteins | sample 1540151 | NCBI WGS metagenome assembly OERZ01 (sample SAMEA3891880, study PRJEB23780) | metagenome | biome: terrestrial biome; feature: animal house; material: Caecal content | place: Italy | collected 2015-05-05 | reverse complement strand
GTTCTCCACAAAGCCCATCTTCTCCAGCCAGTCCTGGAAGGGCCGGATGGCGGTGAGTCCGAAGAGCTCCCGGAGGGCGGCCGTCTCATGGTAGCCGGTGGTCTGGTAGTTGAGCATCACGTCATCGCCGTGGGGGATACCCATAAAGTAGTTGCACCCGGCGGCGGTGAGGAGGACGGCCAGGTCCTCGATGTCGTTCTGGTCGGCCTTCATGTGGTTGGTGTAGCAGGCGTCACAGCCCATGGGAATGCCGGTGAGCTTGCCCATGAAGTGGTCCTCCAGCCCCGCCCGGATGACCTGTTTGGAGTTATAGAGATACTCGGGGCCGATGAAGCCCACCACCGTGTTGACGAGGAAGGGCTCAAAGTGCCGGGCAAAGCCGTAGCACCGGGCCTCCATGGTCACCTGGTCCCAGCCGTTGTGGGCCTCGCTGGAGAGCTCAGAGCCCTGGCCCGTCTCAAAGTAGAGCACGTTGGGCCCGGTGGCGGTGCCCTCCCGCAGGGCCAGGGCCCTGGCCTCGGCAATGGTGTCGGCGGAGAAGCCGAAGGCCTCGTTGCCCTTCTGGCTGCCGGCGATGGACTGGAAGATGAGGTCGGCGGGGGCCCCCTTCCGGATGCACTCCATCTGGGTGGTGACGTGGGCCAGCACACAGGTCTGGGTGGGGATGGCCCACCGCTCCTTCACCTCCTGGAACCGCTCCAGCACCCGGGTGACGCTCTCCACCGAGTCGTCCACCGGGTTGAGGCCCAGCACCGCGTCCCCCACCCCGAAGGTGAGGCCCTCCAGCAGGGATGCCAGGATGCCGTCGGGGTCGTCGGTGGGGTGGTTGGGCTGGAGCCGGGCCGACAGGGTCCCCGGTTCCCCGATGGTGGTGTTGCAGGTGGCGGTGACCCGGAGCTTTTTGGCGGCGTAGATGAGATCCAGGTTGCTCATGAGCTTGCACACCGCCGCCACCATCTCGCTGGTGAGGCCCCGGGAGAGCCGGCGGAGGGCGGCACCGTCGTTTTTCTCGTCCAGAATCCACTCCCGCAGCTCACCGATGGTCATATTCTTGAACCGCTCGTACATGGGCCTGTTCAGTCCGTCGATGTTCACCCGGGTGACCTCATCCTTCTCATAGGGGACGGTGGGGTACTCCGTGAGCTCGCCCACCGTGAGCTCCGAGAGCACGATTTTGGCGGCCACCCGTTCGGTGGCCGTGGCCGCCGCAATGCCCTGGAGCCGGTCGGCGGACTTGGGCTCATTGGCCTTGGCCAGTACATCCTTGATGTCCCGGAAGGCAAAGCTGCTGCCGTTGAGGGTCGTTTTCAGTTTCATGTTTTGCTACACCTCTCTTTACCAGATTCGGACGTGGAACCCACACTCCGGCCAATGGTACGGAAAAAAATGTAAAGCAGCCCAGGGGCAGCGTTTCCACTGTCCCTGGGCTGCATCACCCAAGTGTTCTCCGCGCCGCCATACCTCAGGTCGGCTCGTCTCTCTATTGTTCTAAAAAATCGAAGGTGATCTTTGTCCCCCCGCTGCCAGTGTCCACCTTCCACTCTCCCATGAGCTTTTCCCGGACGATGGTGGCGGCCAGCTCCAGCCCAATGCCGCCCGGCCTCGCGGTCTCCCGGCGGAAGCCCACACCGTTGTCCCCCACGGTGATTTTGCACAGGGGGCGGTCGGTCTGAAGCTGGATCTCCACCTCCCCTGCCGCCCCGGCGGGAAAGGCATACTTGAGGGCATTTTGCAGCAGCTCGTTGACCACCAGCGCCACCGACGCGGCACAGCCGGCGGATACCTCCGCATCCTGTCCCCACACCCGGATGGCAACGCTCCTGGCGGGGGTCATCAGCGTCTGAAAGGTATATTTCCGGACCTGCTCCAGCACCTGGAGGAGCGAAACCTTCTCCGGTGACACCTGAACCACACCGTCCAGTGTGGCCGTGAGGGAGAGCAGACGATTGGCGGTATCCAGCAGCGCCGTCTGGGCGTCACTTGGTTCAACCGCCTCATAGCCGCGGCTTCGGGTCAGGCTGGCCATCATCTGAAGGCTATTTTTCATCCGGTGCCGCAGCTCCCGCAGGGCCGTCCTCTGAAAGGCCAACTCCTGCTCCAGCCGACGCTGCTCCGTCAGGTCCCGGATGATGAGCGCCGTTTTGGCCCTCTCACCGGTGACAGCCACCTTTCGGTATTGGAGCGCCCGGTTCACCATGGAAGCCTCGTGCCACTGTCCATCCGGTTCTTCCACGGTAGAAGGCTGGATGTTGCTGCCCGGCATACCCATCAGCGCACCCACATATCCCATGCCCCGATAGAGCGCGGCGGCCGCCTGGTTGTAGCCGCACACCGCCCCCTTCTGGTCCAGAAACACCACCGCCTCGCTCAGGCAGTCGGCCACAGCGGTCCAGTCAAGCCCCGTTCCCTCTCCCGTCTTGGGTAGGTCCTGACGGGCCACCATGGCCTCTACCGCCACGGCGGGCTTTTCATAAATGAGTACGGCGATGAGCCGCTCCTCATAGAAAATTGGCTCTACCGACTGAACGATCCGCCTGTCCTCCGGCATGGAGACCGCTCGAACCCCCACGGTTGGGACCTCCAGTCGAAAGGAGCGGTCTACCGCCGGCTCATCCTTCCACTGGATCAGCATGCCCAAAATGGTGCCTTTGTAGTTGGAGGGCACCGTCTGAGGCTTGGCCTCGCAAACTACGATGGCAGAGCGGCCGGTGGAAGTCCGGCAGTCGATGAAGACATCGGCCTCCTCCGCGTTGGCCAGGGCGGGCAGGAGGTCGTGGTAGGATTCGATGTGAGAGATCTCTCGGTCGGTGAGGTCGGTATACTTTTGACAGAGCATCCTGGTGGCGCTGATCATGGCGTTCCCTCCATCTGCTCCGTCAGGTACCCGGCCACCCGAGCCATAGAGAGATTCTTCCGGCGGCTGAGCTCTCGAATATACCGGTAAGCCTCCTCCTCCGTCATCCCCTTGGACTCCATGAGCAGCAGCTTGGCCCGATCTACGCGCTCCCGCTCGCTGAGTTTCCGGTCCAGGTTCCGATGCTCCTTCCGCAGCAGGTGGTATTCCCGGCTGCGATAGAGGCAGACCTCCAGGGTGGGCAGGATCTTGTCCGGTTCAAAGGGTTTGGTGAGGTAGCCAAAGGCGCCGGCCTCCAGGGCCTCCCGAATGCTGTCCCGATCGCTGAAGGCGGTGAGCATCACTACGCATTTGGCATATCCCTCCTCCAGAATCAGTCTGGCGGCACCGATCCCGCCGAGCACCGGCATCTGAATATCCAGCAGCGCCGCGTCCGGCCGGAGCCGTTTACAGCCCTCCACCGCTGCGGCACCGTCACTGGCGCTCCCCACCACCTGATAGCCTGGGCACTGGGCAAAAAAGCACGTTAAGATCCGGCGTACACTCTCATCATCATCAGCCAGGAAGAGCGTTGTGGTACGCTTCTCCTTGGTGCCCACGTCCAGCACCTCACTTTCTCCGTGCCACCGCTCCTACCTTCTGAAAAAGGGAGCATTTTGGAGCGCCAAAAGGCGCTTCAAAATGCTCCCTACGCATCTGAAGTGGTCCGCCCCAACGGGAGCGGGATACAGCAAACTTGCTACACCCGGCATAGCTTGCCTCTCAATTTATAAGCATATTATACAGATTTCGCTCCAAACTGTCAATCCCAAATTTGGAGCACCAACCTCAGGAGAGCTCAAACATGCCGTTGTAGAGCTGGTAGTACTCTCCCTTTTGCTCCAGCAGGTCATCGTGGCTGCCACGCTCCACGATCTGCCCGTGCTCCAGTACCATGATGGCGTTGGCGTTGCGGACGGTAGAGAGCCGGTGGGCGATGACAAAAACGGTCCGCCCTTCCATGAGCTGATCCATGCCCTTTTCGATGAGCGCCTCAGTCCGGGTGTCGATGGATGAGGTGGCTTCGTCCAGAATGAGGACGGGCGGGTCGGCCACGGCGGCCCGGGCAATGGCCAACAGCTGCCTCTGCCCCTGGGAGAGGTTGGCCCCGTCAGAGGTGACCATGGTGTCATAGCCCTGGGGCAGGCGGCGAATGAAAGAGTCAGCATTGGCGATGCGGGCGGCCTGCTCCACTTCCTCCATGGTGGCGTCCAGCTTACCGAACCGAATATTATCGGCGATGGTGCCGGTAAAGAGGTGGGTATCCTGAAGCACCATGCCCAAAGACCGGCGCAGGTCGTCCTTTCTGATGTCCTTCACATCAATGCCGTCATAGGTCACCGTCCCCTTCTGCACATCATAAAACCGGTTGATGAGGTTGGTGATGGTGGTCTTGCCGGCGCCGGTGGAACCGACGAAGGCAATCTTCTGGCCCGGCAGGCCGTAGAGGTTGATCTCGTGCAGAACGGTCTTTTCGGGCACATAGCCGAAGTCCACGCTGTTGAACCGGATATCGCCCTCCAGCTTGGTGTAGGTCAGGGTGCCGTCGTGGTGGGGGTGCTTCCAGGCCCAGATGCCGGTCCGCTCCTCGGTCTCGGTGAGGTTGCCTTCCCGGTCGTACTTGGCGTTCACCAGGGTGACATAGCCGTCGTCGGTCTCGCTGGGCTCATCCATCATCTTATAGATACGCTCGGCGCCAGCCAGAGCCATGACGATGCTGTTGGCCTGCATGGAGACCTGGGTGATGGGCATATTGAAGCTCTTGTTCAGGGCCAGGAAGGCCATGACAGTGCCCAGGGTGACGCCGCCGATGCCGCCGGCAGCCAGCAGAGCGCCCACCAGAGCGCAGAGCGCGTAGCTGACGTTGCCCAGCTGGGCGTTGGCAGGCATCATCATGTTGGAGTAACCGTTGGCCAGCTTGGCGCTCTCGGTCAGCTGGGCGTTCCGCTCCCGGAAGCCCTCCAGGGCCTTCTCCTCGTGGGTAAAGACCTTGACCACCTTCTGGCCGTCCAGCATCTCTTCGATGTAGCCGTTGACGACGCCCAGGTCGGTCTGCTGCTTGATGAAGTACTTGCCGCTCATGGAGGCCAGCTTCTTGGAGCAGAAGAGCATCAGGGCCACCATGCACATGGTCAGCACCGTCAGGGGAATGCTCATCAGGCACATGCTGACGAAGACCGACACGATGGTGATAACGCTGGAGATCAGCTGGGGAATACTCTGGCTGATCATCTGGCGGAGGGTATCCACGTCGTTGGTGTACACCGACATGATATCGCCGTGGGGATGGGTGTCAAAGTACCGGATGGGCAGGGTCTCCATGTGGCTGAACAGCTCAATACGGATGTTCCGCATGGTACCCTGGGTCACGTTGACCATAATGCGGGCGTTGCACCAGGCGGCCAGGATGCCCACCAGGTAGATGCAGCCCACCTTAACCAGCGCGCCGGCCAGCGGGGCGAAGTCCGGCACCTCCTGGCTGGTCATGGGCACAATATAGTCGTCCACCAGAGTCTTGAGGAAGAGGCTGGCCCGGACGTTCGCAAATGCGCTGAGGAAAATACAGATCAGAACAATGATGCAATGGGGCAGATAGTTTTTGAACACTTCGCCCATAATCCGTTTCAGCAGTTTGCCGGGGTTGGCGACCTTGGGGCGGGGCCGTCCCATGCCGCCGCGGCCTGCCGGGCCGCTGATCACTTTTGCCTGCGCCATTACAGCTCACCTCCCTGCTTGTCGAAGTCTCCGCCGCCCTGCATCTGGCTGTTGTAGACTTCCTGATAAATCTTGTTGGTTGCCAGCAGTTCCTCGTGGGTGCCCAGGCCGTCGATCCGGCCGTTGTCCAGCACCAGGATGCGGTCCGCATCCTGCACCGAGGAGATACGCTGTGCAATGATGATCTTGGTGGTATTGGGGATCTGCTCCCGGAAGGCCCGGCGGATCTTGGCGTCGGTGGCGGTATCCACGGCGCTGGTGGAGTCATCCAGGATCAGGACCTTGGGTTTACGCAGCAGAGCGCGGGCAATGGTCAGGCGCTGTTTCTGGCCGCCGGACACGTTGGAGCCGCCCTGCTCAATCCAGGTGTTGTACTTGTCGGGGAACCGCTCGATGAACTCATCGGCACAGGCCAGCTTGGCGGCCTGGATGCACTCTTCTTCGGTGGCGTTCTCGTCGCCCCAGCGCAGGTTATCCAGGATGGTGCCGGAGAACAGAACGTTCTTCTGGAGCACCATGGAGACATCCTTGCGCAGCAGATCCGTATCGTAATCCCGGACATCCACGCCGCCGATCCGCACTGCGCCGCTGTCCACGTCGTACAGACGGGGGATCAGCTGCACCAGGCTGGACTTGGCGCTGCCGGTGCCGCCGATGATGCCGATGGTCTCGCCCGGCTTGATGGTGAAGTTGATGTCGGTGAGCACCGCGTTGCCGGTACCGTGCTTATACTTGAAGGTCACGTGGTCGAACTCGATGCCGCCGTCCTTCATCTCGAACACCGGCTTCTCGGGCTCGCCCAGGTCGGTCTTCTCGTCCAGGACTTCCACAATACGCTTGGCGGAAGCAGCCGACATGGACAGCATAACGAACGCCATGCTCAGCATCATCAGGGACATGAGGATGTTCATGACGTAGCCGAACAGCGCGTTCAGCTGACCGGTGGTGATGGTGCCCTTCAGCACGAAGTTGGCGCCGAACCAGCTCAGGGCCAGGTTGCAGCCGTAGACGGCGGTCAGCATGGCGGGGTTGTTGAAGCTCAGGCGGCTCTCAGCCTTGACAAACTGTTTGTACAGATAATCGCAGGCCTTGGAGTATTTTTCGTTCTCGTAGCCCTCGCGGACAAAGCTCTTGACCACACGGATGGCGGCCACGTTCTCCTGCACCGAGGCGTTCAGGTTATCGTAGCTCTTGAACACCTTGTCGAACAGTTTGAAGGTGGGGACCATGATGCCCACCAGCACCACCACCAGGAAGATGATGGCCACGATGAAAATACCGGTCAGATGTACATTGATCATGCAGGCCATGATCAGGGCAAAAATCAGATGAACCGGGGCACGCACGCACATCCGCATGATCATCTGGAATGCGTTCTGCAGGTTGGTCACGTCGGTGGTCATACGGGTGACCAGGCCGGCGGTGGAGAACTTGTCGATGTTGGAGAAGGAGAACCGCTGGATGTTCTCATACATCGCATCGCGCAGGTTGCCCGCAAAACCGGTGGATGCCTCCGCAGCAAAACGGCCTGCCAAAATGCCCAGGGCCAGCGCCACCGCCGCCACCATCGCCCATGAGCTGCTGCATCTCTTTGGGGCGGAGGACTACTATGACCCCTATGGAATCTTCCCCCAGCGGAAGGCCCTGGCGGAAAGCCAGATTCCCAATGACATCATGCTGGTAACGTATTATAATGTAAAGGACAACACCCTGTCCCAGGCCACCGCCTTTACCGTGGGCTGGACGGACACGGTGCCGGAGATTATGGAAGACCCGGATTGGAACCGATAAAAAGAAGGAGGAGCATCATGGATATTCGTTTTGCAAAGCCGGCGGATGTGCCGGGGATTTTGAATCTTTTGCGGCAGGTGGGGCAGGTGCACCACCAGGGACGGCCGGATCTGTTCCGGAACGGCGCCCAGAAATACGGCGCCTCCGGCATCCTCTCCCTGATGAACTCCCCCCAGACCCCCATCTTCGTGGCAGTGGAGGAGCGGAAGGTCCTGGGCTACTGCTTCTGCCGGATGGAGATTTTTGACCACGACCCGGTGATGAACAACCGGGTTACCCTGTATATTGACGATCTGTGCGTGGAGGAAACCTGCCGGGGCCAGCACATCGGGGAGCAGCTCTATCACCAGGTGGAGCAGTACGCCCGCCAGCGGCGGTGCCACGCCATTACCCTGAACGTGTGGGCATTCAACGAAAATGCCAAGGCTTTTTATGAAAAAATGGGGTTAAAACCCCTGAAAATCGGGATGGAGGCAATTTTACAGGATGCTGATTAAGAATCAGATTTACGAAGGAAGAATCGAAGACTATACCGCCCAGGGACAGGGCATCGCCAAAATCGAAGGCTGCGCCGTGTTTGTCCCCAACGCCATCCAAGGGGAGCTGTGCCGGATTCGCATTGAGAAGGTGGGCAAAACCTGGGCCTCGGGAAAGATGACGGAGATTCTGGAAAAATCCCCCCACCGGGTAAACCGCAGCTGCCCCGTGGGGAAGCTCTGCGGCGGCTGTGAGTTCCAACACATGGACTATGAGGCAGAGCTCGCCCTGAAAGCAGAGCGGGTTCGCCAGGCTCTCAACCGTCTGGCCGGGGAAAACCTGGAAGCCGTCCCCATCACCGGGGCTCCCAGCCTCACCGGCTACCGGAACAAGGCCATCTATCCCGTGGCAGCCCAGAAAGGCCGGGCTTACGCCGGCTTCTTCCGCTCCGGCACCCACCAGGTGGTGGAGCACCCCCACTGTGAGATTCTCCCGGAGGAAACCCAGCAGGTAAAAAACCTGGTGATGGATTATGTAAACCAGTACCGGGTAACTGTATACGATGAGTCTGCCCACAAGGGCCTTCTGCGGCATATTTTCGTCCGCCGGGGAGCTGTGTCCGGGGAGATTCTGGTGTGCCTGATTGTAAACGGACGGAAGCTTCCCCATGTGCCGGAGCTGCTCCAGAGGCTTCAAACCGTCCGGGGCTTTCGCACTTTGGTTCTGGGAGTGAACACCAAGCCGGGAAACGCCGTGCTGGGAGAGGAATTTATCAGCCTTTACGGCCCCGGTTACATTGAGGATACCCTCTGCGGCCTCACCTTCCGCCTGTCCCCCCGGTCTTTTTACCAGGTAAACCACGCCCAGGCAGAGCGGCTGTATAAGGCCGCCATCCGCCTGGGGCAGATTCAGAAAACCGACCTGGTGCTGGATCTCTACTGCGGCGTAGGCACCATCACCCTGGCCATGGCCGGGGCCGCCGGAAAGGTAATCGGCGTGGAGGTAGTGGAACAGGCGGTGGAAGATGCCCGGGAAAACGCCAGGGGAAACGGCATTGAAAACGCGGAATTTTTCGCCGCCGACGCCGGCAAGGCCGCCCTGGAGCTGGAAAACCAGGGCCTCCGCCCGGACGTGGTGGTGGTAGACCCGCCCCGCAAAGGCCTGAACGCCGACGCCATCCAAGCCATTGCAAAAATGTCCCCCCGCCGCCTGGTCTACGTCTCCTGCGACCCCGCCACCCTGGCCCGGGACATCGCCCTCCTGAAAAATCACGGCTACAAATTAAAATCCGCCCAGGCCTTTGATTTATTCCCCCGCTGCGCCCATGTGGAGAGTGTGGCACTGCTATCCAGGAATACAGAATGTGAAAGTCAGAACAATCCTTGATTGATGAGGAGGGCACACATGGAAAAAGATCCGTTTAAGGAATATATCCGAGAGTCCGAGCCGGACAAGCGGGACAGAGGCTATGCCTGGAATACAGCCATTGGCCTGCAGGCAGTGGACGGCCTGAAAACATCGGAATATCTTGTGCAGACGGCTGTGCGAAATATCGAAGGCGAAATCACATTTGAAGAAGCAAACGAACTTCTGCAGTCCTACTACAAGGAAAATCCTGCCCGTGACGCATCTGACCGCACAGAAGAGGCGGACAAGGTGTCCGCCAGGATTGCAGCGCTTCTTTCTGAGCCAGCCTTCAGCTTTACGCCCAATGAATATCTTTCCATCCACAGAAAGCTGTTCACCGGAATCTATTCCCACGCAGGCCGGCTTCGGGATTACAATATCACAAAGAAGGAATGGGTTCTGGACGGTGCCACAGTGCTCTACGGCAGTGCCACAGAGCTCCGGGCAACATTGGAGTATGATTTTTCCCAGGAGAAGCAGTTCTCTTATAAGGGTTTGTCCATGGACGAAATCATTCATCACCTGGCTGTATTCGTCTCCAGGCTTTGGCAGATTCATGTTTTTGGAGAAGGCAATACCAGAACCACAGCGGTATTCTTTATCAAATATCTGCGCACCCTGGGCTTTGATGTAACGAATCATATTTTCGCTGAGAATGCCTGGTATTTCCGTAATGCCCTGGTGCGGGCAAATTACAATGACCTGAAAAAGGGCATCCACGAAACCACCGAATACCTGGAGAAATTTCTCCGCAATCTCCTGCTGAACGAAAACCACCCCCTGCATAACCGGACGTTGCATATCAGCCAGGCCTTCAAAGAGACAGAAAAACCGGACATTGCGGGAGCAAAACCGGACATTGCCTCTTGGAAAGCGGACATTGAAAAGAATTTCCATCCCAAAATAGTAAGTCATATACAAAAGCTGAGAGAGGCATTCCCGGGCCATTTCATTTTTGGCCGTTCAGACTTGATGAAAGTGCTGGGCCTCAAACCCTCCAGAGCTTCTGACCTTATCAAAGAGCTGGCTGAGCACGGAATCATTGAGCCGGTCACTGGCCACGGAAAAGGAAAGTATCGCTTCCGGCAGCAGGAATAAGGCGGTCTTATTATGATAAATTTTGAGGATTACCTGAAAAATCCTTGCAGAGAATCATCCATACCTTACTGGAAAGCAAAGTCCCTTTCTGTTCCACAGGAAATAAAGATACTGCACCAGGATGATTACGATGCAGCCAAATACCCGCAATACACGGATGAGCCATATTTTCGGCTGAAGCAT
>OERZ01000265.1_pt1 | contig 10724 bp, 10 predicted proteins | sample 1540151 | NCBI WGS metagenome assembly OERZ01 (sample SAMEA3891880, study PRJEB23780) | metagenome | biome: terrestrial biome; feature: animal house; material: Caecal content | place: Italy | collected 2015-05-05 | reverse complement strand
CAATGGGCTGGGCCGCCGCGCAGAGGGTCAGCCCGGCCCCTTTGGGCCAGCTGAGCCAGAGACCCTTGGCCGGGGCGGTGAGGGCCTTATAAAAACAGACCTGTTCCCGGACCACCCGGTTTTCAAAGCAGTCGGGCAGCTCGATCTGCTGGCGGATCAGCGCGTCCCGGTCGGCGTGGCCCAAAAGGCCGCTCTCCCCCGGGGCGGCGGGGAACTCCCCCTCCGCCAGGCCCAGCACAAAGACATAGTCCGGCTCGTCCAGCCGCATCTTGCCCGCCGAGGCCAGGATCACTGCGTCCAGGCTCTGGGGGATGTGCCCGAGGTCGGAGGATCGGAGCAGCAGCCCGAACAAATCGGCGTACTCGGCCACCGTCACGGTCTGGCTCCCCAGCAGGCCCGCCATCTGGTTGAGCAGGTCCATCACCACGTTCCACTCCCGGGCGGCCTCCTCAGCGGCGGGGATGCCCCGCAGACGGCGGATCTCCTCCACCTGGGCGGCCTGCTGCTCTTCGGCCCCGAGGGCGGTGAGGCAGAAATAGAGCGCCCGGCTCAGCTGCTCGGCGGTGCCGTTTTTGGCCTTGGCCCGCAGCTGCTCCACCGGCTCGATGAGGAAGGCCCGGGCCCTTTCGGCGGCGTCCCGGGTTTCGAGTTCTTCTTCGGTCAGGTTGTCCGCCGCCCCAAAGCCCCGGGGGTTTTTCTCAAAGGGCTGACGCCAGGCCGCCGCACTGGGGGACCAGGTATAGGCGTAGTTTTCCAGGGCGCAGACTTCGGCCTCTTCCAGTTTGCACAGGCCGGTCTTGGCCAGAGCGGTGAGATTTTCAGTGTAATCCATCCCCCGGACCAGATCCAGCAGCGCCCGCACTGCCGTGGCCGGGGCGCTGAATTCGGGGGTGGTGGCTTCGTCGCAATAGAGGGGGATCTCCGCCATCCGGAACTCATACCGCAGGGCGGCCCGATATTTTTCGAGATCCCGGCAGACCACCGCAATCTTGCCGCACCGGACCCCCTGCCGCATCAGGCGGCGAATGGCCCCGGCGGCGGCCCGGGCTTCCTCCTCCCGGCTGGGGGCCGGGTAGAGCCGGATTTCCTTCGCCGGGGTGGGGACGGGATTGCAGCTGTCCCAGGCGATCAGCTGGCCCACTGCCGCGAGACCGGGGGCCTCTTTGTGGCGCAGATCCTCCCGCAGGCAGAGGGGAGCGGCCACCTCGGCCCCGTTTTTCCGGGCCAGGGTTTTCAGCTGGGCCGCCACCCGCTTGGCCCCCGAGAAAAGGCTCAGGTCCCCCTCGGCCAGGGGGGCGCCGTCGTCGCAGAGGGCCACCGTCACCTCGGGCAGGGCGGCCAGCATGGCCCCCATCAGTCGCTTTTTGGGGGCGTTGAAGGTGTCAAACTCGTCGATGAACACCGCCCGCCCTTCGAGAAATTCGGACAGCTGGCCCCGGCCCGCCGCATCTTCCAGCCGCTGGGCCGCCAGCTCCAGCCGGTCGGAGGGGTCCATGCCGGTCTGGGTGAGGAGGGTCTCATACCCCTGGAAGATGAGGGCCAGTTCGGTGAGTTTGGTTTTTTCGGCGCCGCAGTTCTGGGCCAGATCGTAGAGCTGGCCGCCGGTGAGCCCGGCACTTTTCAGCTCGTCGATGGTCTGGGCCGCCATCTGGCAGAAGGCCGCGCTCCGCCGGTGGCGGTAGTAGTAGTGGACGTTGTCCTGCAATTCCTCCAGCGCCCGGCGCACCAGCACCGCCCGGCCTGCGTCGGTCAGGGTTTCCACCGCCGCGCCGCCCTCCTGTTCCAAAATCCGCTCCGCCAGGCTGGTGAAGGAGAAACTCTCCACCCAGCCGGATAATTCGTCCCCCAGCTCCCGGTAGAGCCGGGCCTCGGTGCTGGAGGTAAACTGCTCAGGCACCAGCAGGATGCTGGGCTGCCCCGCCTCGGCCCGGGCCCGCAGCTGGGCGTAGAGGTGGGTGGTCTTGCCGCTGCCGGACCCGCCCAAAACCAGTTTTAACATAACAGCCCTCCCTGAGAAATCAATTTCGGCCCCTATTGTACCACAAAGCGGGGAAAAACACCCGTTTTTCTTTGCACCCGGGGCTTATCTGTGGTAAGATAAAGTTATATTTCCCCCGCCGCAACGGCAGCGACAGAAAGGACATCCATGAAGATTTTAGCAGTAGATTACGGCGACAGCCGCACCGGGCTGGCGGTGTGCGACCCCAGCGAGCTGCTGGCCACCCCCCTGAAACCCCAGATTGAAGAAAAATCCATGGCCAAGGTGGCCGCCAAGGTCTGCGAGGCCGCCAAGGAAAACCGGGCCCAGCTGATTGTTCTGGGCCTGCCCCGGAACATGGACGGCACCGAGGGCGCCCGGGCCCAGAAAAGCCGGAAACTGGGGGCCATGCTGGAAGAGATGAGCGGCCTGCACGTCCGGATGTGGGACGAGCGCCAAACCACCATCACCGCCGCAGGCATCCTGAGTGAGAACGGCACCTTCGGCAAAAAGCGGAAGGCCATTCTGGACGCGGTGAGCGCCTCGGTCATTCTGGAAAATTATCTCGCCTGGCGGAAGAATCACCCCGGCGAGGAATAACTCCCAGCCTTTTCAACCGACAAGGGGCCGCCCGGTGGAAAATTCACCGGGCGGCCCCTTGCTTTGTCTTTTGTTATCCTTCGGGCTGATAGGACGCGATGGTCACGCTGTTGATGGTGACCGCCCCGGTGGTCTGGCCCGACTCATCGGTCTGGAGCTGGGTCTGGGCGATGGCGTCCACCACTTCCATCCCCTCATATACCTGACCAAAAACGGTGTCGGTGTAATCGAGATAAGGCGCGCCCCCCGCGGCCTGGTAGGCGTCCATGACCTCCTGTCGGTAGCCCTGGGCGGTCATCTGGTCGGTGAGTTCCTGATCCAGCCCGCCGGGCAGGGTCTGCATCACATAAAAGACGCTGTACCCCAGCCCGTCCTCCGCCGTGGCCGCGCAGAGGGCCCCCGAATAGTGGTGGAGCTGGTCGGTGGCCTCCACCGGGTAGCCCTTGCCGTTCCAAAGGGTGGTCACCTGGCCGTCGGCGGTCTGCCCGGCCTCAATCACAAAGCCCGATTCGGTGCGGGTGAAGGTCAGACCGTTGTAGTAGCCCCCCTGGGCCAGGCCGATGAAGTTTTCGCAGGCCTGGGGCGCCAGATCCGGGTAGAGCACCGCCCGGAACTGCCCCGCCGAAGTATCAAAAATGGCGATGGTATCCCCCGCCGACGGGCCCGCGAACTGGCGCTCGGCGGACTGGACCGTCGGGCGGTCGATCTTGGTATTCCCCTCGCTGGTTTTGCCGCAGCCGGCCAGGGCCAGCGCCGCCGCCAGGGCCAGCCCCAGGGCCAGCCAGCGAATTTTAGGATGCATAATTTTCACCTTGCTTCATATCCTTGTATTGTGTCCGCCAGAAAGCGGATCCGCCCGGCCCGGCGGGAGCGCCCCGCAAAGCCGGTGTATTTTTTAGTATAGCATAAAAAACGGTGGGACGCGAGGGTCTGTCCCGGTAAAATTTGAGGGCCGGTTTTTCCGCAATTCCCATCTTGACGAGCGGAACAAAAAACGCTACACTATACTCGTAACAGGGGCCGGCCAAAGGCCCAACCCCCCACAAGGACAGGAGAATTGTCTTATGGCAGAGGAAAACAAGAATATCACTCCCGAAGAGGAATACGAGCCCGATCTCATGACGCTGGAAGACGAGGACGGCAACGAGGTCACCTTTGAGGTGATCGACGCGCTGGACCACAAAGGCGTCCATTACCTGGCCGTGGTCGAGTATGTGGAAGATGAATCCCAGCTCGACGAGGATGCTCAGCTGGTTATCCTGAGCGTCGGCGAGGACGAGAACGGCGAATATCTCGACGTCGTGGAAGACGACGAAACTCTGATCGAGGTCAGCAAGCTGTTTGAGCAGCGTCTGAGCGAGAACTTCGATATCGAGTAACATCCCTATGGCAGAATCCTGCCCGGCTCGACTTGTTGCGGTTTATATGATCCTACTAATCAATCATTGGGAGCTTGGCGTCCGCCGGCAGATTGCAGACCTCCCCGTTAGGGCTCGACCCTAGAGGCTCGATGAGGAAGCGCGAAACCGGCGGCAGGGCACCCACCTGTCCGTAAGGGTAGGTTTGATTAGCCGCAGACGACCGGGCGGGATTTTCTTTTTATTTGTTTGTTATTTTTTTGTTGTTTCTGTACCTTTTGACTCGGAACCCGTCGAAGGCTCCCCGGGAGTTTTGGACGGATTTTTTATAATATGGCGGCCCGCGCCCGGTTGCGGCGGCGCAGGCCGGAAAGGAAGTGCAAGGCCATGCGGTCAGAACACCTGATCGGTACATCCATCCCCCGTTTCACCTACGACACTCCCCTTGCGCCGGGCAACGATTTCTATGCCCTGTGCCAGGGCAGCGAGCCGCTGGCCATGATCTTCCTGCCTGCCTTCGGCCACCCCATCGCCCGGGAGTACATCGCCCGTTACCTGAAAAGCCTCGGCCAGCTCAAAGGGGTGCGGCTGGCCTGTGTGGTGCGCTCCAGCTCCCAGGAGGTTGCCTCGGTGCTGGAAGGGCGGGACTTCCCCTTCCCGCTGATCTGCGACGGCCAGGGGGTGCTGTATAACTTTATGGGGGTGGAACAGGCGGGCATCCTCCAGAGCTGGAGTTTTGCGGCCCAGCGGATCTTCAAAAACGCCCGGGCCCAGGGGTTCTCCTATGACAAGAACGCTCCCCAGATGCTGCCCTTAACCCTGGTGATTGGCCCGGAGGGGAAAATCCTTTTCGCCCACTACGGCCGCAGCCTCACCGACCTGCCCGAAGACTGCGGCACCATCCGCTCCATCTGCGAGGAGGTGCGCCGGGTGTCTCAAGCTGCGGGCAAAAAATCCGACCCCGCCCGCTCGGACGAAACCCTGACCCTGCCCGATCTGGCCCAGGCGCTGGGCCGCTCCCCGGAAGAAGAGGAATCGGACGCCATGTCCTCCCTGTTTTTCTGATTGATATTTTCCATGTACTTCCCGACACTGTCTGCGGCCCCTGGCCGTGGGGCAGTGCCGGTTTTTTGTTATTCCTCGCCGACTTGTTCCGAGAACAGGGTGGGGATGCCGCAGATGGCCGCCACGCCCACCAGTGTGAACACGATCCGTGACCACACCGACGCGCTGCCGCCCAGCAGCCAGCCCACAAAATCGAACTGGAACAGCCCGATCAGGCCCCAGTTGATGCCGCCGACGATCATAAGCAGGATACAAATTTTATAAAAGGTCTGCACAAAAAAGACCTCCTTCCCGCAGATAGGATACCCTGGGGGAAGGAGGTTTATTCATTGCCGCCGAGCGGTTAGTTTTTCAGGGACTGCATGGGGGCGGGCAGACGGCCGCCCCGGTTGATAAAGATCGAGGGGTCACGCTGGTTCACCGGCATGATGGGGCCATAACCCAGCAGGCCGCCGAAGTCCAGCACCTCGCCGGCTTTCCGGCCAATGGCGGGGATGACGCGGACGGCAGTGGTCTTGGAGTTGACCATGCCGATGGCCGCCTCGTCGGCGATCAGGCCGCTGATAACGGCGGCGCTGGTGTCGCCGGGGATGATGACCATATCAATGCCCACGCTGCACACGGCGGTCATGGCTTCCAGCTTTTCGATGGTCAGGCTGCCGGACTCGGCGGCCCGGATCATCCCCTCGTCCTCACTGACGGGGATGAAGGCGCCGGACAGGCCGCCCACATGGTTGGAGGCCATGACGCCGCCCTTCTTGACGGCGTCGTTCAGCAGGGCCAGGCAGGCGGTGGTGCCGCAGCAGCCGCACTGGGCCAGGCCCATCTCCTCCAGAATGTTGGCCACGCTGTCGCCGATGGCCGGGGTGGGGGCCAGGGACAGGTCGATGATGCCGGCGGGCACTCCCAGCTCCTGGGAGACAAGCCGGGCCACCAGCTGGCCCACCCGGGTGATCTTGAAGGCGGTCCGCTTGACCAGCTCGGCCACCTGGTCCACCGGGGCGTCCTTGGGCAGGCGGGCCAGGGCGGCGCGGACTGCGCCGGGCCCCGAGACACCCACATGGATCTCACAGTCGGGCTCGCCGGGGCCGTGGAAAGCACCCGCCATAAAGGGGTTATCCTCCGGCGCGTTGCAGAAGATGACCAGCTTGGCCGCACCGATGCACTGGCGGTCGGCGGTCATCTCGGCGGTCTGACGGACCACCTGGCCCATCCGCTTGACGGCGTCCATATTCAGACCGGCTTTGGTGGCGCCGATGTTCACCGAGCTGCACACAATGTCGGTCTGGGCCAGGGCCCGGGGGATGGAATCAATCAGCCGCAGGTCGCCGGCCGAGAAACCCTTCTGGACCAGGGCGGTGTAGCCACCCACAAAGTTGACCCCCACTTTCTTGCCGGCGGCGTCCAGAGCCTTGGCAAAGTTGACGGGGTCGGCGTCGGGGCAGGCCCCCAGCAGCATGGCGATGGGGGTGACGCTGATCCGCTTGTTGATGATGGGGATGCCGTACTCGGCGCTGATGTGCTCCACCGCGGGCACCAGGTTGGCGGCCTTGGCGATGATCTTATTGTAAATTTTCTGGCAGGCTTTTTCGGGGTCCGGGTCAATGCAGTCCAGCAGGCTGATGCCCATGGTCACGGTCCGGACGTCCAGATTCTCCTGGGTGAACATCTCGATGGTTTCGAGGATGTCCCCCTTGTTAAACATGCTCATTCCTTCTGTGCCCTCCCTCAAATGGTGTGCATCGCGTCAAAGACTTCCTGCCGGGTGAGGTTGATCTGCATCTCCATCTCCTGGCCCAGAGCCTCCACCCGGGCCCGCAGCTCCTCGTGGGTGACGTTGCACCCGGCCAGATCCACCAGCATAATCATGGCGAACATCCCCTGCAGAATGCTCTGGGAGATATCCTCGATGTTGATGTTCAGCTCACTGCACAGGGTGGACACCCTGGAAACGACACCCACGGTGTCACGGCCAACAACGGTAATAAACGCTTTCATAATTCCCATCCCTTTTCTGTTTTTTGGGCCTGTAACGGCGAGATGTTCTGCGGCTTTGGCATGGGGCCCGCCCCATGTCTTTACAGTATAGCAGATTTGACGAATTTTGAACACTCTTTTTGGAAAAAAGCGCGGATCGCCGCTTCATGCTCCTAAAAACAGGGGGTGCAATCCCGCGCGGGCTGTGTTATACTGGGGCATACGATCGATGCAATACAAGGAGTGTTTGTGCTATGGAACAGCTTTTGAAGATTCTGGAAAACAACGCCCGGCTCCCTGTGGAGGATATCGCCGCCATGCTGGGCAAATCCCCGGCCGAGGTTTCGGCCATGATGGACCTGGCCCGGGCCCAGGGCCTGATCAAGGGTTACAAGACCCTGGTGGACTGGGAGAAGGCCGGCGTCGACCGGGTGGAGGCCGTCATCGAGCTCCACGTCTCCCCCAAAAAGAGCCGCGGCTTTGATGAGATCGCCAACACCATCGCCTCCTTTGACGAAGTGGAGAGCGTCCTTCTGATGAGCGGCGGCTACGACTTGCAGCTGGTCATCAAGGGCAAGACCTTCCAGGAGATCGCCCTCTTTGTGGCCAAGCGCCTGTCCCCCCTGGACGACGTTCTGTCCACCGCCACCCACTTTGTGCTCCGCACCTACAAGCGGGAGGGCAAGCTGTATCAGATGGATGAAATTGACGAAAGAGAGCTGCTGTAATGGAGTACGAAAAATTGATTGCGCCTGCTGCGGCGGCTATGCGCCCCTCCGGCATCCGCAAATTCTTTGATCTGGCCGCCGAGATGCCTGAGTGCATCAGCCTGGGGGTGGGCGAGCCGGATTTCAAAACCCCCTGGGCCATCCGGGAAGCGGGCATCGACAGCCTGGAACACGGCCGCACCCGCTATACCTCCAACGCCGGCCTGAAAGAGCTGCGGGTGGAGATCTGCCGCTACCTCAAGCGCCGGTTCGAGCTGGACTATGATCCCCTTCACGAAGTGCTGGTCACGGTGGGCGGCAGCGAGGCCATCGACATGTGCATCCGCACCCTGGTGGCCCCGGGGGACGAGGTCATCATCCCCGAGCCCTGCTTTGTCTGCTACGAGCCCATCACCACCCTGTCCGGGGGTGTGCCGGTCCACCTGCCCTGCCGGCTGGAGGATGAGTTCCGCCTGAATGCCGAGGCCCTGCGCCAGGCCATCACCCCCCGCACCAAGCTTTTGATCCTGCCCTTCCCCAACAACCCCACCGGCGCAGTGCTGGAGCGGGAGGACCTGGAGGCCATTGCCGAGGTGCTGCGGGGCACCAATGTGATCGTCCTGTCCGACGAGATCTATTCGGAGCTGACCTATGGCGCCAACCGCCATATCTCCATTGCCTCCCTGCCCGGGATGAAGGAGCGGACGGTGGTGGTAAATGGTTTCTCCAAGAGCTACGCCATGACCGGCTGGCGGCTGGGCTACGCCTGCGGCCCCGCCCCCATCATCCAGATCATGACCAAAATCCACCAGAGCGCCATCATGAGCGCCCCCACCACCAGCCAGTACGCCGCCATCGTGGCCCTGAAAGAGTGCGACAAGGAAATTGAGCAGATGCGGGACGAGTACAACATGCGCCGCCGCCTGGTGGTCAAGGGGTTCAACGACCTGGGCCTGACCTGCTTTGAACCCAAGGGCGCGTTCTACGCCTTTCCCTGCATCCAGTCCACCGGCATGACCAGCCAGGAGTTCTGCACCCGGCTGCTGGAACAAAAGCATGTGGCCCTGGTGCCCGGCGACGCCTTTGGCGACTCGGGTGAGGGGTACTGCCGGGTGTCCTACGCCTACTCGGTGGAGCACCTGAAAGAAGCCCTGAAACGGATCGGCGAATTTTTGCAGGAGATCGGCGCCCCCTGCGCAGAGCAATGACCGGCGCGCCGGTATGGGTCCAAAGGGCGGACCGGTACGACCCCGCCCTCTGTGAGGCGGCGGTGGAATCCCTCTTTGCCTCCCTGGACTGCACCCGGGAGATCGGCCCCGAGACCAAAATCCTGCTGAAACCGAACCTCCTGGCCAAGGCCGCCCCCGACCAGGCCGTCACCACCCACCCCGAGATTGTGCGGGCGGTGATCCGGGCCTGCAAGCGGCGGGGCGCTTTGTGCAAGAATATCACGGTGGCCGACTCGGCCGGCGGCATCTATAACCCCGGCCAGATGGAGGCCCTCTACCGGGTCAGCGGGCTGGCCGACGTCTGCGCCGCCGAAGGGGTCTGCGCCTACACCACCTGCGAGACGGTGATCGTCCCCGCCCAGGGCAAAGCGGCCCAGCAGTTCGAGATTCTGCGGCCGGTGGCCCAGGCGGATTTCATCATCGATCTGCCCAAGCTGAAAACCCATGTGATGACCGGCCTGACCGCCGCCTGCAAAAATTTGTTCGGGGTGATTCCCGGCCTCAAAAAGGCCGAGTGGCATATGCGCTACCCCGACCGGGAGCGGTTCGGTGAGATGCTGATCGACCTTTTGGAGACCGTCAAGCCCCGGATGGCCCTTCTGGACGCCGTCGTGGGGATGGAGGGGGACGGCCCCTCGGGAGGCGAGCCCCGCTCTCTGGGTCTGCTGCTGGCCAGCGAGGACCTGCCCGCCCTGGACCTGGCGGCGGCCCATCTGATCGGCCTGGACCCCATGCGGGTGCCCTATCTGGCGGCCGCCCAGCGGCGGGGGCTCTGCGGTACCGCCTTTGAGCCCGGCCAGCTGGCCGGGGACACCGCCGCCTTTGTTCCCCCCACCCCGGCCTGGAAGCTGCCCGTCAGCTTCGCCCAGGGGGGCGAAGGGAGCACCGATTTTGCCGACATGCGGTTCCCGGGGCTGCTCCGCCCGGCGGCCAAGGCCGCCGAGCATCTGCTGGCCCCCCACCCGGTGATCCGGGCGGACAAGTGCATCGGCTGCGGCAAGTGCGCCGAGATCTGCCCCCAGCACACCATCCGCATCCTGAACGGCCGGGCTCACATCCGCTCCCGGGACTGCATCCGCTGCTTCTGCTGCCATGAGATGTGCCCCGTCAAGGCCATCGCCGTCCAGCAGAGCAGCATCTTCCGCCATTAAACCGCCAAAGGAGGCCCCTCTATGAAACCCTGCCAAAGCGTCACCGTGCTGGCCCCCGCCAAGCTGAACCTGGCTCTCGACGTGGTGGGCCTTCTGCCCAGCGGCTACCACGACCTGGACATGACCATGCAGGCCATCACCCTCTATGAGCGGGTCAACCTGTTCATCCGGGACGGGGTGATCCGCTCCATCGGCCCCGACTTCCACCAGGCCGATTCCGTCATCGACGCCGCCTCCATGGCGGTCTACCCCGGCCTCATCAACACCCACCACCACCTCTACCAGCTCTTCTCCCGGAACCTGCCCGAGGTCCAGAAAATGGAGCTCTTCCCCTGGCTGGTCACCCTCTATGAGGTGTGGAAGGGGCTGGACGAGGAGGTGGTGACCTGGTCCTCCCTCACTGGGTTTGGGGAGCTCCTCAAGACCGGCTGCACCACCTGCTTCGACCACCACTACGTCTTCCCCCGGGGCGCCGGCGACCTCATCGCCGCCCAGTTCCGGGCGGCCGGCCAGGTGGGCATCCGGTTCATGGCCTCCCGGGGGTCCATGGACCTCTCCCAAAAGGACGGCGGCCTCCCCCCCGACTCGGTGGTCCAGACCATCGACGAGATCCTGACCGACTCGGAGCGCCTGGTCCGGGTGTGGCACGACCCCTCCCC
>OERZ01000263.1_pt1 | contig 10741 bp, 17 predicted proteins | sample 1540151 | NCBI WGS metagenome assembly OERZ01 (sample SAMEA3891880, study PRJEB23780) | metagenome | biome: terrestrial biome; feature: animal house; material: Caecal content | place: Italy | collected 2015-05-05 | reverse complement strand
CGCAGTTTGGCGGAGTGACCATATCTCCTGTGGAAAGATGGAAAAGCGCCGGGGTTTTCACAAACAGCAGGAGCCAGAAATCGTTTCTCAGACCGTATACAAAGTCGCTCGGATGGGTCGCATTCAGCTGCATAAACTCAATATCTACCATATTATGACCTCCCTTTCAGTAAAGACTGACGCTCATGTAGCAAGGGATTGACAGATTGTAATAAAAACAGGGATAAATGCTCAGCCTGCTGATTACGATTAATCAATCACATACAGTATAACCCTTTTGAACGGGGTTGTCAATGGTAATGCGAGGTTTTTTGACCGGGATGTCGGCAAGAGAATTTTTTTCGGATTTTTTGCGATATAAGGTTGCATTATTTCCCAAAATGTGATAATCTTATATTTGTGGGAGCGTATAACCTTAGGGCGAAGGGAGGGTTCCTGCTAATAGCTTGTGCAGACGCTGATTAGTTCTGTACAGAAGGAGACTTTAATGAACAGCTTGAAGAAATTTGCAGCAATGCTGACCGCTCTTGTGCTCACGGCGGCGATGCTTTTGTGCATGAGCGTAGGAATGTCTGCTGCGGGGTATATCGGACTTAAAAAGGTGAACGAGGTTTCAAAGGGCAGTACCTTCTCCCTAGAGCTCAGCCTGACCGACAATCCCGGAATTTCCTTTATCGTAATAAGAATCGGGTATGACAGCTCGCTTTTGTCCTATCGGTCGGTATCGCAGGGAAGTATCTTCCAGTCGTTTGGCTGCGCTGAGACGGATAGCTATCTGGAGCTGGTAATGTCCTCCGCTTCGGACAGCTTTTCGGACGGAAGGCTTGCGACCGTACACTTTTTGGCTCTTGAGGAGCTTGAGGGCGAGTCCTTAGTAACAGTATCGGTATACGACGCCAGAACGGCAAACGGAGGTATAGTCACCGTAGACGGCGCTACCGTCTCACTGTCGGACGGCTCTATGGGCTGGTCGGTTGTAGACAGCTCCGAGCTAGGAGTTGACGAGGGCGACCACGAGGTAGTTTTAGACGAGAACGCATCGACAGGGACGCCGGAGTCTTTAGAGGATGAAGCCTCCGAGACTACGACACGGCGCCCCTCCACAACGGTCACCACCACCCAGGAGACCACCCGTTCGACCACCACGGAGGCTACAACTACTACAAGAGCCACGACCACCACGGCAGCTACCACAACATCCGCAACGACTACTACCGAGGCGACTACCGCTCCTCCCGCCACCACCACGCCGGAGCTCGAGACTACCCTGCCACCGTCGGATACTGTCGTATCGGAGAATGCTATTGAGGAGTCCGGGCTTCCAGGGGAGGACAGCGCCGCTGTCTTAGACAGCTTGGATGCGGAAAATGCTCAGAATCAGCCTCAGAGTGACAATCAGCAGGGGGATAATCTGGACGGCGTAGACGCCTTGGCGGACTCTGCCCAGGCGTCCAGTCCGATAGTGTTTATACTCATTCTTGCGGCAGCCGGAGTGATAGTATTTGTTGTAATTTCATACATACTAAGAAACAGGAGCTGACCTTGGGCTTGCATCAACGCTCCCATCAAGGTCAATATAATTGCACCGAGCCGCCGCTAAAGTCGTTTTAAGCTATAGGAGTGCTCGGAGTGAAAGGCGCAGGAGGAATTAATATGTCAAAGATACTAAACAAAAAGGTGATACTTACAGCAGTCGTTGTACTCGTGCTGGCGATAGTCGGCTTTTCCAGCCTCACTATAGTCGAGGCGGGACATACCGGAGTAGTCGTCACCCTGGGAAGGGTAGAGGAGAGAGTTTTGCAGGAGGGACTTCACCTAAAGCTCCCCTTTATACAGGAGGTCGTCAAGATTGACAACCGCATAACAAAGCGGGAAATCTCGACCGAGGCGTTCTCAAAGGACCTTCAGACCGTCGAGACCACCCTGGCGATAAACTACCGTGTTGACACCAGCATGTCCTACAGCATCTATAAGAATATCGGAAGAAACTATGAGACGGTTTTGATAGACCCCGCCGTCAACGAGGTCCTAAAGGCGACGACAGCGCTTTATACTGCGGAGGAGAGCGTCACCAACAGAACGCTTGTCTCCGAGGGGCTTATAAAGGGTCTTAACGACAAGCTCAACGAAACCGGGCTTTATATCACCGATGTAAACATCATCAACTTTGACTTCTCGGAGGCATATGTCACCGCCATCGAGGAGAAGCAGGTCGCACAGCAGCAGCTTTTGAAGGCTGAGACAGAAAAGCAGACTAAAATCACCAACGCAGAGGCTGACGCCGAGGCTACAAAGATTCGTGCCGAGGCTGAGGCGGAGGCAAACAGGATTCTCGCCCAGTCGATTACAGACGCTCTGGTGGAGTACAACAAGATAGAAAAGTGGAACGGCGAGCTTCCCATCGTATCGGGAGGGGCAAGCTCCTTTGTGGACCTGACGGGCATTTTGGAGAGCGAGAAAAGCCAAGGCTTATCGGGGGAGGCATTTTCTGAATGAGAGCTTTAACAGAGCTGCGCCTTAAAAGAGCAACCGCCCTGCTATTGACCCTGGCGATCGCCTTTAGCTTCACCGGCTGTCAACTCACCGAGCTTTTTTCCGCCTACTGGCTCTATTCAAGGGCTGCAAAAAAGCTTGAAAGGGCGGGCGGCTACGAGGCTGACTGCAGCATGAGCATGAGCTTTGACATCCTTGGCGAGAGCATCGAGGCGGCTAACATCGAAATGAAGCTGATGCTTAATGACGGCAACTCCAAGACAGTAACCTACTTCAAAGACGAGACGGTTACAAGCACCGTGCTTGACGGATTTGTATATGTTGATTACGCAGGCGAAAAAATCAGATACACCGTTACAGACAGCGACTCTGACAGTGCGGACATATACTCCGGCATGGCTATAGCTCCCAAGCTTGAAAAGGAGGTCTTTGAGGAGGTCGAGGCTGTAAAGCTTGAAAACGGCGACCGCTCGATAACCGTCAACCTGAACGAGGAAAACGCCATGGAGCTTCTTGGAAGCTTTATGGAGGGCGTGGACAGCGTAAGCCTTAAGGACATAGCCTTCACCGTAGTCCTTACGCCAAAGGGGGAGATAAGGACCACCTCGGTCGACTGCAATGCGGTGATGGAGCTGCTCGGAATGGAGATAACCGGCAGAGTGTCGGCGGAGTACAGCTTTATAAACTTCGGAGAGGCTCCCGAAATCACCCTTGACAGCCCCGCAGAGGAGTATATCGACGGCGGCGAGTATCAGGGCTAGTCGCTTCGATACTATGGTTGACTTTTTAGCCTGCGGGGCATACAATAATCCTAAGGTCTAAAAAGAATTTGACCGTTTGGAGGTATTGTCATGGATATTTTAAAGAAGCTTTGGCCTATTCCGTTTAAGATTACTGAGAAGGATGTCACCTCGTTTGTGGTTCAGCTTGTCATCTTTATTCTTGTCTGCGCCGTCGCCGGCGTGCTGATAGGGATTTTGTCTCTTGTTCCCATCGTCGGGATACTGGTGGGGATAGTCGGCAGACTTGTCGAGCTTTACGGACTTATAGGAATCATACTCTGTATTCTGGTATTTTTGGGAGTTATAAAATAGCTCCGAGAGGTACTCCGACAGGCTGTGAAGGATTCTTACAGTCAAGATGTCCTACACCGGTAAACGAGCAGGATTAAGAAAAAGAGGGGGATTAAACGAGGATTCCCCCTCTTTTTAATGACTATTATAGACCAGTCTCCCGATTTTGAAAAGTCAAGGGGTAAGTGCGAAAAAGTGCAAAAAATTTTATTTTCGTAACATTTAAGCCGCAAACAAGCTATTTATGCACGCCTCGTATAGGTCTGCGGAGCTATAAAAATCAAAAATTCCACGCGGATAATTGTTTATCCATTCTTCGAGGCGGCGTATGTCAGCGGGTGTAACGGAGGTAAAGTCGTAGCCTTTCGGGTAGTGGCGGCGTATCATTTTATTTTGATTTTCATTTGAGCCGCGCTCGTATGAGCTGTACGGGTGGCAGAAATATACCGTTGTCCGCTTGACCTCTCCGAGTGTGCTACGCTCGATACCCTCATAGTCTGTAAACTCGGAGCCATTGTCTACCGTGATAGTGTGAAAAACACGGGCGAATATCTCCGCTCCCATTTCCGCCTCGATACCGTCGAGAGCTTTAACAACGCTCGCGGCGGTTTTATCTTTCATAAGCCGGATTATCTCGCGTCGAGTTTTCCGTTCAGTGAGCACAAGTAGGGTTTTCTTTGTACCTTTCTTTCCCTCTACGCTGTCCATTTCCCAATGACCGAAAGTAGAGCGGGCGTTTATTTCCTCGGGGCGTTTCTCTATACTTTTGCCGCGTGGTGCACGGCTCGGCTTTACTCTATCGTATTTTTGTTTGTCTTTATTGCACTTTACGGGTAAATCCTTATTTGTTATCGTGAGAAAAACTCCGTCCTCGATATAACGGTAAAATGTCGTTTTTGATATAGTTGTGCTAAAAGATAAGCCCTTGCGCTTGATTTCTCCCAGGATAGCACCAGGCGCGTATTTTTCTACTGATACTTTATATTCAAGGTATGTAGCGTATTCGTGGTCGTTACCGATTTTAAGCCCCGCTCCTTTGGCGCGTAAATTGTCCTGGTACTTTTCCTCCGCAATGTCGGGGCTGTACCGTTCCTCGGTTGTTAAGTCGCTGTTGAGGTGCTCATAAACGCCTCGTTTTAGCTCACGGTATATTGTGCTAATATGTACGCCGAGCTCGTCCGCCATAACTCGCGGCGAGGTGCCGACTCTTTGCCATGCCTCAATTTTAAGGCGGTCAGAAAAAGAAAGGTGCTTATAATTCCTCATAATAAAATCACTCCGTTTTATCAATGAATAAAGCCCGCTCCTTGCAATAAGGAACGGGCTTGCGGGTTTAACTGTCGCTCTTGCTTGCCTCAATATCGGCTCTAATAAGCTGCTTGATATATCCCGCCTTATTAGGGACGCTCTCGAGCTTGTCTATAATGTCTTGCTCTGTTGTGGTGAAGCAAGGTAAAGAATATTGCTTTTTATATTTTGCCGCATACCGTTCTTGCGGCGTTTGCTTGCGCTCTCCCATAATATCACCTCAAAATAATTCGTCATTAGACAGCACATACTCGCGGAGCTCTTGCTCTGTTATGCATAGCTCTTTTGACACATCAAAAGAAACGGAGAGCTTGCCGCTGTCCCTTTTTACCGTCCATTTATTCGAGCTTTCCGAAACTCTATAAACCGTATCGCCTTTAATAATTTCCACAATAACGCCTCCTATCTGCTCGGCACACTTGAATTGTTCATAAATCTATGCTATAATAGGTCTTATGAGAGGGGCGGCTCGCCGCCCGCTCTCTGCCTATGAAAGCTACTTGCTTTCGGGGTTAGCCTTGCTCGGTTTTGGCTTTACAAGCGTTATTTCAACTTTGACTCGCGCTACCGTGTCGTTGTTCTTTAACGCCTCCGCCAACTCCTGCAAGGCTTTTTCTATGCCTTTGCTTTCCATTTGCTCACCCCCTCTCTTAATTTCTATATTGATTATATCATAGTTATATAACTATGTCAATACCTTTTTCAAAATATTTCGCATTTTTTTCGCGGATATATTGAAAAAGAGCGGTTGTTGTGCTATAATGAAAACACCACACAAATTTTAATAACTTTATGCTATAAGTACGCCTATTTTTACCTCGGTAAAAATGTAGGCTCGTTTTTGCGTTACTTATAGCGTAAATGAATTTGTGTGGTAGCAATTCGGAGCTTGCGTTTTTCGGTGGGTGCAAGCACCGCTTGCACCCACTTTTTATATACGGAGGTAATGCTATGAAAAAGCTAAAGACCTGGCAATTTGTCCTATTGATTATTTTCTATCCTGTCGGCATTGTCTACTTTATCGTTTGGTTATGTAATCGAAACAAAAAGCCCGCCACAAATGCAACTCCCGCTATGCGAGTTGATATGAGCAAATTAACAGTTATCGAGGATTTCCACACAAAGGTAGTAGGCGTAACCTTTAACAACGACGACGGTACGAGCCGCCAAAGCATTATAAAGAATTGCAAGGCGGGGGAAGATATTGTTTTTAAGCCTGTTCCTACAAAGGAATATCCCGACGCTATCGGTGTATTTAACAAAAAAGGTCAACAGCTCGGGCACCTTTCCCAAGGTGTTGCCGCTGAAATTAAGAATAAATACGGATATAACCCTATGAGCGTTACCGTAAGCAATATTACGGGCGGCGGCGATTTGAGTTACGGTTGTAATTTACATATCGTTGTTTATGAAAAACAATGAAAAAAGGCAGAGGCTAATATAAGCCCCTGCCTTTTGCTTTAGTCGTCGTCCTCGAAATCGTCTCCCTGGTCTATTTTTTGCTTTGCCTCGTCAATGGTTTTACTAATTTCGGCGAGGTACTCCGCCTGTGCCGCTCTAATCTCGTCAACATTGTTAAAAACGGTATCTCTTAAAAAGTGTGTAGCCTTGTTACCTGGGTGCTGGACTCTTTTACCATAGGAAATATCATTGTAAGCGAGCACCTTTGCGCTTTTGGCTGTAATTTCGTGGGCTTTAGTGCCAAACTCTACCCAATGAGGGCTCATACTTGACGGTTGCTTGTTTCGCTTTTTTACTCTCTGCCAACCATACAAGCCTATTTGCATTGTCGGTACGCCCGTATCGCGGGCGATAAATACCCAAGTGCCTATATGGTTTTTAAGAAATTTAGAGCGCACGGGTACATTTTCCCGTAGCTTTTTTCTTATAACCTTGCCCGAGGCACGCAAGGCAGTTTTTGAGAGTCCCTCTAACGCTTTTTTTACCTCTGCGCTTGTGTTTATAAATGTTACTGTGTTTTGCTTACTTGCCATAGCAATACCTCTCTATAAAGCGAAAGAGCAACGGGCGAGGTTTCTCTCACTCCCGCCGCTCTTTCTTTATGTGAATTTAAGGAGGACTATTTAAGCAGCTCGTTTACACGCGCCTGTACTACGCTGTAATCATAGCCCGCTGCTTTCAGCTTTGCCGCCATAGCGTCGGCGTTTGCTTTAACGCTGTATGTGCCAACCTGGACTTTGTAGAGCTCGCCACTCTGCACAATGTAGGTATCAAAGCCCGCCGCTTTCAGCTTCGAGGCGAGGGCGGTTGCATTGCCCTTTTTAGAAAATGCGCCCGTCTGCACTCTGTAAAGCGTCTTTTCAGAGCCGCCGTTATCGGGCTGCGGCTTTTCTGTGGCGGTACCCATTGCGGCGGCTACATCTTTTCTAAAGCCGTCCATAGTGTAGCTCATTTTCAAGCCGCGCCACAAGTGCTCGGGGTCTCCGTGATTGGAGGCAATGCCGCGAGCGTGCCCCTCTCTGTGGCTTACAATAACGCCGTCTGCAAGCGGGTTAAGTTTGTACTTTTTGCAGAGGAACGCGAAAAGCTCAACCGCCGCTTTATATGTACGAGTTACAACCGCCTTTGCCGCCGCAGTGTCGGAGCAAGTAAAGGCGGAGCCGCTCGTATACTTAATGCAAGCGGGCTCGCACATTTCTACGCCGATATGCGTATTGTTTGAGGAGCCGCCGCCGTGCCAGCCTCGGAAATTCCACGGTAAGCATTGATGAATAACGCCCGTGTTGCCGTCAATAAAGGCGTGAACGCACGCTCTGTCGTAAGAGTTCTTGTTCCAATTATTGACGAAAACGGACGCGGACGGCTGCGGGCAACCTACGCTATGGAGCATAAGCCCCTTTGCGCCGTTCTTCTGAAAATTGATATAGCGGCTATCGCCGTTTGGGTTTTGGTTTGCCTTATAGCAAGGGTTGTTTGTTACAAAGGTTTCTTTGATTTCCATTTGTTACTCCTCCGTATCGTTTTTGTTGCTTGCTTTGAGTTCCATTAAATACTCGTCCGCTTTGATAGCAGCGGGAGTAAAGCTGTTGTTTTTCCACCAAGCCCACAAAGTAGCCGCCACGGTAGCGGTGGTAGTGAGCAGGGCGTACAGCTCGTCCTCTGCAAACGGCAACGGGTTTTTGCCAAGCATTGTTAATACCTGGTTTATCAGCGTTACCGCAAGTACGATTGTGCGGACAATGGTTTCTACGGACACTTTCTTTTTCTCGGTCATTTTAATTACCTCCTTTTGACCGTTCCTCGGGCGGTTCTGTCGGCAACTGTAAAATTTCCTTATAAAGATTAGTTGCAACATCATTCCCGCCGAGCGCATGGTATGCGTTGTATGCTTTTGTTAAAGCCTCTTTTGCGTAGATGGGGCAATACGCCCGCTCGGTGTATTTATCGTGCGAGCGTATCACCTCGGCGCGGAGGAGGCATTGTAACCCGTTCTTAATTGCTTTTAAGCGTATGAGCATAGAGCCCGCAAAAGCAACGCCCGCTCCGCACAAGAACGGAACGAGCCATTTTACAAAAATATCGAGCATTGCTAAAACTCCCTTAATTGTATTCTTTTTCAATAGTTGCGAGAGCCGCTGCTGCAGTTTCTCTTTTATCAGAGAGCCCCGCCGCTAACTCGTCGGCTATTTCAGCTTGCGCTATAACCTCCGCTTGCGGCCGTATAATATCTGCTTGCAATCGGGCTACGGCGCATAGCTTTTCAATTATTTCATACACACCCATTTACGGCTCCTCCGTACTGTCGGGAGGAGTCGGAAAAGTGATATGGAACGGGAAACCCTCTTGCTCGGTAATGTCCCGTAGCTCCTGGCGGTATTTCGCCCAAGCTCCGCTAAAGATATTTGCAAGGGAGGCAATAAACTTTGTCGCCGAGGAAGTGTCGAGCCCGAGTCGGTCAAGCGACATTTCTTTATCGGTGCTATCAAGCAGCTTGTTGCGGATTTTGCGGGCGAGCTCCGCCGCCCCCTCTGCGTCCTGTTCCTGGCAAGCACATTCATAAGCCTGTTGCAGAGTTTCCATTAACTCTTCCTTTTGTGCCTCCGCTGCTGCCTCCGCCTTGGCAAGGCGTTTGTAAAGGTTGTTTTGCATTGCTGTTTTCCTCCAATTCTTTATAAAATTTTTTCATTTTGCGCTGTTCGTTGTAGGTGTCGCCCCTGTCGGCGTTTGCAAGCCAAGAAATAAGCGACTCATGAGCGGTACCTGCTGCATATTCGCCGCTTTGCTCTTTTGCGTATAGCTTTTTGAGCTTGCGGCGTTGCTTGCTTTGCTTTTCCTTGCTCATTTTCCGAACGATACGCCCCGAGTCCGTTATGATGAAACGCCATTGCAATATTTTTACGCCCTGGCGTAAGGGATATAAAGCGGTCTTTTTGTTGAGCTGCAAGCCGATAGCGCGTAGCTGTTCGGATATTTCGGCTCTGCATTTCTGCAAATACTCCTTGTTGCGGTGTATCAATACGAAATCGTCCATATAACGCACATAGTGCTTTATACGGAGCTGCTCTTTTATGTAGTGGTCGAGGTCGTCAAGCACGGCAAGAGCGACGAGCTGCGACACCTGGGAGCCGAGCCCTATACCGATTTCACCGAACGAGTCTACAATTTCGCAAGTCCGCTCCGCTATTTGCGCGTCTTTAACCCGCTTTCTGATAGCCGCTTTTGCTATATCGTGGCGTATGCTCGGAAAATAATGGTGTATATCACATTTCAGTACCCACCCCTCCGTACCGTGTTCGTTATAATATCGCCGTAAATGCGCCGTCATACGGTCAAGCGTATAATCTACGCCGCGCCCTTGTAGGCAAGCGCAATTATCGGCAATAAAGGATTTTGTAATCTGCTCATATAAGCCGTTGTCGCAAAGCGAGCGTTGAAACTGACGGTCTTTTATTCGCGTTGCGACGATTTCCCGTTGTTTCGGCTCAAAAATAGTAAAGTGTTGGTACTTGTCTATTTTGTATTTGCCGTTTAAGAGGCTTTGCCGTAGCTTATAAGTATTTTTAAGCGCGTTGCCCTCATAGCCTACGGTACTATCTTTCCAACGGATATTTTTACAGCATTTCTTTAAGCCTTTATATAGGCTATCAAAGGAAATAACTTGCTCGTATGACATAATAAAAACGGACGCATATAAAAGGACTACCCCGTAAGGTACCTTTGTCGCCCGTAATATTCCCTCCTTTCGGAGGTAGGACGGTCGCTCCTTGTGTGAGCTGCGCTGCTTTGGTCTTTCGACTACTTGATACGGGCTTTTCTCACAATCGGGGGGGCGACTCCGTTGCTGTTGTACGCATTGTTGTTGTTCAAGCTGCCGTCCGTGTTGACAATACGCGCATTGTTCGCGTTGGACGGGTTAGGAGAGCGCAACCAGGCGTAGCGCACGGAACCGAGAATATAGCAACCGCCCTACAAAATTAGATTTTTGCTTGATACTTTTCTTTGTCTGACTTTATCCAGGCTTTTAATAGGTCGTCTGTTTGGAGTATTAACCCCGTCCAATACTCGACTTGCTTACCAGAAATATAGCCCGCGTCGTAAGCGTCGTCTATGAGGTCTAACAGAGCGTCAAGGTTTGCGTGCGCCTTTGTTTGCTCCATACGACGGTATTTGTGTTCCTCGTCATTTGTCACATATACGGAATTTGCGTGCCGTATACATACGCACGCCGAGCGCACCTCCTCGACAATCGGGGAGGCATAGAGCCAACGGGTGCTTTTCGGAAAGTGCTTTTCATTTTTGGCAAGCCCGAGAGAATACCGCTTTAACTCTCGGGCTTTATTCAGCACTTGCAGCTTGCCCTCGCCTCTATCTCCCTTTCTCACACTCATACATAGCCCTCCTTTCCC
>OERZ01000260.1_pt1 | contig 10782 bp, 11 predicted proteins | sample 1540151 | NCBI WGS metagenome assembly OERZ01 (sample SAMEA3891880, study PRJEB23780) | metagenome | biome: terrestrial biome; feature: animal house; material: Caecal content | place: Italy | collected 2015-05-05 | reverse complement strand
CTGCGGGGGCGGGAACATACAAAAAATTGGAACATAAAAAAGTTTTCCCAGACCCCGTTTTTGAAGCAGCAGCTCCGTAATCTAAAAGCAGAACACAAAACTGAAACACCATTTTTAAGGAGATGAAAGACATGAAACAGAACATCCGCACCAAATTGTTTGCCCTGGCCCTGACCGCCGCCCTGGCCCTGACCGCTCTGACCGCCTGCGGGAACGGCGCCGGCACGGCGTCCCTCCCCGAGACCTCCGGCACCAGCGCCCCCCTCCTGGAAGAGAGCGGCGGCGTGGCCGGCACCGTCCTGCTGAGCGTGAACCCGGAGATCGAGATGGACTATGACGATCTGGGCAACGTGGTGGCCCTCACCGGCCGCAACCAGGAGGCCCAGACCCTGCTGGCCTCCTACACCGGCTATGAGGGCCGGCCCTGTACCCAGGTGGTGGGAGAGCTGGTGGACGAGATCAATGCCCTGGGCTACTTCGACGCCACCGTGGGCGGCCACGAGAAGAACATCATCCTGAAGCTGGAGCGGGGCTCCGTCTACCCCAATGACCAGTTCCTGAACGAACTGGCCGAGGCGGTCCGGCTGGTGGTGGAGACCGACCAGATCGGCTCCCAGGCCGTGACCCTGGACCAAGACGACTACGACGACGCCTACGGGGACAAGGGGTACATCAACGCCTCCGCCGCTCAGAGCATCCTCTCCACCCAGCTGGGCCGGGACGATCTGCAGTTTGTGGAGAAGGAGTACGACCTGGACGACGGGGAGTACGAGGTGGAATTCGTCCTGGACGGCGTGGAGTACGAGTATGAGGTGAACGCCTACACCGGCAAGGTCACCGAGATGGACGCGGAGTTCCAGGACTATGACGACACCGACTATGGCCCGGGCAGCGACGGGATCACCGATTACGGCGTGACTGACTACGACGACACCGACTACGGCCCCAATGCCGACGGGATCACCGACTACGACGACACCGACTACGGCCCCAACGCCGACGGCATCACCGATTACGACGACACGGACTACGGCCCCAACGCCGACGGCATCACCGACTACGACGACTGGGGCGATGACGACGACTGGTACGGCGACCCCACCGGCGAGGACCACTGGGACGACGATGACGACGGCTGGGACGACACGGACTACGACGACCGGGACGACGATGACGACTGGGACGACGATTGGGACGACTGAGCCCCTCCGCCTGCGCCACGAGGTCAAGCACCAGATCTCTCCCCAGGAGGATCTGGTGCTCGCCTCCAGGCTGGGGAAGCTCTTTCCCCGGGACGGCCACGCCGGGCCGGACGGCTCCTACCGGGTGACCAGCCTGTATTTCGACACCCCCTACGATACCGCCCTCCGGGAGAAGCTGGACGGGGTGGACCGGCGGGAGAAGTTCCGCCTGCGGTACTACGGGGAGCGCCCGGATTTTCTCAAGCTGGAGAAAAAATTTAAGGTGAACGGCCTGTGCGGCAAGCGGTCCGCCCGCCTGACCTGGTCGGAGGCGGAGCGGCTGCTCTCCGGGGAGGACGCCTTCCTTCTGGAGCGGGGGGAGCCCCTGCTGTCGGAGCTGTACCACAAGCTCCGGGGGACGCTGCTGCGGCCCAGGACGGTGGTGTGCTATGACCGGGAGGCATTCCTGTACGCCCCCGGAAACGTCCGGGTGACCCTGGACCGGGACCTGCGCACCTGCGGGGACAGCGCCGGCTTCCTGTCCCCAGGAGCCTTTCCCCTCAGGCCCCTGGAGGGGGTGACGGTACTGGAGGTCAAGTACGACGCCTTTCTCCCCGACCTGGTGCGGCTGGCCGTCCAGACGCCGGGCCGCCGGGCGGGGGCCTGTTCCAAATACGCCCTGTGCCGGCGGTTTGACTGAGAACGAAGAAAAGAGGAGTGGCTGCCATGCCCACGTTCACCTTTCAGGACATCTTCAAATCCAGCTTTCTGGAGCGGCTGGACGCGGTCTCCCTGCCGGACGCCGCCATCGCCCTGGCGCTGGCCTTCTGCCTGGGCCTGTTCATCTTCCTGGTCTATAAAAAATGCTACGCCGGGGTCATGTACGCCCCCAGCTTCGGGGTGACCCTCATCGCCCTCACCCTCATCACAACCCTGCTGATCCTGGCGGTGACCAGCAACATCGTCCTCTCCCTGGGCATGGTGGGCGCCCTGTCCATCGTCCGCTTCCGTACCGCCATCAAGGAGCCCATGGATATCGCCTTCCTGTTCTGGGCCATCGCGGCGGGCATCGTGCTGGCGGCGGGGCTGATCCCCCTGGCGGTGGTGGGCAGCCTATTTGTGGGGGTGGTGCTGCTGGTGTTCTCCCGGCAGAAGAACGGGGAGTCCCCCTACATCCTGGTGGTCCACTGCGCCGACCAGGATGTGGAGGGGCAGGTGCGCGCCCTGGTGGAGGCCCGGGTGCGGCGGCTGAATCTGAAGAGCAAGAGCGTGGCCCCGGGCCAGATCGAGCTGAACTACGAGGTGCGCCTGCGGGATGCCGACACGGAGTTCGTCAATGAGCTGGGGGCCATGGAGGGCGTGGGGAACGTGGTGCTGGTCTCCTACAACGGGGACTACATGGGGTGAGGCCATGATCCGCCACCGGCATATCGATCTTATCTGCGGCGGGGCCATCCTATTGGCCCTGGTCCTCACCGGTCTGCTCTGCTTCGGGGAGGCTCTGGGCCTCCGGCCCGCCAGCGCCGCGCCCGGGTACGCCTCCCGCCTCTTTGACGATGGCCGGGTCCACACCGTGGACCTGCGGGTGGAGGACTGGGCGGCTTTCCTCGAAAACGCCCCGGCGGAGGAGTATATCCCCTGCACCGCGGTCATCGACGGGGAGGAATTTTACCAGGTGGGCCTACGGGCCAAGGGGAACAACTCCCTCCGGCTGACGGAGGAGTATGGTCTGTCCCGGTACAGCCTAAAACTGGAGTTCGACCACTATGTGGGCGGCGGGAATTACCACGGCCTGGACAAGCTCTCCCTGGACGCCTCCTTCCAGGACAACAGCTATCTCAAAACCTGGCTGGTCTACCACATGATGGCCTACATGGGGGTGCCCGCCCCTCTGTGCAGCTATGCCTGGGTGACGGTGAACGGCACCCCCTGGGGGCTGTTTCTGGCCATCGAGGAGCCAGAGGAGGCCTTTGCCCGGCGAAACTTCGGCCCGGATCACGGAGCGCTCTACAAGCCGGACTACCGCTCCCTGAACGCGGAGAACACCGACGTGGCCCTGCGGTACATCGGCGATGACCCCGCCGCCTACCCAAACATCTTTGACAACGCCAAGTTTGACACGGACGTGGCGGACCGGGAGCGGCTGATCCAGGCCCTGCGGGTGCTGTCCACCGGGGAGGACCTGGAGACGGCGGTCAATGCGGATGAGGTGCTGCGGTATTTTGCCGTCCAGGTGTTCGTCATGAACTGGGACAGCTACCTGGGCCACACCGGGCACAACTACTTCCTCTATGAGGAGGACGGGGTGATCTCCATTCTGCCCTGGGACTACAACCTGGCCTTCGGCACCTACGCCCTGGGCATGACCGATCCCATCCGGGACCCCAATGTGCTCATCAACTGGCCGGTGAACACCCCCGCCCGGGGGGAGGTCATGCTGGAGCGGCCTCTGTATCACAATCTGATGAAAAACAGAGACTATTTTGCCCGGTACCACGCCTATTTCGGCCAACTGCTCTCGGAGTATTTCGAGAGCGGCCGGTATGAGGCAGTCATCCGGCAGGCACAGGTCATGATCGCTCCCTATGTGGAGGTCGATCCCACCGCCTTCTGCTCCTATGAGGACCACCTGCTGGCGGTGGACACCCTGCTGGAGGTGTGCCGCCTGCGCGCGGAGAGCATCCGGGGACAGCTGGAGGGGCGCTATCCCAGTACCCTGTCCCAGCAGGCGGAGCATCCCAGCGCCGGAGTGGACGCCTCCCATGTGGATCTGCGGGCGCTGGGGGATTTCGACGACCTGGAGGCTGCGAAGGAGCGGCAGAATGAGGCCGCGGCAATTGCGGGGGTGGAATAAGAGGGTAGCTCATATTGTTTACTGTCCCGTAAATTTTGAGCTGCCTCCGGCATAAATGGATTACATTATTTCCCTCCAAAAATTACAACGCAGACGGGCAGAAAATGCCTCCCCACTTTGTCGGCGGACGTGCCGCCGGCAAAAGAGGGGAGGCGCTTTTGACCACATTTTCAGCCACAGCGCGATGTGGAGTATACGGAAACAGGATGCTCAAAAAGTGGCGGAAAGCAAGCAGATCGGAGTGTATATCGCTATAAAGTACGAAAAATAGTTAGAAAAAAGCTCCAAAGCCGCTTGGTAAGGATGAGGTCGGCAGTTCGAATCTGCCTAGCAGCTCCAAAAAGCCTTGGAAACTTCAGTTTTCAAGGCTTTTTTGTTTCCAAATATGATTTTATTGTGTGGGTCAGAATGTGGGTCAACCACCTGACCCACACCGTGACCCACACGGGGAAAGGGTCAAAGAGTGCCGGACAGGAAGTTTGTGCTTCCTGTCCGGCTTTTTCTCTCTGCCTTACATCACTTGTGCCATAAAGTTGCCCATAGTAGCCGCTGCCTCGTCCTGCTTTTGCCGGGTGGCGTGGGTGTAGGTGCGGAGGGTGAACCCGGCGTCGTAGTGACCCAGCATAGAGGATACGGTTTTCACATCCACGCCGTTTTGCAGCATCAGGGTGGCGGCGGTGTGGCGCAGCTTATGTGTAGAAAAACCTTTGAGCCCCGCCGCTTTCATGGCGCCGGTCACCAGCTGTTCCACCCGCCGGTTGGAGATCCGCTCTTTGCGGCGGCGTGTCACAAAAACCGCTCGCTCTTTGGGCGAAAGCCCCTCCAGGCTCCCCCGCTTTTCCAGGTAGCGCTGCAATGCTTCCACACAGGCATCGTTGAGGTAGATCATCCGCTCCTTGTGTCCTTTGCCAAAGAGGCGGACCTGGCGCTGGGCAAAGTCGATGTCCTCCAGATTCATCCCCACCAGTTCGGCCAGACGCATCCCGCAGTTTAAGAAAAGGACCACCATGCAGTAGTCACGCTCGGGAAAATCGCTCTGGAACCGGGTGCTTTCCAACAAATCCAGGGACTGTTCCGCCGTCAGATACTTGGGCAGCACTTTGTCCAGTTTGGGGGGGCGCACCGCTGAGGTGGGGTCTTGCTCCAAACGGCTTACCTGATTGACCAGATAATCATAAAACCCGTGCAGGCTGGCCAGCCGCCGGGCGGTAGAGGATTTTTTGTTGCCGCAGTTCTGGTTCAAAAAGTAGAGGTATTCGTAGATATCCTCCCGGGTTACACTGCCCCAAAAGGCGGTGTCCAGGCCCTTGGGATCAATTTCCGGAAGAGGCTGATCCTCGGGCACAAGGCCCCGGCGCCGCTTCATAAACCGGCTGAAATTTCGCAGGTCGCAGTAATAATTAAAGGCGGTGTTGGCGCTCTTGCCAGCGATGACCTCAAGATAGCGCACATATTCCACTACATCGGCAGAGGCATCCAGAAAGGGTTTGTGTTTGGAAGGATTCTTTTCGTCCAAATAAATTGACATAACAGTCCTCTGTTTTTATGGTTTTTCCTCGGTCAGCCCGAGAGCATCTTTCAGAAAATTGACCAGACGCTGGCGGTACTCGCCCAAGATGATATTTTCGCCGGAGAAATCCCCGTCGCTTTCGTCGCCTACAAAATAGGTCAGGGTTTCACGATCCAGGGAGATCGAATCCAAAGGCCAGCCGGGCTGCCGTTTCGCGGAGGGCCGGTCAATCATGTAAAACATGGAGGTTTGTACCTCGTCGCGGTTCTCCATAAAAGAGGAAATCCGTCCTTTATGGTAGACGGCAATCCCTTCCAGATAATAGGCCAAAACCTTTCCGCCCAGGGAATGAACCAAATCTGAGTAATAGGCAATCATTTCCTCATCGTCCAACCGCCGGGTTCCGCCAGGGGTACGGACATGGAGACCGGGCTGCCGCGGGTCATCAAGAGACAATCCATCCAGATATAATCCCGCGTCGTTACAGATTACCCGGTCAAAGTATTTGCCATAAAATTTGGCCTTGCGTATCGCATTTTCTTCCGGGGTTCTGCCTTTTTCCTCGGGTTCTTCGGTGATTTTCAGATCTTTCAGCGTATAAAACGTGAGATTGCAGTCACTCAGCAGGGATTTAAACCGCTCTACCTTGGAGGGGTTGGTCGTTCCAATTAAAACCTTCATGCTATTTTTGAATCTTGTTTGTATCTGTCTTAATATCCTTTGTTCAATACGGCAATGGCGTCGGAAAGATAGGCCGCGCCGGTGAGCTTGAGCCCGGGGTAATCCTTGGGGTTGAGCCGGGCCAGGCTGTGCCGGGGAATCACGGCCTGTTCAAAACCGATTCGCTCCGCCTCCCGCAGCCGCTGTTCCAGGCTGGGCACACTGCGGATCTCTCCCCCTAAGCCTACTTCGCCCACGGCCAACAGTTTGTCGTGGACCGGCCGGTCCAGCAGCGAAGAAACCATGCTCAGGCAGACCGCCAGATCGCAGGAAGTGTCCCGCAAAGTGATGCCTCCGATGACGTTCAGATAGACGTCCAGATTGCCGAAGGCAAAGCCCGCCCGTTTTTCCAGCACGGCAATCAAAAGGTTCATCCGGTTGTAATCGTAACCGCTGCAAGTCCGCCGGGGCGAAGGAAAATTCGTCTTGGCCGCCAGAGCCTGGATCTCGCTCAGGATGGGGCGTGTCCCCTCCATGGTACAGGCCACACAGTTGCCCGAAACCCCCAGGGGCCGACCTTCCAGCAACATCTGAGAGGGATTGGCGATTTCCGCCAGACCCCGGCCGGTCATGTCGAACATGCCCAGCTCATTGGTGGAACCATAGCGGTTTTTGGCGGCCCGCAGGATACGATAAGGCAGCATCCGGTCCCCCTCAAAATAAAGCACCGTATCCACCAGATGCTCCATCACCTTGGGGCCCGCAATGGCGCCGTCCTTATTGACGTGGCCCACGATGAACATGGGGACTTCCTGCTTTTTTGCTACTGCCAATAGCCGCGCGGTGCTCTCCTTGACCTGGCTCACCGTGCCCGCCGAAGAGGAAATGTCCGCGCAGCGCATGGTCTGGATGGAGTCAATCACCACAAGGTCCGGTTTTTCTTTCTCGATCAGGCCGCAAATCTCGTCGATGTCGTTTTCTGCGGCCAGGTAAATGTTATCCTGGGTCAGATCGAGACGATTGGCCCGGAGCTTGACCTGCCGTTCCGATTCCTCACCGGTGATATACAAAACGGTGTGCTGGCCGGAGATGGCGCCGCAGAGCTGGAGGAGCATGGTGGATTTGCCCACGCCCGGCTCACCGCTGAGGAGGACCACGCCGCCCAGCACAATCCCGCCGCCCAGCACCCGGTCCAGCTCGGAGATGCCGGTGAGGATTCGGCTTTTTTCTTCGGTGCTGCGGATCTCGGCCAAGCGGTGGGCGGTCAAGCTGGTGACCCCTTCCTGCCGGGGGGCGGCTTTGGCCCCGGAACCGGCGGCTTTAGACGGTTCAGCCACCACATCCTCGTTCATGGTGTTCCAGCTGCCGCAGCTGGGGCAGCGGCCCATCCATCGGGGGCTGGTCTCCCCGCAGTTGGAGCAGACATAGACGGTTTTCAGCTTGGCATCTTTCATGGTTCCGTTTTCCCTCCGGCAATTTGTAGATCGCAATACTAGTATGATACCACGACCAGCCGAAACCCGCAAGAAAATCCCGGCAATGTTCTCTCTCAGCCGGTTCCCAGGCTGTTGGCAAGGCAAGCCAGCCCGGTGGCGATGCCGCAGATGGGCAGCAGGATTACATCGAACATCAGGTACTGCCCCAGCAAAAGCCGGGCCCCGCAGGCAGACCCCAGCCGGTCACGGCGCCCAAAAGCGGCGCGCTGCAAGCGGCTGCTGACCTGGAGCGCCGAGGCGCCAAAGAAACACAGGCAGGCGGCGACCCCTGCCGCAGGCAGCCCGGACAGAAGCAGGTACCCCAAAAATCCGCCCCAGGAAAGTTGGAAAAACAGCTGGAGGCCGATCAGACCGATCCCAAACCCATACAGCATGGCAAACAGATAGATCAATACCGGCCCAAACGCACACAGCCCCAGTACCAGCAGTGCGGTGATTGCCCCCACTACGGTGAGATACTGGACAGCGAAAAGGGTCAGCACCTGGCCCGGCCCCTCCACCGAGAAAAGAGAATACCAGTTGTCCAGATAATAGGCCAGCAGGTTCAGCTCGCTGGTTTCACAGAGGGCGTGTGCCACCCCGGCCAGCGCAGCCCCAAAGAGATAGGCTCCCGCCAAAAAGAGGCAATCCCGGGTTGCTTGTCCTCCCCGGCGGAGGGTACTGCCGGTGAGCTCAGGGGTCTCGAGCGGGGCGGTTCCAGTTTGTTCTGCCGCAGGGGTTTTCTGCTGGGCGGGCTGCACAGCCTCTGCTTTTTGTGCTGGCCGGGGTGCAGGGATTTTTGTATTCTCATCGGAAAAGGTGAGTTTCGCCTCCGGCGCAGGAGCAGTGTTCTGGAGATTTGATTGCTGGTAGACCCACATGGTAACTTGTCCTCCCAATCCTCAAACAAAGGTGCGGCCAAAGGGCCGCACAGTCGATTGACGTTCGTTTCTTTAATAGCGGCGGCGTTTCTTGCCTGCATTCAAAAGCCCAAGATAGCCCCCAATGGCGCCGAACAGGATCACCAGCCCCAGACGCAGGAGCTGTGCGCTGTCCGGGAAATTCCCGCTGGCCGCCGCCTGGGCCGTAAGCAGAGCGGAATAAAGCGCCCCCTGTATTGCGCCCCAAATTAGGCCCCGGGCTTTCTGCAAAAAGCCCATCAGCCAGCCGCTCAAAAGGCTGCCGGCGCTGACGGCGGCGGTGGCAAAAGGCCAGACCATCCCGTGCCCTAACCCCTGGGCTGCCATCAGGGCGGCCAGTGCAGCGGCGCATCCGCAGGCCGCTGCCAGCCCTGCGCCGAACGAGATCAGAAAATGCAGCAAAACAGAAGAATTTATCTTTCGAACACCCATAAAAAATGCGCCTCCCTGCTCTAACTGTATGCAGGGAGGCGCAAAGTTTATTCGGTTCTATGGGTCAGAAAGCTTACTTCTTGGCAGGAGCGTCGTCCATGTTCAGCTTTTCGACTGCGCCGATGGCAGTCTTGGTGAAGCGGATCTTCACCCGGTCGCTGCCGGTTTCCAGCACAAAGCTGTCGTCCTTGATGGCGACAACCCGGCCGATGACACCGCCGATGGTGGTCACCTGGTCGCCGATCTCAAGGTTCTTGCGCATCTCGGCGTCCTTCTTCTCCTGCTTCTTCTGGGGGCGGTAGATCATGAAGTAGAGCAGCACGATCATCAGGCCCAGGGTGAAGAACAGGCTCACATAGCCCTGTGTGGTAGCGGTAGTGGTTAAGAACTGCATGGGGAATCTCCTCTCAAATACATATTTGGTTTAAGGCTATTATAATAGCTTGTCCTGCTGGTTTCAAGGCTTATTTGTCAAATTCGGGTGTCCAGCAGCTTGACATACCGGTCGTGGAACTGGGTAAAGGTGCCGGCGTCCAGTTCGTCCCGGATCCGCTCCATCAGGTGGTTGTAGAACCAGAGATTGTGCATGACAGCCAGCCGCATGCCCAGCAGTTCCTCGGCCTTGAACAGGTGCCGGATGTAGGCGCGGGAGTAGTTGCGGCAGGCCGGGCAGCCGCAGTGGAGGTCAATGGGGCGCTCGTCCCGCTCGTACTTAGCGTTCTTGATGTTGATGATGCCGTTCCAGGTGTTCAGGTGGCCGTGGCGGGCGTTCCGGCTGGGCATGACACAGTCGAACAGGTCCACGCCGCGGGAGACCGCCTCGATGATGTTGCCCGGGGTTCCGACGCCCATCAGGTAGCGCACTTTGTCCTTGGGCATAAAGGGCTCCACCTTGCTGATGATGTCGTACATCACCTCGGCCGGCTCGCCGACGGCCAGGCCGCCGATGGCATAACCGTCCAGATCCATCTCGGCGATCTGCTTCATGTGCTCCACCCGCAGATCCGCAAAGGTGCAGCCCTGGTTGATGCCGAACAAGAGCTGATCCGGGTTGACCGCCTTGCCCTCCTGTTTCAGGCGGGCCATCTCAGCTTTGCAGCGGGCCAGCCAGCGGACGGTCCGCTCACAGCTGGCCTTGGAATAGGCGTGCTGGGCGGGGTTCTCGACGCACTCGTCAAAGGCCATGGCAATGGTGGAACCGAGGTTCGCCTGGATTCGGATACTTTCCTCAGGGCCCATAAAGATCCGATGGCCGTCCAGATGAGAGGCGAAAGTGACGCCCTCTTCGGTGATCTTGCGCAGCTTGGCCAGGCTGAACACCTGGAATCCGCCGCTGTCGGTCAGGATGGGGCCGTCCCACCGGGTGAACTTGTGCAGGCCGCCCATGTCTGCCACCAGCTGGTCGCCGGGGCGCAGGTGGAGGTGGTAGGTGTTGCAGAGCATGACCTGCGCGCGAATATCTTTGAGGTCAAAGGCAGACAGGCCGCCCTTGATGGCGGCGGCGGTCGCCACGTTCATAAACGCGGGGGTCTGGACGGTGCCGTGAACGGTGCGGAACTCGCCCCGGCGGGCGGCGTGCTCCTGCTTGAGGAGCTTGAAGGTGGTGAGTGAAGGCATAGTTTCCAAATCCTTTCTGTGCACGGAGAACAGCCGTGCGTTCTAGCGGCGTGGGTTCTCCTGTTTACACGAGCTTGCGCCGCAGCAGGCTCATGGGGGGCAAAGCGGGGGTAGGGATGGTGTATCGCTCCAT
>OERZ01000257.1_pt1 | contig 10812 bp, 11 predicted proteins | sample 1540151 | NCBI WGS metagenome assembly OERZ01 (sample SAMEA3891880, study PRJEB23780) | metagenome | biome: terrestrial biome; feature: animal house; material: Caecal content | place: Italy | collected 2015-05-05 | reverse complement strand
CGTGGTGAACAGGATGTTGCGCCCGGCATACCATCTGTAGAATCCGGTGAACACGGGATAGAGCACCGCCACCGTGACCGAGGCAAGGCTGACGATACGGCTGGCAAAAGCAATGGTGAAGAACACCACCGCCAGCGCCAGCAGCACCACAGGTTCGCTGGCCAGGATGGCGCCGGCGGCCACGGCCACGCCTTTGCCGCCCTTGAAGCCAAACCACACCGGCCACAGATGGCCGCACACCGCGCCGATGGCCGCCAGGTATCCGGCGTAGACGCCGTTGACCTCCACGCCGCCGGTGAGCAGCGCCACCCGCACCCCGAAGGGACTCAGCAGCTTGTGCAGCGTCTCGGCGTGCTGGGCGGCCAGGATCTCGGTGGGGGCCAGCAGGGCGGCCTGGTACCCGCTGCGGATGCAGGCCCAGATGGCGGCGGCGGCCACCAGGGTTTTGCCGCTGCCCACGTCGCCTTGCAATAGGCGGTTCATGGAGGTTTCGCCTGCCATATCCGAGAGAATTTCCTCCACCGCCCGCCGCTGAGCGCCGGTGGGGGAGAAGGGGAGGCTATCCCAGAAAGGCCCCGGGTCCACCCGGCGCATGGGGGCGCCGGTGGCAGCTGTGCCCCGGTTTTTCATCCGGCCGATCCCCAGCTGGAGCAGCAAAAGCTCCTCATAGATCAGCCGCCGCCGGGCCCCGGCGGCCTCCTCCTCGCTGGCGGGGCAGTGGATGGCCCGCACCGCCTCGGCTTTGCCGGGCAGGCGGTATTTTTCCAGCATCTCGGGGGGCAGGGGATCGGCCAACAGTTCCGCATGGGGCAAAAGCTGCCGGATGCACCGGGCAATCACCCCGCTGGAAAGGCCGTCGGTCTGAGGGTAGACCGCTTCCAGCGGCGCGGCGGAGATCTGAGTCTCGGTCCGCACCTGGGGGTTTACCATCCGGCGTTCCAGCATCCCGCCGGTGACTACCCCTTGAAAATAATAGGTCTCGCCCAATTTCAGCTTGGGGGCTATATAAGGGTTATTGAACCAGACCAGTTCCAGCGTGGAGACATCATCCCCAGCGGTGACCCGTTCCAGCTGCCGCCCGCCGGTGATCCGCCGCCCGCCGGGCTTGGCCAAAACCTCCGCCCGGACGACGCATTCGGTGTCCAGAGGCGCCTCGGCGATGGAATAGGGCCGGCTGAAATCCAGATACCGGCGGGGATAATGGCAGAGCAGGTCGGCCAGGGTGAGGATGCCCAGTTTTTCGAACCGCTGGGCAATCTTGGGGCCTACCCCTTTCAGGTAGCGCACCGGGGTGTCGGGGGTGAGGGTGGTGTGATTTTCCGGTTCCATGGGGCGGCCTCCCTTCGTCGGAAAGATTTTTGCAGGGCTATTTTGTTATTTTATCACCGGCAGACGGGTTTTTCAACGGAACACCGCCGGACAAAAACAAAAAACCCTCATGCAGATGCATGAGGGTTCTTGGAGGTGGCGACCAGATTTGAACTGGTGGATGAAGGTTTTGCAGACCTTTGCCTTACCACTTGGCCACGCCACCATAATAGGAGCAGAATACCTGCTCCTTATGGAGCGGCCGACGAGGCTCGAACTCGCTACCTCCACCTTGGCAAGGTGGCGCTCTACCAGATGAGCTACGGCCGCATATTTGACGCATTTATCCCTGCGTCCACTCCGGCGGGGAGTGCCCTGAACCAGAAGTTCAAAGTAGGCGGGAGGGGTCAGACTCCCATGTTGGCGACCCGGATCGGGCTCGAACCGACGACCCCCAGCGTGACAGGCTGGTGCTCTAACCAACTGAGCTACCGGGCCATGCGTTTGTCTGCCGGACGGGTTCGTGACCGCCGGAACGTTCGCTATTATACCCCATGGCCCGGGGGTTGTCAAGACTTTTTTTCGGATTTCGGGGGATTTTTTCGGGGGTTTTGCCCCGGACAGAAAAATTCCCCCGCTTTGCAGCGGGGGAAAAGCGAAAATCAGGTTTTTTTGCGCCGGGTCTGGATCCAGCGGATCAGGGCCGGTACCAGGGCCATCCCGTAAAAGGCCAGCAGGGCGCAGGCGATGAACTCCGCCCAGCAGACCCCCACCGCCGGGGCCATCAGGTCGGGCAGCAGCTTGTAGATGGCGAGCAGCGGCCCCAGAGCCAGAACCGACAGCAGGTACTGGGCGGGGGAGCGATCCTCCCGGGCGGTGGAAAATTGAATGAACCGCCGCTCAATGAGCCACCCGGGGAAGAACCCCAGAACCATCCCGGCGGCCATGAAGCCGTCCTCCATCATGATGGCCGGGTCCACCAGCAAGGCGCCGTTCTGGTAGTCCATGGGATAGCTCTTCAGCAAAAAGAAGGCCACCGCCGCCAGAGCCAGCCCGCTGCCTACGCAGGCTACAATCCAGTCTTTGGACGGGTTTTTCTCCAGCCAGGCCATGAGCTTTGCGTTCAGGAAAAGATACAGGCAGCACAGGCCGATCCCCACCACCACGTCCTGAGGAGTGTGTACCCCCAGATAGTTCCGGGAAAAGCCGGTCAACAGGATCAGCGCCCCCATGACCCAGGCCACCCACCGGTGTTTTTTGCCGAACCAGAGACCGATGCTGCCATAGTAGGCCGTGGCGCTCTGGCTGTGCCCGCTGGGAAAGGAATAGCCTGTGGCATCCTCGATGGCGCTGGCCACCGGGAGAATCCGGCTGTCCCGCACCCAGGGGCGGTAGGCGCAGACCCCCAGCTTGACGGTCTGGTTCAGCAGGGTGCTGCCGGTGTAGTTCAGCATCAGAAAGCTGCCCAGGGGTTTATTTACCGCCCAGTAGAGAAAGGCCACCAACCCGATCAGCACCGGGCTGGCCGCCAGTTCGGTGATAACTTCCATCAGCGGGGTGAAAAAATCCCCGGTGGCCTGCCGGAAGTTTTGCAGCAAAAGCAGATATTCGATGTCCATAGCGCGGCTCCTTTATGCCAAAAATCCTCTGCCCCGGGGGGCCGGTGATCTTATTGTAACAGGCCGGGGCCCTGGACGCAAGCGGCGGGACAAAACAAAAAAGCACAGTGCTTTCGCACTGTGCTCTGGCAGGGGTAGTAAGTCTCGAACTCACGGCACGCGGTTTTGGAGACCGCTGCTCTACCAACTGAGCTATACCCCTATACATCTCGCATCCCGCTGGATGCTTGATTATTATACAAAAGCTTGTCGGAAATGTCAAGCTCTTTTTTTAATTATTTTTCAGGGCAGAGCCGCCGGTGGTTGGGTTCTGGCCATCGGGGTCCTGGATGTTGCGCAGGCTGTGGGCCAGATCTGCCAGGGTGACGCTGTCCATATACTGGTTGATGACCTCGTCCAGCCCGGTCCAGAAGGGCAGGGTAAAGCACTGGCCGCAGAGGGGGCACTCGTTGACTTCACTCTCCAGGCAGGGGATGGGGGCCACGCTGCCCTCCATAGCCCGCAGGATCTCCCCGGCGGTATACTCTGCGGCGGGCTTCACCAGGCGGTAGCCGCCCTGGCTGCCCCGCTCACTCTTCACCAGCCCGGCCCGGGCCAGCGGGGTGACGATCTGTTCCAGGTACTTTAAACTGAGCTGCTGCCGCTCGCTGATCTCCTTGAGGGGCAGCGGTTTGTCCGGCGCGCAGCAGGCCAATTCTGCCATCAGGCGCAGAGCATAACGGCTTCGTGTGGAAAATTTCATATCCTTCCCCCTTTCCGCACACAGTATAACACGCCATTCCGGCTTTGAAAAGCCTTGTGAAACCAAAAAACCTCTGTTATCATAAAATGGTGCGAAGGATCGCACCCACCGCCCTCCGCCCGGCCGGGCCGGGTGGGGCGACTGAAACGAGGGAGATGAAATTTATGAATCAAAGAATTGACCCGGCGGCCGCAGTTCGGCTGCTGGATGCGGGCAAGGCCCATGCTGTGGATGTGCGGGAGCCCGATGAATACCGGGCCGGACACATCCCTGGGGCCCTGCTTCTGCCCTTGGGCGAGGTGAAGGCCCGGGCCGCCCAGATGATGCCCGACAAAAACGCCCCCTGGCTGGTTTACTGCCGCACCGGACGGCGGAGCGCCCAGGCCATCGCCTGGCTGGAACAGATGGGCTATACCAACCTGTACAACCTGGGGGGCATCCTCAACTGGCCCTACGAGGTCGAGGGGGATTTCGAGGGCCGTTTCTAAAAGCCCGATCTAAAAACTGGGATGTCTGAAACAGGAGGGGAAAAACATGTCCTTTGATCCCAAAACCTTTGCCGGGAGCCATTGCGGCTGCCGCTATCAACAGGATTATCGCCCGACCCTGGGCCGGGACGGCAAAAAAGAATCCGGCACTCTGGAGGTGGTCAAGTTTTACTACGACGGCCGCATCCGGTTCGAGCAGCACTGCTATGGCGAGGCGGCCACCTTCGTCTTTGGGGTCTGGGCCGAGGGAATGGACCCGGACGGAACCCTCCACTGGGCCCTGCCCAACCGCCGCAAGAGCTACTACGACGAGGACTACCTGCCCAAAAAGCTGACCCGGGTGGATGAGGCGGGCAATCTCTATTTCGACGAGGGGCACTTCCCCTGGAAACTGGCGGATGACTTTGAGGCCGACCCCCGCTGGGGTTACCCGCGCTGGAAGGTTCTGCTGGGAAAACTGCTGGGCAAAGGCCGCTGAGAGCCGCGGCCTCTGTGATTCAATCACAAAAAAACAAATCCCTATTGACTTGATAGGGATTGTGCGGTATAACATTCCCGTAGAGAGCAACAGGCCGGCAGCCCCGGCCGATGATTTCCAGGAAAGGAACACCACCTATGGAAAATAGAAGCAACGGCGGCTTCCAGCCGTCTGAAAAGATTGTATACCTGGACAACGCTGCCACTACCCCCTGCGCCCCCGAGGCGCTGGCGGCGGTGGTGGAGGCCCTGAGCGGCGCCTGCGGCAACCCCAGCAGCCATTACAGCATCGGCTACGAGGCCAAGGAGATTCTGGACCGGGCCCGCGCCCAGGTGGCAGCCGCCATCCACGCCAGCCCGGCGGAGATCTTCTTCACCGGCTGCGGCTCCGAGGCGGACAACTGGGCGGTCAAGGGCTCGGCCCTGACCAAGGCCCGGCAGAACAAGCGCCACCTGATTACCAGCGCCTTCGAGCACCATGCGGTTTTGCACAGCATGCGGGCTTTGGAGCGGATGGGCTTTGAGGTGACCTACCTGCCCGTCAGCCCCGAGGGCTATGTCCGCCCCGAGGACCTGGAGGCCGCCATCCGGCCCGATACCGCCCTGGTCAGCATCATGATGGCCAACAACGAGATCGGTACCATCCAGCCCATCAAGGAACTGGCCGAGATCGCCCACAAACACGGGGTCTGGTTCCACACCGACGCCGTACAGGCGGTGGGCGCCATCCCGGTGGATGTGCAGGAGCTGGGGGTGGATCTGCTGTCCATGAGCGCCCACAAGTTCAACGGCCCCAAGGGCGTGGGTGCCCTCTATTGCCGTAAAGGCGTCTGGCCCCAGAACCTGATCGACGGCGGCGGCCAGGAGAGCCGTCACCGAGCCGGCACGGAGAATGTGGCCGGCATCGCCGGCATGGGCGCTGCGCTGGAGCTGGCTGTCTCCCATCTGGAGGAGCGGATGGCCCACGAGACCCAGCTGCGGGATTATGTGATCGACCGGGTGCTGTCCAGCATCCCGGAGGCCCGGCTCAACGGCGGCCGCGCGCCCCGTCTGCCCGGCAATGTGAACCTGAGCTTCCCCGGCCTGGAGGGCGAGACCATCCTGCTGGATCTGGATATGCACGGCATCTGTGCCTCCACCGGCAGCGCCTGCAACTCGGACAGCCTGGACCCCAGCCATGTGCTGCAAAGCATCGGGGTGCCCGAGGAGATCGGTCACGGGTCCATGCGGTTCACCTTTGGGCCCCAGAATACCATGGAAGAAGCAAAATACCTGTGCGACGTGCTGGAGGAAGTGATTCCCCGCCGCCGCGCGATGAGTTGTATGTGGCTGCAGGGGCAGAACACCGCCCGCCAGTTCAGCCGGAAGGGAGAAAAGTAAAATGGCAAGTATGTACAGCGCAAAGGTGATGGAGCATTTCGCGAACCCCCACAACGTGGGCGAGATGCCCGACGCAGACGGCATCGGCGAAGTCGGCAACCCTAAGTGCGGCGACATCATGCGGATGTACCTCAAGATCCGCAACAACGTGATCGAGGACGTCAAGTTTCTGACCTTCGGCTGCGGCGCAGCCATCGCCACCAGCAGCATGGCCACCGACCTGATCAAAGGCAAGACGGTGGAAGAGGCCCTCAAGCTCACCAACAAAGCGGTGGTGGAGGCCCTGGACGGCCTGCCCCCGGTGAAGGTCCACTGCTCGGTGCTGGCGGAACAGGCGGTCAAGGCCGCTCTGGCGGATTACTACCGTCGCCAGGGTGTGGACCCGGAGCCCATCGTCGGCAAGATCGAGGAAGACTGCGATCATTGCGACGGCGGCAGCTGCGAACTGTAACAAATAGGAAAAGCCCTGGGAGTATTCCCGGGGTTTTTTATATTATTTTATACTTGTTTTTTGAAAAAAGCAGGGCCGGGCAGTTATACTGACTGCCCGGCCCTGCTGGGTTAACCGGAGGTTAACGGCCCAGGATCTGGTCCGCCACCATCTTGCCAAAAGTGATGTTAATGTTCGTTGGGGCGCAGCCGAACAGACCGTCGTCCGCGCATTCTCCCACTGCGTACAGGTTGTCAAAGCTGGTACCATCCTGCTTCTGTACACGCATGGTATCGTCTACCAGGATGCCGCCCAGGCTCACCTGCAAGCCGGGGCTGGTGGTCACCGCGTAGTAGGGAGGATTGCTGAAATCGATGCTCAGATTGTTGGTGCGACCGAATTCATCCACACCGGTGCGCACGGCCTCCTGATAGGCTTCCACCGTCTTTACCAGGTTGTCCGCAGGAACGCCCATCTTCTCCGCCAGTTCTTCCAGGGTGTCGGCCTCTAAGAAATAGCCCATATCCTTGAATCCCTGCAAACGCTTGGAGTTGTCCATGGCCGTCTGATCGATCAGAATGTACACATAGTCGCCTTCCTGTTCGACCATCCACTTAGACAACGTGGTGTAATCCGGATAGTAGTCGTTGCAGAATCGCAGGCCCTGCTGGTTCACGATGATGCCGCCTTCGGCCCGGGCTGCGCTCAGGCTGGAGTTGACCCCGTTCTCGCTGTGCACAGAAGGATTCAAGCGTACCACATCCATGTTGCTGAGCACACCGCCGATCTGTTCCACCAGGCCGAACATCTCGCCGGTGGAACCGGCTGCCGAGGTGGAAGGCAGGCCGGCCCACTCAGGAGCGTACTTTTCCACTGCTTCAGTGCCCGAAACAAAGCCACCGCTGGCCAGTACAACCGAGTCAGCCAGGATAGAGTATTCGCCGCCGGCATCCCGCACACGTACGCCAGTCACAGCGCCGTCCTCGGTCAGAATTTCTACTGCTTCGGTATCCAAACGCAGGTCCACGCTGGACTGCTCCAGTGCGCTGGACATGGCCTTCACGATGGCCGCACCCAGAGAGGAGCCGTCCTCGGTGGCTACCTGGTAGTTGGAGAGGGGGCGGGTGATGTTGGTACCCAGACTGTTCAGCCAATCCAGGCTTTCCTGGGAGTTCTCCAGCAGCAGCCGCAGCCGGTCGGAGTCAATGTCCGGATTGGTTTCGGCGGTCTGGGCTACATAGTCATCGATGGAGATCTTCATGCCATCTTCCTGCTGGTAGGTGGTATCCACCGCAACAAAATAGGTGGCGGCCAGGTTGGTGGCACCGCCCACCATGGACTGCTTCTCCACAAGGATCACATTCTGGCCGTTGTCTGCCAGCTCCAGAGCGACCCGGATGCCGGCGCCGCCAGCACCCACCACCACGGTATCACAGGTTACGTCTTCCTTGGCTTCCTGCTGTACCTCAACGGTGCGGCTCTTCCATTCTTCGGCGTCCAGGCCTGCTTCGTCCAGGCACAAGGCTACCGCCTCTACGATTGCGTTGCTGGTATTGGTAGCACCAGATACCGTATCGACCGCCAGACTCTGGTTCTCCACAATCCAGGCCGGGATCTCGGAAATCGGTTTGTCCGCGATGCCTTCGGTCTCGGAGTTTTCCACCACTTCTACGCGGGTTACCGCGCCGTCGGCGATCTCCACCTCCACAGTTACCGGCCCGTTATTGCCTTGGGCAGACTGCGTGTACACATCGCTGGTTGTGTCGCTCTGGGATGCAGGTGTGCCGCCGCAGGCGGAAAGCAGCAGAGCAAATGCCAGCATAACAGCTAGAAAAGCTGCTGCTTTCTTTGTGTGTTTCATAGATATTCCTCCTGTGTTTTACAATGCAGGTTTGCCAGCGTACCTGGCCGTTTCTGGACGACTGGGCACACTGTTTCGGGTTTTGCAGGAAACGAGAGGCCGCCTCGTTTGCCTGCAAATTGTTTAGCTACTAAATATTTAGGTGCTAAATTATTCTACACAAAACAATCCCTGTTGTCCACCGGCAAATACCACAACAACAGGGATCGGTTTTTTATATAACTTGTCTCTTATTCTGGAAAACGGCTGCGTAAAGCCTGCTGAAAAATGATTTCAGCATCGATCATACGCTGAATTTCTGTGTCTGAAAAATCCTCAAAAAATGCGCTGAGCCGGGATAGACTGGCCTGGTCATGGTCCAGATGTTCCAGATACAACCGCCGTCCTTCCTCAGTCAGGGATACGAGGGTACGCCGCCGGTTCTCCGGGTCGGGGGTGCGAGTGATGTAGCCCTTATTTTCCAGCCGGGCGGCCAACTGAGAGACTGCGCCCGGAGTCACCTCCAGCCTTTGGGCCAGGCTGCTGATCGAGGCGGGATTGTCCGGCCCCAGCGCCACGAGGAAATGAATTTCCCGCATATACAGGGAGGTGCCGGGGGCGTACTCTCGCTGAGTATTCAAATATTGCTCGTGCACCAGGGTGGTCCGATGCTTTTCATTTAGATAGCGTTGCATTAGTTCTATACGTTTCATATAGGTGAATTCTCCGATCAATTTGTTTGCAACTTTTACATTGGATTCTTGGGCAAAGTGGACGGGCAGGAACCATCATCCCTGCCCGTCTGTGTATTGGTCTTGGTCACAGGCGTTTCCAATAAAGCCCTTGGCCGCTATATCAGCAGTTTGTCGATCGTGTGTTCGGCCACAATCGTCACTCTGGCGGTTTTAAAAGCGGCCGGGTCGTTTGCCACCCAGCCGCCTTAAAATTCGATGTCGTCCTTCAAAATGGGTCCATATTCAACGCTGTGGTGTACGATACTTTGAAGAGAATCTGGCAAAAATATTCCATTCTGTTGCGCCAGAAAGATTGTATTGCAAGGCTGATATAACCGATATCCGACACTGCGATACAGCAGATCCAGTCAGATCCTCCCGCAAGACAGGGGACGGAATAACCTCTCTTGTTCACATTGTAGCGCATTTTTCCTTCTGCTGCAACCCGCCGTCGCAAAAACTTGGCAAGCTCCCGGGGCTTTTATTATATATAATTACATTATAGGGGCAGAGCCAGAGCATCCAGAATGCGGTTCATCTCTGCTAGTTCGATCTGACCGGGGGCACTGGACTTTCCCGCACAGGCGAAGGTCATGGCCGAGCCCATCGCCTCACCGCAGACCCGGCTCACCGCCCCAAGGGCCCCCATGCTGATGGTAATAACCGGGGTTTCGGGGTGGAGGTCGGCCATTTCTGCGGTAGCGGCCAGCAGGGCCAAAAGGTCCGCTCGGCTGTGGGGCATGACGGCCAGCTTGGCAATGTCCGCCCCGGCGGCTTGCATCTGGACCAGTCGGGCCACCATCTCAGCTTGGGAGGGCGTTTTGTTAAAGTCATGGCTGGAACAGACCACCCGCACTCCCTGCTGATGGGCCATTTTAATTAGATCGGGCAGAGTCTCCCCGGCGGGGAAGAGTTCCAGATCCAGAAGATCGGCGCAGCCGCTGGCACAGACCCAGCCGCAGAATTCAGCGTACCCGATGGGGGAGAGGGCCTTTTCGCCACCTTCGGCTTTGGTGCGGTAGGTAACCAGAAGGGGCTTTTTTCCCAGACCCTGCCGCAAGCCGGTCAGGCAGCGGGCCACGGCGGCGGGGTCTGCGCTGGCGTCGAACCAGTCGGCCCGCCATTCGACGCAGTCCACGGGCAAGGAGGCGAAAGATGCCCCCCGGGCCAGAATTTCGGCTTCGGTTTTCTCCACAATGGGCAGAATGGTTTTGGGGCGGCCCTCGCCGATACGGCAGCCGCGGATGGTGACACAGGGCATCGGACTTCTCCTTTTTTATCAGTATATGTATAAAAGGTCTGGTATTATGGTAATGATACGTTTGGAGGCTGTCGATTGTCAAGTCTCCCACTTCCCGAAAAACTTCCAAAAAATCCCAAAAAAGGTGTTGACAAAAGGGGGCGTCGGTGGTATTATACTCAGGCACCCCGGGTCACACGAAAGAATGACTCTTGCGGGAGCCCACGAAACCGATCGAAAAGCTCAAAACACTTCGAAAAAAGTGCTTGACAAACGAACGGTTCGGTGGTAAAATAAAGAGGTCGTCAGCCGAGAGGCGAACGACACACAGGACCTTGAAAATTGAACAATATCGAAAAACTTGTAACGGAACCTTATTGCGTGCGGATTTGGAAACGCACGTTAAACAATTCCAAAAACAAAGTAATTCGTATAGGACGCAAGCGATTGCGTGCTGAGCGAAGAACAAGATTTAACACTTTTTAAGTGATAAATATCATTTATAAAGAGTTTGATCCTGGCTCAGGACGAACGCTGGCGGCGCGCCTAACACA
>OERZ01000255.1_pt1 | contig 10848 bp, 9 predicted proteins | sample 1540151 | NCBI WGS metagenome assembly OERZ01 (sample SAMEA3891880, study PRJEB23780) | metagenome | biome: terrestrial biome; feature: animal house; material: Caecal content | place: Italy | collected 2015-05-05 | reverse complement strand
CGCCTCTTTTGCCTTTTTATAAAAATCGATACAGCCGTACATCACCCCATGATCCGTCAGGGCGATGGCATCCTGGCCCAGCTCCTTCACCCGGTCCATCATGGAGCCGATGCGGCAGGCGCCGTCCAAAAGACTGTATTCCGAGTGGACATGCAAATGCACAAAACTCATGGTGTTGCCTCCGTTGCAAGCTGTATCAGCTTCTTCAGACGATGATTCATGGCGGGTTTGGAAATGGGCGGCTCCATCATTGCCGCCAGCTCCGTCAGGGATGCTTCCGGGTTACTCTCCCGGGCCTGGGCCGCCTGCAGGAGCTTCTGGGGCAGTTTTTCCAGCGTTCCCTGGCTCCGCAAAAGCCGGATGGCGGACAGCTGCTCCTGTGCTGCCTCCACCATCTTAGAGGTGTTGGCTTCGTCACAGTTGCACCTGCGGTTGACCTTGTTGTTCAGTTCCTTTTCCAGCTTGGCCTCGATAATGCCCATGGCTGCCACAGGCGCTCCCAAAAAGGTGAGGAAGTCGGAAATCAGGTCGCTTTGCTTGAAATACAGCACCTGCGCCCCGCCCCGGCTGGCAAACTTGGGATAAAACCCCAAAATCTCATGCATAAGGGAGTAGGCCTCCCGGGCAACACTGTGGTGGGTGGTGGTCAGTTCCAGGTGGTACCCTTTTCCCGGGTCTGTGACAGAGCCCCCGCTTAAAAATGCTCCCCGGAGGAAGGCCGTTTTACAACAGTCCTCCTCCACAATGGGCAGGTTAATGTGCAGGCACAAAGTATCTGCCGGATTGAAGCCGAAGGCATCCATAATCCGGCAAATCTTCCCGGTGTCTGTAATTTGAAAGTTCAGCTTCCCGGTTGTATCCTCCTCCGGAAGCACATCAAAACTCACCCCGAAGGTGCGCTTAAATAGGCGAGGAAGAAGATTCCCCAGCTCCCGGCTCTCTGTGATTATCCTGATACTTTCCCCCTGGAAACTGTTGCAAAACAGCAGAATCCCAAAGCACTGGGCAAGACAGCAGCAATGCTTTTGGGGCACATTCCGGCAGACCTCCCCCTTTGCTTTTGCGGAAAAGGACACGCCCATGGAAACACTCCTCTCTTTACCAGATGCGAACTTCCGGGGTCAGGGTAATCCCGGAGTTTGCATATACTTTTTCTGCCACCTGCTTCAAAAGCGCCTGCACATCAGCGGCGGTGGCATCTCCCAGATTCACCACAAACCCTGCGTGCTTTGTGGATACGGCTGCGCCACCCACCTGAAAGCCTTTCAGGCCGGCCTGCTCAATCAGCGCCGCCGCATAGCCGCCCACCGGCCGTTTGAAGGCGGAGCCGGCAGAGGGCATATCCAGAGGCTGGGAGGCTCTGCGCCGCTCCATCAGCTCCTGCATTTTGCCTTGAATTTCCTCCTGGGGCTTGGGGGTCAGGGCAAAGGTGCCGGAAACCACAATCAAATCCTGTTCCTCCAAGATGCTATGGCGGTAGGAAAAGCCCAGTTCCTCATGGGTGAGGGTTCGCAGATTCCCCGCCATATCCATCACCTCTGCCTCCTGGCAGATCTGGCAGATTTCTCCGCCGTAAGCACCGGCATTCATGTAGATGCCGCCGCCGATGCTGCCGGGAATCCCGTGAGCAAACTCCATGCCGGAAAGGCCCTGTTTGGCGGCAAAGCTTGCTGCCCTTGCCATGGAAATTCCTGCGCCAAAGCGGATTTTTCCATTCTCCAGCACCGTCATGCCCCCAAGGGCATCCTTCAGGCAGATGGTCAATCCCGTCAGTCCCCGGTCAGGGGCCAGAATGTTGGTTCCCGCTCCAAGAATAGCAGGTTTGCAGTCCAATAAAGCGGACACTTTCAGAAGTTGAGCCAACTGATTGCCATTTTGGGGAAAGGCCATCACCTCAGCCGGACCGCCGATGCGGAAGGAGGTGTGCTTTGCCAGGGGCTCATAAAAACGAAGGGAAATTTCCGGCAAAAAATCCCTGATTTTCTTTTGAAAAACGGTTAAATCAGTCATAAACGCCTCCGGGTGTATGAATGGTTACAGTATATCACATTATGCAATACTTTGCAATTATTCCACCGTATTTTTGAGAAAAAGAAGGGCCGACCGGATTTCGGTCAGCCCTTACGATTAGTCCATAACAGCTTTGTGGAATACTTTTTTACCCTTACGGATCCGCACACCCTCCTGGAGCATCTGCCGGGTCACGGCGAAGAAGGGGTCTGCCACCTTCTCATCGTTGACGAACACACCGCCCTGCTGCACCAGACGCCGGGCCTCTCCGTTGGAGGCTGCCAGCTTGCAAGCTACCATCAGGTTCAGGATACCAATTTTATCATCGGCAAGCTGTTCCTGGGAAATCTTTGTGGTGGGCATATTGGCATCATCTCCGCCGCCGGCAAACAGAGCCTTGGCAGCGGCCTGGGCCTTGGCGGCCTCCTCCTCACCGTGGACCAGCTTGGTCAGCTCATAGGCCAGGATTTCCTTGGCGGTGTTCAGCTGGGCATCCTTCCAGGAGTCCATCTCATTGATCTGCTCCAGGGGCAGGAAGGTAAGCATCCGAATGCACTTGAGCACATCCGCATCCTCCACGTTCCGCCAGTACTGGTAGAATTCAAAGGGAGAGGTCTTGTTGGGGTCCAGCCACACGGCACCCTTGGCGGTCTTGCCCATCTTCTTGCCCTCGGAGTTGAGAAGCAGGGTGATGGTCATGGCATGGGCATCCTTACCCAGCTTTCTACGAATCAGCTCGGTGCCACCCAGCATATTGCTCCACTGGTCGTTGCCGCCGAACTGCATATTGCAGCCGTACTTCTGGAACAGGTAGTAGAAGTCGTAGGACTGCATAATCATGTAGTTAAACTCCAGGAAGCTCAGGCCCTTCTCCATTCTCTGCTTGTAGCACTCTGCTCGGAGCATATTGTTTACAGAGAAGCAGGCGCCAACCTCCCGCAGAACCTCAATGTAATTCAGGTCCAGCAGCCAGTCTGCATTGTTCACCATCTGGGCCTTGCCCTCGCCGAATTCGATGAACCGCTCCATCTGCTTCTTGAAGCAGGCGCAGTTATGGTCAATGGTCTCTCTGGTCATCATGGAGCGCATATCCGTTCTGCCGGAGGGGTCACCAATCATGGCTGTGCCGCCACCAATGAGGGCGATGGGACGGTTGCCGGCCATCTGCAGCCGCTTCATCAGGCACAGGGCCATGAAATGTCCCACATGGAGAGAATCCGCCGTGGGGTCAAAGCCGATATAGAACGTAGCCTTGCCGTTATCGATCATTTCCCGGATTTCCGCTTCGTTGGTTACCTGGGCAATGAGCCCTCTGGCTACCAGTTCGTCATATACTTTCATACATACATCCCTTTCGTATAAAATAAAAAGCCCTCTGTCCATCATAGGACAGAGGGCGAAAATACGCGGTACCACCTCTGGTTCGACAGCACCTCACGATGCTGCCCTCGGTGCGTCCAACAACGCACTTCGCTGTATCGGGCGAACCCGTCCTCCCCTACTGCATTTCAGGCAGGCCGCTCCGGGAGGTATTTGGGCATCAGCTCTTACCGCCTCACACCAACCGGCGGCTCTCTGGAAGAGGGATGGATGCTTACTTTTTCCCTTCACTGCGTTATGAGGGTATCCTAACAAAAACCCGGCCGTTTGTCAAGAGCTTACCAGGCATGAATTTCCGTATTGGGGTAATAATAGCCCAAAATTTCCAGGTAATTGCTTCCGCTTTGCGCCATGGCCTCCGCTCCATACTGGCTCAGACCCACCCGGTGTCCGAAGCCCTTGGTGGTAATGGTCACGGTTTCTCCCACAATTTGCATGGCAAAGGCGGTAGAGCGCAGGCCCAGCAGCTGCCGCATCTGTCCGCCGTCAAATTCCTTTCCGCTGATGACAATGGTATCCACGCCTCCGCCCCGGGTATAGGTGACAGAATCCACCTGCAATCCCGTCGCCGAAGGCTCTATCCCCAAAAGATATGTAAAATCCTCCACAGGAAACGTTACTGTATCCATATAAACCTCCGCATCTTCCTCCCCGGGACTGTCCTGGGCCTGCAGGTAAGGAATATCCGTACCCCAAACCGCAACCGCATCCTCTGTCCGTCCGCCAGAGCAGGAAAAATAGGCTGCCTCAATCAGTTCTCCCTGGTAAAGAAGCACCTGTCCCTGAGTTTCCTTCACGGCCTGGAGCACCTTGTCCACCACTTCCTGACTGCCCCCCTGTTCCAGATAAGTTTCCGGCGCACAATAGGCCTGGCAGCAGCCCGAATCCCAGCACACCGCCGCCTGGGGATGCTTCACCGGGTTTTCGCTGCCCTTAATTGCCAAAGTTCTTGCTGCCACCGCCAGGGCTTTCATGGTTTCCAGCTGAAAGTCCCCCGGCAGTTCCCCCAGAATCACTCCTGCGAGATAGGATTCCAGAGGAAGTGTTTCCACGGAACCGTCCTGCTTCAGAAGCGTAACCTGCCTTTCTTTCAGCACCTGGGTTTCCTCTGTGGTTTCCCGGGTCTGGGCTTCCGTTTCGGCAGAGATGCTCTCCCCGGTCTCCGGCTTTTCATCCGGGGAAAGCAGCTGCCCCAGCATAAATGGCAGGGCAATACATAAAACAACAGCCAAAATGGCTTCCTTTCCCTTCATTCGTCCACCTCCTTCTCAACATTGTAGCAAAAACCAGGCTTGCTTCCTGTCAATTTATACAGAGAGATTCATCAATTTTATGTCAACACTTGACAGAATACACCCAAAGAAGTATAATTTAGTTACAAATTATTTCGAAACGGAGTCTAAAATGAAAAAAGCATTGCGAATCATTCTTGCAGTCGCCCTGGCCCTGGTGATTGTCATCTTTACCGCATGGTATTTCTTTGTATTTGACCGGGCCTTTACCCGGGATATTCTGCTGCAGGGTGCCCGATTTTTTGAGGATCAGGGTAATCTGAAAGTTTCTGCCTGGTTTTATGACCGCGCTTATGATATGGTCAGCGACAACGACGCCGTTGCGATTGAGCTTGCCCAGCAGTACCGGGATGACGGCAACTACACCAAGGCTGAGTACGTGCTCTCCCATGCTTTGGAAGAAGGCGCAAGCGTGGACCTTTATATCGCCCTGTGCAAAACCTATGTGGAGCAGGACAAGCTTCTGGATGCCGTAAACCTTCTGGACAATATCAGTAATCCGGAAATCAAGGCCCAGATGGATGCTCTGCGTCCCAAGGTGCCCACAGTTTCCCCTGAGCCCGGCTTCTACAATCAGTACATCAGCATCACCTATACCTGCGGTGAAGGGGAGAAGATTTGCGTCAACCCCAACGGTGAATACCCCACCCTCTACAAAAACACCTATTCTGAGCCCATCACGCTTCATGACGGAGAAAATACCCTGTATGCCCTCTCCATCGGGGAAGACGGTCTGGTCAGTCCTCTGCTCATCTCCAGCTACACCGTAGGCGGTGTGATTGAGCTGGTGGAATTTGCAGATCCGGCTATGGAAACCGCTGTTCGCAGCAGCCTGGGGGTTTCTGAGGATACCCAGCTTTATACCAACGACCTGTGGGCCATTACATCCTTCACCGTTCCGGCAGACACCAAGGATTTCAGCGACCTGGCTTACCTGTCTTACTTGCAGGAGCTGACCATCGCAAATATTACTGCGGACAATCTCTCTGCCATTTCCGGTATGTCCCAGCTGACTACCCTTTCCATAACCAACACCCCTGTATCCAGCGAGGAATTGGAGGTTATCGGCTCCCTTCCCAAGCTGCAGAAGCTTACCCTGAAGAATTGCCGTCTGACCACCTCCGCAGGTCTTGCCAATGCAGAGACTCTGGTGTATCTGGATTTGCAGGACAACACCATCCGGGACATTCAGGCCCTTGCCTCCATGGAGCAGTTGACAGAGCTGTATCTCAGCGGCAATGCGGTGGTGGATTTGTCCCCCCTTACCAATCTGAAAGAGCTGCAGATTTTGCATGCCGCCCGCAATGCCATTGCGGACATCTCCCCTGTCTTCGGGTTGACAAAGCTGACCCAGCTGGACATCAGCGACAACAAGGTGTCGGATTTGAGCGGAATCGGAAATCTGACCCAGCTTCGTATCTTCCGGGCGGAAAAGAACAGCCTGACTGACATCTCCAAGCTGGGGCTGTGTACCAAACTGGAGGAAGTTCTGGTGCCCCACAACAGCATTACGGACATCAGCTGTCTTTCCGGCCTGACAAGCCTTTCCAGCCTGGATTTCTCCTACAACCACGTGACAAAGCTTCCCAACTTCTCCAAGGAGACGCTCCTTGTAACCATCAACGGTTCTTACAATCAGATTGAGGATTTGAGCAGTCTGAGCGAGCTGCCCCGGCTGAACAGCGTATACATGGATTACAATGAGAATCTGGCCTCTGTAGAACCCCTTGCCAAATGCCCGGTCTTGATTCTGGTAAATGTGTACGGAACCAAAGTCACGGATGTGAGCATGCTCACCAGTCAGAGTATTGTGGTCAACTACGATCCCACCCAGGAGTAAAAAACAGCCTCCGGCAAATCTGCCGGAGGCGTTTTTGTGTCAAATCGAATTATCTGGCAATAAACCCAATCTTCTTGTAAACCTTCCGCAGGGTCTTTTCGGCAACGTAGGAGGCTTTTTCTGCGCCGTTGCGGTAAACAGATTCCAGGTAGGCTTTGTCTTTCAGCAGCCGGAGGGTTTCCTCCCGGATGGGCCGCAGAGTTTCCACCACTGCTTCTCCCACCTTGGGCTTGAAGGCACCATAGCCCTGGCCTGCAAACTCCATTTCAATCTCCTCATAGGACTTTCCGGTACAGGCAGAATAAATAGCCATAAGGTTTGCCACACCGGGCTTATTCTCCTTGTCGTAGCGGACACAGTTTTCCGTATCGGAGTCGGTAATCGCCCGCTTGAACTGGCGCATGATGGTTTCCGGCGTATCCATTACCAGAATCCGCCCCGTATCCTCATTCTCGGATTTGGACATTTTCGCTGTGGGATTGGTCAGACTCATGATTCTGGCGCCAACCTTGGGAACAAAGGGCTCCGGAATTTTGAACACATCTCCATACACGCCGTTGAAGCGCCGGGCAATGGTGTGGCACAACTCCACATGCTGCTTCTGGTCCTCACCTACCGGCACCAAATCCGGCTGGTAAAGCAGGATGTCCGCCGCCATCAGGGAGGGGTAGGTAAACAGGCCGCCATTGATGTTTTCCGCATTCTTGGCAGACTTGTCCTTGAACTGGGTCATACGGCTCAGCTCTCCAAACATGGCATAGCAGTTGAGCACCCAGCCCAGCTCTGCATGCTGGTGTACATGGCTCTGGATAAACAGGGTGTTCTTCTCCGGGTCCAGTCCGCAGGCAATGTACTGCGCCAGCTGTTCCAGGGTGCGGCGGCGAAGATCCGCAGGGTTCTGGCGAACCGTAATGGCGTGCAAATCCGCCATAAAATAAAAGCAGTCATAAGAGTCCGCCCGCTCTGCCCAATTCTTGATGGCTCCCAGGTAAGAGCCCAGGGTCAGGTCTCCGGAAGGCTTGATGCCGGAGAGCATTCTCTTTTTGGTTGCAACTTCTTCCATATGGATTGCCTCTTTTCCTTTTCTGTATCTCGGATATTCTACCACGGAACGGAGAAAAACGCAATGTGAAATTGACATTTCTCCCGAGGGTGTGGTATATTATGGGGAGAAATTTTAGATAGAGGTATGTACTATGGACTATCAAGCCTTAGCGCAATTGCTGTTTCCCCATGTAACCGATACTCCGGAGTCCCTGGAGGAGCGTTTTCCCCCCAGAAATCTTCCGGAAGGGGCTGTTGTCACCCGGATGGCTCCCTCCCCCACCGGCTTCGTCCATCTGGGCAACCTGGTGCAGGGTCTGACCTCTGAGCGTATGGCCCATCAGAGCGGCGGCGTGCTGTTCCTCCGGGTGGAGGATACGGACGCCAAGCGGGAGGTCCCCGGCGCCGTGGAGGTTTTGATCAACACCCTGAAGCACTACGGGATTCATTTTGACGAAGGCGCATCCCTGGATGGAGATGTGGGCATTTACGGCCCCTACCATCAGCGGCAAAGAGCGGACATTTACCATGTCTATGCCAAACAGCTGGTCCTGCAGGGCATGGCCTATCCCTGCTTCAGCACCGAGGAGGAGCTTTCTGCCATGCGGGAAAAGCAGGAAGCCAACAAGGAAACCACCGGCTATTATGGGCCCTATGCCATCTGGCGCGACCGCTCCCTGGAGGAGATTCAGGCCCAGCTGGATGCCGGAAAGCCCTGGGTGCTCCGTTTCCGCTCCACCGGCAGCATTGAAAACCAGTTCAAATTTGACGACCTGGTGAAGGGTAAGCTCACCATTACGGAGAACAACATCGACCATGTGCTGCTCAAGTCCGACGGCATCCCCACCTACCACTTTGCCCACGCGGTGGATGACCACCTGATGCGCACCACCCATGTGGTACGGGGTGACGAATGGCTGCCCACCCTGCCCTTCCACATTCAGCTCTTCAAGGCTCTGGGCTTTAAGCTTCCCAAGTATGTGCACATCGGACCTTTGATGAAAATGGACGGCAACTCCAAGCGGAAGCTGTCCAAACGGAAGGATCCGGAGCTGGCTCTGACCTACTACAAGGCAGAAGGCTTCCCGGTGGAGGCAGTCTATGAATATATCATGACCCTCCTCAACTCCAATTACGAGGACTGGCGCAGAGCCAATCCCATGGCGCCTGCCTCCGATTTCAAGTTCAGCCCCAAGAAGCTGAATCCTGCCGGCAACCTCTTTGACTATGCCAAGCTTACGGACGTCTCCAAAAACGAGATTGCCAAAATGGACGCAGAAAAGGTCTATACCCTGCTGCTGGAGTGGGCTCAGGAGTTTGATGAGGACTTCGCCCGGAAGCTTGCCAGCGACAAGGAATACGCTCTGCGGATTCTTGCCATCGGCCGGGGCGGAAAGAAGCCCAGAAAAGATATGGCCACCTGGAAGGAAGCCAAGCCCTACATGGGTTTCTTCTATGACGAATATCTGGAAAAGCCTGTCTTTGCCTTCCCCGATGCCATTGTTCGGGAGGCCCTGGAGAGATTCCTCAAGACCTTCTCCCTGGAGGACGATGCCAATGCATGGTTTGAAAAGGTCAAGGCCATCACCTGTGACATGGGATTTACCACGGATATGAAGGCCTACAAGGCCAACCCTGAGGCCTATCCCGGAACCGTGGCGGACATTTCCACCATCATCCGTCAGGCCGTTACCGGCAAAACCAACTCTCCGGACCTTTACACCGTTATGCAGATTCTGGGCTATGACCGGACTGTGGAGCGGATTCGGGCCGTTCTGAATACCCTGGCATAAAAACAAGCCGTTCCGGTTTTTCCGGAACGGCTTTGTGCTTTTTATTTCATCATCAGGTAGGCAAAATATCCGGCATAGGCCAGGAGAAATACCACGCCGTGGATGGGAATGAGCTTTTTCTTGTGCAGGCTGAAAATCCACAGAAGGACTCCGGCACCAATGGCCACAATCATATCCACAATAAACGCAGAGGCAAAGGGTACGGAAATGATCACAGAGGACAGACCTACCACAAACAGGATGTTGAAAATATTGCTGCCCACAATGTTGCCGATGGCAATATCCGCATTTCCCTTTCTTGCGGCCATTACGGAAGTCACCAGCTCCGGCAAAGAGGTTCCCAAAGCCACGATGGTGAGGCCAATAAACCGCTCACTCAGGCCCAGAATCCGGGCAATGTTGCTGGCTGCATCCACAGAGAAGTTACTGCCCAGGATAATGGCAACCAAACCAATGGCAGTCCACAAAAGGCACATCCAGATGGATTGATTCTTGATCTGCTCTTCTTCCAGCTGCTCCGGATTTTTTCTGGCATTGATCACAAGATAAGTCAGGTATCCGGCAAAGACCACCAGAAGCACAATGCCATCCAAAAGGGTGACACTGCCGTCCAAACCCTGAACCAGCAGCAGGATGCTGATTGCCAGCATGAAGGGGATGTCCACACGAATGGTGGACTTGGCAACTGCCACAGGGGTAATTACCGCAGTCAGGCCGAGAATAATCAGAATATTCAGAATATTGCTGCCCACAATATTGCCGATGGTGATTTCTGCGCTGCCCTTCAAGGCCGCAGAAATACTGACAGCAGCTTCCGGAGCACTGGTGCCCATAGCCACAATGGTCAGTCCGATAATCAGCTGGGGAATCTTGAACTTATTGGCAATGCCCGCCGCACCGTCCACGAACCAATCGGCTCCCTTTACCAGCAGCACAAACCCCAAAGCCAGCATCAATAAATTCCATAAGATATCCATAAGTAACTCCTTTCGTTTTTGCAGGGCATAAAAAAAGACTTCGCTGCAATACCATCACAGCAAAGTCTCGCCGTTTACTTACGTGCCGGATTTGCTTCTGCAAATCGAGAATGACGACAACATAAACATGAAATTCATGCCAGCTACTCCCTTAGCCAGATTACTATATAATACTTTGCAGTTTTTGTCAACAACCACACGGAACTATCTTATGTCCCACCGCCCTTGCCACTTTTCTCCGGTTATATCCTATGCAGGTATTGACAAACGCTATACCAGGAAATATAATAAACAGGTATCCCATCCCCCTCCATTTGGGCCTGTAGCGCAGTTGGGAGCGCATCACATTCGCATTGTGGGGGTCGTCGGTTCGAATCCGATCAGGTCCACCAAAAAGAAAGACACGCCGCAGGGCGTGTCTTTTCTTTTTGGGTTCCGCTGCCCGGAGGGCGGCTCCACCCTGCGGTGATCGCAATGCTCGGCGGAAATGAATTCCGCCCGCGCTGCCTCAC
>OERZ01000254.1_pt1 | contig 10908 bp, 10 predicted proteins | sample 1540151 | NCBI WGS metagenome assembly OERZ01 (sample SAMEA3891880, study PRJEB23780) | metagenome | biome: terrestrial biome; feature: animal house; material: Caecal content | place: Italy | collected 2015-05-05 | reverse complement strand
TGGTCTGATAAGGTCGCTCTTTGGGGCGAAGAAACTTCACTTCCACAAATTGCCGTATAATCACTTCCAGCGGTTGCCCGTTCTTCTCGTACATAGCGAGTAGGAACATGGGCAGCATGGCAAGCACCATGCACAAAGCCGCCGTTGTCGTTCCCGCGCTGTCCTTTGTCAAAAAGAATAGCGGTAGCCCGATAGCCACCGCCGCGCCGAAACAGAGTAATTGTCTTTTGGTAAGGTTGAACATTACCTTGCTCTTGATTTTGGTTAAATCCTTTGGGACGGTTACATACGCCATTTCAAACCTCCTTTCCGGCAAACCGTATGTCGCTTTTGATTTCATTTCCCCATACGTCCCAACCAGGGGTATGCTGCCTTGCAAACAGTTCAATACGCGGTAGGTCGCCCATAAGGGCAAGTATCTTTTCCCGCGTTATATCCGGCTTTTTGCTGTGCTGCTCAACAGGGGAAATAATAAATTGATGTACCTTGTTTGATTGTCGCTTCGGGTGTCCTTTGGTAGCAAGCAAGCAGATTTCCGCATTTCCTCGCGTCCAAAAGCCCAAGCCATAAAACCAAGTGGGCGATTTCCGATTTTGCTTTAACCATACAAAGGCAACGGATTTATAGGTAAATCCCCAAGCCTTGATTAACTGCAACGCTTCTTTAAGCTGCGGGAACGTCGCCCATAGGAATAAAATACAGTCCTTATCCGCAATTTCTTTGACGGGTAAAGCGCAAAGTTCCTCAATACTCATAGTGGGATAGTGCTTTTCCGCTGCGCCCTGTACCTTGCTTCTCGCGTATCTCCAAGGGGGATCGGCGTAAATGATTTTGTATTTCTTCATCTGCACCCCCTTAATGCGCGCTGAATACGGATTTTGCAAGGCTTCCCGTTTTGAAAAGCGTAAAACACAAGAGGACGGTATAGCCCATGCAAGACCAGATCGCGCCGGATATGTCATCGGTTGCTGCGATTGTCTGTATCAAAACCGCATAAATACCGACGCACACAAGAATTAGAAAAGCCTGAAAACCGAGGGCAAGCAAGGATTTTAAGTAGTTCTGTCCCATGCCGCCCCATTCACGATTTACCATTGTCGCAACGGGGATAGGGGCGATACTCGTTACAAGTAGGGTAAGAACCCGGCGCCTTGCCATATCACTATGGCAGGTTTCCGAGAACTCCCCTCCGAACCGGACTTACACCTCTCGATGTATCCGGCTCTCCAGCTGTCAGTCTAATTTCCCAGCGTGTAACTTATCGTGACAGTCAATACAGAGTGCCATTGTCTTGCGCTTACGCCCGATCATGGCGATTTCCCATTGTTTTCTGCCGCTCAAGTCTTTGAGTTTTCGTACATGGTGTATTTCAATTGGTACATTCTCTGCACCGCACCACTCGCATTGACTCGCTTTCAGCCGCTTTATTAGGCTGTTGCGTCCGTAGTTCTCAAACACTCTTGCAATCACATCGGGATTGCCGCTTTCCACTTTGGTATCACGGCGAAACCCGTTGTTATAGAACAGCACCTTTCCAACCTTGCCGTTTTTCTTCGGATACTCCACAACAAAATCTTTCCCTTGACGGTACTTCTGAATAATTCTGCTGATTCGTGTCCGGTATTTTCCGGCAAAGGTCTTGAGCATACTGTATCTCATTACATAGTAGAAGTTGTTGAGGACGGACACATTGTTTGCGAGCCGGTAGTAGTTGTACAATCCACGGATTTCTGCGTTGTACTGGTTCAGGATTTCCAAATCATCCAGGTGCAACAGGCGGGTGCGCCGGACAGGTTCCCAAACCTCTTTATTTCCGTTCTGTTTGTCGTGTTTAATCTTGAGGGCATGATAGGAGAGCAGCCGCTTGACCCACTTGTCGTGGGGGACATAGAGCATGACTTTTCCGTTGTTTACTCGTCTGGTGGCCCCGGTTTTGGTCTTTTTGTTACACTCACCTTTGGCGATTGTGACCTCATACCCCAGGAACTTAGCAAAATCATGCCCGTGGGTAATCAGTGTTTTTTCCTCGGACATTTCCAGATGAAGATTTTCCCGGATGAAGCGCCCCACATCCTGTTTGACCTGTTCCGCGTCCGCTTTTCTGCCAATTACTCCAATCAGAAAATCATCGGCGTACCGAATATAGAAAACTCTTTTATAGCCTTCGTCCATTTGGTCGCTGTACGGTATTGACCGCAGACTGCGCCGCAGTTCTCTGATTTCGGCAAGTAAGCCCTCTTTTTCTTCCTCGCTCATTTTGGAGATGTTTCTTTTGAGCCTTTGCTCTTTTCCACGGCAGACATCCAATTTCTTCTTGAAGGCCGGATTGATTTTACGGCGCTCTCCGCAGTTGAATTTCTCTGCGTATTCCGCCATAAACTTATCCAGCTCGTTCAGATAAATGTTTGCAAGGATGGGGCTGATGATAGAGCCTTGCGGAGTACCGGAGTAAGTATTGTGGTAGTTCCAGTCCTCCATATATCCGGCTTTCAAAAACTTCCAGAGCAGACCAATAAAATGCTCGTCCGCAATCCGCTTGCGCAGAATGGCAATCAGCACATGGTGGTCTACATTGTCAAAACAGCCCTTTATGTCGCCCTCAACAAACCACTTTGTCCCTGTGAAATATTTCTGCACATATTTGAGCGCCGTATGGCAGCTTTTGTTTATGCGGAAGCCGTGGGAGTGGTCGCTGAAGGTTGGCTCGTAAATGCTCTCCAGTATGAGCCGCACCACCTCCTGTATCAGTTTGTCGTCGAATGACGGTATTCCCAAGGGGCGCATCTTCCCGTTGGATTTCGGGATATAGGTTCTCCTTGCGGGGTTGGGCTGGTAGCTGAAATCCCGCATTTTTTCAATGAGGGCGTTGATTCTCGCCATTCCCATGCCGTCAATCGTCTTGCCGTCTGTTCCGGCTGTCATATTGCCTGGTTTCGCCTGTATCCGCTGGTATGCCAGCAGATAGAATTGTGGATTGTACAGATTGCGGTATAACCGCTCGTACTTGTAACTCTGGTTACACGCCTTGGATTTTAGGCTTTCCAACACATTTTCAGGACTTCTCATAATGCCTCACGCACCTTTCCTTTTTATGAATTGGTTGACATCCTGCCTCCCTTCGCCATGTAGACGGCTTTCCCGCCCTCGGACTACTACGGAGGCTCCGTTGCCATGCCGGATATTCAGCGTCATCTTTCTTGGGTTTTTACCCCTTGAAATTTATCGCCTTGCGGCATTACGCATAGCCGGATAGTTCCGGCGTTCCGGTTTAGGCAATCTCCAGTTAGACACTTTGGGAAAAGCGTATTGTGATGTCGGTAGTGGGTTTTCGTCCTTTTCCGCTTACTGCGGCTGGCTGTCATAAGTATCGTGCGGTCTGTGTTTACCTGTCACATTCCGCTATGACATACGGCGAATACAACCATCCTGCGCCGCCGGGTCGAGTATCCCGCCTCGGACTGCCCTTAAAGCAGTTTAGCCTTGCTCCTCATTCACAATGTTGCGTCTTGCCGCTCAGTCGTGGGTAGATGGTTTCCCCAACTTGCGACGTTTCCGGTACGCTATTGTCCCCCTTATGGTTTCCCTCCGGGGTAAACCGGCTGACGCTAAAGTGACGCTTTTTCAGCGTCTTTGATACTTTTCTTTACCGGCTTGCCAAAGCCGGATTCCCAAAATGCCCGCGCACCGCCTGCGGATTACAAGCAGCGCTTCTGGACGCGCGGTATATTTCAATCATGCGCCCGTACACCACCAGCATGATACAGATAGACAACGCTTTCATGGTAAGCCCCACAAAGAGTGATTGAAACCATAGCCCCAAAAGCCCGCCGACGCTCATAGCGTCCAGCTTTGCTTCTATATCGGTGATAACGGTTGCAATATCTATGCTTGTGTCGGATATGATAACGCCCGCGCTGTCGTTGACGACGCTCTGTGTAATGTCAAATACGCCCATGACGATGTTCCAAGTATTTGTTACCAGCAGCACCGCAACAAAGGTTTTGAAAATCCACTTGAAGAAAATCCAAGTGTCGAGATCGTGCAGATTGTTTTTCTCAATTACAAGCTGGATTAGTTCGTAGCACATGACAAAGGTAATGATAACGCCCGCAATCGGCACAATGACGTTTTCCGATAGGCTGCGTATCATATTGAATATGCCCGCGTTCCACCCGGCGGGGGTTGTGCCGACTTGCGTTGCGATTTCTCCAACCTCTGTATTTACGCTGTCGAACAGCCCGGAGAGATTAGAGAGTATTCCGTCTGTCAAAATGCCGCGAAACCAATCTTCAATCATCTGCCATATCAAAAGCTAATCCCTCCTTTCCCGCGCCCTCCCGCGTGAAGCGGGAGAGCGCGGCGGGTAGTGTTAGTTTGTGGCATTATCCAAACAGGCCGGAGAGCAGCGGGACAAGGGTAAGGCCGATAAGGGCAACGCCGCCGCCCGCCATCAACTGTTTCATGCCCTGCGACTTCGCGCCGGGGTTATCGTTGCCGTACCCCTCCATGAGGTTAATGCCGCCCCAAATGCCAAGTCCTGCGCCAAGCGCGATTACCAAAGTCTGCAATACGTCAACTGCGCTGTTGAAAAAATCCATATAAACCTCGCTTTCTGCCGCTAAAACGGCTCAAAAAATGTTGTTGGAAATAAAAATGCCGCCGTTTTTATTCGGCGGCTGCGTCCTCGTCGGACAAATCTATTTCGTATATGTCAAAGGGTTCGTCGGGCTTTACGATTGCCGGACGGGTGGACATATACCGTTCAACGTCAAAAGCGTTTTTCTTGTCGAAGTCGGAAAGGTATTTGTAGTTCGGGTGCTGCGTTATATCGTACTTATCGCTGAAAAAGGGGCGCACGCCGCGCAACTGCAAAATACATTTTCCTCCGTCCATAACTGCGATTTCGTCCTGTGTCATCAACTCCTTTCCCAATTTCTGATAATTGAGGCCATGAGAAACCTGCGTGCCGCGATTTTCGGAAGTGTTGAAACTGTCGATTGTTTCCCGTCCCAAGTTATCCGAAATATCCTTTGCATTTTTCCCGCGCCCTCCCAAAAACAAGGTGCTGTCGGCATTGTCAAGTATGATTTCTGCCGCGTCCTTGTAAATGGCTTTTAGCTGGCTCTGCGATTGCAGAATGATAGAAGCCGAGATTTCCCGGCTGCGGATTGTGGCAATCAATTTTTCAAACTGCGGGATTTGTCCAATGTTTGCAAACTCGTCTAACAGGCAGCGAACATGAACCGGCAGCTTGCCGCCGTATTCGTCGTCGGCCTTGTCGCACAAGAGATTAAATAACTGCGATTGCAGCATAGCGATAACAAAATTAAACGTGCTGTCCGTATCGCTCATAATCAAAAACAAAGCTGTTTTTCTGTCGCCTAACGTGTCAAGTTCTAATTCGTCGTAGGACATAAGATCGCGCAATTCCTTTATATCAAAAGGAGCGAGCCTCGCACCGCAAGAAATGAGGATTGATTTTGCGGTTTTGCCCGCCGCCAATTTATATTTTCGGTACTGCTTCACCGCGAAATGGTCGGGGTCGCGTTCTTCCAAGTCGGCAAACAGCAAATCGACGGGGCTTTGATATTCCTCGTCGTCCTCGCGGGCTTCGCTGGCGTTGATAAGTTCCAACAGGGTAATAAAGTTCATTTCCTCGGCGGGGGCTTCGTACCAGATGTAGCCCACCAACGCGCAATACAAAAGCCGTTCTGCCTTTACCCAAAAATCCTCCGCGCTTTTTTCTCCCTCACCTTTGGTATTCGCTATCAACGTATTTACCAGCTTCAAAATATCTTTCTCGCTGCGGATATACACAAAGGGGTTGTAGTGCATAGATTTTTTGAAGTTAATCGTATTCAGTACCTTAATGCGGTAGCCCGCCCGTTGCAGCAGCTTCCCGCACTCAATCAAAACCGTACCTTTCGGGAGTGTTTTGTCAAGATAAATAAAGGGAATATCTCACCGAATTTTGCATCAAAAATTCGATGATTTCACATCGTCCTTCATCAGCCGCTTCATTTTGTCCTCCAGCGTGTCCTTTGCGGTCTGGCTGAAATGAACGCCCACCACATAGGTGGTCTTGCCCAGCTTCATGCTGAATGTTCCTGCCGGACTTGCCTGTCCTGCTTTCGTTTTGGCTGCTGCCTGTTCCATGTGCGACACCTCCTGTAAAAAAGCCCGACAAAGGAAAGGCTGACAACGAAGTCCTGACAACGGACATCAGAAAACCTTAAAACTCTGTCGGGAGATGCTCTATTTTCTTTTTCTTCTTTTTTATAAAAGTCGGTTGTCATGGTTGTCAGGGGAGAGAAAATGCCCATCAAATCAGGGGTTTTCAGACTTTCGCCCGACAACCAGACCGACAACCGGCTCGACAACAAAACGGCAACCGGTACTGTTTTTTTACTTTAGCCACTCTGGGGGAAGTTCCAGCTGCTCCACTTCCTCCGGCGTCAATTCCTGAAAATCTCCACCTCCGTTGTCGGGCTGGATGCGCTCCCAGCCTTTCTGCCGCCCATAGGGGCTGCGAAAGTACCGGGGATTGGAAAACGCCCTCCATCCGGTCACGCTGTTGTTCATAATGTCGTTGATCTCCCGGATTTCCCATTGCTTCGGCTCGTCAAAGCTGTGTCCCAGGGCTTCCCGGAACAGCTGCTTGGAGCAGACCATGTTATCCGAACACTTTTCCAGATACTCGATGATCTGTCCGGCTTTGGTGTCCTCCGGCATAAAGTCACGCTGGTGGACTTTCAGATACTCGTTCATTGCCGGGCTGAATCGGAGTTTGAAGTTTCCGCTGCGGTAAATCTCCATTGCTTCTGCCCAGACCTGTACGAGATAGGCTCTTGCTGCCGGTTCATCATCCAGAATGTGGATTTCTGCCAGCTCTGGATGTACCATGACCGGCACAAAACGGCGGTTGCCGGTGCGGTCAAGGGGCAGGAAGTCCAGCGTGTTGGAAGTGCCGCAGAACACACACTGCCGTTTTCGGTCAGCCGGGTGGGTTTCGTATGGCACTTTATAGGTTTCCTTCTGGCGGCTGAGAAAGGATTTGATTTCCTCAATGCTCTTGGCATTGGCGGTGGCAATCATCTCCGACATCTCAATCAGCCAGTGTCCCTGCATCTTGCGGTACACATTTTCATCGTCCAGCTTTTTCAGGTCATCGGAAAACCAGTCATCCTGAACTGCCAGCAGGCGAAAGAACGAGGACTTTCCGGCTCCCTGACCGCCCACCAGACAAAGCATGATTTCAAATTTACAGCCGGGACGGAACGCCCGTGAGATTGCTCCCAGAAGGAACAGCCGCATGGCTTCACAGGTGTAATCATCGGCATCGGCTCCCAGAAACCGGTGCAGACAATATCGGATGCGCTCTATACCGTCCCACTGCAAGGCGTTGAGAAAATCCCGGACAGGGTGATAGCGATTTTCGTTGGCAATCACCATCACAGCATCCTGTATCTTTTTCTCGATAGTCAGCCCATAGTTTTCCTCAAAATATAAGAGCAGATATTTGATGTCCACATCGGTCAGGGTCGGGCTGTCCCGATACCAGCCGAGGGGCTTCACAATATCCACTCGTTCTGTCAGCAGATTTTTTCGGATAGCTCCTTTCAGCAGAGGGTCAAGCTGAAACACCCGTTTATAGTTGGCTGCGACATTGGATACCTTACCTTTCTCGGTCTGTTCCAGGCTGCTTCTGACCTGTTCCACGGTGCAGAGTTCCGGCTGCTGTCCATTCTGCAATTCGCTGCTCAAGTTTCATCACCTCTTTTCCTTGCTGTGCTACAAGCTCCCGGCGTTCTTCCGGCGATCCGTCCAGAAAACTATCCAGCAGATACTCTGTGTAGGATTTCCTTTGCAGGGCTTCCACAAAGAACGGATGCAGGTCATCCTCTGGAGTTTGTGGGGCATACTGCTGTTCCCATTTCTGGAGAAGGTGGAAGTATTCGCATAAGACCTTGTAGCAGTGCATTTCTTCCTGCCTGTATTTCTGCTCCGGGGTAGGTTCCCGGATATGGGGCTTGATGGTCGGCTTCTGCCTGTTGTCATAGGCAATCCCAAAATCATCAGCCAGCTTGATGGCTGCTTCCTTGCTGGGCAACTGAAACAGCCGGGAAACAAAATCCACTGCATCCCCATCAGCCTGACAGCCAAAGCAGTGAAACCGCCTGTCCAGTTTCATGCTGGGGTTTTTGTCGTTGTGAAAAGGGCAGACCGCCATGCCATTTCTGCTGACAGTGATGCCGTACAGCTCCGCTGCCTGTCTGGTGGTCACATTCTGTTTGACCGCTTCAAATACATTCAAAATTCCACCTCCTGACAAAACAAAAGGCACCCGATTTCTTTTGAAAATCAGATGCCTTACCGTTCCATATTCTGTTTTTTCTCCTGCCGGTGCTGCTCGTCCTTTTTTCTGGATTCCTCCCGATAATCCTGAATCTGTTCGGTGACAGAGTGCTTCGGCTCCGGCTTCTTTTTTACCTCTGCCTGTTCCGGGGCGAGTACCTTGCTGACCCAGTAACGGATTTCTTTCAGCGGCTTCAATTCCTCCTGCACTGCCGCCAGCTGCCCGGTATATTCTGCGTGAGAAGTTTGCAGCTGTTCATACTCCGCTTGCAGGGCTTCCAGATCAACAGTCAGGTCAACACCATGCTTTTTCAAAAAGCGGTACGCCTTGTTGTATGCGTCCAGCTCGTCCCGGTGGCTTTCCGCATAAACGGACTGCACCGTTTTCCAGCCGATTCTCACATACTTGTCATGGATAGCTTTATGCTGCTGACAATCGGCAACGGCGTTCTGGATGCCGGTAATCACTTTCATGCGGCTCTCGGCTTTCTTCATGCCGGTGCTGATGCTGCCGGATTTCTGTTTCACTTCCTCCAGCACACTGTCCAGCTGCTCCAGCGTAAAAATCTCATGGTCTTTCAGATAATTGGTGGCGTTGACAAAGGACTGTAAATCTTTCGTTGCACCTTTTTGCTGACCGTATCTTGACCAGTCCCGGCGTTCTGCCTTTCGCAGATTGAGATAATCCCGCAGAAGATTGATAAGGTCGGGGGATGCAGTTTCCGGCTTGTTCTCTGCCAGCAGCTCTTTCCGGGCTTCCAGAATATCGCTGATCCAGTCACGCAGATTCTGAATGGTGCTGCGGATCACGCTCATCATGCGGTTGGCGGCTTTGATGTCCCGGTTCAGATTGCCGATATTGGTCTGGATGCCACGGCGTTCCATCTGGGTGACAGCAGCTCCCATGTGGACGGTGGGGATGATGTCCAGCCCCTGTTTTTCATAGGAACGGAGATCGACACGGACAGGGCTGTTCACCATTTCCAGATAACGGTTCTGCACTGTTTCCCAGCCGGTGCGCCACTCCTGCCCATGATACTGCTCGTTCCAGTCAACAGTGTCCTCCTTATGGCTTTTCCAGTTCCCTGATGGGAGCCGGATACGCTCACCGTTCTCGTCAAGGTCGTAAACCTTTCTGGCTTTGGGAAGCCATTTCCCATGCTCGTCCATTGCCCGCATGGTCAGCATCACATGACAATGGGGATTGTGTCCCGGTGGCTTGGGGTCATGGATGGCAAAATCAACAATCATGCCTTTGGAAACAAAAAACTGGTTGCAGTAGTCCTGCACCATCTGGGGATACAGTTCCTCCGGCACTTCTCTGGGCAGTGCCAGCACAAACCGTCTGGCAAGCTGGGAGTTCCACTGGTTTTCAACGGCTTCCACTGCGTTCCAGAGCTGTTCCCGGTCGGCGTATTCCGGCGGGGCATGGGACGGCAGCATGATTTCCGTGTAGACCACACCTTCCTTTTTTCGGTAGTCTTTGTGCTTCTGGTCATACTCGGAAAACAGATTCTCCCCTCTCTGGTAGGCAGCTCCGGCAACAGCTGACTGCCGTTTACTTCGCTTCGTGATTTTGATTTCAAAATGAGGGTTTGCCACTTCATCATCTCCTTTGGCAAAACAAAAGACCGTCTGCAAAGCTGCAAGCGGTCAGGTCATCGGGTTCTATTCCTGTTGTTCGGAAATTCCTGCCCGGCAGGGATTTTCGGACAGCAGGGGGCAAAGGGGTAGCTGGCTTTAGCCAGCGCAGGGGAAGTGCAGCTTCCACTGGATGATTGGAGCAGAGGGTTTATCCTGTGCGGAAATCATCAGCTCCCTGCAAGGGGCTTTCGGCAGAACGCAATGCACCACCTTTAGGCGGTGTATAATTGCGCCCTTGTTAAAACAAGGGGTTCTCGCTGCCGTCCGTTGTCAGCGTTTTTCTCCGCTCCTCAATCAGCGTGTCCAGTTTCTTTTGGGCGGCTTCGCCGTGAAAGAGGAAGGTCAGCAGCTCCATCACATCGTCATCGGTCAGCAGAGTAGGCTCACGCAGAAACTTCTCCAGCATCCCGGCACGAGTACAAAGCCGGTGAGTTCTCTCGCTCCGTGTCAGGCGTTTTAGCTCATGCTCCAGCTGTTTCTCTCTGTGCTGGGCAGCAATCAGCTTTTTCTCGGCTGCGGTTTTCTGGCGGTTCAGCTTTTCCAGTTTTTCATTCATGGGGTCAGGCTCCTTTCTGAATAATGGGCAAAACAAAAGCGACCAACTTTTTACGGTTGATCGCCTTTGGCTTATACACTATTCAATTATCTTTTTTTATCGGATTGAGACAAAACACTTGCTGCCAAACTCTTTGTAGTATCGGAGTATTTGTCGCTGTTGAGAACCTTGGAAGCTTTTGTTTCCATATCCTTTCCAGTAACTTTACCCGGATTGCTCTGGGACAGGACACTTGCAGCAAGGGACTTTTGAATTTTAGAGCTTCCATTTGAACTCAATATCGCTGATGCATTAGAAGACATTTTAGGACTGCTGGTTTTCTTATTCATGACGATACCTCTCTTTCGAAAGAG
>OERZ01000252.1_pt1 | contig 10938 bp, 15 predicted proteins | sample 1540151 | NCBI WGS metagenome assembly OERZ01 (sample SAMEA3891880, study PRJEB23780) | metagenome | biome: terrestrial biome; feature: animal house; material: Caecal content | place: Italy | collected 2015-05-05 | reverse complement strand
GCCTGGACGCCGTACCCCTGCCCGCCACCCAGCGGCTCCGGGCCGAGATGGACGAGCTCACCGCCAGGAAGGCCACCCTGCAATCGGAATATCGAAAGGCACAGCAGAAAGAACGGGAGTACGATACCCTTAGTCAAAACGTCAGCATGTTGCTTGAACAGCCAAAGGATATTGTACTCCCGAAGGAAAAAACGAATGAACTTGAATAGACGGAAAAATTAACCCAGCCGCCACCGGGCGCTCTCGCTCTGGAGCTCCACCATGCGGCGGTAGAGGCCGCCCTGTTCCATCAGCTCCGCCGGGGTGCCCTGCTGGGCCACATGACCGTCCTCCAGCACCACGATGTGGTCAGCCCCCGCCACAGTACGCATCCGGTGGGCGATGACCAGCACCGTCTTGCCCTGAAGCAGGCGGGAGAGGGCGGTCTGGACGGCGCTCTCGTTCTCCACGTCCAGAGAAGCGGTGGCCTCATGTTTATATACACAAATCCCTGAAAGCCGCATAAACACTGAACTTTTTAACCATCATCAAAAAACAGAATATCCCTATAACCACACTGAAAACGCCTTTTGACGGCTTCCCAGCCGATCACGGGGCGTTTTCTGGTGTCCGGCGTATCGTTTCCACGGTACGCCATTTTTTATGCCCAAAACCAGAAAGGAGGCGACGCCATGTATTTTACATCCGGCAGCGACCGCGCCTTTGAAAGCCTCATGCAAGGCAAGCCCGGCTTCGACCACTACGACAGCGGCGACGCCGGAGCGCCGGAGGATTGCGGCGACTGCCGTTTCTACCGTCCCGACTGGAAATACCAGTTTTGCGTGTATGCAGAGTGTCCCTACCAGCCGGGCAAGCTCACCGCCCTTGACGCGGTTCTATTCCAAGTGAAAGGAGTTGACGACGAGATGGCAGTTTTTCGTGTGGAGAAAAACCGGGGCTACACGGTGATGTCCAACCACCACCTGCGGAATAAAGACCTGTCCCTGAAAGCCAAGGGCCTGCTTTCGCAAATGCTGTCCCTGCCCGAAAACTGGGATTATACCTTGAAAGGCTTGTCCCTTATCAACCGGGAAAGCATCGACGCCATACGGACGGCGGTGTGGGAACTGGAAAAGGCCGGGTATATTACCCGCCAGCAGAACCGGGACGGCAAGGGCAAGATGGCCGACATGGTTTATACCATCTACGAGCAGCCGCAGCCCCGGCCAGAGGCTACGGAGAAAGAACAGCCGGGATTGGAAAACCCGGTGTTGGAAAATCCAACATCGGATAATCCAACGTCGGAAAACCCGGTATCGGGAAATCCAATGCAATTAAATAAAGATATACCAAGTAAAGAAAAATCAAATACTGATCTATCAAGTACCCAATCCATTCCTATCCATTCCCCAAACCCCTCTCCTGCGGAGGGCAAGGCGGCACAGCCGCCGGAACGGAAGCGAAAGGATGCGAATGAGGCATACCGGGTGTATGAGGAAATCATCAAGGACAATATCAGCTATGACATTCTGAAAGCCGATCTGCCCTATGACGGCGACCGTCTGGACGAGATTGTAGACCTGATCCTTGAAACCGTCTGCACCCGGCGCAAGACCATCCGTGTTGCCGGTGACGACTATCCGGCGGAGCTGGTGAAATCCAAGTTTATGAAGCTGGACAGCGAACACATCCGCTTTGTGCTGGATTGCCTGAACAAGAACACCACGGAAATCCGAAACATCAAGCAGTATCTACGGGCGGCGCTGTTCAATGCCCCGTCCACGATTGGGAATTACTATTCTTCCCTTGTGGCCCATGATATGGCGACCGGGAAAATCTGAAAGGAGGACGGCCCTATGAAACAGGGTGCATTGATCTTTGATGAGCAGGCAGACCGCTACGACATCCGCTTTGATCTGGCAGACTACTACGGCGGGCTGCACTGTGGAGAAACCTTTGACGTGATGGTGGGCGGCAGGTGGAAGCCCACCCGCATTGAAATGGCCGAGGACTGGTATCTGGTGGGCATCCGCGCCGACGACCTTTCCGGCCTGCGGGTGCGGATTTAAGCCATCCCGCCGCCTGCCTGCTGGACTTCCAAAGGAGGGATAGCAGTTGCAGGAAGAAGTAGACCAGAAAACCATAGCGTTAGCGATGAAAACCGGGAAGCTGACCGGCCAAGTGTTGCAGGCGGCCATGAAGAAATTTCTGGCCGCCCGGCAAAAGGGCAAAACCAAGCTGCACCACGGCAAACAAAGCCTGCGGCAGCTCAAAAAGGACGGTTCGGCACTCTCTAACATCGAGATCACCGACGCGAATATTGGCCTGTTCCGGCCCTGCGCCAAGAAATACGATATTGACTACACGCTGCGGAAAGACAGTTCCACCCACCCGCCGCGCTATATCGTGATTTTCAAGACCAAGCAGGCCGACAATCTGGAACAGGCGTTCAAGGAGTTCACCGCCAAGAAGCTGAACCGGGAGGAACGGCCCTCTATCCGCAAGGCCCTGTCTGCCCTGAAACAAAAAGCTGCGGCCAAGACCCAGCAGCGGGCCAAGGAGAAAGTCAAGGAAAGGGGGCTGTCACTATGAAGCCAGAAGTAAAGAAGCTGATCCTGTCCAATCTCCCGTACCTGATTTTCGTTTACCTGTTCGGGAAGCTGGGGCAGGCATACCGGCTGGCGGCAGGCGTGGACTTGTCGGAAAAGCTGCTGCATTTCATGGACGGCTGTTCGGCGGCCTTTGCCAATGCCGCCCCCAGCATCCACCCCTTTGACCTGCTGATCGGCGTCGCCGGTGCCGCTGCCCTGCGGCTGATGGTGTATTTCAAGGGGAAAAATGCCAAGAAATACCGCAAAGGCGCGGAATATGGCAGCGCCCGTTGGGGGACGGCCAAAGACATTGCGCCGTACATCGACCCCAACTTTGACAACAACATCCTCTTGACGCAGACGGAACGGCTGACGATGAATAATCGTCCGAAAGACCCCAAAACGGCGAGGAATAAAAATGTGCTGGTTATCGGCGGTTCCGGCAGCGGCAAGACAAGGTTCTTCGTAAAGCCGAACTTGATGCAATGCGTGTCCAAGGACTACCCGACCTCATTTGTGATAACCGACCCCAAGGGCAGCCTGATCGGTGAAGTGGGCCAGCTTTTGCAGCGCAGCGGCTACCGCATTAAGGTTTTGAATACCATCAATTTTTCAAAATCCATGCGGTATAACCCGTTCCGCTACATTCACAGCGAGAAAGACATTTTGAAGCTGGTAAACACGCTGATCTGCAATACCAAGGGCGAGGGCGAAAAATCCGCCGAGGATTTTTGGGTGAAATCGGAACGGCTTTTGTATTCGGCCCTGATCGGCTATATCTGGTACGAAGCGCCGGACGAGGAAATGAACTTCACGACGTTACTTGAGATGATAAATGCGTCGGAGGCCCGCGAGGACGACCCGGAATTTCAATCGCCGGTAGACCAGATGTTTGAACGGCTGGAAGCAAAAGACCCGGATCACTTCGCTGTCAGACAGTATAAAAAATTTCTCTTATCCGCTGGCAAAACCCGTTCCTCTATCCTGATTAGCTGCGGCGCACGTTTAGCGCCCTTTGACATCCGCGAGGTGCGGGAGCTGATGGAGGACGACGAGCTGGAACTTGACACCATCGGGGACGAGAAAACGGCGCTGTTCCTCATAATGAGCGACACAGACACCACGTTTAATTTTATTCTGGCAATGGTACAGAGCCAGCTTATCAACCTGCTTTGTGACCGTGCCGATGATAAATACGGCGGGCGGCTGCCCGTCCATGTTCGGATGATTTTAGACGAGTTTGCCAATATCGGCCAGATACCGAACTTTGACAAGCTCATTGCCACCATCCGAAGCCGGGAAATCTCGGCATCCATCATTCTGCAAAGCCAATCGCAGCTAAAGGCGATCTACAAGGACGCTGCGGAAATCATTTCCGACAACTGCGATTGTACGCTTTTCCTTAGTGGGCGAGGCAAAAACGCCAAGGAAATCGCTGATGTGCTGGGCAAAGAAACCATAGACAGCTACAATCAGAGCGAGAACCGGGGCGCACAGACTTCCCACGGACTGAACTATCAAAAATTAGGAAAGGAGTTGATGTCACAGGACGAAATTGCAACGATGGACGGAGGCAAGTGTATTTTGCAGGTGCGCGGGGTAAGGCCGTTTTTCAGTGAGAAATACGACATTACAAAGCATCCCCGGTATAAATACCTTTCCGACGCCGACAAGAAGAACACCTTTGACGTGGACAGATATTTGTCGTCCCTGCGCCGGAAAAAGCGGCGCGTGGTATCGGAGGATGAAACCTTTGAGCTGTACGACATTGACCTGTCGGATGATGATATGGCCGCTGAATGAGGCGGCTGGCAAAGAAAGGAGCCTGACCTATGGAACACTCGGACGAAATGACATTTGCGGAATACTTCAAAGCCAAATATGAACTTTACAGGGGACTGATTTCCTTTGTCGTCGCCATGCAATGGCTGACAGACCATGATTTTGCAGTACCGACGGACAGGGACGCCCGCCTGATGGAGATTGAAGTGTCCAAGCAAATGTGTGACGCATGGGCTGAAATCTATGGGATTGCCCTGCGGGAATGGCTGGACGGCCAATAACTCCGGGCCGCCTGCGGATTGTGACGCTGCTGCTGGATATGACCGGCAGCTTTTTTGTACCCAAAACAACATCACAATCTGAATTTATGGAGGTAAATGTATGGAATTTTTCAATAGCGCAGTTGATACTTTGCAGACTATCGTGATCGGCCTCGGCGGTGCCCTCTGTGTGTGGGGCGGCGTGAACCTGCTGGAAGGTTATGGGCAGGATAACCCGGCATCCAAATCGCAGGGTGTCAAACAGTTGGTCGCGGGCGGTGGTGTGGCCCTGATTGGCCTGACCCTCGTTCCCCTGCTGTCCGGGCTGCTGGGCTGATGGCCCCGGCCCTGTCCGAACCGTAACCACTGACACGACATGAAACCTGAAATAATCCCCGCCGCGCCCTCTCGGAACCGGGAGGGCGCGGGAAAGGAGGTGTACCCGCATGATAGGCGATCTCATTGGGGAATGGATCAAAGGCATTTTAATTGACGGCATTATGGGCAACCTTTCCGGCCTGTTCAACACGGTCAATACCAAAGTCGGGGAAATCGCTTCCGACGTGGGGGCGACGCCGCAGGACTGGAACGGCGGCATTTTTAGTATGCTGCAATCCCTGTCCGAAACGGTGATTGTCCCCATTGCGGCGGCCATCCTTGCCCTTGTCATGTGCTATGAGTTAATCGAAATGATCGTCGAGAAAAACAATATGCACGACTTCGACAGCTCCATGTTCTTCCGCTGGATGTTCAAATCTGCTTTTGCCATCCTCATTGTGACAAACACATGGAATATCGTCATGGGCGTATTTGACGCCACCCAAGCCGTCGTCAGCCAGAGCGCCGGGGTAATCATCGGGGAAACCAGCATCGACTTTGACACGCTGCTGCCCGATCTGGAAAGCCGCCTTGAAGCAATGGACATCGGGCCATTGCTGGGCCTGTGGTTCCAGACCCTTGTTGTGGGGCTGACGATGAACATTCTATCCATCTGCATTTTCCTTGTGACCTACGGGAGAATGATTGAAATATATACCGTGACCGCGCTGGGGCCGATCCCCCTTGCCACGCTGGGCAATGCCGAGTGGCGCGGCATGGGCCAAAACTATCTGAAATCCCTGCTGGCGCTGGGCTTCCAAGCGTTCTTGATTATGGTTGTCGTCGGCATCTATGCGGTGCTGATACAGGACATCGGGACAGCGGAGGACATTTCCGGCGCGATTTGGGGCTGTATGGGCTACACGGTGCTTTTGTGCTTCTGCCTGTTTAAGACGGGAAGCATCTCAAAGGCTGTGTTTACTGCCCACTGACGGGAGGTGACGCATATCCGCATTGGACTGATTGACGTGGACTCTCACAACTTCCCGAACCTCTGCCTGATGAAGCTGTCCGCCTACCACAAGGCGCAGGGCCATCAGGTATGCTTCTGGAGCCCCTTATTTTACTTTGACGTGGTGTATAAAAGCCGGGTGTTCACCGACACCTATTCCAAGGATAACATCACGGTAAAAAATGCCGGACAGGTAATCAAGGGCGGCACGGGCTACGGCTACGGCCCCGACCTGCCGGACGAAATCGAACACAGCTACCCGGACTATTCCCTTTATCCGCAGTATTCCGAAACCGCCTACGGATTTTTAAGCCGTGGCTGTCCAAGGGGCTGCGGATTTTGCATTGTGGGCGGCAAGGAGGGCTTGCAGCCCATCGAAAAGACGGTCATTGACCGCTGTGTGCGGCTGGTCTACCGGGAGCTGGCGCTGGGGATCGGTAGCGGGGATATGCCGCTGCTGCAGGACTTGTATGAGGAACTGCTGAAACAGCCGGAGCCGGAGGCCCGGCGTGTGGCAACGGCGCTGGAGCTCTACTGCACAGGCTCCCTCAACCTGTTCAACCACCCCACCAATGTCCAGACGGATGCCCGTGTGGTGTGCATCGTTCTGAAAGGCATGGGCGAAAACCTCCGCAAGATCGCCATGCACATTACAAACGAGTTTGTCACATCGGCTGTCAACACCAACCATGCCGAGGGCCTTGCTACTTGGTGCTACTTTGATGAGTTCCATATTCTGCTCCGCGATCCGCTGACGGCCAGCTACTTTGTGGCCGTGTGGAAGATGCTCCGTAAAAAGGGCTGCGTCCCCTCGGCGCTGACGCAGAATGTGAAGGACTTGCTGGCAAGCCGGGAAATCGAGGCCATTCTGGATAACACCGACTTTATGATCCTGCTGTCACAGGCCCAAAGTGACCGGGCGATCCTCGCAAAGCAGCTCGGCATTTCCGAGCATCAGCTCTCCTATATCACCCATAGCAATTCCGGCGAGGGTTTGCTGTTCTACGGCTCCGTGACCATCCCGTTTGTGGATCGTTTCCCCAAGGGTGAGATTTACAATCTGCTGACCACCCGCCCGGAGGATATGGCCCATGAGCGAAAGGACGAATAAGGGCGGGGCCACTTCGGGACAAAAAGTCCCAAAGTCCCCCAAAAGCAAGTTTAGAGCCAAAAGCCAGCAGGAGCAAACCGCCGAGTCCAAGCTGCGTATGGAAAAGCGCGGCGAACAACTGGATAAGGCCAAGAAAAAGCTGGCAAAGCAGAAACCGCCGAAAAAGTCCGGCCCCGTGAAAAAGGCGGGCCGGGCGGCGGGTGCAACCGTTCATGGGTATGTGCATGGCAAGCTATATGAGGTAGAGCATGAGAATGTCGGCACCGAAAGCGCCCACCGATCCGAGCTGGTCGGTGAGGCCGCCCTGCGCTCCACATCCCGGTATGTAAAAAAGCAAATCCGGGAGCACCCGGCCAAAGCGGTGCAAAAGGCCGAGTCCAGGCACATCAAGGCTACGGCGGATTATCAGTACCGGGCCACGGTGGAGGCCCACCCGGAAATGCAAAAGGGCGGCGCGGTGTCCCGGTATATCCAAAAGCAGAAAATCAAGCGGCAATACGCAAAGCAAGCGCGGGAGGCTGCAAAGCAGACGGCCAAGGCCGCAGAGAAAACGGCGGTCACAACGGAAAAGCTGGCGGCCCGGGCCGTGGCCTTTGTCAAGCGGCATCCTGTGGGGGTGTTGCTGTTCCTTGCCTGTTTTCTGCTGCTGGTGCTCATGCAGTCGTGTATGTCCTCTGCGGTGACGATTGGCAACGGCGTGGTGGGGGCCATCGGCGCGTCCACCTATGCCGCCGAGGATGCCGATCTGCGCGGGGCCGAGGCCGCCTACTGCGGGCTGGAGGCCGAGCTGCAAGACTATCTGGACAGCTACGAAAGCACTCACGATTATGACGAATACCACTTTGAGCTGGATGACATTGAACACGATCCCTATGTGCTGCTGTCTATTATCAGCGCCATACACGAAGGGGCGTGGACGGTGGACGAGGTACAGGGAACGCTGCAAATGCTCTTTGAAAAGCAGTACATTCTGACGGAAACGGTGGTGACGGAGCGCCGCTACTACCTCGAAACGGACACATGGACGGACGAAGAGGGCAACACCCATACCGACACATACCGGGTCTATTACGATTACTACATTTGCACCGTGACGCTGGAAAACTTCAACCTGTCCCATCTGCCCATCTACATTATGGGCGAGGATCAGCTCTCCCGGTACGCCCTGTATATGTCGGCGCTGGGCAACCGTCCAGACCTGTTTCCATCGTCCCCCTATGTGGCAAAGTACACCGCCGATCCCGTGGAGCATGAGATCCCGGAGGCGTATTTGGCCGACGAAACCTTTGCCGCCATTTTGGAGGAGGCCGAGAAATATATCGGCTATCCCTATGTATGGGGTGGGTACAAGCCCAGCACATCCTTTGATTGCTCCGGCTTCGTGTCCTATGTCTACAATCAATGCGGCTGGGACTTTGGGCGGTTGGGGGCGCAGGGGCTGTATAACATCAGCCGCCGCACCAGCTCACCCCGCCCCGGCGATCTGGTGTTCTTCACCGGGACTTATGATACCCCCGGCGTTTCCCATGTGGGTATCTATGTGGGCGATGGCTGGATGCTCCATTGTGGCGATCCCATCGGGTATGCCAATCTCAACACAAGCTACTGGCAGTCTCATTTCTACGCCTACGGGCGGTTATCGTGAAGGAGGTTATCTATGGCAACTACGAAAAGCGCGAAAATCGAAGCCGAGATCGAAAAGGTCAAGGCCAAAATCGCGGAACAGCAGACCAAACTGAAAGAACTGGAACAGCGCAAGGTGGAGGCTGAAAACAGCGAGATCGTGGACATCGTGCGCGGCATGAGCATCCCTCTCGCGGAGCTGCCGCTGGTGCTCCAGCAGCTCCGGGCCGGGAAAACCTTGGGACAAAATGTCCCGAAGTCCGAGGAGGTGGCTGCGGAATGAAAAAGCTGCGTGTTCTTTTACTGACGCTCTGCGTGGCCGTGTTCATGTGCGGCTTTACCGTGACGGCCCATGCCGGGGGCGGTGACGAGTACATCGAGCCTACCGACCAGTGGGAAGGGCTGGAGGAGCCTACCCCCACCACCGAGCCGGGGGTAGGCTTTTCTGACGAGGGCAACCTTGTCACCCGCGATCTGCTCTATGACGAGCACACCAACAAGCAGTTTATCACCGTCCAGACCAGCGGCGGCAATACATTCTATATCGTCATTGACTACGATAAGCCCGTGGACGAGGACGGCGAACAGTACGAAACATACTTTTTCAGCATTGTGGACGAGGCCGATCTGCTGGCTGCTATGGAAGCCGCCGGGATGGAAGTCCCCGCCTGTGCCTGTACGGATAAGTGCATGGCCGGGGCCATCAACACCGATTGCCCCGTATGCGCCACCAACATGACCGAGTGCGTGGGCGTGGAGCCCGAGCCGGTGGAGGACACCGAGCCTGTGGACGATCCCGAGCCGGAGCAGCCCGAGGACACAGACGGCAATATGGGTACGATCCTGCTCATTTTGGCGATTGCCGCCGTGGGCGGCGGTGCTGGCTGGTATTTCAAGGTTTACCGCCCCAAGCAGCAGCGGGCCACAGAAGCGGTTGAGGAGGACTACGGGGACGAGCTGGATGCCTTTGACGATCTCGAGGACGATACGCCCCCTTGGGACGAGGACGAGGTATGAGCCGGGAACTGACCCGCGAGGAAAAGAGGGCGATCCGCAAGCTGGTGTTTTCCCTGTGTGCGAACTATGATCGGGAGTATGGGTGCTTACCGCTGGACGGCCCCTGTTATATGCTGGGGAAATGCTGGACGGGAGCCTACTGCCGCTACTTCCGGGATGCCGTTCTGCCCAATGATCCGGTGCTGGAGGCGGCGCTGACCGCCGAAGGCCCGGTCCCGGAAACGCGGCCCTGCCCGATCTGTGGGCGACCTTTCCTCCCGGATGGCCGGACACGGTATTGCTCTGCGGCCTGTTCCGCTACTGCCCTGCGAAAACAGAAGCGGGATTATATGCGTAAAACAAGGCGCTGACCCGTGGAAAATTAGGCCCGAAAAAACCGCCTGTATCAAGGCTTTTCGGGGCCGCTTGTGGGGTGGGGTGTATCATTTCATACCCCACCCCTGTTTTCGCAAAATACTTTCCACTTTTTGAAGGAGGTGTACCGTGGAGAAAAACGCCGGATATGTGATCCGCGAGTCCGTTCTCTTTGACAACAAACGGGGATTTGCCATCGCGGAGCATGGAAACCCCAAAGTCCCGGCTCCCTTTGTCACATGGCAGTTTGCCGAAGAGAACGGGCGGCGGGATTATTATTGGGGCCATTACCACGCAGACGAGGCATCGGCTCAAAAGGATTTCAAGGATCGAGCCGCCGACTACAAGCGGATGTATAAGGTGCAGGAGGTCAAGCCCCGCACGATTGCCCAGCAGATGAAAGAGGCCGCAAAGCTGGCCGAGGCTGACCGGGGCCGCGCTGCCCCGAAAAAGACTACCCCCGACAGGGGCGACAGATAGGAGGATCGCTATGCCCGAAAAGTATGACCCGCTGAAAAGCGCGGAACTCACCACCGAGCAGAACTATAATATGATCGACGGTATTCTGAACAACGGCCCGGCCCCGGTGCTCCCGCCCGAGGAAAAGCCGCTGGATAAGGTGCGGGAGATCCCGCCCAAACGCCGCAGCAGGGAGCGCGAGGAGCGTTGACGAAAAAGCGCCGTCGCTGCGTCCATCTCAATGTCATGGTAACGCCCGAGGAGCAGGAGCTGATCTATGAGCGCATGGCCGAGGCGGGTATTCAAAATATGGGAGCATATATGCGGAAAATGGCCCTCAATGGGTATGTGCTCCATGTTGATCTTGCGGATGTGCGGGAGCTGGTGTCCTTGCAGCGGCGGTGTGCAAACAACCTCAACCAAGTGGCGATC
>OERZ01000250.1_pt1 | contig 10986 bp, 9 predicted proteins | sample 1540151 | NCBI WGS metagenome assembly OERZ01 (sample SAMEA3891880, study PRJEB23780) | metagenome | biome: terrestrial biome; feature: animal house; material: Caecal content | place: Italy | collected 2015-05-05 | reverse complement strand
GTTACCACAACACATAACAAGTCACCTCACATCAAATTTCCGGTACAGGTACCGGCTCGGACGCCGCACACCACATGGTCTGCGGCGCCGGAGTCGGCGCCCGTCCCCGTGTCTGCGCTATACTATGTCGCCACGGCGAGATTGGTTCCCTCCCCTCCGCTGAAAAATCTTGAGACAACCTATCCTGATGAGGAGTGAAACAAAAAAATGTCAGAACAACGTTCCAACACCCCCCAGCAGCCCCAGCGGCGCCCCAGGGTCTCCCGCAACCGGAAGAAAACCCACCGCACCAAGGCGGCCAGCGCCCTGCTGTATGTGCTGTTCGTGGTGGGTCTGTCCGCCGTGCTGGCCACCGTGGGCTGGATCTGGGCCAACGACCTGCTGGCTCTGAACAAGGAGTACACCTCGGTGATCGTCACGGTGGACAACGACGAGAGCTTCGGCAAAGTGGTGGACGACCTGAAAGTCAAGGGTCTCATCGAGTACAAATTTCTCTTCCACCTCTTCGGCCTGTTCTCCAACGCCGACGATAAGATCACCCCGGGCACCTACGCGCTCAACACCAACATGGACTACCGGGCCCTGGTGACCAACATGAGCTCCTCCTCTTCCACCCGTCAGACCATCGACATCACCATTCCCGAGGGCTACACCATCGACCAGCTGTTCCAGCTGCTGGAGGAGCAGGGCGTGTCCACCGTGGAAAAGCTGCAGGATATGTCCGCCAACTGGGACTACAACTTCAGCTGGCTCAAGGGCCTGCCCCTGGGGGATTACCACCGCCTGGAGGGCTACCTCTTCCCCGACACCTATGAGTTCTATATGGGTGAGGACCCGGTAAACGTGCTCAACAAGATGATCCTGCGCTTTGACGAGAAGTTTACCGACTCCATGCGGGAGAAGGTGACCGAGGCGGGCCACACCATCCATGAGGTGGTGATCGTGGCCTCCCTTATCGAGCGGGAGACCGCCGGCAATGACCAGACCAATATCTCCTCGGTGATCTGGAACCGTCTGGGGAGCAGCAGCTACCCCTATCTCCAGATCGATGCCACCGTGCAGTATATCCTGCCCGAGCACAAGGAGTTCCTGACGGCGGAGGATCTGGCGGTTATCGCAGTTCCCTCCTATGCAGGCCGGGTGCCGGCCGTCGCCGTTCAGCGGCTGGCCGCCGTAAAGGGCAACGGTGCCCGGGCGGTTTTGGTCTGCGTCTACGGAAACCGCGCCTACGAGGACACCCTGGTGGAGCTGGCCGACACCGCCAAAGAAGCCGGCTTCCGGGTGATGGCCGCCGTCAGCGCCATTGCGGAGCACTCCATCGCCCGCCAGTTTGCCGCCGGCCGCCCCGACGCGGAGGACGCCCAGCGGCTGGCCGGGTTTGCAAAGCAGATTCAGGAAAAACTGGCCCGCGGGGAGGACACCAAGCCCTCCCTCCCCGGCAACCGCCCCTATAAGAAAACCAGCGGCAGCAAGCTCGTCCCCAAGCCCACCTCGGACTGCACCCGGTGCGGCCTTTGCGCAGCGGAATGTCCGGTCCAGGCCATCCGCCCCGAAGACCCCAAAAAGGTGGACGAATCGGCCTGCATCGGCTGCATGCGGTGCGTCTCAGTCTGCCCCCAGTCGGCCCGCCGGGTCAATCCGGTGATGCTCTCCGCCGTGGGGCTGGCTCTGAAAAAAGTGTGTTCCGATCGCAAAGAGTGCGAGCTCTTTTTGGAATGATTGAATCATAAAGAAAAAGCAGATCCTCCGCTGCGGAGGATCTGCTTTTTCTGTCCAAATTTATTCCGAAGCGCAGAGGGCCCGCACCTGCTGGGCGGCGGCCGCCACCAGACGACTGACCGGCTGATCCGGCACCCCGGCGACGTAGGTGTCGCACTGGCTCACCGGCACCAGCACCCGCTGGGCGCTGCTCTGGCCCACCGCCGCCGCCATGGCCGGGGTAATCTCCCCCAGCAGGGCATCCGCCACCACGATCCCCAGAGGGCCCACGATGACATCCGCCCGACGGCTGTTGACAATCACGGCGTTTTCACCGGTGGCGCCCCGGGCGGCCCCGGCTTTCAGCATGGCCGAGGTGGCCAGGCTGTTGGTGCCCACAGCGATCAGCTCTGCTTCCGGGCAGGCCGCTGCCAAAGCCGCCACCAGCTGACGGCCCAGGCCGCCCCCCTGGCCGTCGATCACCAGAATCCGCGCCGCCATCAGAAGTCGATCTCCTCCAGGCGGAGCAGGGCCAGGATATAAATCTTCAGGGCCTCCAGCAGCTTGTCAATGGGGGCCGCCTCGTTGGCGCCGTGCATGGGGCCGCCGAAGTCGGGCAGCACCATGTCCGCGTGCTCGGGACCAAAGCTCACGGCATAGGGGAAGTGGCGGGCGTAGGTGCCGCCGCCCATGGTGAAGGGCTTTTCGTCCTTGCCGGTCACTTCGTTGTAGGTGTCGATGCAGGCCCGGATGGCGGGGGTGTCTGCGCCGATATAGAAGGGCTCGGCCGAATCCACATCGGTGAGCTCAGCGCCAGTGCCGATGGCCTCACGAATGCCGGCGGCAATGACCTCCCCGTTGGTGGAGGTGGGGTAACGGCTGTCCATGGTCTGGACCATCCGGCCGTCCACCATCGAAATGGTGCCGCCGATGATGGTCAGGGGCCCAAAGGGCTCGTCCGCGCTGGCAATGCCCAGCCCCTCGCCCGCGGTGGAGCTGTGGAGCTTGTGCAGGGTCTCCAGGTAAGCCCTCTCTGCCTCGTTGCCCAGGCCGTTGGCCAGCAGGTAATCCGCCACCAGGCCGATGGCGTTGACGGTGCCCTCGGGCATGGCCGCATGGCCGGACTTGCCCCAGCCGCGGACCCGGACCCCCTCGCCTTCCGGCTCCAGGGTGATGTTGGGGGCGTTGCTCAGCTTGGAGATGTCAGTCATCACCAGGGCGCTGGCCCGGTCGGGCACAGCGTTGACGGCCACGCCGCCCTCAAAGTCTCGGATCACGCCATTGCAGACGGGACTGACCAGCTTGCCATGGAAGTGGCCCTTCTCGCCGTTGCAGACCGGGAACTCGGCGTCCGGAGTGAAGCAGAACACCGGGGCCTTATAGTGCTCCAGATAGTGCTCCACGTCCTTCATGCCGGTTTCTTCGTTGTCGCCCACCAGGGCGCGGATGGGGTAGCGCAGGGGGATGCCCGCCTCTTTGAGGAACTTCAGCGCATAGAGGGTCGCCACCATGGGGCCCTTGTCATCCGACACGCCCCGGCCCAGCATCCAGCCGTCCCGCACCCGCATGGTAAAGGGGTCGGCCTCCCAGCCGTTGCCAGCGGGCACCACGTCCACGTGGCAGATGGTAGCCAGGTATTTCTCCGGGTCTGCGCCGGGCAGCTCGGCGTAACCGATATAGTTCTCACAGTTGCGGGTGGCCAGGCCCATGCCGGCCGCCAGCTCCAGGGTTTTATCCAGCGCAGCCCGGGCGCCGGGGCCAAAGGGGGCGCCCTCGGCCGGAGCGGTCTCCACGCTGTTGATCGCCACCAGTGCGGCGATATCCTTTAAAATCTGTTCCTGATTGGCTGCAATAAACGCATCAATCTTCTGGTTGAGTGTATGATCCATTCTTCCTCATCCTTTCCGATTTTCTGCCAGCCGGCGCACCGGCCTGCAAACGGCATCGCAGACCATTCTAGCATATTTCCCCCGGCTTTTCCATAGACATTTTGACGACAAAAACCGCGTACCTTTGGCTAGACCGCCCCCTTTCCCCCGGGCGCAGCGGGTTTTGGACGCGCAAAAGCGCCCCCGCCGTTTGGGGCGGGGGCGCGGAACGGATCAGATTTTAGGGTGTTCCCTCAGCGAACTCAGGCCTTCTGGGCAGCCTTGCCGAACAGGAACTTGCAGCCATCCACCAGCAGCAGAACAGCCAGGATCAGCATCGGGACGATGAAGACGCACTGGACGGCGTAGGTGAACAGGTTGACGCCCGCTGCACCAGCCAGGATGCCGGTGATGTTGGTCTTAAAGGTCAGGATCATGGAGAACATGGAAGCAGCCGCCATGAAGAACATGGGGATGTAGAACATGTGATTGTTGCGGCCCACCTTCTTCATGTAGACGGCAGCGGCCATCAGGGCCGGAACGGCGACCATCTGGTTGGCAGCGCCGAACAGGGGCCAGATCTGGCTGTAGCCAGCCACAACCAGCAGGAAAGCCAGAGCAATGTTGACGATGGTGGAGACATAGACGTTCTGCATCACCTTGGCCAGACCCTTGGCCTCAGAGCCGTCCTTAGGCTGGAACATCTCCTGGAGGGTGAAGCGGCCCAGACGGCAGCAGGTATCCAGAGAGGTCAGGCAGAAGGCCGAGACAGCCAGAGAGATAATGGTGAAGATGATGGAGCTGCCGCCAAACCAGTTGGAAACAGCGGTGGCCAGAACGATGGCCGGGGTAGCGCCCGCCGCAGTGTAGAAGGTGACGGGGGACTCTGCAAAGGCTGCGGCAAAGCTCTCACTGGTGAACAGGGAGCCCACAGCGATCAGAGAGACAACGGCCAGGATGCACTCCAGCAGCATGCCGCCGTAGCCAATCATCTTGGCGTCCTTCTCGTTGGACAGCTGCTTGGAGGTGGTGCCCGAGGCGATCAGGGCGTGGAAGCCGGAGCAGGCGCCGCAGGCCACGGTGATGAACAGGGCCGGGAACAGCAGGTTGCCGCCCACCGAGAAGCCGGTGAATGCAGGCAGGCCCATGGTGGGGTTGGCGATAAAGATGCCGATGATGGACATCGCAATCATGAAGTAGAGCAGGAAGCTGTTCAGGTAGTCGCGGGGCTGGAGCAGAATCCAGACCGGGGTAACCGAGGCGATGGCGCAGTAGATGAAGACCACTACACGCCAGAACCAGACGGTGGAACCCTCAAACACCAGCGGGAAGTAGATGCCCACGGCCACGCAGAGGGCCAGGACCGCCACGCCTGCGATGGTGGAGACCACCAGGGGGGCATGCTTGCGGTAAACCAGGAAACCGAAAGCAATGGCCAGCGGGATGAACAGCATGGAGGCCATAGCCACCGAGCCGTTGGCGGTGGAAGCGTCGCCGGGCATGCAGTTGAAGGTCTTGGCGACGATATCGCCGAAGGCCGCATCCACCAGCAGCATGACCAGCCAGACGAAGACCGAGAACATCATCTTGCACTTGTGGTTCAGGGTTGCTTCCAGAACTTCGCCGATGGATTTGCCCTTGTTGCGCAGCGAGATGAACAGGGCCGAGTAGTCCTGCACGGCGCCGATGAAGATGCCGCCCAGCAGAATCCACAGGGTGACGGGCAGCCAGCCAAAGTAGGCAGCCTGAATCGGGCCATTGATGGGGCCGGCGCCCGCAATGGACGCAAAGTGGTGACCCAGCAGAACCGGGGCCTTGGCCGGGCAGTAGTCCACGCCGTCCTCGTATTCAAAGGCCGGGGTCTTGCGCTTCGGGTCGACACCCCACTGCTTGCTCAGCCAGCCGCCGTAGACAACGTAGCCGAGCACGCAGGTGGCGATGCCAATGAGCAGCAAAAGAATACCATTCATTGTTTTTTCCTCCCTCGTGTCATAACAACACAAATACCATTTATAAACAACGGGCTGATCCTCCCGCGTCTATCATTTTTCCGCCTCTGCGGCTTTTTTCAGGGCCAGCTTATAGAGCTTTTTCAGGCTTCGGCCCGCCCGGTTGGTGGTCAGGGTCTGGTGTTCCAGATCCACCAGAACCATCCGCACCTCGCTGTACCCCCGCAGATAGAACTGATAATACCGGGTCTGGCGGCACCGTTCCACTGCCTGTTTGGCGGCTTCATCGGGGGCCTGCTGGCTCAGCAGCACCACCGTCAGCCAGGTGTACTGGTGGTCTTTCGGGGGCAGCTTCTCCCCGCCCCGGACGAACAGGGCCTCCATCTCCTCAGCCGCCACCCGGAACCGCTGTTCCACATCGGCCGCCGTAGGGGCCGCCGCAAAGGTGTCGAACAGGGTATACTCGTGGCTGTCGGCGTTCCAGAGGGTGGTGCCCACCAGCCGGACGTACTGGTCCTCGTGGGCGTGGAGGGCGGCCAGGGCTCCGTAGGTCTGCCCACCCAGGGTGTAGGGGGATGTGATATCAAAGGAGCTGCGGTAATAGCTCAATACCCGCTGCAAAAAATCCTGTACCTGTATCAAAGCTCGCTGTCTCCTTTGCCGCCGGGCTCTATCCTCCCCGCCTCTGCCGGGCGGGGTTGAATTTTTCTGTTTCCCAGCATGAAAACAATTTTATACTCTTTGTCTTTTGCCGTCAACGTACAAAATGAACAAAAAGGCCACCTTTCGGCGGCCTTTTTGTTAACAATATATTAACATATTTCCCACTGGATCAGCCCACAGCGAAAAATCCGCTCAGCGCACCCAGCAGCCCGGCGCTGGCCAGGCCGATGATAACGCCTGCCAGCAGCACACCGCCCATGCAGGCGATGAGGACATCTTTGAACTTCATATCCAGGATAGACCCCGCCAGGGTGCCCGTCCAGGCGCCGGTGCCCGGCAGGGGGATCCCCACAAAGAGCAGCAGCGCAATGGTCAGCCCCCGCCCGGCCTTGGCCTCCAGGGCACGGCCGGCCTTTTCGCCTTTCACGATAAAGAACTTGCAGATCTTGCCGATGAGAGGTTTGTCACAGCCCCAGATCAGGAATTTGCGGGCAAAGAGATAGATCACCGGCACCGGCAGCATGTTGCCCACCACGCACACCAGGTAGGTGGGCAGCACCTCCAGCCCAAGGCCCAGCCCTACCGGGATGGCGCCCCGCAGCTCGATGATGGGAACCATAGAGATGAAAAATACGAAAAGATAATATTGCAGCATAGGTACTCCTTAACCGTTTGTCTTGGGTGCGGGATTGAGCTTTTTCCACTCCACCGCGAAGAAGATGATGGTGCAGGTGGTGGCGGAGACAAAGTCACTGACCGGCTCAGCCACATAGAGGCCCAGCAGCTGGCTGCCGCCCAGAGCGCCAAAGACGCCCGGCAGGATCAGGGCCAGAGGCATCAGCAGGATGACCTTGCGCAACAGGGCCACAAACATGCTGATCTTGGCCTCGCCCAGGCCCAGGAAGGTCTGCTGGCAGGCGAACTGGGAGCCCATGAACGCAAAGCCCAGCATGTAAATCCGCAGCGGGGCCACACCCAGCTCCACGATCTCGGGATCGCTGGAGAACATTCCCAAGAATACCCGGGGAACCAGCTCCACGCCCAGCACGGTGCCCACAGCCACCGCCAGCGAGATCCCCAGCATCACCAGGAAGGTCTTGCGCAGACGCTCAAACTTGGCCGCGCCGAAGTTGTAGCCGATGATGGGCTGGACGCCCTGGCAGAAGCCCTGGGTGGGCAGAGAGGCGATCTGGGCCACCGAGAACAAGATGCTCATGATGGCCACGGCGTTGTCTCCGCCGTATTTGGCGGCGCCCACGTTGAAGACCAGCTGGACCAGGCACTCGGTAGCCGCCATAATAAAGGGCGAGATGCCCAGCGAGACAACCAGGCCAATAATCTTCAGATCCGGGATAAAGTTTGCCTTGCGCAGCCGGAGCACGCTCTGTTTGCCGGTGAAGAAATACAGCACCCACACCGCGCTGACGGCCTGGCTCAGGACGGTGGCCAGAGCCGCGCCCCGCACACCCATATTAAACCCAAAGATGAAGAGGGGGTCAAGGGCAATGTTGCAGATGGCGCCGATGCAGGTGGTGGCCATGCTGGTCTTGGCAAAGCCCTGGCTGGTGATGAAGGGGTTCATGCCCAGAGTAAACTGGACAAAGATGGTGCCCACCAGATAGATGGACAGGTAGGACATGGCATAGGGCAGGGTCTTCTCACTGGCGCCGAAGGTCAGCAGGATATTCTCGCCGAAAACCATAAATACCACGCTCAGAACCACCGACAGGCCAACCAGCAGGGAGAAGCAGTTGCCCATGATTTTCTCGGCGGTCTTGTAATCGCCGCGGCCCATGGCCACCGAGGCCCGGGGCGCGCCGCCCATACCCACCAGGTTGGAAAAAGCGGTGATCAGCACGATGATGGGGTAAGTGACGCCCAGGCCCGCCAGAGCCAGGCTGCCGGTGCCGGGGATGTGGCCGACGTAGATCCGGTCCACGATGTTATACAGCAGGTTCACCAGCTGAGCCAGAGCCGTGGGCAGCGCCAGGCTGAAGATCAGCGGCAGGAGCGGCGCGGTGCCCAGGCGCTGGTCCGCCGTGCCATAGGATTTTTCGTTCTGTGCCATTTTGTTCTCGTCCTCCTTTGTGTTTCAACGGTCCAAAAAGCCGCCCCGCGGCTCAGAGATCGATTTGCAGCTCCACCGGGCAATGGTCCGAGCCGAAGATTTCGTTGTGGATCTCGGCCGCCTGGATCTTATCGGCGATCCGCTCCGACACCAGGAAGTAGTCGATCCGCCAGCCGGCGTTCTTTTCCCGGGCCTTGAAGCGGTAGCTCCACCAACTGTATTTGACTTCCTCCGGGTGGAGCCGCCGGAAGCTGTCGGCGAAGCCCGCCGCCTGCAGCTGGGTCATCTTGGCCCGCTCCTCGTCGGTAAAGCCGGCGTTGCGGCGGTTGGTCTTGGGGTTCTTGATGTCGATTTCCTGGTGGGCGACGTTCAGATCGCCGCAGAGGATCACCGGCTTTTGGGCGTCCAGCCGCAGGAGATAATCGCGGAAAGCGTCTTCCCACTCCATCCGGTAGTCCAGGCGCTTGAGCCCGTCCTGGCTGTTGGGGGTGTAGCAGTTGACCAGGTAAAACCCGGGGTACTCCAGGGTAATCACCCGTCCCTCGTGGTCGTGGGCCTCGATGCCGATGCCGGTGGTCACGGCCAGGGGGGCGGTGCGGCAGTAGCAAGCCGTACCGGAATAGCCCTTTTTCTCGGCGGAGTTGGTGTACTCGGTGTAGCCCTCGGGGTGGAAATCCGCCTGGCCGGGCTGCATCTTGGTTTCCTGGAGGCAGAAGATGTCGGCGTCCAGCGCCGCAAAGCTCGCGGCGAAATCATGGGTCAGACAGGCCCGCAGGCCGTTGACGTTCCAGCTGATCAGTTTCATCCAAAGGTTCTCCTTTTATCTTTATCAGGGCCAATCCCCGGTTATGCATGGTATTTTGTCTTCCAAACTCCGCTCTTGAACCGCCAGACAAAGCAGATCGAACGGCAGATCCAGTCCACCACCATGGCGATCCAGACGCCAATGGAGCCGTAACCCATCCGCACCCCCAGCAGGTAGCTGAAGCCCAGCCGCCAGATGGCCATGCTCAGGACCGACACTACCATGGTGAACCGGACATCGTTGGCCGCCCGCAGGGCGTTGGGCAGCACAAAGGAGATGGGCCAGAGCAGAAGCCCGCATCCGCAGTGGATCTGAACCAGCAGGATGGCCAGCTCCATGGTCTCTCCCGACAGCTCGTAGATCCCCACCAGGGGCCCCACAAAAAGGAGGATGACCCCATTGAAGAGGCCCATGGCCAGGTAGCTCCACCAGAGCAGTTTGCGGGCGTAGAGGGCGGCCTGCTCGTTGTCGCAGGCGCCCACACAGCGGCCCACCACCGTAATCATGGCCAGGCCGATGGCCTGGCCGGGGATACAGCCCATGCCGTCCAGGTTGTTGGCCACGGCGTTGGCCGCGATCTGCACCGTGCCGAAGAGGGAGATCATGCTGACCACCAGAATCCGCCCGGCCTGAAACAGGCTGTTCTCAAAGGCCGAGGGGATGCCGATGCCCAGAATCCGCCGGGCAAGGCCCCCGTCCACCCGGAAGGTAAACTCGGCCCGGACGGCGTTGTCCTTTTTGGCGCAGGCTTTCAGAATCAGCACCGCCGCCACCGCGCGGGACACCACACTGGGCCAGGCCACGCCCTCCACATACATCTTGAGCCCAAAAATGCAGACCGCGTTGCCCACAATGTTGATGGCGTTCATCAGGACGCTGATCCGCATGGAAATCTTGGAGTTGCCCATACTGCGGAAGATGGCCGCCCCTGCATTGTACAGCGCCAGGAACGGGTAGCTGATGGCGGTGATTTGCAGATAGGTCACACCCGCCGCGAGGACATCCTCCTCAATGGCGCCGTAAAAGAGCTGCAGCATGGGCCGGGCCGCCGCCAGGCAGAACGCCCCCAGCCCCAGGCCCAGCAGTACGCTGAGCAGGATCAGCTGGCCGGCGCTGGAATTGGCCTTCTTTCCACTGCGGGCTCCCAGGTACTGGCTGACCACCACCGCGCCGCCGGTGGCCAGCGCCGCCAACAGGTTAATAACCAGGTTGTTGATCATATCCACCAGGCTGACGCCCGAAATGGCCGCCTCGCCGCAGCGGGAAACCATCATGGTATCCGCCATGCCCACCGTCATGGCCAGCAGCTGCTCCACCAGCAGCGGCCAGATCAGCCGCAGAAGCTCCTGCTGGCTGAACAGCGGCCGCCCGCTGCGGGCCAAAACGCCCGTGCTTGTCTGTTCGTTCATTCTCTCTTCCTCTTTTCCGTCCCTGTCGTCCAGACCCCAGGCAGGAATTCAATACATTTCATTGTAGCATGAGGCCAACCCGTTGTAAAGGAATCTTATCCGGTGAACCCAGACAATTTTACGCAAATTTGGCCCCCGCCTGAGAGATTTTCGGCCGGGATTTGTGCTTTCCTACAAAAATGCGTTTTTGAACGGTTTCAGGCGGATTTTTCGCAAAAAAAGGCTTGCATTCCGTCCCGAAACGTGGTATGTTGTATCCAACAAAACGCGTTGGATACAACATACGTTTTTTTCCCCGGCGTCCCCTCCCCTTGCCATCTGGCCGCACCCGCTTTACCCCTGCGGGGCGCTGGCCGCCCGCGGCCGCACAGCTGCTTTTCGCCGCGGCGGGGGCGCCGCCTTTTTCTTTGCCATCTCCTTCATTTACCTTCTTATCATTTACCCTGCCTGCCCGCGAGGGCAAAGCGGCGGCCCAACCTGCACGGGCCGCCGTTTTTCTTTTGCCGGACGGCGGCGGATTCTGGGC
>OERZ01000248.1_pt1 | contig 11094 bp, 9 predicted proteins | sample 1540151 | NCBI WGS metagenome assembly OERZ01 (sample SAMEA3891880, study PRJEB23780) | metagenome | biome: terrestrial biome; feature: animal house; material: Caecal content | place: Italy | collected 2015-05-05 | reverse complement strand
TTCTTCAGCCTTCTTTGAAATAGCTTTTTGAATAGCATCCATTTGTTCTTTCGTTAATTCTAACATTCGTATAACCCTCCGAGTTTAAGTGTTCCTATAATTCAAACTCTCATTTAGCAAAGCAGCCTGTCCCATTTCTTTTTCATAATCGCCTTTAGCATAAGCAATATTGCTCAATGCCCGGAGCATCTTATCTTTTGCCAGTTTTTTCATAACTTCTGCAAGATCAGCGTCCAGTGTGCCACGCTTCACATAGCGGTTTATGGTATTCAGCCGCTTCTCATAAATCTGTTTCAGCGGATGATCGTCCGCAAGCTCCCGCTGTTCTCGCCCTTTCAGATTGCCGATCTGCCGACAGGTACGGTGCAGCTTGTCCCCCGGCGCATAACCGCCGCAATATTTGGTGTGCCTTGCGTTGGTGGTCAGAAACCACTTGCCGCAGATTTTGCATTTCTTCGGTGCATGACCAACACACAGGCCCTCAAAGAGATCAGACCGGAACATCCCTACAAAGGATACATAGTGCATCCGCTTGACCAACTTTGCCACATCCTCGCCGGGACGGATGACAGACACATACTGAACGGAGTTGTTCAGGGTAGACATCCAGGCATTGCCATCTGTAATAGAGGACTTCGGCGGGAAATAGCTGCCGAACATTTTTGCAAAGCCCTCTGCGGTACGGTCTGCTTCGTTGCCATCTGATTTTTCCGCAAAATCAAGCATTGCGGTTTGGTATTCCCCAAAGGAGTATGCCAGATGACCGAATACAGCGGTATAGCGTTGGAGCATTATCGCATCCTCATATTTCAGAACTTCTTCAAACTGCAAGGAGTTGGTTGCGGCTTTTATAGCAAACTCCACATATTTCAGCGCATTGTCGGTAGTAAAGACCTTTTCTATTCGTTCCCGATGCTGTGATATGTTCATATAGGAGAACGGCGGCGTTTTACTGAGAATACTCAACATTGTCAGAGCAGCTTCCCTTGCCATAGGAAAGAGTGCGGAAGCATCCTGTCCAGCGTTCAGCAGACCAAGCAGCAGATTGATTTTCTCGCAGTGCTCGTTCATTTTAGCAATGGTATCCGCAGGAACATTCAGCGCATCACAGGCAAGAGTGCCGATAGGAAATGCTTTGCCCTCATATATGACCGTATCCTGCCAAAAATCCAATGACATCATTTCTTGATTCATGCTTGCCCTCCTGTCCTGTTTTTTTATTTCTTTCATTATACCATGCAAACGTGAAGAAATCTACATCCCCCGGAAAGTTGTCCTGTTTTTTGAAATGAGGTTGTCCTCCGATTAGCCTGTTTTTCGAAAAATCCGGCATAACCATAGTAGAAAGAGCAAAGCACCTGCCAATCACGGCGGGTGTTTCATGCTTTCTGAATACTATGAACGGAGGTTTTTCTATGACAATCTATGAAACCATCAAGGCGGCAATCAGCGTAAAGCAAGCTGCCGAACACTACGGGCTGAAAGCAGGCCGCAACGGCATGGCTTGCTGCCCGTTCCACAACGACAGGCATCCGAGCTTGAAGCTGAACGAGGAATATTTCTTCTGCTTTGGCTGCGGAGCTAAGGGGGATGTGATTGACTTCGTGGCAAGGTTGTTCAATCTGAGCAGCTTTGAAGCGGCGCAAAAGCTGGCTGCGGATTTTGGGCTTGACCCGAAACCGCCTACTGCTACCGCCTTGCCCAAGCCGAAGCATCCCTGTATCCGTCAGTTCCGGGAGGACGAAATGCTGTGCTTCCGGGCATTGACCGACTATCTGCATCTTCTTGAAGATTGGAAAGTGCGGTATGCACCCAAGACACCGGACGATGCTCTGGATGACCGTTTTGTGGAAGCCTGCCAGATGCTCGATTATATCGAATATCTGGCAGATATTTTGACAGTCGGTGATTTAGAAGAACGTGTTGCCATGGTGGACGAGCTGATGAAGGAGGGCAAGATTGCTTTCCTTGGGGACTATGAGGCACGGAAACGAAAGGAGGGGGTGTCCCGTGGGGAAGAAAGGTAAAACACCGGATATGAATCTGCCGATCTGGTTTGATGGGCAGAACATCAACGAAGCTCTGTTTTGTGAAGAATTTCTGCAAGAGCGCAGGATCATCTTTGCAAACGGAGCTTTTTTCACGCCTGATGGTCGAGTGACTGACGATCTCCCTCTGCGTGGAGAGATTTACGACAAGCTGAAATTCTGTGCCGTGAACAATATCCCCCGGAAGATCACCAACATTCTGGAAGTGCTGAAACTGGAAGCGCAAGTGCCTGACTTCCCGCCGGAACAGGATCGCATCCATGTTGCCAACGGTACGCTGCTGTTGAATGGCACCTTCACCGAGGGTAGACCGGCTATCGTGCGAAGTCGTCTGCCTGTTGCGTACAATCCCGATGCTCACACACCTGTAATCTGGCTAAACTTTCTGGATGGGCTGCTCCATGCGGAGGACATCCCCACCTTGCAGGAGTTCATCGGCTACTGCCTGATTCCCTCCAACAAGGGACAGCGCATGATGGTGATTAAAGGTAACGGCGGCGAGGGCAAATCCCAAATCGGAGCTGTGCTTTCAGCTATCTTTGGCACGAACATGAAAGACGGCAGCATCGGAAAGATTTCTGAAAACCGCTTTGCCCGTGCCGATCTGGAACACATCCTGCTGTGCGTGGATGATGATATGCGGATGGAAGCCCTGCGCCAGACCAACTATGTAAAATCCATCGTCACCGCCCAGGGCAAGATGGATTTGGAGCGCAAGGGTAAGCAGAGCTATCAGGGATGGATGTGCGCCCGGCTGCTGGCGTTCAGCAACGGCGACTTGCAGGCCCTTTTTGACCGCAGCGACGGCTTTTACCGGCGGCAGCTGGTGCTGACCACTAAAGAGAAACCTGCCGACCGCGTGGACGATCCAGACCTGGCTGAAAAGATGAAAACGGAGATCGAGGGCATCTTTCTCTGGGCTTTTGCGGGATTGCAGCGGCTGGTGTCGAACAACTTTAAGTTCACCGAGAGCCAGCGCACCAGAGAGAACCGGGAGGCAGTCAAGCGGGACAACAACAATGTGTTCGACTTTCTGGAATCCGAGGGCTATATCCGGCTGAAAGCCGATGCGTCCATCAGCTCCAAGGAGCTGTACGAGGTGTACCAGATTTATTGTGCCGAAAACAACCTGACCGCAATGAAGCCCCGCAGCTTCAGCGACGCCGTGATAGCCAGCCAGAACAGGTACAATCTCGAATACTGCAACAATGTGACCAACGTCGCCGGTCGCCGGGTGCGCGGATTTTTCGGGATCGAGGCGCTGGTGCATCCGAATATATCGGTGTTTTCCGGTGATTCGCTGCGTACGTACGTACCGAGAGACGCGCCAGAAGGGTGGCGGGACTGAACCGCTGTACGTACGTACGCAGCGTTTAGCCCTGTTACCTCATATATTGCAAACACGCCTCACCGCCTAAAGTGGTCGTTCCCATTTTGGGAACAACCAAAACAGACAGGAGACGCAGTGATTTTGCAGGTATATTTTGAAGCAATCACAAAACGGCGAAATGTTTTTTCCTTATCCGCACACAGTTCACCGAATAGCGGCTCGCGGAACTGCGCACACGCTGCGCCGTCTCGTGCAGATACAGCCCAAACGGTGAAAAGCCCCGTATTTCCGCGAAGTCAAATATTCCGCCGCCGACCAACGATACGCGAGGAATTATTTCTATCGCAAAACAGCATTTGCGCAAATTTCACCATTGACCGCAACCGGTGCGCTCTCCAGCGCAGCCGGTTCTTTTTATGGCGCAACCGAAAATCACGCTTTAACACCCAAGTAAAAAATGGAGGAACTTTTATGAAGTCAAGCATCCGAAATGAAATCAAGGCGCAAATCATACGCGCCGGGTACACCATGCAGGAAGTCGTTGATCTTCTGCATGACGAATATGGCTGGAGCGACAGCGTGTCCAACCTTTCCGGCAAATTGCAGCGGGGTTCGCTGCGGTATCGGGAGGCCGTGGAGCTGGCCGATGTGCTGGGGTACGATGTGGTCTGGCAGAAACGGAGGTAAGCGAATGACCGATGCAGAAAAGAAACTGTTGCAGGCAAAGCACCGCATGGAGGAAGCTCAGGCGCGGGATCGGGTCAAGGAGCGCAAGGCCCGGACACGGCGGCTGATTCAGGAAGGTGCGATTTTGGAAAAGGCGATGCCAGAGGTGCGGGCGATGGAGTTGTCCGACCTCGAAACCTATCTCTTGCAGAAGCGGTAACGATCCTATTTTGTACGCTGGAGGGCCTCCGGGGATCCGGGGGCCTTTCCTTTTTGTCCCGTAAGGGCGCACTTACTCACCACCTGCTAAAGCAGGCGGTGGCAGCCCTCCCGTTGGTCGGGCACGTGCGCTCTCCGAGGGGGATTGCGTCTCCTGCGGGAGCCGCTGGACGATGCCACAGCCCGGTGGGAACTGCTGTCATCGTCCACGCAGCCGGTTCGGCGATGGGATGGCGAAATGCCACCCCACACAACCCGCCTGCCTGCGCAAACCTGCCACCGGCAGCTTTGCCGCAGGGATGGGCGCGTCCCTGGGCTGGGGCGCGCCCATTTTCTTTTTGTAAAAAGAAACAAAAACAAGCCTGTGCGCAGGCGGAAAGGAGAACGAATGGCGATCTATCATCTGGAGGCGAAGATGGTCAGCCGGGGCGCGGGGCGCTCCGCTGTGGCCGCTTCCGCCTACCTGAGCTGTTCCCGGATGCTCAACGAGTATGATGGGGTGCAGCACGACTACACACGAAAGCAGGGGCTTGTCTGGCAGGCGGTGTTTCTGCCGGACATGGCCCCGGTGGAATGGCAGGACCGGGAGAAGCTCTGGAACGCCGTGGAGGAGACAGAGAAAACGAAGGACAGCCGCCTGGCGCGGGAGTTCGTCGCCGCGCTGCCCATCGAGCTGTCACGCCAGCAGCAGATTGCACTCCTGCAAAAGTTTGTCTGGGAGCAGTTCGTGGCGGAGGGGATGTGCGCCGACGTTGCCGTCCACGACACCGACGGCCACAATCCCCATGCCCACATCCTGCTGACGGTACGCCCGTTGACAGAGACGGGCGCGTGGCAGTACAAGACAGAGAAAGAGTATCTCTGTGTGAAGGGCGGCGAGGAACGGGGCTTCACCGCCGCTGAGTTTAAGTCGGCGCAGGCCGAGGGCTGGGAGAAGCAGTACCAGTATAAGGTGGACAAAAAGAAAGTCTACATGGCCCCGTCCCAGGCCGAGAAGTGCGGATACGAACGGGTCAGCAAGTATCCGAAAAGTACAAAGTATGGGAGGCAGAATCCCATCTCTGCGCGATGGAACAGCGAGGAACATCTGCTTGTTTGGCGGGAGGCGTGGGCCACAGCGGCGAACCGCTGCCTGGAGCTGGCCGGTCATGCGGAGCGCATCGACCACCGCAGCCATGCGGCGCGGGGGCTGGAGGAACGGCCCACCGTCCACGAGGGCGTGGCGGCTCAGGAGCTGGAGCGGCGCGGCATCCTCTCCGACCGCTGCGAGCTGAACCGGCAAATCAAGGCGGACAACGCCCTGCTGCGGGAGCTGAAAGCGGAGCTTAAAAAGCTGTCCGATTTGGTTGTCCACACCGTGTCCGCCGTGGCGGAGCGGCTGGAGAAGCTGCGCGGCAGGGTGTTGATTTTCTGCTATCAGCTCTCCCACATCCGTGCGGGTCGGGAGCGGTATCAGGATGCCCTCCATGTGTATCGCCCACAGATGGCGCGGTACAACGGGCTGGTGCGGCAGATCAAGGACAAGAGCAGAGAGCGCAAAGCCCTGCTGGCTGAGAAGAAGGCCCTGCCTGCCCGGAAGATTTTCAAGCATAAGGAGCTGGCGGCCAGGATTGCGGAGCTGACCGAGGATTTGGAGGAACTGCGCTCCGAGAAGGCGCTGCTGTTGCAGCAGTTTGAGTACGCCGAGGACGCCGGGGCTGAAACCTTCCGCAAAGACATCGCCGCACTGGAATCCAACCTGGAAAAATTGGACGAGCAGGAGCAGAAATGTTCCGCCGCACTGGATGCCGCACTGCATGAATACGCCGAGGTAAAATCGCAGGCCACTGGCCTCGACCCGGTGGAATTGTACGAAGCCCGGCAGGCCATCAGGCTCGGACAGGAAGCGGCCGCCAATGAAAAGCTGGAGCAGGTGTTTGGCAGTAAATATTCGTTGCTGCGGTGGATGGACGCCAAACAGGCGCAGATACGGCTGACCAATGATTCCTTGGAGGAATATGCCGCACGCCAGCAGGCAAAGCAGAAGTATAAATCTATCTCACAGCCTGTCCGCAAACGGAATCACGAACAGGAGCGGTAACGCGAAAGGCGACAAGACAACTATGCCCCCGGTGCAGCCACCGGTCACATGGAAAAGTTATGTATAGGGCAAGTTGTTAAGAATAAACCGACCGGCGGGCGACGCTCATGGTTGGGAGCCGCCTGTCAGTCGTTCTGCTTTATTCCTTACCCGACAGCCGCCAGCCCGCGCTTTGGCTCTGCAGCTCCACCATGCGGCGGTAGAGGCCGCCCTGTTCCATCAGCTCTGCCGGGGCGCCCTGCTGGACCACATGGCCGTCCTCCAGCACCACGATGTGGTCCGCCCCGGCCACGGTGCGCATCCGGTGGGCGATGACCAGCACCGTCTTGCCCTGGAGCAGGCGGGAGAGAGCGGTCTGGACGGCGCTTTCGTTCTCCACATCCAGGCTGGCAGTGGCCTCGTCCAGCAACACCACCGGCGCGTCCTTTAGAAGCGCCCGGGCGATGGAGATCCGCTGCCGTTCGCCCCCGGAGAGGGTGGAGCCGTTCTCTCCGATCACCGTCTGATAGCCCTGAGGCAGCTTGCGGATGAACTCGTCGCATTGGGCGGCTTTGGCGGCTTCCAGCACCTCCTCGTCGGTGGCGCCCCGGCGGCCCAGGCGGATGTTCTCCATCACCGTGTCCCGGAAGAGCACCACATCCTGGAACACCATGGAGTAGGAGCGCAGGAGAGTCTCCGGGTCCACTGTGGACACATCCGTTCCGCCCAGAGACACCTTCCCGCCGGTGACGTCCCAGAACCGGGCGGCCAGCTTGCAGGCAGTGGACTTCCCGCCGCCGGAGGGACCGATGAGAGCGGTCACTTCTCCCTGCTTGGCCGTGAAGCTCACATCCTCCAGCACTCCAGTGCCCTCCCGGTAGGAAAAGGAGACATGGTCAAAGGTGATGTCGTAGCTGGACGGGCGGAAGTCCTCTGTCCCCGTCTGCACCGGCTGCTCCAGGATGGAGCGCATCCGCTCGATCTGCAGCTTGGTGTTGAAGGTGGCGGCGATGTTCTGGAGCACCACCCCCAGGGGATCGTACAGCCGGGCGGCTGCAAAGAGGAAGCCCAGGAAATAGAGGAAGGAGAGTTCCCCGGCCAACAGCAGCGCCCCACCGGTGAGTACCGTAGTGGCAAGCCCCAGCCGCAGGAATGCCTGGGCGGAGCACACAAACACGCCGGTGGCCAGCTCAGAGCGGATGGAGCTGCCCTCCATGGCGGCCAGCTTTGCCTCCAGGTCGCCAAGGTACCGCTCCTGCCGGTGGCAGGCCTTGATGTCCCGGATGGTCTCCAGCCCCTCCTGGATGCAGTCGGCCACCGCCCGCTTATTCAGGATGTTTTTGGTTCCGAAGGCGTCCTGGATCTTCTTACTTCCCGCTGTCAGCGCCACCGCCACGGGCACCACCCACAGCACCGCTAGGGCTATGCGCCAGTCGCAGAGGAACATACACACTCCGATTATCAGCGTGGAGCCGATGGAGGCGAACAACTGGGGGACATAGTGGGAGAACATCTGGTCCAGGCTGGAGCAGTCGGCGATCATGGTGGAGGTCAGGTCGCTGAGATCCCGGTTCCCGAAAAAGGACAGGGGAAGCCTGCGCAGTGTCTCCGCCAAACTTACACGGCGGTTGGCGCTCTCCCGGTAGGTGGCGATGTAGAGGGAGGCGTACTGAAACCAGTGGAGGACGAACAGCAGGATCAGCACCGCCAGGGCAAAGCCCACATAGAGCCAGAACCCGTCCACGGGGCTGCCGCCGCCCTCCAGGCAGCTCAGCAGATGCCGGACCGTGAACAGGACCGCCCCCACGGGGAACATGAGGGCCAGATTGCACACAAAGCACCAAAACACGGCCTTTACCAGATCCTTCGCCCCCTTCTCGCTGAGGGCGAAGATGTGTTGGATTTTCTTTGTCATACCGCTGCCTCCTTTCCAACCTTCCACTGGGCGCTGCGCTGGTAGTCCGCCCACATGGTGGCGTAGACGCCGTTTTTCTCCAATAGGGCACTGTGGCTGCCCTGCTCTGCGATCTTCCCCTCGCTGAGAACGATGATGTTGTCCGCATTCTGCACCGTGGACAGCCGGTGGGCGATCATCAGAACCGTTTTGTTCCGGGTCAGGGTCTCAAAGGCCTTTTGGATCTGATGCTCGTTCTCCGGGTCGGCAAAGGCGGTTGCCTCGTCCAGCACCACGATGGGGGCGTCCTTCAGAATGGCCCGGGCCAGGGCGATGCGCTGCTGCTCCCCGCCGGAGAGGTAGACGCCCCTGGCGCCCACCACCGTGTCCAGCCCCTGGGGCAGCTTTGCCAGGATGTCATCGCACTGGGCGGCATGGGCGGCGGCAAGCACCTCCTCCCGGGAGGCATCCGGCCGGGCAGCCCGGATATTTTCCAGCAAGCTCTCCTTGAACAGCCGGGTATCCTGAAACACAAAGGCCACCTGCCCCATGAGGGCAGCGCTGTCCAGCTCCCGCACGTCTGCGCCGCCTACGGTGACGCTGCCGCTGTCCACATCCCAGAACCGGGGGATCAGGCTGGCGGCGGTGGTCTTGCCCCCGCCGGAGGGGCCCACCAGAGCCACCACCTGTCCGGGCTGGACGGAAAAGCTCACATCCTCCAGCGCGGGCCGGTCCGCGCCGGGGTAGGTGAAGGTCACATGGTCAAAGGCCACGGCGTCGTCCGCCAGCCTCTTTTGGGCCTTCGGCTCCTCCATGGGCTGCTGGCTCAAAATCTCGTCCAGGCGGCCGATGGCCTCGTCGGCCTCCATCACCGCCTCACTCATATACATGATGCGGTTGATCATCTGGCCGCAGGCGGGGGCGAACAGGGCGTAGAAGATCAGGTTCACCAGCGCGGTGCGCACATCCCCGCCAGAGGCGATCAGCAGCGCCGCCGGTATCAGCAGGGCGAAGGCCCCGTTGATGAAGGTGAGGAAACAGGTCTGGCCCGTCCGGCAGCTCATGGCGTACTGGCTGGCCAGGTTGCTGTAATCCTGAATGGCAGCGTAGAAGGCCTTGAAGGAATAGACCGTCTGCTGGAACATTTTCACCACCGGGATGCCCCGGACGTACTCCACCGCCTCGCCGCTCATGCGCTCGATCTCTTTTTGATAGCGGTGGAAAAAGCCGGCGTTTTTGCCGCCCATCATCATGCACATGGAGAGCAGCGCCAGCACCATGGTGAGCAGGCACAAAAGGCCCATCCGCCAGTCAAAGAGGAACAGCACGACGATGGCGGCGATGGGCGTCACTGCCGTGGCTGCCAGGTCGGGGAGCTTGTGGGCCAGCAGATCCTCGGTCAGCCCGGCGTTGTCGTCGATGAGCTTGCGCAGCCGCCCCGACTGATTCCCGGTGAAAAAGCCCAGGGGGAGCTTCAGCACATGGGTCATGGCGGCGCGCCGGATGTTCCGGGCGGTGCGGAAGGCCGCGATATGGGTGGACATGAGGGCGGCAAAGTACAGCAGGATGCTGCCAACGGCAGTCCACACCGCCATCCAGCCCCAGCGGCCCAGATCCGCGGCCCCGTCCAGGCTGGGCCAGGCGGACAGTACGCTTCTGGCCGCCAGCCAGACGCACAGGTACGGCGCCAGCCCCAGCACCGCCGACACGGCGGACAGGACACAGCCCAGGAACGTCAGGTTTTTGTGCCCGCCCGCATAGCCCAGGATGCGGGTCAGGCTGCTTGGTTTCTTTTGTTTCAAAGTGATCCCTCCTCGTTAAAATAGTTAGTTATTGCTAACTTGTATCCAAAAAAAGACAGGGGTCAAGCCCCCATCAATTTCAGCCATCCGGCGGTGTAGAAATCCCGCAGCTGATCCACATAGCGCATGGATTTATCCTGCGGCATATCATGGATGACGATTTCAAAGATTCCGTTGAACATCCCGCTGGCTATGATATGGCACATCGGGCGGTCCAGCTCCGGAACGTTCTGATCCAGGCGGCGCAGGACATCCATGTACTTCAGCGTGTATTCCACCTCGACTTCCACCATGTTGTGTATAAAATGCTCATAGCCGGTGCCTTCCGAACGGCACAGGAGCAGCTTTACCGGTTCCCGGTTCCGGCAGATGTAGTCCACCATCCAATGAAGATAATCGGAAGACTCTGTTCCCATATGGGAGGGCTGTTCCTCTTCCGGAAGGTCGGCGAATGCGGTCTGCGTTTCCATATAGCGGCCCATCAGGGCGGCGGCGTGAGGTTCTACGATCGCGGAAAACAGCGCTTCCTTGCTGGAAAAATAGCCGTAGAAGGCGCCGGTAGTCACGCCGGCCCTTTTTACGATCTGGCGCAGGGACGCTCCGAGAAAGCCTTTCTCCAAAAATTCTTCCATCCCCACCTGCAAAATATTTTTCAGCGTATCAGATGATTTCTCTTCCATATGCACCTCCGCATAACAGTGTCATATAACAATGTTATTATATGGAGACAGCAACTTTTTGTCAAGATCGATTCGAAAAAAAATGTGCGCGTTAGCGCACATTTTTTTTCACGATTTTTTCCCTCCGCGGCCGCGGGACCTGACCGCCGCCTTTAAGCTCACCGCGTTTCCGCGGACGACGATGTTTTCGATGCTCCTTAAGAAGCTGGAGAAGCGGCTGTATCCGTAATCCTTTAAGTCGAAGGCAGGGTATTTTTTCCGGAGCTGATCGTACAGGACGGACAGGTTGTCGATGGAACCCCCGTTCTTCTGGATGAGGGAGGCGATTTCCTTCTGCACGTCGGTCACGTTGTTGAGCTCCCGCACGTTGACCGTATAAGAGGAGTTGTCCTTGAC
>OERZ01000245.1_pt1 | contig 11126 bp, 11 predicted proteins | sample 1540151 | NCBI WGS metagenome assembly OERZ01 (sample SAMEA3891880, study PRJEB23780) | metagenome | biome: terrestrial biome; feature: animal house; material: Caecal content | place: Italy | collected 2015-05-05 | reverse complement strand
ATCTGGTAGCCCTTCTTCCGGTAGGCCCGGCCGGTGTTGGTGAAGAACAGGATGTAGTCGTGGGTGGAGGCGGTGAACACGGTGCTCACGCAGTCCTCCTCCTTGGTGGACATGGCCTTGTTGCCCTTGCCGCCCCGGCCCTGCTGGCGGTACTCGCTGGCGGGGGTCCGCTTGATATAGCCGCTGTCGGTGGGCCGGGGCTGGCCGGAGGAGTTCGAATTATAAAGGGAGGAATAATCGTATTCCCATTTGTTGTTTTCGTTGTCCATTGTAATGCTTCCTTTCCGAGAGAGGGAACGCCGGAACGCTGTTCCGTTCTGACTGGCTTTATTGTACCCGGAAATTGTGAAAATCGGTTTAGCCCTGGGTGAAGAAACTGTGAAATACAGTCGTATTGATTTCCAGCCCCGGCGTGGGGCGAAAAATATGCGCCGGGCTCTTGCGCAAAGGGGCGTTTTGGCGTAAAATAAACCCGTATGTGTAATTTTGCGCCACGCGGGGGAGAACACCCATGTAAAACCATCTTCAGCTGCCGTTTTTACGGCCCTTTGTATACCGCGTTATTCCAGACACCGGCGGGACCACAGCGCCCCGCCGCACCAATTTAGGAGAGAACAAACCATATGACAAATCGTGAAGAAATCGAGCGCCGCCGGACGTTCGCCATCATCAGCCACCCGGACGCCGGCAAGACGACCCTGACCGAAAAGCTGCTGCTCTACGGCGGAGCCATCAACCAGGCCGGCTCGGTCAAGGGCAAGCAGAGCGCCAAGCACGCTGTGTCCGACTGGATGGAGATCGAGAAGCAGCGCGGCATCTCCGTCACCTCCTCGGTGATGCAGTTCCAGTATGAGGGGTTCTGCATCAACATTCTGGACACCCCCGGCCACCAGGACTTCTCGGAGGACACCTACCGCACCCTGATGGCCGCCGACTCGGCGGTCATGGTCATCGATGCGGCCAAGGGCGTCGAGGCCCAGACCATTAAACTGTTCAAGGTCTGCACCCTGCGGCACATCCCCATTTTCACCTTCATCAACAAGATGGACCGGGAGGCCCGGGACCCCTTTGAACTGATGGAGAACATCGAGGAGATTCTGGGGATCAAGACCTATCCCATGAACTGGCCCATCGGCTGCGGCAAGGCCTTTAAGGGCGTGTTCGACCGGGCCAGCCGGAAGGTTCTGGCCTTTGAGAGCGACGGCCGCGCCAACGGCGTCAAAAAAGTAGAGGAGATCGAGGCCGAGCTGGGCGATCCCGCGCTGGACGAGCTGCTGACCCCCTACCTACACCAGCAGCTGACCGACGAGATCGAGCTTTTGGACGGCGCTGCCGAGGAGTTCGACCTGGATAAAGTGCTCCGGGGCGAGCTGAGCCCGGTGTTCTTTGGTTCGGCCCTGACCAACTTCGGCGTGGAGCCCTTCCTGAAAGACTTCCTGCGGCTGACCCCCACCCCGCTGGCCCGGGTGGACAGCCTGACCGGAGAAGCCGTGGACCCCTGCCGGGATGAGTTCTCGGCTTTCATCTTCAAGATCCAGGCCAACATGAACAAGGCCCACCGGGACCGAATCGCCTTTATGCGGATCTGCTCGGGCAAGTTTGAGCGGGGCATGGAGGCTTACCACGTCCAGGAGGGCAAAAACATCAAGTTAGCCACCGGCACTCAGCTGATGGCCCAGGACCGGGCCATTGTAGACGAGGCCTATGCGGGCGACATCATCGGCCTGTTTGACCCGGGCATCTTCTCCATCGGCGACACCCTCTGCACCGGCAAAAAGAAGATTCAGTTTGCGGGCATCCCCACCTTCTCCCCCGAGCACTTTGCCCGGATCGAGCAGAAGGACACCATGAAGCGGAAACAGTTCGTCAAAGGCATGGAGCAGATCGCCCAGGAGGGCGCCATCCAGATCTTCCGCGAAGTGGGCGGCGGCATGGAAGAAGTCGTGGTCGGCGTCGTGGGCGTGCTGCAGCTGGAAGTGCTGGAGTACCGGCTGAACACTGAGTACAACGTGGAGATCCGGATGCAGCAGCTGCCCTTCGAGCAGCTGCGCTGGATCCAGAACGACCCGGACACCTACGAGCTGCGGCAGCTGGATCTGACCAGCGACACCAAACCCGTGGAGGATATGAAGGGCAACCGCCTGCTGCTCTTCACCTCCGACTGGGCCGTCCGCTGGGCCGAGAACCACAACGAGGATTTGAAACTCAGCGAGTTCGGCAATATCTAATAGAACCCGCCCAAAGGGGGCGCTGCCTGCGGCAGCGCTCTCTTTTTTATTTAAGCCAGCAAATATGGAAAGCGTGCTTGACATTTGCTCCCCATTTGCTATAATGAAAACGGAAAGCAAACTTTCCATTCAAAGGAGGTCCCCCATGAAAAACCGGCTGGAAGAACTGCGCAAACAGCGAGGCATCAAACAGGAGGAGCTGGCCAGCGCCCTGGAGGTGTCCCGGCAGACCATCGGCTCGCTGGAGAACGGGCGGTATAACCCCTCCATCCTGCTGGCCTTTAAAATCGCCCGCTATTTCGGTCTGCCCATCGAAGAAATCTTTCTCTATGAGGAGGAATAGCTATGAAAAACAAAGCGAACTATCTTTTGATCCTTCTTGGCGTGATTTTGGCAGCCCTGGGCTTAACCCTGATAAAAACCACGGTTAACCCCCAGGGGATGCTGCGTGCCTTGCCCTACGTCTGCATCGGCTTGGGCAGCGGCCTGTTTGGCCACGGCATGGGGGAGGTGCTCTGTGACCGGGCGCTCCGGGGCAGCCCTGAGATCAAGCGGGCCTTAGAGATCGAGCAGCAGGACGAGCGGAACATCGCCATCGCAGACCGGGCCAAGGGGAGAGCCTTCGACCAGATGACCTTTATTTTTGGGGCGCTGATGGTGTCCTTCGCCCTCATGGGGGTGGAACTGGCCGCGGTGCTTTTGCTGGTGTTTGCCTATCTGCTGGTACAGGGTTTTGCCCTTTATTACCGCTTCAAATTCGAGCGGGAGATGTAAGCCGCCTCATCCAAAAGGAGGATGCTGTATGAAAGACAAGAAACCCTTTGTTGCTGAACTGCTTCTCGGCCTGGTGCTGGCCGGGATAAGCTTCTTTGTCCAGAGCGAATACTATTCCACCCTGGTATTTGCCATGGGGTTCGGGCTTTCCACCGCCTCAGCCACCCAGCTGATCCGGCTGGCCTATTGGCAAAACCCCAAGCGGCAGGAGGCATACCAGGCGAAACAGCGGGAAGAACACATCCTCGCCGTAGACGAGCGGATGCAGTTTCTGCGGATGAAGGCGGGGCAGATCACCTACCAGCTCATGACTGTGGGACTGTTCCTTTTGGCCTTTGTGCTGGCGCTGTTCCACGCCGCGGCCTGGCTCATCGCCGCCGTCTTTCTGCTCTGCCTGTTCCAGTTTGGGTTGGGACAGATCGTCTATCGCTTTTTGAAAAAACGGATGTAAAAGGCTCAAAAACAAAACCCAGCGCGGGATATCCCTGCGCTGGGTTTTTGGTTATTCCGAAAAGGCCGGGTCAGAGGGTATCCTCGCCGGGGAGCTGGTTCCACAGGCGGTAGTAGACCCCCTTTTTCTCCAGCAGCTCGGCGTGGCTGCCCTGTTCCAGAATCCCCTCGGCCCCCAGGACCAGAATCCGGTCGTAGTCCTTGATGGTGGTCAGACGGTGGGCAATGGTCAGGGTGGTTCGGCCGTGGGCCAGCTGTTCCAGGCTCTGACCCACCAGGATCTCGCTCTCGTTGTCCAGGGCGCTGGTGGCCTCGTCCAGGATCAGGATGGGCGGGTTCTTCAAAAAGACCCGGGCGATGGACAGCCGCTGTTTCTGGCCGCCCGAGAGCTTGACCCCCCGCTCGCCCACATAGGTGTCGTAGCCGTCCTTGAGGGCCAAAATAAACCGCTCGGCCCCCGCCAGACGGGCGGCCTGGGCGATCTCCTCCCGGGTGGCCCCCGGTTTTCCGTAGGCGATGTTCTCGGCCACCGTGCCGCTGAAGAGATACACATCCTGCTGCACGATGCCGATGGATGCCCGCAGGCTCTCCAGGGTGACCTTCTGGATGTCCTGGCCGTCAATGGTGATCCGGCCGCTGGTCACATCGTAGAACCGGGGGATCAGGTTGCAGAGGGTGGTTTTGCCGCCGCCCGAGGGGCCCACCAGGGCCAGCCGCTCGCCGGCCCGGATGTCCAGGCTGACGTTCCGCAGCACCCGGTTGTGGTCGTCGGGGTACTCGAAGCTGACATTCTCAAACCGGATGGCCCCGGGGCCGGGCTTCATGGGCACAGCATCGGGGGCGTCCTGGATATCCACCGGAGTATCCATAATCTCAAAGAACCGCTCGATGCCGGTCATGCCCCGCTGGAACTGCTCGGCGAACTCCACGATCCGGCGGATGGTGGCGATCAGGGTGGAAACATACAGCGAGTAGGCCACCAGGTCGCCGGGCTCAATCCAGCGTTCCACCACGAAGATGCCGCCGCCCAGAATCATCACCAGATACATCAGGCCGTCAAAGAGGCGGGTGGAAGTCTGGAAAGCGGCCATGATCTTGTAGCTGTTCTTTTTCAAACGCTGGAAGGTGCCGTTGCCCTGCTCAAACTTTTCCCGCTCGGTGGCCTCGGCGCCAAAGGCCTTGACCACCCGCTCGCCCAGCAGGCTCTCCTCGATCTGGGCGTTCAGCTCGCCCACCTGAATCCGCTGGGCCCGCTGGGTGGCGCGGAGCTTGCCGTTCAGGTAGATGGAGACCACCGCCATCAGGGGCACGCAGAGGAAGAGCAACACCGTCAACCCCACGCTGTACCGGCAGAGGATGCAGAAACTGACCAGAATTTTAATCCCCGCAATAAAGAATTCCTCGGGGCAGTGGTGGGCGAACTCGGTGACGTCGAACAGGTCGTTGGTGATCCGGCCCATAATCTGGCCGATCTTGTTGTTGGAGTAGTAGGCGACGCTCAGCCGCTGCAAATGGGAGAAGGCATCCCGGCGCATATCGGTCTCGATATAGACGCCCATGACGTGGCCCATATCAGCCATATAATAGGCGGCGGCGCCATCGATGAGCCGGAGCACCAGGTAGAGAAAGCCCAGCCGGAGAATGACTTCCACGGTCAGGGAAGAAAGATCGTTGACGGCGGTGTTGGTGACAAACCGCAGAATCAGGGGCAGAACCAGATCACAGATACAGGTCAGGGCCGCACAGAACAGGTCAAAGACCAGGGTTTTCCAGTATTTGCGCTCATAGGGCCAGAACCGGCGCAGAAGCTCCCGTGTGCTGGTGTGCCGAATGTTGGGGTCCTTATACTTGGGTTTTTCGGTTGTTTTTGTGTCCAGCAAGATTCGATTCCTCGCTTTTTAAAATGGATTGCCGCTTTTTCGAGAAAAAGCGGCGGAAAAAGCTTTTCACACCCATTTAGGCTTTCGGACCGTAGTCCCGCTCGCCATAGATGGCGGTGCCGATCCGAACCAGGGTCGCGCCCTCCCGGATGGCGTTCTCATAGTCTCCGCTCATCCCCATGGAGAGAGTCTCCATGGAAACATTGGAATAGCCCCGTTCCCCGGCCCGGACAAAGAGCCGATACACCCGGGCCAGATAGGCGCGGTTTTCATCGTCGTTGTCGTTCACCGGCGGGATGGCCATCAAACCTTTGACCCGGATGTGTTCCTGGGCGGCGGCGGCATCCAAAAGGGGCCACAATTCCTCGGGGGAGACACCGCTCTTGCTGGCCTCGGCCCCGATGTTCACCTCCAGCAGGATATCCTGCACAAGGTTTGCCTTTCCGGCCTCCTTATCGATGGCCTCCAAAAGATGGAGGCTATCCACGCTCTGGATCAGGCTGGCCCGGCCCAGAACCTTTTTAATCTTATTGGTCTGCAAGTGGCCGATAAAATGGCTGGGCTTGCCGCAGTAGGCCCCCGCGTCAAAGTTGGCGCAGAGCTCCTGGACGTGGTTCTCCCCGAACAGGTCGATGTCCAGTCCCGCGCTCAGGGCGATGGTCTCGGCGGTGCGGGTCTTGCAGGCGGCGCAGAGCTGCACCGCGGCGGGGTCCCGCCCCGCGGCCCGGGCGGCAGCGGCCATCCGCTCCCGGATCTCGGCCACCGCCTGCCGCATTTGTTCCAGATTCTTTTCTGCCATGGCAGCTCAATCCTCCTCGGTATATTTTGCCCGCTCGCCGCCGATCAGCTTGGGGCGGGTGCGGGCGGCCAGCAAAATCGCCTCGCCGATCCGGCTTACTTTCAGCCGCACCGGCACCGCCACCCGTTTCAGGTGCATCCCGATCAGGGTGCCGCCGATGTCCAGCCCCGCGTGGGCCCGAATCTCCTCCACGGCCACCGGGTCTTTGAAATTCTTCCAGCAGGTGGTGGCCCAGCTGCCCCCGGCGTGGGGCCGGGGTACGACGCAGACTTCCTCCCAGCCATAGGCCCGCATGGCCTCCCGCTCCACGATCAGGGCCCGGTTCAGGTGCTCGCAGCACTGGGCCGCCAGCCAGACCCCATGCTCCGCCAGCACCGGGGCCAGCCCGGCATAGACCGCCTGGGCCGCCTCCAGGCTGCTGTCGTGGCCAATGTGGCCTCCCACAATCTCACTGGAAGAACAGCCCACCACAAACACATCCCCCGGGTGCAGCCCTGCTTCGGCCAAAAGTTCCTCCGCAGCCTGGCGCGCCTGGGCGGTGATCTCCTGTTTATATTCTTCGGTCATTCCAAAACACCTCTTTTTCAGATTCTCGTTTTCTCTGGGGCTCAATAGAGCAGCCATCCCAGCACCGGGGCGTCGTCGGAGCCGCCCAGATACAGCCGGCTGCCCACCGGGCAGAGGGCCGCCGCGCCGCCCCCGTTCTCGGACGGGACCTCGGCCAGCAGCTGCCCTGCGGAACTATACTCCTGGGCGGCGGGGCTGCCGGCCTCCACCCCGAAGAGGGCGGTCTGCATCCGGTAGGGCAGCCGCAGGGCCACCCCACGCTGGAAGGTCTCGCCGGCCTGGCCTTCCAGCCAGGGGCTGCGGTTAAAACGATAGGCTACCCAGAGGCTGCCCTCGTCGTCCACCCCCAGGGCCCCGGGGTAACCCGGCAGAGCCCCCGCAAAGAGAGCGCAGTCCCGGCCCCCGGCGGTCAGCTCCCGGGCGTCGGCGTCCACCTTCCAGATGCAGCGCTGGCCGAAGTCGGACACATAGAGGGCGTTTTCCTCCGGCACAAAGGCCAGCCCCGCAGCGCCTGCCACCCCTTCCAGCACCAGCTGCACCGTCCGGGCCGCCGGGTCATAGACATACACCTGGCCGGTGGCGGTGTGGGCCAAAAGCTCAGTGCGGAGCGCATTTTCCAGCCCATCCCCGGCCACCGAGGCGGACAGATTGGCAAAATAAACTCTGCCATCGGCCCCAACGGCCACCGCCGCCGGGCAGGGCAGGGGGTCGCCGTCGATCTGGGTCACGATCTTTTCGGTGGAGGCCCCCCAGCCGTCGTAGCTGCCCCGGCAGATCATCCCGCCCTTGCCGGTCAGGACCGAAAACCAGATCTCACCCGCCGGGTCAAAGTCGAAGCCGGTGATCTCTCCCTCCGATTCCAATACCTTAGTCAGGCTGCTGCCGTCCTCCCGCATCCGCAGGATGGCGCTGCCCCCCGCCTCCGATTGGACGGACAGACACCCCCAGCCCTCCCGCACCCGGACACAGCTGGGGTCGGTGTAGCCTTCCAGAGAAAGCTCGGTCAGCCCCGAGAGGTTCCGCACTGCGGTTTCGGTGGCCACCGCCGGGGCGGTGTAGCTCTGGGGCCGGGGGTCGATGGGCCGCAGCAGGAGGGCGTACACAAGGCTCAGGGCCATCAGGACCGCCAGCACCAGCCCCACAATCTGGAACCGATGGAGCACCGCGTCCCGCTCGGCCCGCATCTGAGCCTGGGCCTGGGCCCGCCGGCGGGCAATCTCACGATTTGTCTGCTTGGCACGGCGCAGCCACCCGCGGCCCCACCCGTACACCGCCGGACCAAACACCAGCGTGCCGATGGCCAGCACAAGCAATAATTCAACCAATCCCAAACGCATAGGGCAGAATACTCCTCTGTCTTTTTGATATGGTTTGTCCGGACCAAAAACGCCCGGTTCTGCCCCAGTATACCGCAATCGGCCCCCCGGGCGCAAGTCCGGGCCCCCAGCCCCCGGCGGGTCTGAAAAAGCGGATTTTCCAAAGGATTCACCCAAAGTTCACAATTCTTTACAGATTTGGTATTATGATAAATACGATAGACCCCTGACTGAAACGGAGGACCCGCTCTATGGCAAAAATTCTGATTGTTGACGACGAGCCCCGGATCCGCGAGCTGATCCGGGAGCACCTGCAATACGCCGGCTTCACCTGCGAGGAGGCCGCCGACGGCTCTGCTGCCCTGACCCAGCTGTCGGACGGCAGCTTCGATCTGGTGATTCTGGACATCATGATGCCCTTTATGGACGGCATGACCTGCCTGCGTGAGATGCGCACCCGGCACATCAACACCCCGGTGATCATCCTGACCGCCCGGGGCGAGGAATACGACAAACTGGCCGGCCTGGAGGGCGGCGCGGATGACTATGTGGTCAAGCCCTTCTCCCCCCGGGAGCTGGTGGCCCGGGTGCGGGCGGTGCTCAACCGCACCATGCCCCACCCCGAGGCGGCGGCCAGCGCCATGACCTTCGGCGAATTATCCATCGACACCGCCAGCCACACCGTCCGGGTCAGCGGCGAGGAGGTCAGCCTGACCCCCAAGGAGTTCGATCTGCTGGTCTTTTTGGCCTCCAACAAGGGCATCGCCCTCAGCCGCGAAAAAATCCTGCAAAAGGTGTGGAACTACGACTACTTCGGCGAGGACCGCACCGTGGACACCCACGTCAAGATGCTGCGGGGCCATCTGGGGGCCTGCCGCAGCTACATCTCCACCGTCTGGGGCATCGGTTATAAGTTCGACCCCGACGCCCAGCGCTGAGATCCCCGCCTATGGCACGTTTTTCCGCCCGGCCGGGCATTCGGGCCCAGCTGATGCTCTTTCTGTGCTCCATCTGCCTGCTGCTATTGGGGCTGTTCTGGTTTTTGTCCACCCAGATGCTGGAACCGCTGTACAACCGGCGGATCGAGGAACAGCTCTCGGCCCAGGCCGACGAGATCGTCCGACTGATGGATACCGCCACCGAAAACGGCGAGATCCTCTCCAGCTGGGATTTTGGGGAGCTGATGGTCAGCGACACCTTCCGGGAGGCGCTCTATCAGGCCCTGAGCAAAAACAGCGAGCTGACCAACTTCTGCGTGGACATCTCGGACACCACCCTGCGGAATGTCCTCTATATTGAAAATCTTTATCCCTGCCTGCTCCACAACAGCACCCTCATCGACTCCGATTCTTCTTCCCCCAACGCCCCCACGGTGCTCCAGATGCGCCGCACCTGCCGGGAGAACGGCCAGCTGCTGCAATCTTTGCGGGCGCCGGGCGGCTCCTCCCAGATGGTGGTGGGGCGTCTGACGGCGGACGGCTCCTATACGGTGCTGGTCACCACCAGTCTGGTCCACGTGGGAGAGGCCGGCCAGGTGCTGGGGCGGATGCTGCCCACCATCGCGGCGCTGATCTTCGCCTTCGCCATGGCGGCGGCCTGGCTGTTCAGCCAGTGGTTCACAAAACCCCTCCGCCAGCTCTCGGCGGCCGCCCGCCAGGTGGCCCGGGGCGACTTTGAGATCCAGGTGGACAGCCACCGCCGGGACGAGCTGGGCTCCCTGGCCCGGGAGTTCGACCACATGGCCCGGGAGGTCCAGCGGGCGGCCCAGATGCAGCGGGATCTTTTGGCCAATGTCTCCCACGACCTGCGCACCCCTCTGACCCTCATCAAGGGCTACGCCGAGACGGTGCGGGACCTGACCGGCGACGATAAGGCCCACCGGGACGAGCAGATGAACATCATCATTGACGAAGCCGACCGGCTCACCGCCCTGGTCTCCAGGGTCATGGAGCTGAGCAAAGTCACCAGCGGCGCCGAAAAGTGCGAGCCGGTGCGGTTCGACTTCTGCCAGCTCTGCGACGAGGTCAGCGAGCGGTACGACGCCATCTGCGCCCAGAACGGCTGGCAGCTTCAGCTGGAGCTGCCCGATCAGCCCGTCGAGGTCTGGGCCGACCCCTCCATGATGGAGCGAGCCCTCCACAACCTGCTGGGCAACGCCATGCACCACATCGGGCCGGACGGGGTGTTTATCCTCCGGGCCATCCCCTGTGAGGAGGGCTGCCGGGTGGAGGTGGAGGACCACGGCCCCGGCATCCCCGCCGAGGATCTGCCCTATATCTTCGACCGGTATTACCGCTCCCGGGCCGACGCCGGCAAAACCGGTACCGGGCTGGGGCTCTCCATCACCCGGGCTATCTTCCAGCAGCACGGCTGCCGGTTCGGCGTGGAGAGCACCGTAGGCAGCGGAACCACCTTCTGGTTTATCCTGAAACACCCGCCCAAAGAGGGCGCCAAGGCAAAGCCGCCCCGCAGCTAAACCCTAAACAACAACAAAACCGCCCCCCTTGATGCATCTGAAAGGGAGGCGGTTTTTGTTATACCCAATATGAGAATGTAAGGCCGCGCTGCGCGGGTGCCGTTTACTCCTCGCCGGCTGCATTTTCGTATATGCCAAAGAGGTTATCCGGCGGCGGCATCTCTACGCGGGAGGCGCGGTCGTTGACCAGCAGAACAAGCCAGGCCATCAAGGCCAGGATCAGAACCAGAATCAGCCATTTAATGCCGTTGGGCAGGTTTTTCATACATCCGTTCCTTTCGCCCCGAGGGGGCAGATGCTGCAAATTTTCATTTCCCGGGCAAAGGCCGGGCCATAAGCCCCGACTGCGGCCCGGCGGCCGTTCCCTGCGTCCCCATCGCAGGGTATGTACGCTTCTGCGCGCCGCCGCCCAGCCGGAAAGCCCCCGGCCCTTGTCCGAATAGTCTCAGTATACCCTCCGCCGGGCCGGATTGCAACGATTCCCACCGGGGAGGAAGGCTCAATTTTTTCTCAATACACCTCCAGCCGCAGGACTGCTGCGGTGATGTCGTCGGGGCGGCCGGTGTTCTCGGCCCGGGCCCGGGCCGTGTCCACCAGATCCCGCGCGATCTTGTCGGGGCTGTCCCCGGAGGCCCC
>OERZ01000241.1_pt1 | contig 11201 bp, 11 predicted proteins | sample 1540151 | NCBI WGS metagenome assembly OERZ01 (sample SAMEA3891880, study PRJEB23780) | metagenome | biome: terrestrial biome; feature: animal house; material: Caecal content | place: Italy | collected 2015-05-05 | reverse complement strand
GAATATGTTACAGAGGTAGAGAATTATGAACTATGAAGAGCGGATGAATGAATATTATAAAGATTTTAGTGAAAATGATAAGTATATTGCAAGCTGTATTCTCCAAAATGAAAAAGACTGTATTCGGTTAACCATTCATGAATTTGCTCAAAAATATCATGTTTCCTCCAGTGCTCTTTCCAGGTTTGCACAGAAATTACATTTAACTGGATACAGCGAACTGCGCTCTATTCTTCGACTTAGCCGAGAAGAGGAAAAGAGTGAAAAGCTGTCGTTAAAAGAAGCAGTTTTAGCCAATTATCATAAGATGGCAGAGGATGTTAGGAAGAATGATTACAGTAAACTATTTGATAAAATTTATCATGCAGAACGGATTTTAATTTTTGCAAGTGGATATTCTCAGGCAAGGGCGGCGAGCGAATGGAAGCGCATTTTTCTGCCATTGCAAAAGCGTATTTATTATATGCATGGACATGATATGGTAAAACCATTTGAAAAGATGGCAGAAAAAGAAGCTTGCAAGGACTTGGAAAACGAGAGGCTTCGTGAACTGAATGAAGCGGCACAAAACATTTCCTATGGAGATATTCATTCCGGTGTTGCTATTCAAGTCCATCGAATCACGGATGTGGATAGAGATCTGGAAACCCAGTATGAGGAAATCTCCGCTCCCCTGCTTGCTATCTCCAAGAAATTGCAAAAAAGCGTCAAACAAGAACTGAAAGATTCTCAGCGAGGCGGAAAGCAGACCGGTCTCGTTATGGGCCGCCGTTTGGACGCGCACGCTTTGTGCAGAAATGACGGCAAGGTGTTCTATAAGAATGCTCTCCCTAACGATATACCGCAGCTTTCTGTTGCACTTTTGCTGGATGAGTCCGGATCGATGTCCTGCGGAGACCGAGCAACCTATGCAAGAGCCGCAGCCATTATTCTCTACGATTTCTGTCAGGAGCTGGACATCCCGATTATGGTATATGGTCATTCAACCGGTTACAGTACAGGCGTTGACCTATACTCCTATGCCGAGTTTGAGAGCTTTGACCGTGATGATAAATACCGTATGATGGATATTTCAGCACGAGGAAGCAATCGCGACGGTGCTGCCCTGCGGTTTGTTGCAGAGCAACTCAGTAGGCGCACAGAAGAGATTCGGCTGTTAATCCTGATATCGGATGGTCAGCCGGCAGACTGGGGTTACAGCGGTACTGCAGCCGAGGAAGATCTCCGAGGCATCAAGCAGGAATACCGCCGCAAAGGTCTGATCTTTGTTGCTGCTGCTATCGGCGACGATAAGGAAAACATTGAACGCATTTATGGAGATTCCTTTATGGACATCTCAGATTTGAATCAGCTGCCCGTTAAGTTGGCCGCTACACTAAAGCGGTACATACGGGTATAACAACATCATTATATACAACAAAATGGGCAGCCGAGATTTCTACGGTTGCCCTTTTGCTTTGAGAAAGGAAGAAAATTATGCACTTTATTTCATTGGTGGCTGTAGAAATGCCCAAAATCAAAGAAAATCCAGCAGAAAACCAAGAAGTTAAAAAATGTCTGGAAGAATTACGAGAAGCCTATAAGCAGGATTCAAAAAATATCGTTCTTGAACTGCAAATCGAGAGACTGTCGGGGCTTACCACAGAGTTTGCCCGTGCCCTTGACCATAGTGTGTGCCAAATTATGAAGCCATATGACGAAGGCATCGAAGATCTGAAATATCTGGAATTTAATGACCGGACGGAAGAACTGGAAGAAGCGTATTTTAACGGCAAACCGGACTGTATCCGATTGCCGAATGGTACGATTTTAGAAGCGACTTCCTATCATTTTTGGGATAAGTTCGTCATTTCAGACGGTAAAGTTTTTCAGAAATATGCGGGACCGCTCCATCATATGAAACGCACAAAGAAAGCGAAGAAAATGATGGTGATCCCTGCTTATCCTCGTACAAAACTCTTTAGGACTTTTGAGGAGTACGCTGAAGAACAAGGGGTGCCTTTTGATGAGCAGAAAGAACGGTATGGATACTGGTACAATCCCAATGCAATGTGGGACTGGTATTCGATTGGCGGACGATGGGCAGATATGTTCCTTGTCAAAGATACCTGCACAGAATTTTCCCCTGGAGAGCGCAGTTGGTATAATTCGGAAAGGGAATTCGTAGCCCCGGAAGGATACAGATGGGTGTGCGCAGCCCGGAAGAAAGATATCGACTGGCAGAAGATGCGAGAATGGGAAACTCAAAAAAGAACAGAATGGTTTGAAAAGCTGCAGCGTATGTTTGCAGATGGAAAACCAGAAGACGGATTCAGCGGTAGCATTGATGAAAAAGGGATCTTCTATTATGGAGAGCATATCTACTATAAAGGCGAGTCATTGGAGTCCTATTTGGAAAGACAAGCTATGCCGAAAGAGTGGAAATACCCGATATATATTCATGATATCGTTGATACAGACGACTGGCAGTCTAAAGATGATATACAGGTTGGAGCTGAACAACAAAAATCTTGGCATACGATACTTGACGAGTATATTGATTCGCTTAGCGATGATACGGTGCTTGTCGGTGTGGATTACCACATATAAGGAGGTCTTGAATATGATAATCAATCAACCAGGAGCAGAGTTCTTTTTCGAGGATGTCTGCTATAAAATCGGCGATAGAATCGTTGGAACAGATGCCAGCGAGTACCAAGGACTTTTGGGGTCTATCATTGAAATCCGTGACGGTGAGGATAAAGAAACCGAAAATGAAACGCCGGATATCTATTGCTCGTTTGATGACCCGGTTTTACCCTATGACATTGCAGAGCTGGAAAAGAGTTTTTCGGAACTTTATCAATGTAAAAAGACGATTGAGGATATCGCTTTGGATGAAGTCATTATGGCGCCGGAGATGATTGAAACAATCGAACAGGCAGATAAACAGCTGACGAAGCTCAATATCTACCTCGTTACTGAGGATTGGGCAGTGGACGGTGAGTCTGGCCATTCCGTGTATCCTTGCACAGATTATCATACAGCAAAACGCATATTGTGTGAGAAGCTGGCAAAGGAACTGGATGAAGGTTGTATTCCGATGTGGAATGATAATGAATCTGTCAGAACCGAGGCAGGGAGCGATTATTACGAATGCTGGGTGGACGGTGAATACAGCGAAAGCCACTATGAAATCGCCATAGTACAGGAAACGCTTTTATTGTCTCCACAGACTGCTGGAATAATTGGTCGCAGCTATATAGACCAATGCCGAGTTGAAGACTTTAAGTCTCACATCGAACAGGAGGACGAAATTTCTTCTCTTACGGAAGAGCAATACCATCGTCTCTGTGCAGATCCGGAAATTCCTGATCGCATACAGAAAGCGCTCGACAAGAATGATTCTTATTGGGAGTATTATTGGGATTGTATTTCGGAAGTGGCTCACGATCTTGTCCAAGAGTACCTGGAGAAAAACGAGGAGGCTGAGGAAAAATGACATTCTTTGATTACTTACAGCTGCTGGGCGGTTTTGTCTTGGCGCTCGGGTATATCCCGCAGATCATACAAATTATCACGACGCACTCCTGCAGGGATCTGAATCTGAGGACCTACCTCGCAATGGTGCTTGGGATTGGACTGATGGAGGTCTATGCGATAAATCTTGTGCTGAATGAAAGCGGCTTGATGTTTTTGATAACAAACAGCGTATCGCTGTTGCTTGTGATTTTCATCTGCTTGCTGATTATAGCAATGAGAAAAGTCAAAACAGGTGCAGAAGAAAAAGAAGCTCTATATGTATCCAAGTGGGATGACGGTTCGGTTATCGTTACGCCCTGCAAGGTGAATTCCAGAACAAAACGGATTTACAATATTCAGTCCTGTCCGTACAGCCCTAATGGCTGCCTGGAAGAAGAGAGCATTATTATCGGCGATGAGGAATATCCCGTGCAGCACGAAGATGTGCGAAAGGATGACTATCACATCGCATAAAGGAGGTGTAAACAATGCTTTATACGAGCGAATCTATTCGTCCGCTTACCAGCATCGTATCCTATCCGGAACGAGGTGAAGGCGGAAACAACAAATATCGTGGGAACTGTTCTCCGAAACTGATCGAAGACTTAATTGGCTTTTTCAAGCCGTCTGAAATCTGTGATTATATGTGCGGCAGCGGTACGACAGGTGCTGCCGCCGCCAAATGCGGCATCAGCAGTAAGCTCTACGATCTGCACAGCGGGTTTGACATGATGAATTCTGAAATACCTGATAGACCGGAATTTATTTTTTGGCATCCTCCATACTGGGATATCATTAAATACTCCGATGTGATGTACCGGGCTTCAGATGTTCAAAACAGGTATGGATATAACCCCTGCCAGTTTGATTTGTCGCGCATTGCAGAGTGGGATGAGTTTGTCAAAGCGATGAACTATGCGATGATGAAACAGTTTTCTGCTCTTGAAAAAGGCGGCCGTATCGCCGTCCTGATGGGAGACATAAAGAAAAAAGGAACGCTGTTTAGTATGCTGGCGGAAATTACAAAGCCGGGTACACTGGAGAACATCATCATCAAGGCACAACACAATTGCTTTTCGGATAACATACAGTACAGCGGAAAATTCATTCCGATTCTGCACGAATATGTGATGATTGTACGCAAAGACGATGCCCTTTCTTATCCGATTCTGTTTTCAGAAAAGCGGAAATTGGACATCCGCGATATGCCGGGAGCCACTTGGAAGGATATCGTTGCGTCTGTGCTGGAAAGCGCCACAGGCCCTGTAACGCTTTCCTGGCTATATGAACAGATTGAGCCACATAAAAAAGCACAGAATAATCAATGGTGGAAAGAAAAAATCCGGCAGACCTTGCAAATCTATCCGTCTCATTTTATGAGCAGCGGACGAGGATTGTGGAGCCTTCGGACAAGCGCACAGAGCGCATAGTTGATGAGATCAAGGGGTGTTGCTGCGGCGGCACCTCTTTTTCTATATATGTCAAAACGGGAAAGGAGTTGAGAGATATGGGATGGATATGCTTTTTTAGCGGTCTTATGTTCGGCGGATTCATTGGTGTTGTCGTGATGTGTGTACTACAGATAAACCGCACTAATCGTTTGGAAAAAGAATGATGAATTTGGGATGCGAATGAATACGAGTAAAGGTGGGATAATTTTCAGATTATAAGTGAATGCTCTTTTTTGTTCCGATGAATTGACTATACGGGAAAACTCTGCTATAATAACTATGATAGTTTCGAGGTTTCCAAGTGGAAATCCATAGTATTCAGGTTATTCAGAGTGTCATTTGCAATTTTGCAGATGGCACTTTTTTTGTTTTCCGGCCAATTTTTTGGGCATAAGCCAGCAGTCCTTAGGGGTTGCTGGCTTTTGTTATATATCAAGGCGGTAGCAATACCGTCAATAACAGAAAGGAGCATTTCATATGCAAAAACAATGTGAAGACAACTTCTACACAACCTTCAGTTCTGCGTTAATGCTGCAGGACTACCATGACACTCAGGCGAAAAACAGCCGGTGGTATCGCTGCCAGGTCAACGAACTGCAGGTAGAGCCGCTGGACAGTAAATCACCCCTCTATAGTGATATTACGAAGTTCGCTGCCGGTGTCACGCAGGACGCTGTCACAGATACAGCGGAAAATCTGGGCATTGCCATACGGGTCGATGGGCAATACTATCCCGTTCGTATGACAGCCTATAAAAGCCTTTTGGACAGGGCAAAAATCGGCGGTACAGCGCTCCCCAAACTCAGCCGAAAGGTGCTGGCGGAGGTTCTGAACGAATGCCTCCACTTATTTTCATCTGAGGCACTGCTTTTGATTCGCGATGAAAAGGTATCGGCAGTTCATTCCGGTGACTCATCGGATTACTCGGTTTTACCGATTAATGAGCTGCTCGCTGTGCTGACTAAGAAACTGGATGAGAGATTCCCGGGCAATGAATTTGAGTCTGGGTACAGTGATCATTCCGTTTCCAGCGCTGCATGGATCCTGCCAAATCAGAGAGAAGAATTGATTGGCACCTATACCAAGATGCTCATAGCAGAGGGTAAATCAAAAATGGCGAGCAAGCTGATGCCTGGCATTCGGTTTACAACATCCGATACCGGTGTGGCGTCTGCTAAAGTGACCGCATTCTTGAGCGGTATGCGCTATCCGTTCCATATTGGAAGCTGCATTGCCGTGGATCATCGGCATCAGAAGAAAGTCGAGGATTTTGAGGCGGGTCTCGATCAGCTGTTCGCGCAATTTGGTGACACAGTGAAGAAACTGGAAAGCCTGATGGATATCACACTGGAGTATCCGGTCAATGCGATGACTCGTATTTGCAAAAAACTCAGTCTGCCGAAGAAAGCAGCACTTGAGGCGATTGCAATGTTCGAGATGTCCTATGGCGGCGGAACGGCGACAGCGCACGATGTTTTTATGGCCCTTCAGGAGATTCCGTTCAGCTTGAAAGCGCAAAATACACCGGAAGGAAAGATGCTGGTCATAGAGGAAAATATGGCTCGCGTCCTAACATTACGGTGGAGCGATTATGATTTGGCAAAGGCGGTGAATTACTGATGGCAGCCCCTATTTTACTATGCGATACTGCTGGAATGGACAATGACCGCTGGCTTGAGTGCAGAATGCACGGACCGGATGGGAAGATTCCTTATACGGTCGGAGGCAGTGATGTAGCGGCTATTTTCGGAGTCAGCCCGTGGACAACGCCGTTAGAACTGTGGATGATTAAAAAAGGAAGAATGAAACCTCCTGTCAAAGCAAATTCCAGTCAGCTTGAAATGGGACATCTGTTAGAACCTATTGCAGCGCACTGGTATGCAAAGAAGAGCGGAAATACCGTTTATGAGGATACTGGTCTTTATCAGCACGCTGATCATCCCTATGCTTTGGCAAACTTCGACCGCAGGTTTATTCGCGCAGAAGATAACGAGCCAGGGATTTTGGAGTGTAAAAGCTGTACCTACCATAAGGCAGGTGACTGGGCGGATGACGCTATTCCTATCTATTATGAGCTGCAGCTGCGTTTCTACTTGGGCGTAGCAGATGTGAAAATCGGCGCATTTTCAGCCCTATGGGGAAACAATCCGGATAATGACCTTGCGATTCCATCAATCGAAAGGGATCAGGCCAAAGAGGATCTGATTTTTGAGCGCTTAGATGAATGGATTTGGAGCTTGGAACATGATAAACCGCCTACGATGAGCACTGTCAAACCAAAACTGGCTTTGGAATCGCTCGCGAGGATTTACGGCGCAAGCAGTCCGACCCTTCCTACCATTGAACTGCCTCGGAAATTGGAAAAGCAGGTCAAACGCATTGCTGCCTTACAAGACCAGATTGCTGATCGAAAGGCAGAGATCAAAACTTATGAAAAGGAGATTGAGGCACATACTGTGCGAATTGCAGAATTGATGAAGGCTCACGAACATGGATTTCTTGAGACCACTACGGATAAATATCTCATTGATTTTGCCACTAAAACAAGCCACAGAACCGATACGAAAGCGCTCAAGGAGAAATATCCCGGCATCTATCAGGATGTTCAGAAAACCTCCGAGAGCCGCAAACTAACGGTTACAAAGGCGATATAAGAAAGGATCGATATTGATGGAAACAAACATTTTTACAGACAACTGGGAAAGCCGGCTGGAGTCGCAGTTTCTTAAAAACAACCGATGCTGCAAGAAGGTATATATCTGCTCGCCGCTCAGCGCAGAGACCGATGAGGAAATGCTCTCTAATATGCGGAACGCCAGAGCGTATATGTATTACGCAATGATTGTAATGGGCAATGCCGCAAGGGCGCCTCATGCGTATCTGCCAATGCTTTTATGCGACAAGATTCCTTCAGAACGCGCAGCAGCTCTGACATTTGGGCTGCAGTTGCTGTCGGACAGCGATATGCTGTTTGTGTGCGGCAGCCGTATCAGTCATGGTATGCGTGGTGAAATTCTTCACGCAGTCTCTTTGAATATGCCGATTTACACCTTCGACGATGCAATGTATGTTATGGTGCAGAAACTCGTGACGCAGAACGGCGGCAATAAGTCATTGGTGAAATTCAAGCCGGAGCATTATATGCTCAGCTTTGATGCACCCTTGTCCCATATGCAAAATGCGGTGATGTTCAAATGAGGAAGTTTTATCAGTCGGTGGATCTGCGATCCCGTAAGGCGATGACGGATTTTCTTGAGCATCACTTCCGATACCCTACAATGAACTCCTGGAACGGCTCATATTCGTATGCGTGTAATCTCAAAATTTACAAGCTTGGTTTGGATCAAGAGATTGCAGACAAACTGTACGAAATGCTGGATATCCCGGAGTTTTTTTATTTCCAAAGCGAACTGGCGCATGACTTTGCTCGGAAGCACGACTATGTGTGGCAGGCAAGATTTAATGGTCGCAGCGGAGGGTATTTGGTGCTCTATCAGGGGGATTGTGAACACTATTACCCCAATCGTGGGACAGACGATGACGCAGATTTCGAGGATTGGGAAATGTACGAACTGAGAGAGCGCGTCAAATTGGTTCAGGAGTTTGATAAGCTGGCGGACGATATGGTTCGCACCGCTGTCAGGCTCACAAAAGAATATGTAGTCAGGGAAGAGGAATATTTTGTGCCACAAACACGGAAAGTCCTCATTCCCGTTTTGTCAGAACAGTAGAAAGGAGCAAAGATTTTGATATGTCAATTTGAACGATTGATTTATCCGCAGAATGTCACGGTTGTGAATCCAGGCAGTTATATGATTGCCCTGTACCGCACCTGTGAAAAGGTTCAGGACTTCGTTGGAAATGATGTCACTCAGATAAAAGCGGTGGGATACTGCTTGCCAACAGCTAATAATCTGCGCTATCAGCTAAATGGGCATTGGAGTAAAAACCCAAAGCACGGTGTCCAATTTGAAGTAGAGAGCTATAACGAGGTAATTTCACCGACAAAAGAAGGGATTATTGCCTACCTCGCCTCCGGCCAGATTAAAGGCATTGGACCCAAGATAGCTGAGAGAATATTCGAGGAGTTTGGTGTGCAGACCCTTGAGGTGCTTGACAATGAACCCAAGAGGCTGCTCGCGATTCCCGGTATCAGCCAAAACAAACTGAAAAAGATCTGTGAGTCCTATCTCGCCAATCGAGGCGCCCGTGATGTGGTTGCCTTTTTGGTGCCACACGGTATCACACCGAACAGAGCCGTCCAGTTTTATCAGCTTTATGGCAACGAAACGATGGATATCGTGAAAAACCATCCCTATAAACTCTGCGAGGTTCCGGGCATTGGGTTTCATACAGCCGATAAGATCGCAATGAGTATGGGATTTCAAAAGCTTACTCCAGAGCGTGTGGATGAGGGATTATTGTACACACTTCAGGAAGCAGAAGGCAAAGGAAATCTGTGCATGGAAAAGCACAGTTTCATCAAAGAGGCGCTGAAGATTCTTGAAACACCGGAATTGACAGAAGATATGGCGGCAAACCGTGCGGCCAGACTGGTTTATTCCGGCAGGCTGATCTGTTATAAGGACAGTGTATACCGTCCCGCAACAGCAGAGGCTGAGGAACAGCTGGCAAAGATGCTTCATCGCAAAACAAAGCAGCGTGTTCAGTTCGTATGCAATAACATCGAGAGAGCGCTGAATTCGGAAGAGAAAAATCTGGGTATCCGTTTGGATCCGGAACAGCGGAATGCAGTCTTGACAGCGCTCCAGTCCCCCATTTCTGTCATTACGGGCGGTCCTGGTACGGGTAAGACTTCGATTCAGAAAGCGATTCTTGATATTTATCGGAGCCAGTGTCCAGGAAATCAGGTCGTTTGCTGTGCTCCTACGGGCCGCGCAGCGAGGCGTATGGAACAGTCAACAGGTTTTCCGGCATCAACGGTTCATAAGGCACTCGGCCTCTTCGCTGGAGAGGATGGAATGTTTGGAGAACCGGAGCCGTTAGAAGCTGATTTGGTGCTGGTGGATGAGGTCTCTATGCTGGATATTTATTTGGCGAAACACATCCTGCAGGGCATTCCAAACAGATGTCAGGTAGTGTTTATCGGAGACTCAGATCAGCTGCCCTCTGTTGGCCCGGGCGCAGTACTCAGTGAGATCATCAAAAGCGGTGTCATACCGGTTGTACGGTTGGACAAGGTTCACAGGCAGAGCGCAGGCAGCAGAATTGCAACAAACGCAAAACTGATCCGCCACGGCAACCTGTCTATGGATTATGGCGATGATTTTCGGTTCGTGGATTCCAGTGAACTTCCGAAATCCGCAGAGATTTTGGAACGCATTTATATGGAAGAAACGGCGAAGTTCGGTGTGGATAATGTAGCGTTGCTATCACCGTATCGTCAGAAAACAGATACCGGTGTCAATGCACTGAATGAACGCATCCGATTACAAATCAACCCGCCTGATGCCACTAAGAAAGAGGTTGTGCTTGGGAAGCGCACTTTCCGTGTTGGTGACAAGGTGATGCAGACCAAGAACCGAGAGGATATCAACAATGGCGATGTCGGGTACATTACCGAAATTTCCGGTTCCGGCAGTGAAACCGTTGTAAAGATTGATTTCGGTGATGGACGGATAGCGGAGTACGACATTACTGAGCTTGGCCTACTGGACCTTGGCTATGCGTCAACGATTCATAAATCACAAGGATCTGAGTATCAGTCGGTTATCATTAACCTGCAGTGTGCGCACGCGATCATGCTCGTAAGACCGCTTATTTATACAGCGATGTGATGCTGGATGTGGAAAAGTATGCCAAAGATACCGGCGTATGTGGATTACACCCGGCAGTTTATCATTTATATATGGCAGACTTTCTGGAAAAATACAAAGCCAGCGGTCTGAAAGTCCGGGTCTGGACAGTTAATAAAGAAAAAGATATGAAAAAATTTGTATGTTCCGTTTGCGGTTACGTTTATGACGAAGCTCAGGGCGATCCGGACAACGGCGTTGCGCCCGGCACGGTGTTTGAGGATATTCCGGATAGCTGGGTGTGCCCGCTGTGCGCAGTCGGCAAGGACGAGTTCGAGCCGGCATAACCGAAAGAATAGAAGGGGGCTGCCTTTTGGGCAGCCCCCAGTACGTCTAAAAAGTCTTTCGCGCGAAGCGCGCATCAAATGGGAAGTTGCGGCGACCCGCAAATTCGATCGGAAGCGTGGTTCCGATCGAGGGGCCCTTTGTAAAC
>OERZ01000240.1_pt1 | contig 11222 bp, 8 predicted proteins | sample 1540151 | NCBI WGS metagenome assembly OERZ01 (sample SAMEA3891880, study PRJEB23780) | metagenome | biome: terrestrial biome; feature: animal house; material: Caecal content | place: Italy | collected 2015-05-05 | reverse complement strand
TCACAGTCCAAAAACACGCTCTGGTGGAGAAAGCGGCTCTCCGAGCGGTGGCGGGATTTGGAGAAGATCTCGAGGGTCACTTCCTGACGGTTGGCGGAATCCTGACGGAGACGATATTTTTTACACTGACGGGCGAAATCCTGTACCAGGGGCGGTACCAGGTCGCTGCGGCACAGGACGCCCACCCGATCTCCTGTATTGATCGCCCGGAGAAGACGCAAGGGTTCGCATCCGGCCAGGTTGGCCTCCCCCTTTACAAATGCGCTCAAAACGCCGTCCTGCAGCTCATAGAGGCCGGGAACCTCCTTGCCGCGCAGAGCGGCCAGGCCCCGGGCCTGCCGCAGGGCGCACTGTTCATCGTAGGTAGAAACCGCCTCCCCCTTGGCCCGAAGCCGGCGGCCGCAGCGTACAATGGTATCCAGCACCACGCCGTCCCAGGCCTCCGCCGCGTCCATGCCCTCCTCGTGGAGCCTCTGCCAGAGTTTCCGATAGAAAGAAGGCGCGGGCATACCGCTGGCGTAGCCGGAAAGGGCGTCCGCCGCCGGTTCGGAATAGCGGACGGGATAGACGGTCTGACTGTCCCTGGGGATTCGGGGGCCTTCATCTGGTTCCAGCTCGGGATGGAGAAGCCCCCAAAGGTGGAAGCCGCCGGCTACCACCAGGATCTTTCCATAGGACTGACCGGCCTCCTGGATGCGCCGGGCCATGTGGGATTCCCGGGCCAGACACCCGTCTGCCTCCATTTCCCAGCGGGGGGTGTTCTCCCGGGCCAGCAGGCACCAGGCGTTCACCTGCCGGACAAATTCCTCTGTGGAGAGGAAAAGTCCCCGGCTCTCGTAATAGCGCTCCCAGAACTCCTCAAAGTCCCTGGTTCCCGTTTTCTCGCACACCCTTTTCCACAGCAGCTCAGGCGCGAGAACGCTGTCGCTGGCATAGCTGGCGGCGGCGGACTCCTTCCTCAGCCCGGCTCCGGACCGGGTGGCCGCCAAAATTTCCCCGTAGGGGAGATCCATAAACCGGGCGGGAATGTCCAGACGCTTTGCCAGCCGCAGCGCGGCCAGCTCCGGGGACTGATCCAGAAAGGGGTAGTAGCAGGCGTGGTTTTCTGGCGGCAGTTCATCCTCTGGCGGTTCCGCAGTCTGCAGAAGTCCGGCGTCATCCCGGTAGGCGTAGTACAGAGCCACCGGCGCGCGGGTCTCCGGGTTCGCCAGGATGGAGATGAGGTCATTGGCGTTTTCCGGCCCCTCCACCAGCACCAGCTCCGGCCGGTACCGATCCATGGCGTGCTCCAGGTGCCAGGCGCAGGCAGGGGAGTGGTGGCGCACCGGGTAATAGAGTACCGGCGCGTCGTAGTCAAAGGGGATTACTTCAGCCGCATCCCTGCCTCGTAAAACCGTTTCCATGCTCCGCCCTCCCGCTCTGCCTTTTTCTGCACGATGGTGGAGAAGTACTCCCGGACAGCGGCCAGCTCCTCCCGGGATTCCTTGGCCACCGCGCCCGCCAGGTTCTCCGCCAGGGCCCGCTCATCCAGATGCCGGGCCTGTTCCGGCCCGCCATAGTACCAGGCGCTCATCAGGGTCTGGTAATAGACGGAAACAGCTTCGGCGGTGCTCATCACGGCGGCGGGCTTTTTCAGCCGCATCCCCTCGGCAGAGATGCCCTGGCGCAGCTCATGGTAGGTGGTGGCCAGCAGGGTGGCGGCGTCCTCATCCAGAGGCGCGGAGATCCCGGCGCTTTGGGCCATGGCCCCCACCTCGTCCAGGATGATCCGCTTTTCCAGGGCCACATCCCCTACGGGCTGCACCGTCTCAAAGCTGAAGCGGCGCTTAAGGGCGCTGGACATTTCGTTGACCCCCTTGTCCCGGGTGTTGGCTGTACCAATGATATTGAAGCCGGGGTGGGCGAAGAGGAGCCCTCGGTCCCCAAGCTCGGGGATGTTCATCACCTTGTCGCTGAGCACACTGATGAGACAGTCCTGCACCTCGGCGGGGGTGCGGGTGATCTCCTCAAACCGGGTGAGAATGCCCTTCTCCATGCCCACATACAGGGGTGAGGGAACCAGCGCCTCCCGGCTGGGGCCCTTGGCCAGCAGCAGGGCGTAGTTCCAGGAGTATTTGATCATGTCCTCGGTAGTACCCGCGGTGCCCTGGACGGTGTTGGTGCTGCAGCCGCTGATGGCGGCGCTCAAAAGCTCGGAGAGCATGGTCTTGGCGGTGCCCGGCTCTCCCACCAGCATCAGTCCGCGGTTGCCCGCCAGGGTGATGATGCACCGCTCCACCAGGGCGTCATTGCCGTAGTACTTCTTGCGGATGGTCACCGGCGCACCGTCCTGCTCCAGAGGCTGGCCCTTCGGTGTGCCCAGGATAAAAAGGCGCACTGCCCGGGGGGATAGCTGCCAGTTCTCAGGTTTGGGGTTGTCCCGGTCCCAGTGGGCCAGGGCAGCCAACTCATCGGCGTACCGCTGCTCCGCCGTAGGGCGTAAAGTAGTTTGTTCCATGATGTATCTCCTCCATCTCCAGGACGCTATATCCATATAGTTCTGTGCGGAAGATCAGATAGTGGTTTCCGCCCCGGTGGCGAAACATAGAGCAGAATTTAGCATCCGTGTCCAGATTGCGCCAAGCACCCCGCCATAGCGCACGCCGTTTTTCCCGAGGAACAGCATCCGGCTGCGGAGCACGACGCACCACCATAGCGTGCCCTCCGCACAGTCAAACACCGTATCCCACTGGATCTGGGCCAGATGCTTCATGGGCGTCCCGCAGCCGGGACAGGTGTATTTCAGGCTCATATTCTCTGACTCCTTTCCGTAGATAGAAAAGCGCCCCGCTACACCCTGTCACTTGGACAGGCTGACGCAAGGCGCGAAAAGGCCGCAAGAAAGAAGCCACATCTACCCCCAGATGTGGTTTCCTCCACAGGCAAAATCCATTTTTTATAAAAAATCAAAGCTATCTTTAACTGATTCGTGCGCATCTCCCAAAAACTTCTGCCTACATCATACATGATTCCATGCGTACAGTGTAAGTCGCTTGTGATACTTTGATATGGTTGGTTGCTTCGTTTCAAGCGATAAGGTCGGACGGTTCTTTTCCATCATACCGAATTACATGGAAATGATCAACTAAAATATGCAAGGTTATTTACAGATTCTGTGCAAAAGAAAGCAAATTCTTTGCAGGCGGTTCACAATGACAGAATTATCATTAAACTAAAATAGTACCCGGGAAGAAAAGGGGAAAGCTGTGCTGAAGCGTTGCAAATCTAGGTAACGGAAGTCATTTCAGCAAGGAGGGAGCCATTTATTTGATGAAAAAGAGATCTGTTGCGGTTGCCGCCGGCCTGATCCTGAGCCTGCTGCCGCTGGCTGGATGTGAAAGTGAGACCTCAGCCTCCATTGATGAGCTGTGGGGAGCCGCTATGGCCGACGCGGTATTCAGCGAGGACAGCGAGGTGATGGAGCTGGTCTGCCTGACACCGCAAGACCCGCAGGTCATCTGGGACGAGGCTGGAGAGCGGGTGCTGCTGGTCACCTGGCACAGCTATGAGGAGCCATGTGAACCGGGAGAAGCGTTGGAACACAAGGACATCTGGGCCACCTCTCTAGGGGAACTGACAGGCTGGTACCTGGAAAACGGCAGCAGCGTCACCGACTGGGAGCTGCGGTTTGCGCAGCTGCTGGGTGTCCATTCTGACGAAGGATATACCCGCTTTACTGCCTTCTGGGTGGAGCCGTCTGAAGTGATTCGCCCCGCCTATGTGACCGATGTGACCGCCCAGATGGCAAACGGGTACGACCAGATCACAGACCCGGCGTATCGAGCCTGGTTTGACAGCAATATCATCTATTCCTATTTTGAGAGCGAATACCCCTGGACCAGATTGGGCTACACCTATGACTGGAGCGGTGGGGACTCACCATATGGCCTCACCGAATTTCTGATTGCTGACGGGGGTGAGACGGAGATCGCCTTTACCTGTTCCACGGAGGATTTTGTGGCCTGGTTGGGTTCACAATCCTGATATTTATGACAGAAAGGAAAATGGATATGACACAACACTGTGACAATAAGCGGGAGTGCCCCTGTACCTATGACTGCCCCCGGCACGGGAAATGCTGTGAATGTGTCGCCCACCATCGAGATCACAACGAAGGCGTCCCGGGCTGCTTCTTTTCCAAGGAGGCGGAGGCCACCTATGACCGCAGCATCGAGGCGCTGGCCCGGGATCACGGAATTATCAAATAGGGAAGAAGTTTTATCTCATGAGCAACAATAAAACAACCCTGCCAAAGCAGCGGAAGGAAGTTCCGCTGGACGAAGCAGGTATTGACACCCTCTCCCATCTCCTGGCCGGTGCGCTGGAGCAGGCGGGTGTGAATCGGAAGGACATCATCCGTCTGCGTTTGGCGGTGGAAGAGATACTGGGACTGTGGAGATCCAGTGCCGAGAAAAAAACGGTATGCACCTTCCGATGCGGTACCCGACTGGGGCGGATGTATCTTGAGATCACGGCCCCTGGCAGACGCATCGACCCCGATGAGGCGACCGCCGACATGGCCGGCCAGATGCTCTGTTCCAATCTGTTGGCGCAGGCAGGACTCTCCCCGGTCTATTCCTATCAGGATGGGATCAACCGTCTGGCGCTCTACCTATCCAAACCACAAAAGATCAGCCCTCTGCTCCAACTGCTGCTGGCCATCCTCAGTGCGGGGACGGCGGGGGTGGTGCTTCTTGCGCTGCCTGCCCCGGTGAGAGAAGCCGCAGCCGGCGTGGTCACCCCCCTGTTCACCGCGCTGATGGGTATTTTGCAGACCCTGGCAAGCCCCATGATCTTCCTCAGTGTGTGCTGGGGGATCATCAACATTGGGGATGTACATATGCTGGGCCGGATCGGCAAGCTGGTGCTGCTGCGTTTTCTAGGCGCCATCTTCCTGCTGACAGCAATGACAGCGGCCTGCCTCGTGTGGCTGTTCCGCCCGGAGGGCGGGGCGGCATCCATGGGCGAAAACGCCGCAGCCCAGATTTACAGTATGCTGCTGGAGATCATCCCCGGCAACATTGTCACACCCTTCCTGGAGGGCAACTCCCTACAGATCATCTTTATGGCCATCTGTGCGGGATTGGTGTTGCTGGTGCTGGGAGAGAAGACCTCCGCCCTGCGCGCTCTGCTGGGCCAGCTCAATACGGCGGTGCAGTTCATGATGGAGGTCGTGAGCCGCTATATCTCCCTCTTTGTCTTTGTGAGCCTGCTCTCTCTCATGCTCTCTGACGCGGCGAGCAATCTGGGGGGCGTGGTAAAGGGATTGCTGCTGGGGATGGCCGCCTGTGTGGCATGGCCGCTGCTCTATGCCCTGTGGGCCTGCCTGCGCTTGCGAGTATCCTTCCCCCTGGTACTGCGCAAGCTGCTGCCCACCTATTTGATCGCCCTGTCCACCGCATCCTCCTCGGCCGCCCTGTCCAGCAATCTGGAGACCTGTGAGCGTCAGCTGGGCGTTTCCGGGCGCATCGTCCACTTTGCCGTCCCTCTGGGACAGGTGATGTTCAAGACCGGTGGTGCGGTTGGATTTTTTGCGCTGGCACTGGGGCTGGCGGAATTTTACGGGGTGGCCATGCCCCTTTCCTGGATAGTTACCGGCGTGCTGACAGCGGGGCTGCTGGCCATTGCCGCCCCCCCGGTGCCCGGCGGAAGTCTGACCTGCTACACGGTGCTGCTGGCCCAACTGGGGATTCCGGATGAAGCCATCGGTCTGGCCGTGGCGGGGAATGTGATCCTGGATTTCTTTATGACCTCCTGCGGCATCTCCTGCCTCCAGTCGGAGCTGATACTCTCGGCCAACAGGCTGGGAATGCTGGATCGGGGACGACTGGAAAAGGAGTGAATGAGATGAAGACAGGCCGCGTTTATCTGGCACTGATGGTGCTTTTGGCCGTCCTGCTGGGGGGGTGCGCCCCAGAGGCCGGTGAGAAGGATACCATCACCGACGTCCGTCAGTTGGATGGCCAGTCCATCGGGGTCATGACCGGCTCTACCTTTGACCAGCATACCGACGCCTACATCAACGACGCAAAGAAAGAGTACTATACCGCCTATGCCGATATGGCTTTGGCGGTGGAGCAGGGCAAGATCGCCGCCTTCCTCATGGATGAGCCCATGGCTCGGGTGCTGTGCGCCGAGAACCCTGGCGTGACCTATCTGAAGGACTACCTGACGGAGGACGGCTACGCCTTCGCCTTCCCCAAGACAGAGAAGGGCGCCCTGCTTCGGGACCAGATGGACGAATTCCTGGCGCAGCTCCGGGCCGACGGCACCCTGGAGGAGATCGAGGAGATCTGGTTCGGTACCGACGAGAACATCCAGGTGGTGGAGGACTGGACCCAGCTGCCCGCCACAAACGGCATCCTGGAGTTTGCCGCCAAGGCCAGCAGTGCCCCCTTCGCCTACGTAAAGGACGGAAAGACTGTGGGTTACGACGTGGACATTGTAGTCCGCTTTTGCAAGGCCTACGGCTATGGTCTCAACCTCCACAACGTGGAGCTCACCTCCTTCATCGCCGGCGTGGAGGCGGGGAAGTACGACCTGGGGGCCGCCGGTTTTACCGTCACTGAGGAGCGGGCCGAGCGGGTGTACTTCTCAGAACCTGACTATTACGGCGGCATCGTGGTGGTGGTGGCAGATACCGGGGCAGGAGAAGCCCGTTTTGAAACGCTGGCCGACTTTGAAGGGACTACCCTGGGGGCCCTGACGGGTACCTTTCAGGATCAGCTGGCCCAGGATACCATTCCCGGTGTCAGCATCCAATATTACGATGATATTGCCTCCCAGCTGCTGGCCCTGCAAAACGGATATGTGGACGGGGCGCTCAACGATCTGCCTTTGTCCCGGCTGGCTGTGGCCCGGCAGCCCGAGCTGACCATTTTCCCAGAAGTCATCGCGCCCGACAGCTACGGCCTGGGTCTTCCCAAGGATAGCCCGCTGACGTCCCGGGTCAGCGCCATCATTGAGGGCTATGAGGCCGATGGCACTCTGGACGCCCTGGCTGACAAGTGGCTGGGGGCCGACGAGAGCGTCAAGACCATCGATGTGGGGGAATACGACGCCCCCAATGGCACCCTGCGCTATGTTCACGACCCCTCTATGGAGCCCATGAGCTATGTGGGGGAGGACGGAGAGTCCCTGGGCTACGAGGTGGAGCTGGTGGCTCTCATAGCCAGGGAGCTGGGTATGGAGCTGGAGATCACCCAGGGCAACTTCAACTCCCTGATGCCCATGCTCATAAGCGGCCGGGCGGACATCGTCTCCGGCTCCATCAGTATCACCGAGGAGCGGAAGGAGAGCATCGACTTCGCCACCGCCCACTACACCGGCGGCGTGGTGCTGGTGGTGCGGGCGGAGGATATGGGTATTCAGACGGAGACGGCAGACCCTGGTTTTTGGGCCGGGCTGGCGGACAGCTTCCGTAAGACCTTTGTAGAGGAGAACCGCTGGCAGATGATCCTGTCCGGCCTGGGGGTAACGGTGGTCATCTCCCTGTGCTCCGCGCTCATTGGCTCGGTACTGGGCTTTGGCCTGTGCCTGGTGCGGCGGAGCAGAAGCAGAGCGGCCTCCCTCCTGGCCGCCGCCTTGATCCGGCTGGTCCAGGGCATCCCCACCCTGGTACTGCTGATGATGCTCTACTACATCGTTTTTGCCAGCACTATGCTCAGCGGGGTGGTCATTGCCATTCTGGCCTTCGCCATTAACTTCGGCGTCTACGTGTCTGAGATGATCCGCACCGGCATCGACGCAGTGGACACCGGACAATGGGAGGCGGCCGCCTCCTTGGGCTTCGGCCGCGCCAAGACCTTCACCAAGGTCATTGCTCCCCAGGCCGCCCGGCACATCCTGCCGGTGTACAAGGGCGAGCTCATCTCCATGGTCAAGATGACGTCGGTGGTGGGCTATATCGCCGTGGAGGACCTGACCAAGGCCACTGACCTCATTCGCAGCCGCACTTTTGAGGCATTCTTCCCCCTCATTGTTACGGCGGTCATCTACTTCCTGCTGGCCTGGGCCCTCACCTCGCTGCTGCGGCTGGCGGAGCTGCGCATCGATCCCAAGCGGCGGCCCAGGACCATCAAGGGCGTGGAGAAGGAAAACCTGTCCGCCTCTGCCCCCGACCCTGCGCCCCGGCGAGAGGGGGAGACGGTCATTTCCGTCGCCCATCTGAAGAAGGCCTATCCCAACGTGACCCCTCTGAAGGACGTGAACACGGAGATCCACCAGGGGGATGTCATTTCCATCATCGGCCCCTCGGGCACGGGCAAGAGCACCCTGCTGCGCTGCCTCAACCGGCTGGAGGAACCCACCGATGGGGAGATCCGGGTGTTGGGCCAGACCCTGACCGGGGCCGGGCCCCGAGAGCTCAGCGCCGTCCGCCGGCGTATGGGCATGGTGTTCCAGTCCTTCCACCTGTTCCCCCACCTGACCGTGATGGAAAATATCATGCTGGCTCCGGTGGAGCTTCTGGGCATCAGCAGACAGGAGGCATACGGGCGGGGTCTGGCGCTGCTGCAGAGCGTGGGACTGGCGGAGAAAGCGCTCAATTATCCCGATGAGCTGTCCGGCGGGCAGAAACAGCGGGTGGCCATCGCCCGTACCCTGGCCATGGAGCCCGAAATTGTCCTGTTCGATGAGCCCACCTCGGCGCTGGACCCCACCATGGTGGGCGAGGTGTTGTCGGTCATCCGCAACCTGGCCAGCCAGGGGCTGACCATGCTCATTGTCACCCATGAGATGAAGTTCGCCAGGGATGTCTCTACCAGGGTGTTTTACATGGATCAGGGCGTGATTTATGAAGAGGGCACGCCGGAGCAGATTTTTGAGCATCCCACCACCGGACGCTGCAAGGCCTTTGTCCATCGGCTGAAGACCTTCCACGCGGAGATCGCTTCCAGAGAGTTTGACTTCCTCGGCACAGCGTCTGAGATCGACGCCTTTGCCCGCAAACATCTGCTGGGGGCCGACCAGTCCCTGAAATTCCAGCAGATCTTTGAGGAACTGTGTGTGACGGTCATTTTGCCCACGCTCCCGCCGGAGGGCGGCTGGACGATGTCCTTCGACGCCGCCTGTCGGGAGGACGGCAGCCAGTGTGAGGCGGTGATCCGCTGGGCGGGGGCGGCCTTTGATCCTTTGACCCAGGGCGAGGAAATGAGCGTAAGGCTGGCCCTGGCAAAGACGAAGGACAGCCGTTGGAGCGCTGACGACGGCGTCAACATCGTGACGATCCTGTTTTAAGCAAGAAGTGACATGGAATCGCGGAGATGGAGGACTTACTATGAATATTGTTAAAACAAGTGAGGGGACGACACGGACCCTCGCCCTGGAGGGACGGCTGGATACAACCACCGCGCCTCAGCTGGAGGGGGAGGTAAAAGGCGCCCTGACCGGGGTGACCGAGCTGGTGCTGGACTTTTCCCAGCTGGAGTACCTCTCCTCTGCCGGCCTGCGGGTCATTCTCGCCGCGCAGAAGATCATGAACAAGCAGGGGAAAATGGTCATCCGCCATGTGAACGAGACCATTCAGGAAGTATTTGAAGTCACAGGCTTCAGTGACATTCTGACCATTGAATGAGGAGGAGCGACCTATGAGCGGGAGCCAAATGAACACGATCCGGCCCGAACTTCCCAATATTGTTGGCCTGTCTCACATCTGTATCTTTGTGGATGATATGGAGCAGGCCGTGGCCTACTACCGCGCCCTGCTGGGGGTAGAGCCCGACCACTGCCTGTCCCACTGGAAAAATGAAGGCTTTTTCAAGGCGGGAGGCTTTGTGGATGAGGCGGCGGACGGGGACGTCTCCATCGCCTTTGTCAATGTACCAGGAACAAGACTTACCCTGGAGCTGATGCAGTACCACTATCCCAAGGGGCGGACGGAGCCGGTGGTCTTTGCCGCCAATGATGTCAGCGGCGCCCGCCATGTGGCGCTGAAGGTCACCAATATCGAGGCGGCCTTTGCCCATATCCAGTCCATGCCGGACACCCGGCTTATCAACGAGACAGAGGCCTACCGGGTATATCAGATCAGTGACACCCGGCCGGAGGAAGTCCGGTTTTTTGATCAGGCTCCCGGAGAAACCGATGGGAGAAACGCCGAGACCGCCAAGATCCTGGGACAGGTGCGCTATTTCTATTTTATTGACCGCTATGGCCTGCAGTGGGAATTTGAGCAGGGCCACACCGATATAGGCGACTGAACCCATGCCGCGGACTGTCCGGCGGCATATGGGTACAGCATGCTCCAAAGGAGGGGACAGCGTTGATGAAGCGAGGAACTGCCGGCTTGTGCGCACTGCTCTGCGCCCTCACTCTGGCCGGCTGCGGCGGCACGGAGCAGCCCGATTCCGCTCCTGCCGCCGTGGACTCGCCGGTGGCAGGTAAAAAGGTGGCCTATATCATGCAGATGGCCCCCTCGGATATTTTTCAGATGTGGTCCCAGGCTGCCCAGGAGACGGCGGAAGGGCTGGGCATGGAGTACGACGCCTTCTTCTGCGGCGGCTCGGACGCCCAGTGGCAGGATACCGTCTCCCAATGCGCCGCCACCGGCTATGACGGACTGCTGCTGAGCCACGGCGGGCAGAACTACGCCTATACCTTTTTGAACGACCTGCTGGAGCAGTATCCTGATTTGAAGATCGTCACCTTTGACACTCAGTTCAAGGACAGCGATGGACAGACCCGGACCCTGGACGGCGTGACCCAATTCTTCCAACAGGACGCCCAGTTTGCCCAGCTGCTGCTGGAGTATGTGTGTGAGGAGCTGTATCCGGAAAAGACCGCGGCGGGAGAGCCGGTCAACATTCTGAAGGTCTGGGTGGGGCCCAACTTCCTCTCCCCCTTTGACCGCCGGCAGGAGGGATACGCCGCCTATGAAGAGGCGGGGCTCATCCGAACCGTAGAGACCATCGGCCCTGCGGACTTCAGCAATGCCGAGGCCTCCATGGCCGATATTACCTCCGCCACCCTGGCCAAATATCAGCCGGGGGAGATCGACGGCATCTGGTGCTGCTATGATCTGTACGCCAGCGGCGTCTATACCGCTCTGACCCAGGGCGGATACGAAATCCCCATGGTGAGCGTGGACATCTGCAACGCGGATATTGAAAAAATGGCCCGGGAGGGCTCCCCCTGGAAGGCCTGCGCCACCACCAACTGGAACCACAACGGAGAATTCGGAATAC
>OERZ01000235.1_pt1 | contig 11329 bp, 10 predicted proteins | sample 1540151 | NCBI WGS metagenome assembly OERZ01 (sample SAMEA3891880, study PRJEB23780) | metagenome | biome: terrestrial biome; feature: animal house; material: Caecal content | place: Italy | collected 2015-05-05 | reverse complement strand
GGGGCCGGACGAGAGGAGCCGGGGGTTCCGGTTCCCCGGGTGGCATACCCTGCGCCAAAACCCCGGCCAGCGGGGCGCTGCTCGCCGGCGTTGTACTCCCGGTTTAGGTAGGCGGCGCGGCTGTAACCGGCGCCAAAGCCGCCGGAAGCCGCTGTCCGGCCCCAGCCCGACGGACCGGAATAGCCCGAAGCGCCGCCCGGGACGGTGTCGGAGTAATCCTGCCGCCAGCCGCCCATCCGGCTGGCACGCTCCAGGGCGGGGCTGCAGCTCTCTTCCAGATACTCGGGCTCAATCTCCCGCAAGAACCGGCTGGGCTCGTTGCGGCGGGTCTGGCCGTAGAGCATCCGGCTGACGCTGTTGGAGAGATACAGTTCCTTTTTGGCCCGGGTAATGCCCACATAGGCCAGGCGGCGTTCCTCCTCCAAATCGGCCTCGGAGTACTTGCTCATCTCGCTGGGGAAAACGCCTTCCTCCATGCCCACCAAAAAGACATAGGGAAACTCCAGGCCCTTGGCGGAGTGAATGGTCATCAGCACCACCTGGTCGCTGTCCTCGTTGTAGCTGTCGATGTCGCTGATCAGAGCGATCTCCTCGAGATATCCCTCCAGGGTGGCGTCCACCCCCTTCTGGTCGCAGTAGTTTTTGACGTTATTCACCAGCTGACCCAGGTTCTGCAGCCGGTCCTCGGCGTCCTCGTGGCCCTGGGCGGCCTGCTGTTCCAGCATCCGCTTATAGCCGGTCAGCTCGATCAGCTGGCTGGCGAAGAGATCCAGGGGGCTGGTTTCCAGCGCGTCGCAGAGCTTCTGGTACATCTGGTAGAAGCTGAGCAGCGGCATCACGGCCCGGGACAGCCGGGCATACTGATCGGCCCGGCTGATGATGTGCAGCATGCTGACCCCCTCCTGAGCGGCCAGCTCGGCGATGGTCTCGATGGTGGTGGCGCCGATCTTGCGGGCGGGTTCATTGATGATCCGACGCAGCCGGACGTCGTCCTGGGGGTTGGCCACAATGGACATATAGGAGTGGATGTCCTTAACCTCTTTGCGGTCGTTAAACCGCTGCCCGCCCACAATCTTGTGGGGGATGCCCGCCCGGGTGAAGTAGTTTTCGATGGGGGCCGACTGGGCGTTCATCCGGTAAAGGATCGCGTGGTCGGACAGATGCCCCCCGGCCCGCAGGTGCTGGCCGATGACGTCTGCAATGTGCATGGCCTCGTCGGACTCGTTCTCAGCCCGATAGACATGAACCTTTTCTCCCTCGCCGTTGTTGGTCCAGAGCTCCTTGCCCTTTCGCTCGGTGTTGTGGCAGATCACACAGTTGGCCGCGTTGAGGATATTGGAGGTGGAGCGGTAGTTCTGCTCCAGCCGGATGGTCCGGGCGCGGGGGTAATATTTCTCAAAGTTGAGGATGTTCTCGATGGTGGCGCCCCGGAACCGGTAGATGCTCTGGTCGTCGTCGCCCACCACGCAGATGTTCTGCTCCGGCCCGGTCAGCAGGCTCACCAGCTGGAACTGTGCCACGCTGGTATCCTGGTACTCGTCCACCAGCAGATAGCGGTAACGCTCCTGGTAATACTGGCGCACCTCGGGGTGCTCCCGCAAAAGAATCACGGTCTGGTAAATCAGATCGTCGAAATCAAAGGCACCCGCATCTTTCAGCTTCTTTTCGTATTGGGCGTAGATCCGGGCGGCCAGCGCACCCTTGGTGCTGCCGGCGTTGGCCTGGGCTGCTTCGGCGGGGCTGACCAGCTGGTCCTTCCAGCGGCCGAGCTGATTCAGCGCCGACTTGACGGGGAGAAACTTGTCGTCTACATTCAGCTCTTTGTAGACGCTCTTCATCACCCGCTGGGCGTCGTCGGTGTCGTAGATGGTAAAACTCCGGGGCCAGCCCAGTTCCTCGGCATACCGGCGCAAAAACCGCACGCAGGCCGAGTGGAAGGTGGAGGCAAACACCTCCTGCCCTGCCTCCTCCCCCAGCATCCCGCACAGGCGGCTGCGAAGCTCCCCAGCGGCTTTGTTGGTGAAGGTGATGGCCATGATGTTCCAGCTGCGGACCGGGCTGCGGCTGAGCATCCCCTCCAGCCAGGCGGGGGCCTGGGTTTTATTGTCCACCGCCGCCCGCAGCGCGCGGACGTCCTCGGCCGTCACCTCCCGGGGGGTCTCCCGGCTGCCGTGGGCGCTGCCGAACCGGATCAGGTTGGCGATCCGGTTGACCAGCACGGTGGTTTTGCCGCTGCCCGCCCCCGCCAGGATCAGGAGGGGGCCCTCGGTGGTAAAGACCGCCCGCCGCTGCATCTCGTTCAGACGGCCGAACTGCTGCTCGATGTATGTATCCCGGAGGGTACAAAATTCTGTTCTCAAGTCTGTTGCCATTCAGTCTACCCATTCCTTTTCGTAAATCAAATAACAGTATACCACATTCTCGCTGTATTTCACAGAGCTTTGGCGCAAAAAAGCCCGCCCCGGGCGGGGCGGGCAGGTGCAGATTAAGTTTTGTCAGCAGTCGTCGTTGTCGTCGTCGTCATCGCAGGAAGAATAGCAGAAGTTGTTGGTCACAAACTCCAGCTTATCCTTGAGGGCCAGCTCCAGATTGGCGACGGCGTGGACCATATTGGTGGCGGAGTCGTTGATCTCCAGCAGCTTGCACAGATCCAGGCCGTCCATCTCCATGGCGGTCTGCATCTTCTGGCTCTCTGCGCAGAGGATGTGGCTCAGGGCGTTCTCCTGCATGGCGATGCTCTCCAGCAGGTTGAGGATGACCTCATCCATCGACTTGGAGACAAAGCCCGGGCAGGAGGCGCAGGCGTTGTTCATGGAATTCATGGCGTTTGTATTCGATACTGTCATAGCGTAAAACCTTCCTTTCTGGATATGGGTTTACGCCAATGTATGCACCATCTGCTGCAGATGTGCGCCCTGAACGCTTATTTTTTGGTCTGTTCGCGGCTTTTTTCAATGGTTTGGCGGTATCCGCCCGGCCCGTACTGGATGCAGCGGTTGATCCGGCTGATGGTGGCGGTGCTGATCTCGGCGGATTTTACAATCTGCTCATAGGTGCAGCCGTCCAGCAGCATCTTGGCGGCGGCCAGCCGCTGGGCCATGTCCGAGAGCTCTTTCACCGTGCACAGGTCCTCGAAAAAGTTGTAACACTCCTCCCGGGTTTCCAGGCTCAGGATCGCGTCGAAGAGTGCGTCGGTCAGTTCGTTTCGTCTGGGGTTTTTTTCTGCCATATTAAGATGGGTCCTCCCTCCGTAGATTGCCCTATAAGTTCCCCTCCACTTTAGCACAGGAAAGTGACGAAGTCAAGCCGCTGTTTCGGGCAATCCCCACAAACAAAAAAACCCGTCGGAAACGACGGGTTTTTTTGCACACACATTTGAGATATTGCCTGTGCAGCGCAGACTGAACAGCTGAGAAGGAGAGCAGCCGGAGGAGGAATGGCCTGCGCTCAATATCTCTGAACAAGAAGAAAAAGATTTTTACAGTTCCAAGGTTTTTGTCCCTTGCTGTAACCATATTGTAACTCTTTTTGGAGAGAATTGCAAGAGGTTTTTGTAATTCTTTTGTAATTTAATCGAAAATCTTTTGTAACCACCCGGGATGGCTTACCATTGGTATTCCAGCTCAAAGGACGCCTGGCCCTCTCTCCGTCCCATCACATACCAGCCCGTCTCGGTTTTCCCCCAGAAAACCTCCATCTCCTGCCCCAGAGGCACTTCCCGGTGGTATTTCACTGCCGCAGAGCGGATCGGCCCCTGCTGGATCACTTCCAGAGGCAGCGCGTCACAGGCGATGTCCAGATAACAGGCGTTGTTGATGTGGCCGTTGATATCGCACCGGGAGTAGCTGGCCGGCCAGATCCCCGCGCTGGTCAGTGTTTCCGCCTTGTGAATGGTCTGGGGCAGCTCATAGGGAATCTCAGGGTTCCAGAGGCTGTCCAGTTGTTCCGGCGGGCGACGGAGAATCCGCCCGGTCTCGGTGTCCACCAGAATCCAGCGGGCGTCTACCTGCGCAATCACAGATCCGGCGGCGTCTTCCACCTGTAAAATCCGTTTGTTGGTCCCCCGCCGGCTGCGTTCCGGCAGAGTGGTCAGAAGGAGCTTCTCCCCCTTTTGGGGCACCCGGTGGAATTGCAATGCCTGTTTGCCCAAAAGGTATGCCAGATGATTGGCGCGGAAAAAATCATCCCCCATGCCTTTGGAGTGGGAATGTCTGGTGGCCATGTGCTCGGCATACCGCAGCAGGGCCGATGGCTTCATTAATCCGCGGTAGTCTACGTCGCTCTCCTGAACTGTGACAGCTTCAGTATATTTAACCCAGTCTTCCATGGTTTTAAAACCTCCCGAATTGTAATAGAAAAAGCAGGCCGCGCCGTTGCTGCACAGCCTGCCCGCGTGGATTTAGTACATGTTCCGGTTTTTCCGGCGGACCTTGCGCCAGATATTGAAGCAGGCCAGGGCCAGCATTGCCAGCAAGAGCAGCAGGAACAGATAGCCGCTGCCCCCTTCGTTGTAGCTCTTCATCTCGCTCCACTTCATATCCAGTTCGCTGTTGACCTCGTCGCTCAGGGCGGTGAACACCTGCTCTTTGGCGGCGATTTCCTCCGAGGGATAGGCGATCTCGCTGTACTTGAGCTCCTCGTCCAGCACCTCCCAAACCGCGTCCATGGGGGTGGTGTAGCCGATGTATTCGGCGTTGGCCGCGCCCACATCCACCTCACACATGAAGTTGATGAACATCTCGGCGGCTTCCTGCTGGGTGCTGGTGGCGGGGATGCACATGCAGTCCACCGACAGAACGCTGCCCTCTTCCGGGAAGACCCAGGCCAGGTCCGGGTTGTCGTCGATCATGGTGATGGCGTCGCCGGAATAATACACGCCGATGGCCGCTTCGCCGCCGATCATCTTGTCGAAAATCTCGTCCATCACATAAGCCTGAACCAGGGGCTTCTGGGCTTTGAGCTCCTCCACCACCTCATCCACCTCCGCGGTGGTAGCGGGGTTGATGCTCTTCCCCATCTTAAATGCGCCGATGGCGTAGGCGTCGCGGCTATTGTTGAACATCAGGATGTTGCCCGCATACTGTTCATCCCACAGATCGGCCCAGCAGGTGGGCGCCTGCTCCACCATGGTGGTGTTGTAGATGATGCCGGTGGTGCAGAGCATATAGGGCACCGTATAGGCGTTGTCGGGGTCGTAATCCGGGTTGTGGTACTCCTCGTTGATCTGCTGGAAATTGGGGATGTTGTCGTAGTTCAGGGGCAGCAGCATATCCTCGGCGATCATCTTGGCCACCATGTAATCCGAGGGGATGACAATGTCGTAGCTGGCCGCGCCGGACTTGAGCTTGGCGTACATGGATTCGTTGGAATCGAAGGTGGTGTAATTGACCTCGATGCCGGTGAGTTTTTCAAAAGCGGCCACCACATCCACACTGTCGTCCGAGCCGTTGGAGATGTATTCGCCCCAGTTGTAGACATTCAGGGTGACTCCCTGCCCGGCGAAGCGGGTCCAGTCATAGTCGGCCGAGACGCTGATCTCCTCGGTGACTTCGAAGGTCCCCTGGGCCGAAGCCGCCAGCGGGAGCGCCAGCCCCAGAGCCAGCGCCAGCAAGAATGCATAGATGCGTTTCATCTGTCTTCCCTCCCCTTATCATGCGTCTTCACGTGTCGCCTTCTGGTTGAGGCGGTAGCGGCGGCTCTCCATGGCGTTGGACACCAGGATGATGCTCAGGATCACCATAAACATAATGGTGGACAGAGCGTAGATCTCCGGGCTGACCTTTTTGCGGGTCATGGAATAGATGGCAATGGGCAGCGTCTCCACCGTGCCGCAGTTGAAGTAAGAGATCATAAAGTCGTCGATGGAGTAGGTCAGGCAGATCAGGAACGCCGAGAGAATCGCCGGGCTGATCTCGGGCAGAATCACTTTGAAGAAAGCCTGCCGGGGGTCACAGCCCAGATCCAGCGCCGCCTCGTAGAGATGGATGTCCATCTGGCGGAGTTTGGGGCTGACATTGAAGATCACATAGGGCACATTGAAGGCAATGTGGGCGATGAGCAGGGTGGGCAAGCCCATGATGGTATCCGGCAGCCAGGAGGCCCCCACCGCAAATTTCTGGTAGGCCACAAAAAGCAGCATCAGGGAGATACCGGTAATAATCTCGGGGTTGACCACCGGGATATAGGTGATGTTGGTGACAATCAACTGAGATTTGCGGCCCATGGAGGCGATGCCCAGGGCAGCGGCTGTGCCCAGAACGGTGGCGATGACCGCCGAGATCAGGGCGACTTCCAGCGAAACCCAGAGGGCCCGAAGAATGGATGCGTTGGAGAACAGGCTGGCATACCATTTCAGGGTGAAACCGGTGAAGAGAGAGTACCCCTTGCTCTGGTTGAAGCTGAAGACGATCATATAGGCGATGGGCAGATACATGAAGGCGAAAAAGAGCACCACATACGCCCGCTGCATCAGACGGAGATGTTTGGTTTTCATCAGGACACCCCCTCCATTTCGTTTTCATCAAAGCTCGAAGTAAAGCTCATGCAGACCAGAACAATGATCATCAGCACCAGGCTCATGGCCGAACCGGTGTTCAGGTTGTAGCTGTTGCCCAAAAACTGCATCTCGATCAGGTCGCCGATCAAGAGGTTTGAGCCGCCGCCCAGCATACGGCTGATGACGAAGGTGGACACCGCCGGGACAAACACCATAGTAATGCCGGTGCAGATGCCGGGCACACTCATGGGGATCAGCACCCGGAACAGGGTCTTGGTGGTGTTGGCGCCCAGATCCTGGGCCGCCTCCACCAGGCTGGGGTCGATCTTGGTCATGCTGGTGTAAAGGGGCAGGATCATATAGGGGAGATAGTTGTACACCATGCCCAGCACCACTGCGCCGGAGGTGTTCAGCATGTTAAAGGGTCCGAGATTGAAAAAGCCCAGAACCGCATTCACCGGGCCGTTGACACTGAGCAGGCCCATCCAGGCGTAGGTGCGGAGCAGAAAGTTCATCCACATGGGCAGCATCACCAGCATCAGCATGATGTGCTGCTTGTTGACCCGCAGCCGGGAGAGAAAATATCCCACCGGAAACGCCAGGATCAAACAAATCACAGTGGCGATCAAAGCCAGCAGCAGGCTCCGGGCGAAGACCGAGCCATAACCGCTGATGGCCAAAAGGTTATCCAGAGTGAAATTCCCCTCTCCGTCGGTCAGGGCGTAGTACACCACGATCAGGAGCGGAATCACGGTAAAGAGGGCCATCCAGACAAAATAAGGATAGGCCAGTTTCTTGTCATAAATTTTCATCCGGCATCACCCCTCACGCGCCATAATGTGGATCTCGTTGGGGCCGATCCGCATACCGATGGTCTCCCCGGGCGTGCAGGCGCGGGTGGAGTGGATCAGCCACTCCCGGCCGTCGCAGTCTACATGCATCTCGTAATGGACGCCCTTGAAAATCACGTCGTTGACCACGCCGGTGAGCTGGCCCTCCAGCGGGGTGACAATCTCGATGTCCTCGGGGCGGACCACCACCTGGACGCTCTGCTCGGGCTTGAACCCGCGGTCCACACAGGGGAACTGTGTCCCCGCAAAGGAGACCAGGAAATCCCGGTGCATAACGCCGTCGATGATGTTCGAGTCACCGATAAAGTCCGCTACAAAGGCGTTCTTGGGCTCGTTGTAAATCTCCTGGGGAGTACCCACCTGCTGGATGCGGCCGCCGTTCATGACAACCACCGTGTCCGACATGGTCAGGGCTTCTTCCTGATCGTGGGTGACATAGATAAAGGTGATGTTCATCTCCCGCTGCAGCCGTTTCAGTTCCAGCTGCATTTCCTTGCGCAGCTTGAGGTCCAGTGCGCCCAGGGGCTCGTCCAAAAGCAGGATCTCGGGCTCGTTGACCAGGCTGCGGGCGATGGCCACGCGCTGCTGCTGGCCGCCCGACATCTGGCTGATGCTCCGGCGCTCGAAGCCTTTCAGGCCCACAACCTCCAGCATATCCCGAACCTTGGTGCGGATGACGGCCTCGTCCAGCTTTTTCAGCCGCAGGCCGAAGGCGACGTTTTCAAACACATTCAGATGCGGGAAAAGCGCGTACTTCTGAAACACGGTGTTTACCGGACGCCGATAGGGCGGCACCCCGGTGATGTTCTTGCCCCGCAAATTGACGGTGCCCGAATTGGGCTCCAGAAAGCCGGCAATCAGGCGCAGGGTGGTGGTTTTGCCGCAGCCGGAGGAGCCCAGCAGGGTTACAAACTCCTTGTCGTGAATGTCCAGATTCAGCCCGTCCAGAATTCGCTGGCCGTCAAATTCCACAACAATATCCCGCAGGGATACAATCACCGAATTATCCATTATCTTTTTTATACCTCCCCATATGTTCAGCCGGCTTGGGGCAGCAAGCGCTCTGGCCCAGAGCGTGCCGACGCCCCATCCGGCAGTTCGACAAAAAGTCCTTTAATTTTTATCTTAAACAATCCCCGGGTAAAAGTCAATTCCTTCTGTATCCCCTCTCACCGGTCTTTTTTGAAAAATTGCGTTTTCTCAGTTAAAATTTCTATACCCCTTGAAAACACTGGCGTTTCCAGCGTTTTCGCCGCCTCGGTTTGGCCCTTTTCCCTCATTTTTTCCCTTGCGAGAAGAAATGAGGGAAACTTTTTTCAGGCCGTCCCTACAACCTTATCCAGAAGCCTTGCGGAAGTTCGCTTGGCCTCTCTGGTGGCGTGGGCGTAAATGTTCATCGTGGTACTTACATCGGAATGTCCCAGCAGCTCCTGCACATCCTTGGGTGCGGCCCCGTGAGAGAGAAGGTTGGTCGTATATGTATGCCTCAACAGATGGAAGTGAAAATCATCCATATCCCCGATCTTCTTTCGGGAGTATCGGCACACACTGCTGACCGTTGCCGGGGCTTCATAAGCTCCATCGGGCCGCAGGCAGACGAAGGAAACCTGGGTGTAATCTTCCGGGGGTGTCTCTGTCCGGGGCAAGGAATAGACCTCGTAGTAGGTGCGGTTCTTTTCCTTGACGATGCGATAGTAGTTTTGGGAGTACAACGGCCCGTATTTAATGCTGTTCAGCATTTGCTCCTTTTTGGCTTCCCGCAGGATAGCCGCCAGGGTGTCGCAGAAATCCACAGTACGGATTTTCTTACGCTTTGTGGGGCCGATCTGCGTTTTCTTCCTTACGGAGTCATACCGCATACTCCGGCGAATGGTGAGGCACTGTTCCTTCAGGTCGATGTCCTGCCAGGTCAGCCCACATACCTCGCCGATACGAAGCCCGGCGAAATAGGCGATCTGGATAGGCAGTAACGCGGGATTGTGCTTTTTCTTCAAAAGCTCATTCAGCGCCAAATACTGCTCATGGGAGATTGTCGGCGTTTCAATGGGAAGGTCGCCTGTGCCATCCTCGGTGAACAGCTCATATTCATCGTCTTTGACCCGTTTTACCACATACTGCATCGGATTGAAGGTAATCAGCCTTTTGGGGAAAACCGCAAACCGGAAGGAGTTTTGAAGCACTGCCGAATACTGGCCCAGCGAGCCTTTGCTCAACGCCTCAACGGTTTTTCCATCGGGGCTTGTCCCTCCGAAGCTCAACAAATCCATATAGCTTTGCAGATGGTCGGAAGTTACCGTCTTGAGCTTGCGTTTTCCAATGGGATGCTTCTTGATGCGGGAAACAGTGTTGATGTAGGCTGTCACCGTCCCATCGCTCAACGAGCCGGGTTTCAGTTCTTCCTCCACCCACATATCCAGCATATCTCCCAAAGTGATGTTCTTGGCCTGTGCCAGAAACATCTTGGTTTCATAATCCTCCATCGCCTTGCGGAGCAGAGACTCGGTTTCACTTTTGCTTTCCGTTCCCGGAAATTCCTTCTGAACACGGTTGCCGCTGGCATCCTCTACATAAAAGCGATAGTACCACTTCTTTCCTTTCTTTCTTACAGATCCTTTTGCCATAGCAAACTCCTTTCTATGCTGGCAAACGGAACCGTAGTGATGTGTCACCCTGATTATAGCAAAGGGTGGCTTTCCTATCAAACATACCGCTTGCTAAATTTCAAGGTTTCTATATTTACTTCACCGCAAGGACCTGATTGCGGTCCAGAAGGTCGCGGCCTTCGTTGATCTGCATGAAACAGCAAATCACATCCACGCGGACAATAGACTTGCGCCCAATCCGCAGGACCGGGATTTTTCCCCAATCCACAAGACGGCGGAGGGTGTTGCGTCCAATGCCGGTATAGTCGGCAGCTTCTTCAATCGTCATGCCGATCTTACCAAAGCCCGCAGGCTGAACAGCGGAGTATCTTTCTGTATGAGTACGCCCGGAAGTCCCGGACGGAATATTCGCATAACAAACAGGCGAATTTGAAGTCATAATTGTTCGCCTCCTTCGAGAACAAAAAAAGCAGCCGCGCCGATCTGGTTGGAGCCGTTGTAACATACGGCGCACTTCGGCGCGGCTGCCTTGACTTTTCAGTAACTTCAAGCCCGCTGTATTTGCCACGCATCCCCAGCGGTGGGGATATTACAGGCCGCCCCTGGCAGGGCTGTCATAACTCCGCAGCATCGTTCAAAGCGTGTGCCGCAGGGTTCCCCCTCAAGTCTGTGGGAGGTCGTGAGAAAGTATCTTTAACCCCCGCGCTGTCATCGCGCCCGGAGTGCCTGTCCGGGTCTAAGGTATGCGTTGATCGCTCGGATAGCTTGTCCCATCACCTCCTTGAAGCTATCGTCCTGGCGGCGCACCTTATGTCGCTCATCACGCGGGTTTCGTACCTGCAATACCGTATATTCAGTTGTCATGGTTCTGTGAAGGGTGAGGAAAATGTGTCCTTCACCTATCACATTTTTTAAGGCCGTTTGTTAGGTATTTTTAAGAGCTTTCGCAAACTTTTTTGAAATTTTTTTCATCGCCCCATCAAGGGAGAGGGAGATGCTGGCCTTCGTCACTCCTTCGAGCTTTGCAATCTCGGTGATGGACTTCTTTTCGGCAAGGTACAGCCAGACCCGGCGATACTGCTTTGCGTTCAGAACGGCTTTCAATGCGGCCAGCCGTTTCTCCCGCAAAGCCTTTTCCTCTGCCTGGGCATCCGCCTTCAGAAGCTCGGAGAAAAATTCATCCTCAGCAGACCGAACCGCTCCGACCACATCCAGGTAATCATCCAGAGCCACACGATTATCGTTAAAGCTCCGGCCTTCCTTTTCTGTCTGGTGGTAGTCTGCATCTGACCAGGCTTTCCATTTCAGAAATTCTTCCTCACTGGAAAAGTCTGCGCGGGTGAGCCGGATGCGGCCGCTTACACTTATGTATATAATGC
>OERZ01000233.1_pt1 | contig 11358 bp, 14 predicted proteins | sample 1540151 | NCBI WGS metagenome assembly OERZ01 (sample SAMEA3891880, study PRJEB23780) | metagenome | biome: terrestrial biome; feature: animal house; material: Caecal content | place: Italy | collected 2015-05-05 | reverse complement strand
GTATCCGATTAAAGACCGTCTAAAGAAACTCGGCGAGACACAGGTTTGGTTGATTTTTCAGTTGAGAGAGCGAGGAATTGAAATTCAACCCCCTTTGATGTCGAGCATCATCAACGGTGTTTACACTTACCCACAGGCACAGCGAGTCCTAAAAGTGTGCGATGAGATTTTGACGGAAGCCGAAACCGATGGTTGAGTTATCTCAGAGTCAAATGACAAACCTCGCTAAGCCAATCGTGGGTATGGCACAAGTAATACAAGATTTCTACAAAGACCCACGCAACGAGAAAAGGTATCGTGAATGGTACTTGCATAAGTACGGACACGAGCCAAAAGAGGAGGTGCAATATGACTTACGGACAAAAGTATGTAATTAGGTGGACTCCTCGCCTAAAGAGAAAATTGCTTATTATTGTAGCCGCAATATTTTTTATCGGCTTGGTAGTGGGCTTTGCTGTAGGCAGAGTGTCAGCAGTTGATAGCAAAGATGAGAATGTTGTAGAGGTTACGAAAGCATCCATCTCGACCACTCCTTTGATTACCGACACCCCTACTAAAGAGGAAACCGAAAAACCTGTCGTTGATACAATCGTAATACCTGTAGAGCCTAAGATAGCGTATTTCGATGTTCCTCTAAGCACAGATTTGCAGGACTACATATTCTCTCTCTGTGAAAGCAACAACGTGCCTGTGGCTTTGATTATGGCGATGATTGAAACCGAGAGTTCTTTCAGAGCCAATGTCATCTCCGGCACAAACGATTACGGACTGATGCAGATTAACAGCATTAACCACGAATGGCTGTCAGAGGAATACGGCATTACGGATTTCCTTGACCCTTACCAGAATGTGTTTTGCGGCGTCACCATTATCGCAGGTCACCTTGAGAAAACCGATGGTGACATTACCAAGGCTCTGATGCGTTATAACTGCGGCCCCACAGGAGCGTGGAGGTTATGGGATAAAGGTATTTACTCCACATCCTACACCGAAAAGATTGAGGGGAGGATGGCGAAATATGAATAACCGCAAATTGGGTAACACCTTTGAACAAGACCTTTGTGATTTGCTCTATGAGCATGGCTATTGGGCGAAAAACCTCAAGCAAGATAGTGCAGGACAACCTGCCGACATAATTGCAGTTAAAAATGGAAAAGCCTATCTGATTGATGCAAAGGTCTGCTCCGATGGAAAGTTCCCTCTCAGCCGAGTTGAGGAAAATCAAGATTTGGCAATGACCTTTTGGAAAGAGTGTGGCAATGGAGAGGGTTGGTTCGCCTTGAAGCTCAAGGACGAAACGGTTGTGTTTATCCCTCATTGTACGATGATCGCCCTCTCCTATGAAAAATCAGAGCTGAACCTCAAGGACATTAAGGACTATGGGATAACGCTGGAAAATTGGCTAATTAAAAATTAAAAGGATTTATGAAAGATGAAAAAGAACGAAGAAGTTACTGTTGAAATCCCCGCTATCGAAATCAAAACTTTTCAGCTCAAGTTGGTCGGAGATACACCCTTCATTTCTCATGCTTGGAGCGAGAAGGCAAAGCGTGAAATGCTGGAGAAGCAAATGAAAAAAGCTACGAAGGGTAAAGAAGCGAAAGACCCGTTCATGGATTTCTGCAACAGCTTATATTGGCTTTCCGAAAAGCCTGAGAATCCGACAATGGAGGATGTTCTGAACGGCAAATTTGGTTTCCCTGTTGTGGGGTTCAAGGCTTCTGCGGTGAGTGCAGGATTCCGAAATGGAATTTTTAAGAACAAGACCATCCCGAACGGTGCATTTCACATTATGGGAGAGTTTGCGGAGATCGAAGGTGTTCCCACCATGCGTGAGGACATGGTTCGTATCGGCATGGGTACAGCAGATTTGCGGTATAGAGGAGAGTTCAAAGAGTGGTCTACCGTCTTGACAATCAGATACAACCCATTCGCAATCAGCATGGAGCAGATCATTAACCTGTTTAATGTCGGCGGGTTCTCCTGTGGAGTTGGCGAGTGGAGACCCGAAAAAGGCGGTAGTTACGGAATGTATCATGTAGAGTAACCGATTTGGCAGGTTGGGTCATGTGTTTTAAGGCAGTGTGCGTTGGGGCAAGGTTCGGCAAGGTGTGGCAGGCGAGGCTAGGTGCGTCAAGGTAAGTTGCGGTCGAACATGGTAAGGTCTGGCAGGTGAGTTATGGTAAGGTACGTTAAGGTTGGTTAGGGTGAGGTCAGTTAAGGTACGGCAGGTAAGGCGGGTTAAGGCATGGTGCGCTGAGATTTGGTGCGGTCTGTCGGGGTTAGGCAGGTGCGGTAAGAAAGGAGTGATTTCATGGTATATCAATGGAAATACAATATGCCGATAAGCGCACAAGTTGTTGGAGAGCATTTTGAAGCGTTGGAAAACGAACACGGTTGCATTACACCTAAGATTGTACTCGATTCCGCACGATCTGAGCAATCTGCGATCCACAAATGTTTTGAGTGGAACGATGATGTAGCCGCAGAAAAGTACAGAGAAACGCAAGCAAGTTTGCTTATCCGAAACCTGACTGTACGAATTATAGGCACGGAAGAAAAGAAAGTAGAACCAACCAGAGCCTATGTAAATGTCAAACAACAAAACACATCAAATTTTATTTCAATGTGTAAAGTGTTGGAGGATGACAAGCTCACCGAACTTATGTTGGAACAGGCAAAGAGCGAACTACTCTCTTTTCAGAAAAAGTACAGCACTTTGCAAGAATTGAGCGGTATCTTTTCTGAGATAAGAAAGCTCACCGAGGGACATTGACATGGTGATAGAAGTATCAAACGTGCTGTCTGTGAATAATCCTTCGACAGATTTAATCGGATGGTGCAAAAAGAACCTTACTGTGGCAAACCCGGGTTTTACCAAAAAAATGAGGATGAATCTCTGGCTTGGTAACACACCGAAAATGCTGTATCTCTATGAAATTCGTGGAGACACATTGGTTCTACCTTTTGGGGTTTTGCGTTCTCTCCCAAAGAGCATTACCGACAAGGCTCTGTTTGTCAGCGAGTTTGCAACACCTATTGAGGTCGATTATGACACCTCAGTTCCTCTCTATGATTATCAGGAAGAAGCTGTGAACGCCATGATCGCCGCCAAGTACGGTATTTTGCAAAGTGCCGCAGGAAGCGGAAAAACACAGATGGGAATTGCTTTGGCGGTGAAGCTCAAGCGAAGAACCCTCTGGTTATGCCACACTCTTGATCTTATCAGACAGAGTAAGGAACGAGCAGAGCTTTACATGAGCGAAGACCTCATAGGCACGATTACAGAAGGTAAAGTATCTCTCGGTAAAGGTATCACCTTCGCTACGATACAAACCATGTGCAAGCTCGATTTGCCCCAATATCGTGACTATTGGGACTGCATTATCACGGACGAGGTTCACAGGGTAAGCGGTAGCCCAACCGCTGTGACGCAGTATCAAATGGTACTCAATAGCCTTTCCGCAAGGCACAAATATGGGCTTTCCGCAACCGTACACAGAGCTGACGGAATGATACAGGCCACCTATGCGCTTGTAGGCAAAGTGGCTTATCAAGTTCCAGACGAAGCGGTTGCAGACAAGATTATGAAGGTGGGTATCTATCCCGTTGGGACAGGCATTGAGATTAGTCGAGAAGCCCTCAACACCGATGGAACTTTGAACTATACGAAGTTGATTACCTACCTCACAGGAAACAGGACGAGAAACGAGCTGATCGCCAGTTGCATTGAACGCAGACCATCGCTGATTTTGTCTGACAGGCTGAATCACCTCGAGGAGCTTATGAGTTTGCTTCCCGAAGATATGCAAAAAGACGCTGTGATGGTAAGCGGCAAAATGACGAGCAAGGCAGGAAAAGCCAAGAGAGAACAAGCTATCTCCGATATGCGAAGCGGCAGGAAGAAGTATCTGTTTGCCACCTATTCTCTCGCAAAAGAGGGGTTGGACATACCTTGTTTGGAGCGGCTGTTTATGGTCACACCGCAAAAAGATTATGCGGTCATTACTCAGAGCATTGGCAGAATTGCACGAGTGTGCGAGGGTAAAGCAGAGCCGATTGTGTACGATTTTGTAGATAATATCGGCTATCTCGTAAAGAGTTACAAAAAGCGTTGTACCACTTACCGAAAGAACGATTGCCACTTTATCACGGAGGGAGGAGAAACCAATGGCAATTAAATTACTTATCGGCGGCTCTCCCTGTACCTATTGGAGCATCGCTCAATCCTCTGACAAACGAGAGGTTGTTGCGGAGGGTATCGGCTGGGAGCTGTTCAAAAATTACCTTATCGCTAAGGAGAAATTCAAGCCCGATTATTTTCTGTACGAGAATAACAAATCGGCAGCCCAACCAATTAAAGACCAAATCAGCCGTGAGTTAGGCGTTGACCTTATGTACATAAATTCGGCATTGGTGTCAGCACAAAACAGACAAAGATTTTACGCCTTCAACTGGAACGTTGACCAGCCCACGGATCGTGGAATCATGCTGAAGGACATCCTCGAGACGACCACCTCCGAAAAGGGGTACGCACTCAGGGTTCCAGCGGTCGGAGTCGGATGCAGAAACAGGCGTGAGGACGATGGAAAGCTGTACCGACGCTTCGAGACCAGCGGCATCCCCAAAGCCAATGCACTGACAACCGTACAGACTGACAGCATGGTAGCCGAGTTCATCGCAATCAATACAACGGTAGACGGAAAGGCTCAATGTATCAGAGCAAGCTGCTACAAGGACGGCTTCAGAAACCTCGTGGGCAATACCATAGATCGCCGAACTAGTGTAGCAGAGTCCATCAGGATCGGCACTATCGAGAACGACGCGAAGAAGCAGGACTTTGACAGCCAGCAATACCGTGTTTATTCACCGGACGGCAAGAGTGTGACTTTGTGCGGGAATGGTGGTGGAGTTGGTGCAAAGACAGGTTTATATGCTTGCCCAGTTTTTACTTGCGGACAATGCAAATACTTAGTCGAAGGAGTCTGTGAAGAACTTGATGTACAGATTCAGGAAGAAGAATTTGCTTGTTCAAAGTACACTGCCTTACAGGAACCGGTGTGCTTGAGATATGAGCGTACTGAGGAAGGAAAACTGCTCAGAAAGCAATACGAAGCAGGTGAACTTCATCATGGGTTCAACGAGTATAGGGAGCTACATCCGAGAAAGGATGGTAAAACAAACACACTTTCAACTGTTCTGAAAGACAATCAGATTGCTATCCCTGTAATGCTTGTAAAGGAAGCAACGAAGAAAGAATTCGCTGAAATTGAAGCTGGTGACTGCGTTGATATGACACAACCTAATTCAAAGACACGGCGTGACAGAAACATGAAGGACAAATGCAACTGTCCGATGACAGGAAATCAGTATTACCAATATCTCGGAACTGTGAATCAGCCAATATATGAAGTCGAGAATGGTCGGATCACCATCAAAGGAAAGAAATATCCTATCAGACTTGTGGATGGGTTATACATCATCCGGAAGCTTACGCCAATTGAGTGTGAGCGGTTGCAGACATTGCCGGACAATTACACGGCAGCCGTCAGCAACACCCAACGATACAAGGGGCTGGGCAACGGGTGGACTGCCGAAATCATTATCCACATTCTGAACGGTGCGCTGAAAGATGTTCCAAAAGATGAAGAAATTATTGTTCTGTCCTTGTATGACGGTATCGGCACAGGGCGATATTGTCTTGACAAAATGGGTTTTACCAATGTCAAATATCACGCTTACGAGATTGATAAGTACGCTATGTCGGTCGCTATGGACAACTACCCCGACATCATACAACACGGCGATGCTTTTGCAGTCCGTGAGGATGATTGGCAACCTCCACAGACTCGTTCGGAATGGCTTGACGAACTATTAGGAGGTGAATAAATGCAAAAAGAACAACACGGTGGCCGCTACACTCGCCTGTATAACATTTGGCTCAATATGAAACAACGCTGTAGTAATCCCAAGGCAAGCCATTACGAGTATTACGGTGGAAGAGGAATTTCGGTATGCAGAGAGTGGAGAAATTCTTTCAACTCGTTCCGAGAATGGGCGATTTCAAACGGCTACAACGAAAAGTTGACGCTTGATAGAATCGACCGTGATGAAGATTACTGCCCCAGTAACTGTAGATGGATTACTCAGATGGAGCAGATGTCCAACACCTCTCGAAACATTATGCTCACCTACAAAGGCGATACGCACAGTCTATCCGAATGGTCTCGAATATTGGGTGTACCATACGGAACGCTCAAGAGCCGTTACCGTTACAGGTGGAGCGTGGAACGAATATTGGGAGGTGGGATTGCATGAGACTTGTAACTTTTGACTGTGGGGTATTCGCTTATGACTGGCTCGTGGTATTCAAAGACAAAGAGAGCGGTCGGTACACAGTGGTACACAATAACAACGAAGAACTCAAGCAGTGTATCAATGACGATACCATCTACTTCTCATTTAACGGAAAACACTACGATCGATTCATCATAAAAGCGATTGCAGCTGGTTTTACCCCGGAGGAGGTTAAAGCGGTCAACGATTACATTGTCGGTGGTGGGCAGGGTTGGGAGTGTCCTATGTTGAGGGATTTCTACTTCCGATTCAACAGTGTTGACATTAAGGACGATACACAGATGGGCTTGTCCCTTAAAGCTATCGAAGGACACTTGGGGCTGTCCGTTGAGGAGTCCACCGTCCCCTTCGACATCGACCGGGCTTTGACCGAAGACGAGCTGAAAGAGACCGCCAAGTACTGTATGCACGATGTTGACACGACAGAGCGGCTGGTGGAGCTTCGGAAGGATTATCTCAAGAACAAAATCAACCTTGGGAAACTCGCCGGGATTGATGAGGTCAAGGCTATGGGAATGACCAACGCCAAGCTGACTGCCGCTCTGCTTCAAAGCTCGAAAAAGCCCCATGACGATGAGCGGCAGTACCAGTACCCGCCAAACCTCAAACGTGAGCTTATCCCGCAGGAGGTGTTCGATTTCTTTGACAGCATGAAGAACCCCGAACTGAGCGACAAAGAGGTGTTCTCCTCCAAAATCGAAATCTCCATCGGTGAGTGTCCTGTGACAATTGGATTTGGCGGTATTCATGGCGCAATTCCCAATTATCTGTGGAGGGAGGATAAGTCATGAGAGATAGATTGGATATCATTCATTCCAATATGGTGCAACGGTGTTGCAACCCTATGTCCACCTTCTACAACCGCTACGGTGGTCGTGGAATCACTCTTTGCAAGGAGTGGAGAAACGACAGAAACGCTTTCAAGAAATGGGCGTTGGAAAACGGCTATGCTAATGATCTTACGATAGATCGAATCGACAATAACAAGGGCTATTCCCCTGAAAACTGCCGATGGGTCACGCAGAAGGTGAATAGCAATAATCGTTCCTCCTGTCATTTCGTAACAGCGTTCGGTGAAACTCACTCGCTTGCCGAGTGGAGCAGAATCCTTGGAATCTCCTACAACACCCTCAAGAAAAGAGTTATCGACCATAACGAAGATGGTGAGTACCTGTTGAGACCGTCACGAAGGGAAGTGGTTAAGGTATGAGGAAACGCACAATCAAAAATTTTGACGTAGCTTCATACTACTGAACCCGCACCTCATGACGATATGTGGGTATACCTCCCGCAACATTCCTTCCCCGGACGTGTTTGAGAACGTACTGGAACGGAGAATGAAAGCCAAAGCCACTGGAGATAAGGTCACAGCAAACGCCTTAAAGCTCGTTGTGAACACCACCTACGGGGCTATGCTGAACCAGTACAACGACCTGTATGACCCTCTCATGGGGAGGTCTGTATGTATCACAGGGCAGTTGTTCCTATTGGAAATGGCTCAGAACCTCTATCAGAACGTGGAGGATTTGAGAATCGTCCAGCTAAACACCGATGGTGTCATGATTGAGTTCTACGAAGACCAGTATGACGAGGTACTTGAAATCGTGAACGAGTGGCAATCCCGGACGGGCTTTGAGCTTGAGGAAGATTCCGTTTCTATGATTGCTCAGAAGGACGTAAACAACTACGTGGAGGTTCAGCCAAGCGGAGCGGTAAAAACCAAAGGCGGCTACTTGGTGAGGGGTATCGCCCCGGCAGGAGCTTTCAACATCAACAACAACGCCTGTATCGTTGCCACCGCCTTGCGGGAGTACTTCGTTCACGGTACACCCGTGGAAGACACCATCAATGGCTGTGACGATATTTTCCAGTTCCAGATTATTGCAAAGGCTGGGGCGAAATATCGTGAAGCATATCACCTTGTCGATGGCGTACAAGTCCCGGTACAGCGAGTGAACCGGGTATATGCAACGGCAGACGAGCGATACGGAAAGCTGTTCAAGGTTAAGGCTGAGAATGACGCTACCGCCAAGATCGAAATACTCCCGGAACACTGCATTATCGACAACGACAACCAACTTAGCATTGACGATGTGGATAAGACATTCTACATCGAAATGGCGAAAAAACGAATTAACGATTTTTTGGGTATAAAGCCCGAAAAGAAAACCAAAGGAGGACGCAAAAAAATGGCTACTGCTAAGAAAACTGAAACCCCAGACACCACCGCAATGAATGTCTATCAGAAGTTGCTCAAGGCGAGAGCAATGTTCCTCGAAGCTGATGTGAAAAAGACAGGTAAGAATATGCACCTGTCCTTCAAATACTTCGAGCTGGAAGACATTGTTCCCATCGCCACTCGTATTTTCGGTGAGGTCGGCATCATCCCTGTGGTGAATTTCACCGCTGACACCGCCACCATGACGATGGTCAATACTGACGACCCGGAGGAGACTATCTGCTTTGTATCTCCGTTCAATCAGATCGCTCCCATCGTCTCCAACGCTGGCAAACAGGCTACCAACGAAATGATGGCTCTCGGAAGCTCCATCACCTATATGCGCCGTTACCTGTATATGATCGCACTCGACATTTGCGAGAGTGACGGTATTGACGCAAACGCTGGTAATCCTGTGTGCGCACCTACCGCCGAAGCTCCCAAAGCTCCACCGGCTACTCCCGAACAGAGACAGGAAGTCAAGGCTGAGTTGACTGCTCCGGCAGACAACGCTACCCCCTTGCAGATCAAGGGTCTGAAAGCGGTGTTGAAGAAGCTCAAGGACGCTGACCCTTCCAAGGAGGAAATGATTGCTCAGATTGCAGTACAGACCAAGGGCTTTACCGAGATCAGCAAATCTGACTGTGAAACCCTTATCAACAGAATTACCGCCATGTTGAAAGGAGAGGTTGAGTAATGAACACAAGGGCTGCTTTCGCCATGGGTGAAGCTAATCGTGGCAAAGAACTCATGGTATTCGACTGGAATAAAGCCACCGAGCTCATTAGAGAGAAAAGTCCCCAAACAGCTATGGCTGGTCTCCGAGACGATTGGGAGTGGACTGGCGGAACCATTTATGAGAATGGTTCTCCTGTTACAGATTCATACACCTATCTGTCTTCCACATGGGCTGTACCCGAAATCGAGTTGGACGGGGATATCGTTCCTTGCTATAAAATGCAGTCGGAGGTGCCCGATTGGGGAAGCGACACAAAATGGCCACAGAGTGCGTTGAACATTTTGAAAGGAGAGAACGAACGATGAAATGGCTTGACTCCAATCAGATTCAGATTACCCCACCGAAGCGTACTAAGAAAGTGACAGGCACTCGCTTTGCTACCATTCTCGGTTTGAACCCTTGGTCTACCCCTTTTGAAATGTGGTGTGCTATCACAAAGACCTACGAAAAGCCGTTCGAGGACACCATCTATACCGCCGCTGGTAAGGCTATCGAGCCGAAACAGGCCGAATATATGAAGAAGTCCTACGGCATGGATTTGATCTCTCCTACAGACCGTTACGGCGAGGACTACTTCAACAAAACTTGGGGAGATTTCTTCCCGGAGAATCCTTATTTCGGCGGTATGTGGGACTACCTTGGCGTAAACGAAAACGGTGAGGTTGACACTGTTCTCGAAATGAAGACCACCAAGCGTATCGAGGACTGGCAGAATGACGCTCCTGAGTACTACGCTTTACAGGCGGCTCTCTACGCTTATCTGCTCGGTGTAAATAACGTAATCATGGTAGCTTCCTTCCTTGAGGAGAAGGACTACGCTGATCCTTCCAAGTATGTGCCTAACGTCAAGAACACTATCACGGTGGAGTTCAAGGTATCTGAGCGTTACCCCGACTTCGCTGAGAAGTTGGCACAGGTCGAACAGTGGTGGGCGGATTACGTTGACACTGGTATCTCTCCTGTGTTTGACGAGAAGAAGGACGCTGAGATTTTGAAAGCTCTCCGCACTCACAATCTCACCCCGGACACCGACATTGACGCTCTGATCGCAGAAGCCGAAGGTCTAAAGACCGAGGTGGATAACGCCTCCACCGCTATTGCGGATAAAGAAAAGCGGCTGAAAGAGATCAATGACATCGTCAAGGAACACGCTATGAAGCAGTTCCGGGACGGTGACAAAAAGGTTGAGATTAAAGGCTCTACCTACACTTGGACGGTCTCTCGCTCGGAGACTATGGGCATTGACAAGGACGCTCTGAAAGCCTATGGGCTTTTGGACAAGTACAGCAAGAAATCTGTTCAGTACCGTATGACGGTCAAATAAAGGAGGAAACAATATGGGCTTTACTGAAATCCTGACGATCATTTTCGTCCTTCTGAAAGTGTTTGGCGTTATCTCGTGGTCGTGGTGGCTGGTTTTTCTCCCCGAGATCATCGCAGTTGTTCTGTATGTGGTGATTGTTGTCGCAAACCTGAGATTTGCCAGCCAAGTGAACAAGAGTATCGAAAAGCATTTCAAGGATTTTTAAGGAGGATAAATAACAATGGCAAGGATTCCTATGACGAGCGGTTTCGCTCTTATTCCCGAAGGAACTTATGTGTTCCGTATCTATGACGCAAAATACGATGAGGAGTTCGGTAAGATCGAGGTCAAGCTGGTGAATGCCGCTGGTATGACCCACACTGAACGCTTCTCCATCAAGGATAAGAATGACGAGCTGAACGAAAAGGCTCTGAACGCATTCTCCTACTTCGCCAAGACCGCAATGAACGACTTCTCACTGGAAGACGTTGATCCTTCCGAACTGGTGGATCACTTCATTTGCGCCGAAGTGGTTCACACCAAGCTCCCTTCCAGCAAAGACCCCAACAAGACCGTTACCTTTGCGAACCTCGGTGACAAGTCTCCGGCTGAGTACTTCGACACCGATCCTGTGGCTCGTGCGCTCACCATCGGCAAGGAGGGTGCTACTGCCGCCGCTCCTCAGAAGACCGCTCCGGCGGCTCAGACAGCCCCGGCACAGGCGGCACAGGTCACTAAGGG
>OERZ01000232.1_pt1 | contig 11372 bp, 10 predicted proteins | sample 1540151 | NCBI WGS metagenome assembly OERZ01 (sample SAMEA3891880, study PRJEB23780) | metagenome | biome: terrestrial biome; feature: animal house; material: Caecal content | place: Italy | collected 2015-05-05 | reverse complement strand
GTTTAGGGAAATCCATCTGGATGCGGTCTACGCCAGCCCGCTGCGGCGCACCCGGCTCACGGCCGAGGCGGTCAACCGCTACCTGGCCATTGCCGAGCTGGCCGGGACGCCGGTAAATATCGTCCACCTCTCCACCCGCCGTGGCCTGGAAGCCGTTCGGGCTGCCCGGGCCCGCGGCCAGAAGCTCTATGTGGAGACCTGCCCCCAGTACCTGCTCCTGGATGACAGCCGGTACGGCCTCCCCAATTTTGAGGGGGCCAAGTATGTCTTCTCCCCGCCGGCCCGCAGCCTGGACGACCAGGCCGCGCTGTGGGAGGGTATTGCCACCGGGGACATCGATACCATGGGCACCGACCACTGCTCCTTTGATTTCCACGGGGTGAAGGAGCTGGGTCGGAGGGATTTCTCCAAGATCCCCAACGGCCTGCCGGGGGTGGAACACCGCCCCGCCCTCATGTACCACTTTGGGGTGGGCCAGGGCCGGATGACCCTCCATGATCTGGTCCGGCTCCTGGCAGAGCAGCCCGCCAAGCTCTTCGGTATGTGGCCGCAAAAAGGCTGCCTGGCCGTGGGCAGCGACGCCGACGTAGTCATTTTTGACCCCGCCCGCACCTGGACCATCACCGCCCAGGAGCAGGTCCAGGCGGTGGACTACACCCCCTACGAGGGCATGACCCTTACCGGCAAGCCCGAGGCCGTCTTCCTCAGCGGTCAGCTGGCCGCCCAGGACGGCAAGGTGGTCCTGGAGGGTCAGGGACAGTTTGTCCACCGCGGACCCAGCCAGTTCTGGCGGTAAGGCCCATGGACATCGCCTGTATCCTGCTGGCCTCCGGCTATGGCCGGCGCTATGGCGGCAACAAGCTCCTCACTCTGTGGGAGGGGGTCCCCCTCTACCGTCGGGCCTTCGCCGCCCTGCCACCCCACCTCTTTTCTCCGGCGGTGGTCACCAGCCAGTACGGCGAGATCCTCACCGCCGCCGGCAAGGCCGGCTATCTGCCCTTACTAAACTGCCACCCCTGGGAAGGGGTGGCAGCGGGTATTCGTCTGGGGCTCCAGGCGGCCTGGCGGAGTGACGGCGCTCTCTTTGCCGTCTGTGACCAGCCAAATTTAAAAACAAACAGTATTATTAACTTAATAAATTCCTTTTTGAAATCTCCTGCGCGCATCCATGCCCTGGGCTGGCAGGGGAAAAAGGGCAACCCGGTGATCTTTCCCAAGTCCCTCTATTCGGAGCTTATGGCCCTCTCCGGGGATACCGGCGGCAGCGCCGTCATACGGGCCCACCAGGAACTCCTCACCCTCACTGAGGCGGGGGACCCCGCCGAGCTCATGGATGTGGACAGGCCGGGAAAGGGTTAATCCTCCCCTGCTGCCAAACGGAAGACCCGCTCTACATCGGAGCGCTCGGCGTGCCCCTCGTGGACCTTTTGCCCGTCCACATAATAGGTAGGCACATAGTAGTAGTCATAGCTATCGGCCAGAGCCCGCTCTCTGGACTCGTCCACGGTGCGGATGGGGATGCTCTCCCAGGATGGGTGGGCAGCGATGAGTTCCTTTTGGAATTGAAAGGCCAGTTTGCAGTGGGGACAGCCGGGCAGATAGAACAGCAAGATCTCTTTCATATGGTTTTCTCCTTTTTAGCGTGGGGCTTGTGTGCCCCTCTGACCTTCATTATACCCATGTTTGGAGCAGGCGCAAGTCTATGATGAGAAAGGGGGCGTCCCATGACGCCGGAAGCCTATATGACCCGGGCCCTGGAGTTGGCCCAAAGGGCTTTGGATACAGGAGATGTGCCGGTGGGCTGTGTGGTGGCCGATCGGGACGGTAGCATCATTGGGGAGGGCTGGAACCGCCGTGAGGCCAACGGCGACGCCCTGGCTCACGCCGAGGTGGAGGCCATTCGTGGGGCCTGCGCCCGCCGCGGAGGCTGGAACCTCCACGGCTGCACCCTCTATGTCACCCTGGAGCCCTGCCCCATGTGTGCTGGGGCCATCATCAATGCCCGCATTGATCGGGTCTACTACGGCGCCAAGGAGGAAAAAGCGGGCTGCTGCGGCTCCGTCCTCAATCTCTTTATGGAGGACTTCAACCACCGCCCACGGGTCTATGGCGGCATTTTAAAAGAACCCTGTGCCACCCTGCTGCGGCGTTTTTTTGAGGGGCTTCGGTAATATTTCACAAAATTGTAACATCTATACCCTTCTTTTGTAACAATATTGTTGTACCATCAAAATCAGCAAGAGACGATTCTTCTTTTCATTCTATCCTCCGATCCGGAAAAAGAGCGGCGGTCCTCCCGCCGCTCTTTTTCCATGCTGTCTAGCAGGTGCCCCCGGCGGCATATCTTGACACTTTCCTCTCAGATTACACAAACTTTACAGCCAAAGGAAAAGATTTAATCTTCTTGTAACATTTCAGGATTTGATTGTTAACAACTCTACGGTACTATAATACTCGCAAGAGACAGTTTCTTTTCATTTCATTGTATCCTCTTTCCTTTTGGCAGGGGCCGGACGTCAGGAGCAGGCGTCCGGTTTTTGCTGTTTATGAGCATTTGAAAAAAGTCTTTCGGGCCCACTTGAGAAATGGGCAAAAATAGAGTACAATCATCTTGGTATAACTCCCCAACTGCATGGGGATTTTGTGACAAAAAGGGGTGGCAGATATGGTCGGTCTGAGTGCTGTGAGAATGGGTTACGGCTGGTCCTATTCTTCCGGTTATATTTCTCAACCCCAGCGCGCATCTGGTACGGCGGCAGTGGGGCGGGTGACGCCTGCCCAGACCACACCGGTGGAACCCGTATCGGAGGCTGTCCCCGTCCAGCGCGGCGTCTCCCAGCGGGAGGTCCAGCTCCCCTCCCCCCGGCAGGGCGCCGACCCGGTGGAGATGGCCGTCCGGGGCCGGATCCAATATGTGGACCCCGATACCCAGGCCCTTGCGGGAGAAGCGGCCGTTCAGGAGTCCAAATCCGCTCAGGAAGTGATGGAGGAGGGCCAATGCCAAACCTGCAAGGAGCGCAAGTATCAGGACGGCTCTAATGATCCCGGTGTCTCCTACCAGACGCCCACCAACATTGACCCCACTCAGGCGGCCTCCGCCGTCCGGGGCCATGAACAGGAGCATGTGGTTCGGGAGCAGGCCAAAGCCAAGCGGGAGGGCCGTGAGGTGGTCAGCCAGTCGGTAACCCTTCATACCGATATCTGTCCCGAGTGCGGCAAGGTCTACATCTCCGGCGGCACCACCCGCACCACCACTCGGGAGGCCCAGGTGGCCCAGCTCTATCAGCAGCAGGAGGAACAGCCCAGCCTCTTTCAGGCCGTGGCATAAGGGGAGAATAGGATGACATTTGAAGCGATGTTTGCCAAGGTCAAGGAACTCCTCTCCGGCGCTGATGTCAGCGGTATCGGGGAGCATCTGGCCTACCAGTTCAATATCACTGGGGAGGCCCAGGGCATCTTCTATGTGGAGGTAAAGGACGGGCTGCTCCATGTGGAGCCCTATTCCTACAACGACCGCGATGCCGCTTTCACCTGCTCGGCAGAGACCCTCTTCAAGATCGCCTCCGGGCAGTCCGACCCGGTGGGGGCGGTCTTTTTAGGGAAGCTGAAGGTGGAGGGCAATATCGACAAGGCTCTGAAGCTCAAGTCTCTCCTCCCCTCCAAATAAAAGATTATTTTTGCTAAAAACCCGCGGTGGATGATTGGTCATCCACCGCGGGTTTTTCCTATCTCTCCTCCCGGAAGTAGGCATTGCCCAGAGACGCGGGCGGTTGGTTCTCTTCCCCTGGCATACCCCATGCCAGGGGGCCCCATTTTTATTTCACATGCTCGGGGCAAATGAATTGCCCCTGCGCCAAGGCCCGAGCGAAGAGCCCGGGCCTTGTGCGCCGCTGACGCGGCGGGTCGCTTCCGCTCCCGCGGGGGAACCAGCGGAACGAGTACCCTTCCCGTTTCCTATCTGTCCTCCCGGAAGTAGGCATTGCCAAGAGACGCAGGCGGTTGGTTCTCCCGCTTTTTACGCATACTCACGGCCACCAGAACGATAACGGTGACTACATAGGGCAGAATCTTATAGAGCTGGCTGGGAAGGAAGGGGATCTGGAGGCGCATATAGAGGATCATAAGGGCGCCGAAGAGAACGGAGCCCCAGATGGCACCCACCGGCCGCCACAGGCAGAAGATGACCAAAGCCACGGCCAGCCAGCCCTCTCCGGAGAGACCCTCGTGGTTCCAGACACAGCCGGCGATGGTCATGATATAGACCATGCCGCCGATGGCGGAGATCCCACCGCCAATGATGGTGGCCAGATACTTATAGCGGGTAATGTTGATGCCGGCAGCATCGGCGGTGGCGGGGGACTCTCCCACAGAGCGCAGGTGGAGTCCCGTCCGGCTGTGGCTCAAAAACCAGGTCATGCCCACGGCGATGACCACGCCCACATAGACGAAGATGTTATAGCCAAAAATCAAAGGTCCCACCACCGGGAGCTGCCGGAGGGCCGCCGGAAAGGGTGACCCGGAGAAGACGTCCTTAAGAGAATTGCTGATGGCCACGTATCCCCCGGCACTCACCCGCATATATTCGCCGATAAACTGTCCGGCGCCGGTGCCAAAGATGGCAAGGGCCAGGCCGGTGACGTTCTGGTTGGCCCGGAGAGAGATGGTCAGGAACGCATAGATGAGCGCCCCAAAGGCCCCGGCTAAGAAGGCAAAGAGGAGGGCGAGCACCACCGCCACGATCCCGTTGGCCCCGGTGCCGGCGGCCTGCTCATAATAGAAGGCCGCTCCCAGACCCAGGGCTCCGCCCATATACATCATGCCCTCAACGCCCAGGTTTAGGTTGCCGCCCTTTTCAGACAGCACCTCGCCCAAGGTTCCAAAGAGGAGAGGGGTTCCGTTGAGGACGGCGGCACCAGAAAGCTCTGATTGATGGTCATGCCCCAGCCACCTCCTTGTGGTGACCCCGGAGGATCACCCGGTAATTGATAAAGAACTCACAGCCCAGCATACAGAAGAGGACTACACCGGTAATAATGTCAGAGATGGAGGCGGGGACCTGCATCTGGGTCTGGAGGGTGTCCGCCCCCTTTTCCAACACAGCCAGGAGGACGGAGATACCCACCATGGCAAAGGGGTTGAGCTGGGCCAGCCAGGCCACGGTAATGGCGGTGAAGCCCACTCCGGCGGCCACACCGGAGTGCAGGGTATTGTCGGCGCCGGAGGAAACCACAAAGCCCACAATGCCGGAGAGAGCGCCGGAGAGGAACATGGTCCGCATGACAATGTTCCCCACGTTCATTCCGGCGTAGCGGGCGGTATTCTCACTCTCGCCCACCACAGCGATCTCGTAGCCCTGCTTGGTGTATTTCATGTAAAGGTACATAAGCACGGTGAGAACCAGCACGATGATCCAGCCGCAGTGGACTCCCAGCACCTTGGGGAGAACAGCGGCACTGTCGTACTGGGGGATGATCTGGGAGCCGGGCCGCCCCTCCCAGGGACCACCCTGGAGGTAATTGACAATACCGATGGCGATATAGTTCATCATGAGGGTAAAGAGGGTCTCGTTGGTGCCCCAGCGGGTCTTAAAGAAGGCGGGGATCAGGGCCCAGACGCCCCCGAAGAGGGCGCCTGCGATGGCCATGACTACCAGAAGAACCGGACTGGGCAGCTTGTCAGCCCAGAAGAGGGCGAAGTACGCCGCCCCCACGGCACCGGCGGTGATCTGCCCCTCGGCGCCAATGTTCCAGAACTTCATTTTAAAGCAGGGCGCGATGGCCAGAGCCGTACCCAGCAAAGGAATGGCAATGCGTGCCGTCTGGCGGATGGCCGTCTTTTTGCCCAAAGACCCGGTGAGGATGGTGCCATAGGCCGAGATGGGGTTGTTCCCCACCAGTAGGAAGATGACCGCCCCGATCAGGACAGCCACCACAAAGGCGGCCGCCCGGATGGCCCACATCTGTCCCCGGGACATGCCATCCCGTTTGGCCAGACGGATGAGGGGAGTATTGGCTTCATGCATCTCAGGAATCCTCCTTTCCGCCGCCCACATGGGTCATCAGAAGGCCCACTTCCTCCTTGGTGGCGGTGCGGCCGTCCACCACGCCAGATACCCTTCCTCCGCAGAGGACCAGGATGCGGTCGCACAGCTCCAGCAGCACGTCCAGGTCCTCGCCCACCATGAGTACGGCCACCCCCTTCATCTTCTGCTCATTCAAAAGCCGGTAGATGGTGTAGGAGGAGTTGATGTCCAGGCCCCGGACGGGATAGGCTGTCATGAGCACCGTGGGACTGGAGGCGATCTCCCGGCCCACCAGTACCTTTTGCACATTGCCGCCGGAGAGGCGGCGCACCGGGGTGTTGACGCCCGGAGTGACGATCTCCAACTCCTGGATGAGCCTTTCCGACAGGGCTTTGGGGGCCTTCCGGTCCACAAAGGGGCCGGGGTGATCCTTATAGGTTTTGAGCATCATGTTATCCACCATGCCCATGCCCCCCACCAGCCCCATGCCCAGCCGGTCCTCGGGCACAAAGGCCAGGGAGACTCCAATTTTCTGGATCTGTGTAGGGGTCTTCCCCACCAGCTCCTCCCCCGCCTTATCCACCGGAATATGGTTGCCGGCAATATCGCTTTTGGGGTGTGGGGGATAATAGAAGATGTGCCCCGACTCCGCCTTCTGGAGTCCGGCAATGGCCTCCAGAAGCTCCTTCTGCCCCGACCCCGCGATACCGGCGATACCCAGGATCTCCCCTCCCATGGCCTGGAAGGAGACATCGGTGAGGGCGGCCACCCCGTCGCTGCCCTTGCAGTTGAGACCCTTCACCTCCAGTCGCAGGTCGTGGTACTTGGCCTCCGGACGGTCGATGTTCAGACTTACTGCATGGCCCACCATCATCTCGGTCAGCTTCTGGGGATCGGTGTCTGCGGTGGCGACAGTCCCGATGTACCTTCCCTTTCGCAGCACGGCCACCTTGTCCGAAATGGCCATGACCTCGTGAAGCTTATGGGTAATGATTACAATGGCTTTCCCGTCGGCCTTCATGGCCCGGAGAATATCGAAGAGACGGTTGGTCTCCTGAGGGGTGAGGACAGCGGTGGGCTCGTCCAGAATCAGAATGTCCGCACCCCGGTAGAGGACCTTGACAATCTCCACCGTCTGCTTCTCCGACACGGACATGTCATAAATCTTCTTGTCCGGGTCGATACCGAAGCCGTACTTGTCGCTGATTGCCCGGACCTTTTGGGCAATCTCCTTTCGGTCCAGCTTTTTGCCATCGTGGAGGCCCAGGACAATGTTCTCAGCGGCGGTGAAGACATCCACCAGCTTGTAGTGTTGGTGGATCATACCGATGCCATGGTCAAAGGCATCCTTGGGTGAGCGGATGGCCACTGGCTTTCCATCCATAAGGATCTCCCCCTCATCAGGGAGGTAGATCCCAGCCAGCATGTTCATGAGGGTGGTCTTCCCGCTGCCGTTCTCCCCCAGCAGGGAGAGAATCTCCCCCCGGTCAAGGGCCAGGTCGATGTGATCATTGGCCACCACCTTGGCGCCAAAGCGTTTGGTGATGCCGCGCAGCTCAATGGCATGGACAGTTTCCAAGGCTGTCATCCTTTCTCCCGTCTCATCAAGACGGCCATTTGTCGGTTTCATTATATCGGAGCCTGTCGGCGGGGGCAAGTCCCGGGCTCACAAAAAGTGGGAGGACCACCGGGGCGGTCCTCCCTTGTCCTGTAGGATGTCGTGTTGATCAGAAGGCCTCGTTGAGCCATTCAATGCCATCGATGCGAGCGGTAAAGTAGGGGGCGGACTGGAAGTAAGACTCATGGAAGGCGCCGTCAAACACAGCCTCCTCAGCGTCTGCCACAAAGTCTCCGTCAGTGTCGATGGCCATGCAGGTGGTCATCTCGGCGCCATCCACGGTAAAGGTAGAGGTGTCAAAGACCTGGAGCGCACCAGAGCGGATCTGCTCCTCCACCTCAGCCAGCTTCTCAGCAGTGCCGGGGGCGGCAATCTCCTCGTTGAGGGGGGTCATGACCACAGCGCCTTCGTCCATGCCGTGGCACCAATCCTGGTCAAACTCCTGACCGTTGGCCACAGCCTCAATGGCATACTCAAAATAGATGGACCAGTCAATGCGGGTGCCGATCAGGGAGGCCTCGGGGGCGATGGAGATCATATCATTGTTGTAGCCGGTGTGGAAGGCGCCGGCGGCCTGGGCGGCAGTAGCGGGGGTGGTGTTATCGGAGTGCTGGGAGATCATGATGCAGCCCTCGTCACACAGAGCCTGGGCGGCGTTGCCCTCCAGGGTGGCGTCGGACCAGGAGCCCACGAAGTTGACCTTCATGGTGACAGAGGGGCACACGCTCTTGGCGCCCAGGTAGTAAGCGGTAAAGCCGGAGATCACTTCGGCAAAGGAGTAGGCGCCCACATAGCCGATGACAGCCTGGTCGGCGGTGATCTCGCCGTTGTCGATCAGCTCCTGCATCTTCATACCGGCCACCACACCGGCCAGATAACGGCCCTCATAGATATTGGCGAAGGCGTTGTGGGTATTGGTCAGGTCGTCCACAGCGGAGGCCTGATTGGTGCAGGCAATGAACTGGACATCGGGGTAATCAGGAGCCACCTTCAGCATGTACTCCTCGAAGCCAAAGGAGTTGTTGATGATGAGCTGGCAGCCCTCTTCGGCCAACTCGATGTTGGCCTCTTCGCAAGAGGAGTCCTCACCAATGTTCCACTTCACGCTCCACTCCACGTTGATGCCTTTGGCTGCCAAAGCCTCAGTAGCAGCCTCCTGCCCACGGATAAAATTGTAGGTATAGCCCTGGTCATTTTCATCGCCGATGCAGATCAGACCCACCTTGACCGTCTTTACACCGTCGGTTTCGACGGGGGCAGTCTCGGCGGTATCGGTCCCGGCGGGGGTGGACTCCTCAGCATCGGAGCCGCCGGAGCAGGCGGCCAGACCGAAGATCATAGACCCGGCCAGGAGCATGGCAAGGATGCGCTTCTTCATGTTCATTGTCCTCCTCATATAATTTTGACACCCAAACATACACAAAACGGCTGTCTTCAGCCGGGGTATCCAAGCATACTCGCATACCGCGCGGCAAGACAGCCGAAAGGCGATCCGCTCATCCCGGACAAGAGGGGCTTATCCCTCCTCCGGCTGCGGCAGCATGCTGAGAACCTATGTAAAAAGGAATCGGCCTTTGAGACCGGGAGCAGAAACGGCGCTCTCTGTCCCCTCTCTCAATCGCAGAATTCAATACTCCCGTCGTCTCCCATGGACTTGACCCGGGCCAGGGATTCCACGCGAACGCCCATACTGCGGATGAGGTTGCCGCCGGGCTGGAAGGCCTTTTCCACGCAGATGCCCGCCCCCACCAGTTCGGCGCCGGCATCCCGGACCAGTTTGATGAGCCCCTGGAGGGCCGAGCCATTGGCCAGAAAATCGTCAATGAGGAGCACCCGGTCGGTGGGAAGCAGAAATTCCTTGGAGACGATAATATCATACACCTTGCCATGGGTAAAGGATTCCACCTTGGAAGTGTACACATCGCCGGCAATATTCTTGGTCTTGTTCTTCTTGGCAAAGATCACCGGGCAACGAAAAAACTGCGCAGTCACACACGCGATCCCGATCCCCGATGCCTCGATGGTCAAAATCTTGGTGACTCCGCAGTCGCCAAACAAGCGGTAAAATTCCTTGCCAATCTCCTGGAAGAGGGCCACATCCATCTGGTGGTTGAGAAAACTGTCTACCTTGAGTACGTCTCCGCCCTTGATCTTGCCGTCTTTTCGGATGCGTTCTTCCAAAAGTTTCATGCGGCCACTCCTCCATCTTTATGAATTTGGATTCGATTCTATTCTACATGAAAATAACTCACCGTTCAATCACGCAAAATGTCACAAAAAAGCCCATCTTTTCCTTGACCTTTTGACGGATACTACAGCATATAAGTTTCCCTTTTGTGAAATTTTCACAGCCTTGCCTCAGCGGGCACCTGCCTTTTCCAGGCCTATCCATTGTTTTTCCAGTCTTCTCCTGGTAAAATAGAAGGGCATTTCCTCTCCCCTTTCGCTCCCCGTTGAATGGAGGTACTTATCCATGATCCTGCGGCGTTTGTCAGCCCTTCTGCTGTGCGTGATTTTTCTCTGCTCCCTGTCCGCCTCAGCCTTAGCGGTGGAGTTTCCCGATGTTTCTCCCGAGCACTGGGCCTACAACGATATTCAGAGGGCCTCCGACTATGGCCTTATTCAGGGCCTGGAGGACGGCACCTTCCGCCCCGAAGAGCGGCTTAACCGGGCCAGCTTTGTCACCATCCTCCAGAGGATGTTTCATTGGGAGAGCGTGACCCCACCCACCCCATCCTATTCCGACGTCTCTCCAGACGACTGGTGCTACGCCGCCGCCGAAACCGCCCTGGCCCATGGAGTTGCCGAGGCCGGCGATCTCTTCCAGCCCATGGCCTACATCACACGGGAGGATATGGCGGTGATGCTGGTCCGTGCCCTGGGATATGAGACCCTGGCCAGCGACATCGCCCCCACCGCCGTCTCCTTCCCCGATGTCACCGATTACGCCGGACACATTGCCCTGGCCGCCGCCTTTGGTCTCACCACCGGCGTGGAGGTAGACGGTCAGCTCCTTTTCCAGCCCGATTCCTTTGCCACCAGGGGACAGGCCGCCGCCATGCTGGTCCGGGTCTATGAGCGGATGAACTCCAAGGTGGATTTCCTCACCGGCTTTTACGCCTTTGCCTCCTACTCCCAGATCGCCCTTACCGGCGATATGGACACCGTCTGCTTGGGCTGGGCCCGGATGGAGTGGAGCGAGGGGGTGGGCCCCGTCCTTAACTCCTCCAAAACAAACGGCAATGACTGGGTAAAACCAGTGGATTCCTCCATCGCCACCTCCTATTTCCAGGGCAATGGCACCCCCTACAATTTAAATATTTATGCCGACACGAAGCAAACCGTGGCTCTGGCCGACGGCTCCGCCACCAGCGTGCTGGAAAAAGTTCTTCCCGACGCTGTTGCCCGCAGCCAGGCGGTTGCCGCCATCGCCGCAGCCAGTACCGACTACGCCGGTATTGTCATTGACTTTGAGGGACTGCGTACTGAACTTTTAAAGGATGATTTCGTCACCTTCCTCGCAGAGCTGCGCGCCGCGCTTCCCGCAGACAAGCGTCTCTATGTCTGTGTTCCCCCTGACGACTGGTACAAAGGCTACGATTATCGTGCCATTGGCGAGGTATGCGACAAGGTCATCCTCATGGCCCACGACTACCAGTGGACCTCCATTCCGGAGTCCTATGTGGGCACCGGCAACACCGACTCCCCCGTCACTCCCATCGCCAGCGTGTA
>OERZ01000230.1_pt1 | contig 11395 bp, 21 predicted proteins | sample 1540151 | NCBI WGS metagenome assembly OERZ01 (sample SAMEA3891880, study PRJEB23780) | metagenome | biome: terrestrial biome; feature: animal house; material: Caecal content | place: Italy | collected 2015-05-05 | reverse complement strand
GTATTCGTACTCTATGCGCGTCGTTGTTCTCCCGTCCGTCAGCACTTGGTTGTCATCGCTGTTTTGCTTCCAAACCTGTAAGGTCGTTTCAGATTTGTAGTTGTACGGGCAGCGCACTATTTATCCTCCTGAAAAAACGCCCCGTAAATCGGAACGCTTGGAAAAATTTTTTTCAAAAAATTTGTGAAAAGCATTGACAAATACGTATTTAATGCGTATAATATAAGCATGAAAGGCAGGTGATCGCCATCAAGCACAGCGACTTCATCAGGCTTCTTGAGCGAAACGGCTGGTACTTGAAAAGAAGCGGCGGAAATCACGACATCTACACAAACGGGAGTGCAATCGAAGCAGTCCCAAGGCACAAGGAAATCAAGGAAAACTTAGCGCGGGCAATCATTAAACGGAGAGGGCTGAAATAAGCCCTCCCGCTCCCGCCAAAAATACAAAATACTATGGAGGTTTACCCTATGAAAAACACGTATCCGATCGTTTTGACTCCCGAAGCGCAGGGTTTTACCGTGTATATTCCAGATTTTGACATCAACACCGAGGGTGACGACCTGACCGAAGCCATTGAAATGGCGCGCGATGCAATCGGCTTAATGGGGATCGACATGGAAGACGACGGAAAAGCGCTTCCTGTCCCGAGTCCTTTGCAAAGTATACAGGCGCAGGACGGCGATACCGTCTCGCTTGTAGACGTCGATTTCACGGAATACCGGCGCAAAAACGAATTGCGCACAGTAAAGAAAAATTGCACTCTGCCAAGCTGGCTTTGCTACGAAGCCGAAAAAGCAAATATCAATTTTTCCCAAGCTTTACAATCCGCTCTTAAGCATGAACTGCATATTGCGGACTAAGCAAAATCATATAGAAAACCGCTCGACCCCGTGACGGGTACGGGCGGTTTTTCTCTTTTTCAAACTTTCTCTAATATCATATTAGCACATTTTTATTCTACATATCCTACAATTTTTTTAAATATCGGTATGCGCGAACCCACACGCTTTTTTCTGTATTCCCGCCGCCTATGTAGTCGGCTACCTCGTTCCAACTCTTTCCGGCAACAAAGCGCAGAATAAAAATAGTCCGCAGCTGGCTGTCGGCGATTGAATTGATGAAACGCATTGCTTTGCGGCGCTCTTCCTGTCGTTGCTGCAAAGCCGCTTCGAGCTTTTCCTTTTCTTCGATAATCTGTTCCCCCACGGCGCCGATACGGTCGCCGCCGGAGCCTTTCCCCGGAAGCCCCGTCAAAATCGGCGTCACGCGCGCCGCTTCGGTTTCCAGTTCCTCGATGCGCTCTTGCAGCAGCTTTATTTCTTTGTCAATATACCGCAGATTATTAAGCTCGGTTATGTTCATCGCTTCGCCCTCTTTTGGAAAAAATACAACCCTTAAACGGACACAGGTCTCGCTTCCCATCGACCTTTATTCTGTATACGCATTTCTCATTGCGGCATATATAACCGCCGAAGTCCTTTTTAACGCTTTTCATCTTTTCACCTCACAAAGCAGAAATACTCATAACGCAGTAGCCGGGCAGGCAGAATTCCCCAAGGTATCTGCCTGTCTCGCCGCCTTTCTTATTTCTCCACCTGTGCGCGCATGGCGTTGAGCAGCTTCATGCAGGCGCCTGTAAACTTGTTTCTCTGTTCGTCGGGCATTTCTTCCATGACCGCGAACAGCGCGTTGAAATTGTCTTGAATACTCTGAATGTAAACCATCGCCTTGGCGGAGGTTCCGTCGGCAAGCGACAACTGCTTTTCGAGCTTTTCATGTTCGGCACCGGCGGCGGACAGAGCCGCTTCGAGGTCCTTAATTTTGCTGTCTTTCTTTTCGGCTTCCGCCCGCACCTTTTCCTGCGCTTCTTTGAGCGCTTCTTTGAGCGCTTCTTTTTTTGCCTTTTTAACCGCTTCGTCAATGCGCTTTTGTGTCTGCGCATCGGCGCCGGTCTCTTTTTTTGCCTGCTCGGCTGCTTCGCGCTTCGCTTTTTCAAGGGCGGCTTTGTGCTCAGCGTCTCTGTCGGTCAGCTGTTTTTCAAGCGCGGTAATGCGTTCGCGCATTTCGTCTTTTTCGGCGTCATACTCCGGCTCGGTGTCCTGCGGTTCCGATTGGGCTTTCACTTCGGCAAGCTCTTCTTGCAAAAGGCTTATTTGCTCGCCCTGGTCTTTTGCCTTTTGCACCAACGCCTTGACTTCTGACACCGACATGCCGTCAAAGGTGTTTTCGGCGAGCATCTGCGTGCGCTCCACGGGGTTAATCTGCGCAATCAAATCCAGCTTCGTGATGCCGAGACTTGCATTCGACTGCAAAACCGTTGCGCCGAGGCGTTCGTAGGTGGAAATGTATGTGTAGGCTTGGCGCGGCTTAATGCCGACCGCCTTTTCGGTATACTCATCAAACGCCGCGTAACCAAATTCCTCATAGAGCTTTTCGTCCCGCATCTTTTTCAAGTCCTTGCAGATTTCCAAAAGAGACTGCGCACAGATTTCCCCATTGGCGAGGATGCGCTGGTGTGTCTGCACTGCGGTTCTGTATGTTTCGCTGACTTCGTTCGTGGTAGTGGTGATGATTTCTTTTTCCATGGTTTTAACTCCTTTTCTTATGCCGCCGAAGCGGTCTTTTTCTTTTTCGGGCGTCGGCTGCCGGCTCGCACCCACGCAATCCATTTTTCAATAAATTCTTTTTCTTTTTCGGTTACGCGCCTGTCCTTGTATCCGTAATTCTGACAGATTGTATCGCCCTTGACCTCAATCGTGACGAGCCGCTTTTCCGGCTCCTTGGCAAGCCGCATAAAAAGAATGGTCGTTTTTCCGTTTACATGCCGTTCGGCATATCCGCCCACACAATGGGACAGCACCTTGCCCTCTTCGACGATGTCGTTAATGCCTTTCGGGATTAGGATTTGATATGTTCCGTCTGACCACTCGTATTTCTTTTTGAGCTTTTCGTAACGCTCCCGGTACTTCTCAAATGCCAATTTATCCTTTTGCACAGTCACGGCGTCGGAGGCGTTGTCGTGCGCCTCTTTGAGCCGCTTCGGGTAAATGACATCCCCGCGGGAAAGGTCATACTTTAAGCTTTCGGCAAAATCGAGGTAATCCGTCCACCAAATCGCCGTGGTCTCATAGTCTTTTTGTTCCGGTCGCTTTCGAGGTCCTTTTTCTTCCTTTGTCTTTTTTTCAAGATAGTTCAAGGTTCTTGTGAGGTTCAGCTTGCGAGCCTTAACAGCTTTCGCAATTCGTTTTACCGCTTCGTAATGGTAGCGCTCGTAAATTTCTTTTGCTGCATTGTATTGAATATCGCTTTTTATGGAACGCAGAATTTGATAAATTTCAAAATCGCCTAATCCGTAAAATGCTTTTTGAAACACCCGGAACTCGTCCCGGCGCATTCTAAACATCGCCTGCACCGTCGGCGCGTTCCAGTTTATTAACCGCTTCATCGGACGACCTTCCGTGAGGCTGCAAACGAAGTCACCGAAGCCGAGCTTTAACAGTCTTTCGACATTTGAATACAGCGCCGAATATGCAAGGAATTTAACATCCGGGGATTCTCCGCAAGGGTTACGGTAATGCATCGAATACCACCATTGTTCATAGGCTTTATCAAACAAGTCCATCGGCGCATATTTCAAAAAGGTGCTTTGCAGGCGGTCAAATCCGATAAAGCTGTACCCGCGCTTGTCCCACGAAGAAATGTTATATGCATAGGTTCTCGTAAACGGCTCAACAATGCTTTTCGGCTCGTGAAACTGCCCGTCCCGCATTCCAAGATAGGTGTAGTCATACTCCTTTCGGAACACACGCACATATCCCGGCGTTAAGTAATAGACCGCCGAGATGTCATATTTCGGCTTTGTGTTGTAATTTCGTCCGGTGTAATTCTTTACAGCATAACCGCAAAGCAAATATACGGTATTTGCCCCGACCGGCTTTACGACCACGAAGCGGCGCCACTCGGTAAGGCTTTTGCAATCTTTTGCGCGGTACATTTCTTTTAGCTGTGCTTTTCTTCCGCATTTCGGACAAACGGCAAACTCGTTGTGCTTGTTTAGTATTCGGTCGTAATCCCCCTGCGTCATTATTCTTTTTGTGAATTCCTCTAAAAACACTTCTCTGCAGGATGTGCACACAAACTCTCGGCACTGTGCTTTTCGGTCGTCTCGAAAGAACAGATACGGCAAAAAGCAGTCTTTGTTGATTTTCGCTTCGTCGTCCGGCGTCAGCTCCGGGGCGTGGCGCAGAATTGTTTCCATGGTTTTATACACCCGCATTTCCCCGCCCCCTTAAAACAAATCGTCAAGCGACAGAGAAATCACCTTGCCCGTGTGCCTTTCCGGCGACAGATTACCGCAAAGGTTAATGCGCATGGTCATTTCAATATCGGCTGTGGAGAAATAGAACTGAACGGCGCGCTTATATACTTCGAGGTCCGAAACGGCGTTGCCGGTCTTCTCCATGATTTTTTTACAGCAGTCCGAAAGCGTCTTGTCGCTCTCAACAATTGCTTGCGCAAACTCGTCATCCTGCCGGCAGAACATTTCGAGCGTTTCCGCCACCGGCTTTGACACGGCTTTTTCTTTCGGTCCGCCCGAAAAGGCTTTCAGTTCATTTTTCAGTTTTTCTATGGCTTGTTCCTGGTACATTGTTCAAACTCCTTTCAAATCATCGTGGCGCCGGCGAAGAACATAACGACGCCGACAATCAGTTTCATTCCCGCCAGTAAAATCGCGCTGTATATCAGCACGCCCAAAGTTACGGACAGCAGCGAGATTATAGCTTTTTTCATTTCTTTTCGTTCCCCGCTTTCAGATAGTTTTCAATCACAGTCTTCGCGGCTTCCCAGCCGTAGCACACCGCCGTTTTATATCCTTGGGCTTCGAGCGCTTCAAGCCACGCCAGCTGATTGGCGGTCGGTTTGTTTTTCCCGGCTTTCAGTTCTATGTAAAGTCCGTGATAGCCGCTTCGCGCGACCGGCAAACACAAGTCCGGCACGCCCGACTTCAACCCTTCGGAGCGCATGCGCGCGCCGGTCCACTGGCTTCGTTTTCCTTCGTTCGGAATGTGAAAAAGAAGATTCAACGCCGGGTATTTTCCGGCGGCAATGGTCGCCCAAACAAAAAGGCTGCGCTGCTCCTCGCCTTCGGTCACGGTCGGCGTCGTTGCCCCTGCGATAATCATTGCGCGTCCTCCATTTCTATTGGCGGTCTGTCACTGATTACAGTTTTTTTCGTTGTCCTTTTCAGCCATTCCGCGAGCAATTTTCCATCATCGTCCATTCTCTGTTCTATTGCATTTTGATATTCCTCTAATAGCACCACCATCAACGGTGCAGTTAAATCAGACACAGGAAATATCGCTGCCGAAAGTTTTATAGACATATAGTCCAAAACTTTCAAAATCTTTCCCTCATCTTTTTTCTCTACAGCCTCCACAAGCATTTTTGTTATTAAATTCAAATCCGATTTGTTCATTGCGCGTCCTCCATTCTGATTTGCTCGGCCGCTTTGGATTTTTCCGCTTCGAGCCTTTTTTCTTCCAGTTCCATGGCGGTTTTGCACATCTCGTACATTTCGCCGAGTTTATCTACGAATTCAAAACTGATGCCCTTTGCCGGCATGACAATCGCGTAAAGCATCAATCCGACCTTTACGGCAAAATACGGCTTACCGTCTTTCGTATATCGCAAATAGACTTCTCGCGCCTCCATTTCATCCCGAAGCGGTTCGAGATAACTTCCGACAAGACAAAGCACGCCTGCTTCCGTTTTGTACGGACGCAAAATATCCCCTTCCTGCCAAAAGTTAATGCCCATCGGCTCGCACAGGCTTTCTGACGGGTCGATGTCCTGCATATTGAATCTGCTCATATCCAGGTTGGTAAAAATGATTTTTTCCTTTTTCTTCTCGTCAATCCCGAACGCAAGCGCAATTCCGTCACAGTCCATGTTGGTGAACTCCGGAACGAAATAAACGGCACTTCCGTTTCCAATCCACAAGCCCGCTTCGGTGCTCGTCATGCACACCAGTTTTGCGTCTTTGCACAGCTTTGCAATTTTAGAAATTTTCATTTTTAATGCTCCTTTTAAATTATTCATACACGCCCCAGTCTTCGAGCGCCCACGGCGGCGGGTCGCTGTCCGTTCGGTACATCACGACGGACAGATACCAATGCCCGTTGAATGGATTTTTGCGCGCGAAACACCGCACAAAGCGGTAGCCCTTATATCGCCGCTCCCAAAAGGCAGCGTCGTCGATGCGCTCTTTTGCCCAGTGCTCGAGCTGCCTGTTCGATGTCCGTCCGTCCCGCTTCGACGGGTCCGGCACGCGCGGCGGCGTCATGTTCCGTGAGCATATGTATTTCCGCTGTCCCGCCTGCGGAATGGATTTAAGCATATATTTGGCGGCCGCTTCGGGTCCGAACCGCTCCGGCTGGAAGTTATCCGCATTCACTCGGATGCCCTTATCCCACATGCGCTCCATTGTTCTGTCGTCCAGCCCGCCGGTGATGAACAGATGATAGTGCCAATTCACACGCCCTTTGCGTTCCCCGGTCTTATAGGTCACCTGCTCTATGGTGTAGGCGTACTTCATCGGCCGCTTTAGCGCTTTGATTTTCTCTTTGAGCTGGTGTCGCTGTTCTTTGAGCGCGTCCCGCTTCGGCATGGCGGCGAGTGCTCGCTCTGCCTTTTTCAGTTCCGATTCCCTTCGTCGCCTAACTCGCGCAAGGTAATTCGAGAGTATCCGCTTCGCTTCGTCCCGGTCTTGCGGCGCAAGCGCCGGGATAAATGTCGGGTGCATGAAATAATCGCGGTCGTCAAAGTTGGCGTTTGCCTTTCGCACGAATTCACGGACAGCCTTGTTGTGGTTGTATTTTTCCTGCTCGGCGGTTGACCGCTTCGTCTTCGGCGCTTTGGACGGTATTCGTCTGCCGTCGGAAAATACCGGGTAGAAATCTACATCCAGCAGCTTTCCCGAGTAAGTGCGTTTCTCCCGATTCATATCTCCTCGCCCCCGGTCGCTGCGAAGATATTTGCCCCCGCGTTGTTCAGTTCAAATACGGCATTGTAAAGCGCGGTCCGCAAATACATCTTTGGGCTTTTTATCGGGTACGGGATTTCGTTATAGGTTTCAATGACGTGCATGATATGCTCGTTCTCGAGTTTTTTATAAATTGCCTGCACATCAGCCGCCGGATGCATCACGCCGTCGACGCGCAGCTTGTCCTCCGGCCGAAGCCGAAGTACCTCCACTATAATGGCGGCAAGCTCTTCCGCCTGCAGAAGCGTTGCAAGCGGTACACAATCTATGGAAATCTGCTCTTTCACTTTTTCGAGCACGTCATCAAACGACGGACGGACTGACGGATTTTCACAGCATAAAGCATTTGTCTTTTCCATTTTGTCAATTCCTTTCATTTTCAGTAGTTGTCGGTCATAAACGCTTGAGTTGTTACTATACAGTACGAGGCCTTCAAGCGCCCGACCGGACGCGTAAAATTTGGTAAGAATTTGACAAATGCCGATTTTGTGATATACTATATATAGTGTATTTTATTTAACTCGGCACTTGTTGTTGAGCGACCGCCTCGCGTTCCAGCGCGGGGCGGTTATTTTTTTGTCAAAGCATTCATTTTAAAATCTTTGTCACCCCTTTACTAATCTCCTTAAATGTGTTATTTTTTTATTAAAGGAGGGTTTTATGGAAGATTTATATTTTGATACTCAACTTACTTCTGAAGACGTTGCAATAATCTGTGCTGCATATTCTCTGTATATTGAAGAAGTCGAGCGAGAACATAAACGGCATTTTAATGCACCGCCAGACAAAAAACGCAATTTATTTAAAAACATAAACATTGCCAAAAACGGCATGGATGCTTTTATAAATCAACAGCCTATCACTGCTGCGCAAATGCTCATTCTATATCCGTCGTTACAGTATCTAAAAGAAATTATTGTTTCAGATAGACGCAGTTCTTCCGATAAAGAAGAAATTTCCGAACTACGCAATATGCGCGATCAAATCAATACTGTCTTAACTAAGTTGAAACCGTTATATGATTCTGTAAACGATGAAGACTTATCAGACAGCTATTTGTAAGATATGTTCAGTTTCAATTTTTTTGCCTTTTGGAAGTTTTGAATAACCGCTCTCTTAAAGGCGATTTCCGCTGCACTTAGCTTTATCTTTTTTCGCTTTTGCTTCATAGCATCTGTCCCCTTATAATCAATTCCTTTCCGCCTCGCGTTCCAGCGCGGGGCGGTTATTTTTTTGTCTTTTCTTCCGGCAGCCAAACGAGTTCTTTCGGCACACCGTAAAGCCGCGCGAGCAAATCCAGCGACAGCTTTTCCCGTATTCTCAACGGAAGCGTGACCGGCGGCGCCGCTTCGTGGAATCGGCTTTCAAGGTAAGGAATGACTTGAACCTCGAATTCAAGCCGTTCTTCATCCGATGCCGGGCACCACGACGGCAACCCCAACTTCTTTCTATAACGCCGCCACAGCTCGGCGGCGACTGGGTTTCGAATGTTGACCCGGTAGCCGTATTTGTTATCTTCGATAAACGGCGGCACTGGCAGATTGATTTCAGAAAACCGCTCCGGCATCATGGCTTTGACTCCTGTTTAAAAACAATGGCGTCCAACATTTGTTCGACGCAGGTTTGCGCATCGGAAAGCAGGATTTTCAGCTTTGCGTTTTCTTGACGCAGGTGCGCAATCTCGGTGTTTTGTCGCGCGATGATACCAATCAACGCTGCGGTGTTTCTATCAGTTTCATGCTCCACTGTTTTCTTTCCTTTCCTCATAGTCCTTGTTTACGGCTTGATAAATTCTGCATTGCTCATATTCATTTGCGCAATACAGCGTTTTGAACCTGTCTTTTGCATCAATCGTTTTAAAGTCCTGCCGTGTTGATATGCTCTCCCCGATGCCTTCGCACACAATAGCTGCCCGCCCGCGAAGCGTAGCATCGCGCAGATAAAAAGGGCACAGGATATGTTCGTCCCAGTAGTACATTTCAACCCCCTGCTTTAAGGCTTGAAAATGTCTTTTTCGGACATTCCCTTTCCCTTTTTATATGTTTCGCAATGCTCGTCCGTCGCGTTCTTGTCTCGCGGCGTGCCACTGTCTGCCATGCAAGTACACATTGTGCCCGAAGCGGACTTGAAAAAGAATGCGCAATCTTCGCAGACTTTCAGAGGCCCGGTCGGTTTCGGCGGACGCTTCGGAGCCGCTTCGCCTTCGTCCCGGTGGTGCACCGGCGACCTGCTTCGCCGCCCGCTCGGTGTCATTGGCATTACTCGGTCACCCCAATTCTTCCGCACTCGTCAACTCTGTGAAATTGGTTTGCTACTTTCACAATCTCTTTTTTACTAAGCAAGCTTTTGAGTTCTTCGCTCGTGTTCTTGCTATAAAGCACATTTCTGACAAGGTGGTAAAGCAACTGAATGGCAATTCGGTCGTCGATGTGAACATCCAGCCCGCCGCACCAAAGTGGCCAAATAGAAAAGTCTATGTCTGCATCGCATAGGTTTGCACCGTGGAGTTCTGCACCGCATAGGTCTGCGTCGCGGAGGTCTGCACCGCATAGTTCTGCACCATAGAGGCTTGCACCACTGAGGTTTGCACCTCGGAGGTCTGCACCTCGGAGGTCCGCTTCGATGAGAATTGCTTCGCGGAAGTCTGCATCTCGGAGGTCTGCACCTCGGAGGTCTGCACCACACAAATACGCTTTTTGCAGGTTTACGACACGAAGAATTGTAGCTCTAAGTTCCTCATTGTTTAGGACTGCCCTTTTACCTCTCCAATCCCTGCCCAACCATTTCTTGTGCGATTCCAAAACCTGGTCTAACTCTTCTTTTGTCATTTTCTCGCCTCCTGTTTAACCATTCGAAACATGTCTCGCGCGGGAATACCCTGCCGTTTGCAGGCGCGGCGGATGGCACGGCAGTCGCGTTCGAACCGGATGATTTTATCCTCGTGATATAGTGCCACAATCAGCGCCGCGACGATGAGCACGTCAATCATCGTTCGAAAGAACATAATTACACCCCTCCTTTGAACATGCTTTGCAGCTTTGTTTTTTCAAGTCTCCACTGTCTCCCTATCTTAATTCCAGGAAGCACCCCGGATTCCAAATGCTTTCTTACTGTGTCCTCCGGCATGCGCAAAAGCACACTTGCTTCTGAAAGGGACAGCATAACGGGGACCGTATCCCAGCTTACATAACATCTTTTATAAACACTGGTAGCCATTTTTGTCCTCCTAACCTACATAGACCACAATAGCTTTTACAAACTCTGTGTTATCAAATTTTTCAGCAATCATCTTATGGAATTCGGCATCTGACAAATCTTTGTATTCATCTTCATTGCACAAATCATCTTCAAGTCGATCCATATAATCATCGCAAATAAGCCATTCATCTTGATACAGTGTGAGTTCTTCAACATAGCATCTAATAGCGGTACATTGTAAATAACTACACCCCTCGTCTCTCCATGCGTCTTCTCCTGCAAACACCAAAAGAGGTAAGTCCGGGTTTTCAACAATGAGTTTTCTCAACTCACTTGTATCGTTCATTGAACAATTAAAATTTGTTGGATTCATTCTTCTCCTCCTTTGCGGTTGACCGCAATATTACATAGTTTCTGTTTGCTCCAACGCCAAATCGGCGAGCAGCTCGTCTTGTTGGTTTTCGTTCATCTTGTCACACATCCTCTGCTTTTTGTTTCATTTTGCAACATCTATTGCAAAAAAATTTGCAATGTCTTCTGGCCCTATGTCAAGTATTTTGCACAGACTCCTTACCTCGTTCAAGTTGAATACGCTTTCTCCGTTGAGCTTATTTGAAAGAGAATGTACGCTCATACCTGACTTTTCGCTTACGCTTCTGTAACTTTCGCCGAGTTCTGTAATCCTTCCCTTAATTTTCCGAAGCTCCTCGTACTTTTTCATTTTTTCACCTCCAAGCGTTTCATATTGCAACACTTACTATATCACGTCGGCTTATATCTGTCAACCCGTTTTGAAACATTTTTTCAAAAAAATTCTGTTTTGTTGTTGCATTTTGAATTATAATGTGGTATAGTCTCGTTGGTGATAAAAATGTCGGATATAAATGTAGAAAAATTCCCCCGTAGGCTTACTGAGGCAATTGAGGCAAGTGGGGAGAGCATCCGCTCCATTGCAAAAAAAGTGCAGGTTAGTCCTGCAAGTATAAGTCGGTATGCAAATGGCGTCTTGTCTCCAAAAATACCAACCGTTTATTCGCTCGCTGAACATCTGGGGGTAAATCCCCTTTGGCTTATGGGCGCAAGTGATGAAAAAGGGAGACACAGGCAAAAAAGATCTGTGCTGATTCCTGTGCTTGGCGTAGTCCGTGCAGG
>OERZ01000228.1_pt1 | contig 11411 bp, 15 predicted proteins | sample 1540151 | NCBI WGS metagenome assembly OERZ01 (sample SAMEA3891880, study PRJEB23780) | metagenome | biome: terrestrial biome; feature: animal house; material: Caecal content | place: Italy | collected 2015-05-05 | reverse complement strand
TGAGGCGTTGAAAGCCTGTTTGTCAAGGTTCACGCCCTCGCTACTTATTTTCGTAGCAAGGTGCCGTGGAGCGGCTGGCGCTCCTTCAGGAAGCGAAACGGGCCAGGATCTGGTTCATTTCATCCAGGTCCTCGCCATGCAGTCCAACCGCTAGTCGCTTGAGCAGGGCCGTCTGCTTGGGGGATAGTTTAGGCCGGTCCTGGAAGTACCAGTTGGCCATCCTGACCCCGCCTCCATATCGGCCCCGGACTGTCTCAAGGGGGTAGGTGAGTGTGAGCTCTTCAATGTCACGGCGGATGGTCCGTTCGCAGACGCCGAGTTCCGCCGCCAGATTCTGAACGGTATCGCTCCGCCGCTGGCACAGCAGATTGATGATCTGCTGCTGCCGGTCGTTGATCCTCACACTCTCACCCCCTTTCACCTCCATGGCCGAATCATACAGGTTAAAGCGGACAGCTCATGTCCGGATTAAAAAACTTTTTTGAAAAAATGAGTCCGGCCTTGGTGGACATAGAATAGCATCTCTGCTGAGTGAGCATCGGACATGGCGTGTCCGTCGCGCTACATTCGGAATTAAAAAAACCGGGGCGCATCCAAATGACAATTAAAGTCATTCAGATGCGCCCCGGTGCACGTTTCTGAGTCAACTCTCATCTGGTGCTTTTAGGCTACCATGCAAGAGGTGCATTAGAAACGGAAAGATATCGGTTCAGTTTTTTTCCATGTCATGCTTGGATAATATTTGATTGTCTAATTCCCAGAATTTACTTAAAATATCCCACTTATCATTTGCAATTGCACTTTCTGTAAAACGCACCATGCGATCGTATTCTTCTGGAGAAACATACGGGGTACAACAGCGTATTTTGGCCATATTCATCAGATCGTAATACATTTGTTCCTCAAAGGGATTGCTTAAATCTAAAATCTTCTTGGCCTTTTCCTGTATGCATTGATAGAGTGATTGATTTTCGACTGCTCGATCAATGTCATTCATCTTTTTTTGAGCTTCAGATTCTTCAGGAAACCCACCTTGAAAAATGAGAGTGGCTAAATACACACCTATTGGAGTCATTTCCTCATTATCTTTGATATAAGTGAATTCCTTGTCATGCATACGAAACGCCAGAAGGTTAATCAGTAATTCATCCAGCGATTTAGAGGAAAACAGCCCTTTCTGATACAGCGCATCATGTATTTCGTCCAGCTCATGCGCATAAACCATACGAGCAGCAGTTTCCTTCGAATCTTGTCTGGACATCCAGTCGTTTAAGCTCACAAGCTGTTTTAGAAATTCCATCATCAATTTATATCGAATAACTGGTGAAACGTGGTACATCGTACGCAAAAGAGTAATGAGTTGCTGGTTGATTTGCCGGGACAATTGAGCCTCTAATTCTGCATTGACATAGCTTGGGTTATTTAAGACGAGCTGCTTATCGCTGTCTGTAAGATACTCTCGTACATTTTTTGCTAATTGATTATTAAGGTCAGAACGGGTCTTTAATCTACGATCATTCTTGCGTCCGTCAAAATATTCAGAATTGATCAAGACAATTAGTAGTCCCTGACATTCTGGCCGTATGCAATATGAACTTTTGGGGTTTTCCGGATTTTCTTTAAAATCATCTGGTCGCAACAGCCCATCGCTATGGTCACAAATAGTTTTGATATAGTTTTTAACCGATTTTGTGGTAAGATCAGTACCAAGCCATCGGGAGGTATGTCGAAGAAAAACTGTTAATTCTTCTATTGTCATGTTTTCCATACCAAATTTTTTCTTAACTTCATCGTAAGACGGTGAAGGTTTAGGTGGTAAATCTCGCTGGGGATTTTTGCGTTCAGATTTACGCACACCAGACATGTTGAAGCCTCCTATTTAGCAAACTAAGGTCTCCGGACACAGGGTGTCCAAAATTTTATTTTAGTTCAATATCAAACTCTGCAAGATAAGCCTGGGCATCCTCAACAGGTTCGTTATATTTTACATTTAGGACTTCCTGGTACCAGAGATGAGTGGATTTACTAGGTATCAGTTTAACCCCAAGTGAATCCAGCAGTTTGGAACTGATAATTGGGGGCAAGTTCAACCCCAGACAAATCAGGACAGCAGTCTCTAAGCTTGGAACGTTCTCTCCATTGACGATTCGTCTAATGGTGCGTTCATCTCTATTAATAGCAACGCCCAAGTCAAGATTGCTCATTCCTTTCCAGTTAAGAAGAAGTTTCATGCATTGAGAAGGGTCATCTGTCATTTTCATACGAATTTCTATTTCTTCCTGTTTTTCCTTTTGACGGTAAGCTTTTTGTTGCTCCTTGGTTTTGGCGCGAAAATCCTCATTATATGTAATGTTAAAGGTATAGGCCCCTTCTTCACGATTAAGATAACAAACCGTATGGTATTCCTTGCTAACATCCCCTTGAATCTCCATATCAAAGACCAAACAGCACTCGTCCATATGAGAACGGGCATATTCTGTCAGATGGAGGTGACCTTCGGAATCCTTCTTAATATACATCGGGGCCTTGAAAACATAGTGGTTTTCAAGAAAAAGGTAATCTCCATCCTGCGTCAGAGAATGGAGAGCGGGGTTAACCAGCCGTTGTATTGCTGCATCCCGACCGCTTATGGTAAATGTTTGGTTTCTGGAAATGGCTCCCTTGCTGTAACTGTGCGGTGGGACATAATGGCCATCGATAAAATTAAATGTACCAACAGCCGATTCAAAACCCAGCTCTACCAAGCGAATTTTAGCAGCCTGCTTAGAGACTACAAACTCTACCGAAAGTTGTTGAATTACCGCCTCCATAACTTCAATTTCGTGGTGTGCACCGATTTCGCGCATAAATTTGGCAATATAGTCAGAAGCTTTTGCCTTAAAAGGGGCTGCAGGCATTTGGATTCGAGGAGCTAGTCGGTTAGCTTGCTGTTCCATTTTCTCTGTTGCCTGCTTGGACATATTTGCTCTTGCCCCTCCGACAACCTCACAGGTAATTCCATGTATTTTTTCATTATACAGCTTTTCCAGCATGAACACCTTGCGGTGCTTGATCCAATGGACACATTCGTGGATAATGGTATTGTTGACAGATCCGAGATTACGGAACAGGTACATCCGGGGATCAACAACTATGGTTTTTGCTGGAACATGGATAACTACGTACTTGTCATGTTCGATATCGTACATTTCCGCATCTGCTTCCAAAAAGAAGAGCTGTCCAAAAATGGACCCTTCTTTATTGATACGATGCGTCAAAACCGAAAGCCCCAGACGATCGGCTAAAACATAAGGGTCGACATAAATAGGAGGTTCTCCAACTTTTGTAATTCGTAAGGCTTCTGGATAATATTCCTCAAGAAAGTCTGTAGCCGTTTTTTCATATTGTGCAGGGCGGATATCTGGAACCAGCGCGTCAGACATAGAATTGTCTGGTATATTGCGCTTAGCATAAGGCGTAATTTCGCGGATTTCCCAGTCATCTAAGCCTTTGGATAGGTCCCCTTCGCAGGAAAAGCGAAGCCATGGATAGCAGGTATCATCGCTGTCATTGTGGTGATCGGCAGACGACACGCAAACCTCTAACTCTAGGCCAATGTCAAATGCAATACAGTTGCCAGGTCGATCTGTAACATAAACCCGTTGTACAGTTGCATCTATCAGTTCAGCATTTTTTATTTCAGCCACACGCATAGTTTCAAGCCCCATTGTGTGCCAATGGTTATCGAGGTACTTTTTTGCGGCATCGTATAGTCCATTATAGCACTTGTTACTGACATACTCGAAAATCGATCTTACAGCTGCCACTTAAAATCCCCCTACATGTAAATGACTGATTCTGATAACATTTTATACCATCGGGAGTCTGATAACAAGAGCATTGGAAGATATGTATCGTTCAACAAGTCATACATCACTTGTGCTAAAGAATAAGGAATTTTCAGGAAAAAATAGGCTCGGCCAGTGTCGATCACAGGCCGAGCCATTCTATCTATTCAAATTCCTTGAAATGAGGGTTTTGTGCCAAAAGAGATTGAAGATGCTCTTTCAGCATCGATTCTCCAAACCAGTCACATGCCTCCAGTAACTCCTCTTGCAGGTCGCCTACATAGGCGCTTTGGAACAACTGCCGAACCAGACGAGCATCCTCTTTCAGTTGAGCCAAAAGCTTGGGCTGGACGGTTTGATTCTGACAGAGTTCGTACAGATCATTACCCAACAGCTGTTCGGCGACTTCTGGCTCCTGGAGATGGCACTCGGCAGTATCCAGCAGCAATTTCATCATCTGGATGCCTACTTCCGGTTTCCACTCACTTACTTTTCCCAGGAGTTCCATGGTGTCCATCTCCAAAAGTTCCTCCGCACTCCAGAAGCGGACTGCATCAGGAAAGGCGGCAATCAGCAGATCTCGGCAGGCCCACTCATTCTCTGAGAAGTCCCAGTTGCGGACGGCAGCCTCCAGAGTGGTGCGATCCGGATGGAGCAGGGGATAGGCGCTCCAGTGGGCATCCAGCGCCTCCTGAAGCGAATCAAACAAAGTAGAGCTGCCCTCGCCGGAGAAAAAACTTTCCACATCGCTCAGGCCATCCACCGTTTGATAGAGCCAGTTGGGCCAGGCTTTGTATGCTTCATATTGGGGCAAATCAGGCAGCAAAGATTCCCCAAAAGAACCAAGTCGCTCCTTTGTAAGCAGAAATTGATCCTCAAAGGCTGGTTTTCCGCTTCGGGCCGTACCCAGCACCTCACCTGCTGTGCAGAAGGAATAGCGCTGAAAAAACGCCTGCAAAAGTTGGAGGTTACGTTGTGTCTAATTGTTGGCTGGAACCAAAGCGTGGGACATCCCGTAAATGGCCAGCTTGCAGGCCAAGAACCGTTCTTTTTCTCCACTGCTAAAGTGCGCTATTCCCTCCAGAATAGAGAGAACGCCACGCTCCAGGTCCTCTAGTGCCGCGTCGCTGGCCCGGGAAAGCTTGATGCGCTCCGACCGGTTTAGCGATGAGATGTTCCCAAAATCACCACACCAGCCGCACTCCCAGCGGTTGCCTCGTACCATGACAGGACTGCCGCAGTGCGGACATCGGATTGTAGACATGAGTATCTCCCATACAACAAATCAAATTTGAGTCGTTATTCTACACCCAGCGCCTTGAATACAGCTTCCTGCGCAGAGGTGTAAAAGATAATGCTGAACGCCCCCATCAAATCAGGAGGCACAGTTCCAAGATCTGCAGCTGAAGTAATGGGAAGCAGCATTTTCTTGGCCCCGCTGTCCAGGCAAACCTGGAGAACATTGGCCAGCTCATCCACTTTGGTAATAGCACCACTGATGCTGATCTCTCCCAAAACCGCAAGGCTGCTGAGCGTGGGCTTATTGAGAGCAGCGGATGCGATGGCAATTACCGTGGGCAATGCCAGAGATTTCGTCATCCCAATGCCATTGAGATCCTGATAGTTGATGATGTAGTCCTTCTGCGTTGTGCTGATAGAACGGGAGATCCCACCACCGTTGGCTTTGAGGTAGTTAAAGGCGGTATTTGTGGCCTCCTTGGCCTCTCTGTCACTGCCCAGACCGGTACGCTCAAATTTTCCGTTACCCGGGAGCATCTGGGTCTCCAGCCGATAGACCCCTATCATGCCAGACTTGGCTCGGGAAATGGTATAGACTGTTCCGGGATTGGCCATGCCCTCTGGAATGAGTTTTCCTCCGCCCTGCTCCGGCACTGACACAAAGAACTCCTCAAAGGTTTCGTTATCGATATAGGAGAAATTCACATCGTAGAACTCCATACCACCGATCTTTTTCAGCTGCTCCTTGACCCTGCGCCGCATCTCCAGAGCATAGGTCAGGATCTCCTCCATACTCCTATACCCATTTGCCACTGAACTGATGGTTGAATCATTTCTAGTTATAAATAATCCTGAAAATCAAAATTAAATTTTAGATTCACAATCGAAAGCATAAAGTTGAACAGCTGATATTGAGCTTTATTTTATTTTATAATATTCACATTTATCCTTCTTCCCGAACAATTGTTCCGCATCCCCAACTATTAGGGCAAACATAGATAACGATCCGCTTGCCATTTCTCTTGACTTCTGAAATTGAACTTTTTCGCATTGGCTGTCCACACTTTGGGCAATACACTTGACTCATATCAAAACCTCCTCAAGCCTTATAGTCATCATTGTCGTCGATCTTGCCCTTCCCGGCACAAACATTGCATCTGACATGGCCGATCGCACCACAATAACCACAACTGTGGTTAGAATTTCTGGGATCCTTGCATGTACCCCTACATACCGGACACAACACTTCGCCTTTCCCTAAGCATTCCGGACACCTTTTCATCTTCCATACTCCTTTCAAATTAATTCTGCAGTATATGATTCTGTTAGGCAATGAGAAGAGCACCTGCTTCTTCGGAATTTGCATCAAACAGTATCACAGAGCGGTTTTCCGCTGCATTGGCATTTTGTTGACCATTCGAGTCAATATCTGGAATGTGATACTTGTGATCGTAGCCTAGACCGATTGTTTGGGTGATCTGTTTTTCATCTACGCCCATATCGAGGAGCAAGTTTTTGACTGCATCAGCTCGCATAAGGCTGAGCTGTTTACAGCTCTCGTTGCTTCCTGCTGTAGCGGTTGTTCCAGCCAGCAACAGCCTAAAATTCGGATACAACGCCATATACTCGGCGATAGGTCCAAGAGTATCTGCTGCGGCATCATAGTCTGCAAATGTCGCGGTATCGGGAAGAAACAAAATCTTTTCTTCGTTAAATATAATAGGATTATCAAAACTGACGGCGGAGGTTTCAACGATAATTGAGGCATCCTGAAGAATGCTAACAGGTGTCACATAGGGAAGATTTAAATCGGTGGTTGGGGTAGTGCTAGGAAGGTCAGAGGCAAATTCCACAGACTGCACACCAGCGGCATAGAGCACACTGTTCCAAATTGATCTCAATGTCTCCAAATTTGAGGGGGTAAGTGGTGTTTGGCTACCTGCCACATCGCCAAGGCCAACCCAAATCACATCTATTCCATCCATCTTAGGCAACGCTTCAGTAGCAGTTAAGTAGTCAACTATCGTCTGACTATCGGCTTGAAGCAGGTTCTGTGTAAAATTCATATAGCCGCAAGTGGAAAGCCCACTGTCGGCAATTACGATGTATTTTTGTCCCTGCGTATCGGAAAGGCTCCGTACAGCTAGCGTAATTGCAGCAAGTGTGTCAACTTCCGGTGTTGTTGCTTGAGCATCTGTAAGAACAGCAGTAATTTGTGTGGCCTGCGCCTGTGCAATCTCTTTTCTCTTTGTACTGGACAGATTTTTTTCCGGTGCGGAAATCTGATAATCAGCAACTACATAAGGTGCACCATCATTGATGACAATGCATACTGATCCATAACTTGATGTGCTATTTATGATGGCATCTTGTATTGTCGCAGCATGTATGGCAGGAATCGGAGCGTTAGCATGGTATCCGCTTACAATCGCAATATTGATTGGGGTATTTGTGTCCTTAGTGGCATCGCAGCCAGAAAGACATACAACCAGCATGGCAATCACAAGCAGGATTGCACGGTATTTCTTTTTCATATTGGCGCCTCCCGTCAATGGTTATCCGATGTGAGTTTTTGCTCAGTCAAAGCTGAGATGCTGTCTGCATCTCTTAGTTTTTCAGCCAGCATAAAGCGGGCAAGTGCCTTGATTGCCTGTGTTGTTGTCCGTTCTTCCTCACAAGCCGAGAGATATCTTTGCTCATCCAGTGCGTTAAGCCGTTCCATCCAATTCTGATCCAGTTCCTGGCGTGCTGCATTCAGAATGTTCTGATGCTCCCGCAACCTACTTAGTTCACATTTCAGTCTCTCAAGTTTTCGCTTGACGGGGTCATCATTTAAGTATCCCAGAGCTAGATTGATGGCACTGGTAATGCCGGGTAGAATGCCCAATAAAATGGTGATCGCAACTGCCTCGCTGCTATCAGAATCGGTGGAAGTCAGGGAGGTGGAATTTCCTGTACTATCCACCATGCTGGATTCCACTCCAGTGAAGCTGATCTCCCGGGTCTCCCATCGGAGATAAAATGTGGCACAAAAGAGGAGCAAGAAGACGCCGCACATGGCGAAAATCATCCAGAGCCGGACACTGCTCATATGGTAACGATATAGATGGATAAAACGGGCAGTCACAAGCGGAATGAAATTCAGACTGACGGCACATCCCAAGGTCAGGATGACCGAGGTTGCTTGAGATTGATACATCACCCGATCAAAAACGGTGTACAGGGTGATGGCATCTAATGTACTAAGGCCCAGCACAAGGAATATAATGACGCCGTCCTTTGTCCAAAATGCCTGGTCTGCTTTACTGGCTCTCGCAGTATAAACGGGAAGCTGATAAAGGCTGTACTGTTTTTTCATGCCGTTACCCCCGTTCTGTTATAGCGATCGTACACAGTCTGAAGCTCTTTAATTTCCAACTCATACTGCTTGACTGCAGTGTCCACTAGCTGAATTTCCAGCAGCAGGCGCTCCAGTTCTGCCCGGTGCTTCAGAACGATTGAACTATTGGCGTCATGGTGATCTGGTTTTTGTGTTTGCAGATAGGCAATTTCCATCTGTTCATCTTTCTCAGCAAGCCGATCAAAGAACGGCTCACAGAGACTATCCGGATCTGTTTGTGTAAGGAACCTCTTGATATACTGCTCTGCCTTGTCAAGACGCACCTTGGGTAAAACTGCAGCGCAGTAGTCCACAGATGTCAGTGTAATATCCGGTGCATAGTGGGTAATGGCTACATTTTCCTTTCTTTTTTTGCGAAGAAATCTCATTTCTCTATGACCTCCTTCAGTGATTGCTCCATGACAGCACGCCGGAGCGTTTCATTAAGGCTGTGTCTAGATTCAAATTCTTTCTCCTCTTCAAAACTGTGGAGAATGTCGATCGAAGTATTGAATTTTGTTGTGTGCGCTGCAATCGAAGCACCGTGAAGATAAGACTGCACCCTTTGACCAGTTAATGCCGTTGCTTCTCTGTGCTTGCCTGCAACTTCGCTGACAGCGTGGATGAGGGTCTCATCGATTGCAGAAAGTCGCAGTTCAATTTCCTGCAGCCGGGCTTGAAGCCGATTTCGCTCAGCTGAGATCCTACCCGTATTGCGGGCGAGGATTGCAATTGTGACCCCTTCTGCTGCTGCCTCCGGCTGGCTGAGCTTTTTTTTCACAGTCTCATGTTCAACAACAAGTTCGGCACTTTCCATGCGCAGAGCAGAAGTTTGGTTTTCAAGATTGGTATAGAGTTTGTGAACAAATGCATCATAGATGGCCCGCTTGTTTTCAATGTAATGGCTATGCCAACCATCGTCGCGCCATACAACTGCGCCGCATTTCCCATCGAGATAGCCCTGGAACCTAGTGAGAAACAGCGGCATTCCCGTGATCCCCTTGATCTTAAGCCTCTTCATGAAAACTCCCTCCCATCAAAACAAAATGGCCATGAGCAGCCGGATCAACAAAATTATCACAAATAAACGGATAACAGCCCGAAGACAGTATGTCAGGAGCCCGAAGACATGGAGCCGGGGCGCAATGATCTTTACCAAGAGAAGCAGGAGGATCAATGCAAGTATCATCCTTAACACGTCCCATAACACTTTTGATATGTCAATTGTAATCAATTCGCCCGCATAAGAATATTTCGTATTTTTCGCATTGTTAGTTGCCGATGAAATTCTTCGCTTAATAATTACCTAATGCCATTCACTATTTATAATTATAATAAAATTGCGAAGAAGCCTAATTGGCCTCTTCGCAACTTAGAATAGTATTCACTCTTTCGACTTATGTTTTAAATAGTTGGGTGGCACGCAGTTTGTCAGCCATATACCATTTTTGGACTGATAGAACAGATACCCATCCCTGCACATTTGGCCACTCAGAACCTCATAGACAATAGGCTCTCCATGACGCAATCCAACTGTCCTGGCTGTTTCCTCATCAGATGACAGGTGTACATATTGCCGCGATCCGGGCTTCAGCCCTTCTTTCTGTATGGAGGGAGCGAATCTTAACGCACTTCCATGCCAGAGAATTTCGGGCGGAGTGAGTGCCCCCATCTCAAGGTCCACAGGAATAGAATGACCCTGGTTAGCGCGAATCTTGCTACCATCCGAATTATATGTATATCGTTGTTTTGTATCCTCCCGAACCATTTCGTCCAGCGTTTCACGGTCAAACTGCACTTTGGTCTGCATACCCTTGATGAGTTCTTCTACATCCGCCCAGCCATGCGCATCCAGTGTGATTCCTATGGACTCCGGGTGATGTCGGAGAACAAAGCAGAGAAGTCGACCCAGTTTATTCCTTTTTCCACGCATTAAAAGCCTCCTTCCTGATCCAGCATGGCAAGTGTCTCCTGGAGTGTAGAATTACTTATTATCTCCTCTGATATATCCTTCCACAGGGATTCTGGCCAGAGTTCCACCCACAAGTACATCCCGCAGAGTACCACGGTCCGTTCACCAATGTCCTGTAGGAGCGCTTTGGGCAACTTGATCTTATTGCCCACTACAGGAAGAAGTGTGACTTTCTGAGAAGTAAGGTTGTCTCCTGCAAGGTGTTTATCTTGCAAAGGCTCATCTGCGCTGAAACAGATAACTCTGCAGTTATCTGCTGACCGCCAGCAATACACATGCTCCCATTGCTTTCCATGTGTAATCTGCGGGGGAATATGGAGGTTACCCTTTCGGTCAATTGTGCAAGAATACATACCAAACATATCCACCTCATCCTCTTAAGCTGCCGACTAATCAGCTTGGTATATTTCTTTAGGAATTAGTCTCTTGAAATGGCTGATCAACTCATTCTTTGCATACTCCGTGTTGATATAGCCAAACCAGTCGATTGTTGCGTGCGGAACAGCATACTGATGGTTTGGGAAGTAATCAGCTTCAAAATGGACAACATCTCCATCTTCCAAAATCGTCTTGAGCGGATAGTTGTAGTCATGTTCGGAAAAGGAGACATTCAATCCGTTCCATTTTTTGATTTTTGCAAATTTGACCGTATACGCCAATGCTGGACTGACAATAAATGCAAAATCCAGCGCTGTGGCGCCTTGGGGCACTACGCCTTCAAACTTTCGAATTGGCTTGTAGGTAGAATATGCATAGACTGTGATTTTGGGGCGAAGGGCATCTGCAATAGATTTTTCATCTATCATTGTCAAAGGTTCTCCGTTTGGATCACCGATAAAATAGGTTTCCAGGTTCTTATCCTGAATGATGACTACTCGATAATTATTTTCGTAAATATCAGTAAGCTTTATGCTGAGAGCATGTTCCTCTTCTCCCGAATATTCAAAGAACATAAGGTGTGGTTTCAAATGATTTTTAAAGAATTATATGAAAT